>Ga0224495_10000016_pt1 | contig 183872 bp, 160 predicted proteins | sample SF_Jul11_sed_USG_FD_168128 | JGI IMG/M metagenome (GOLD analysis project Ga0224495, IMG submission 168128) | Sediment microbial communities from San Francisco Bay, California, United States - SF_Jul11_sed_USGS_4_1 | ecosystem: Environmental > Aquatic > Marine > Sediment | place: USA...
GGCCGCTCAGCATCCTGTTGCTGAGCCTCTCCTTTCCTGTCGCGGCCATGATAAGCGCGGCGAAGAGGGGCGACAGGGAGATGAACAGGGCCGAGTGGGATGCCGATGAATAGTGCAGGCCGTACATGAACAGGATGTTGTAAAGCGTGATGCCGATGAGGCCGAGGCGGACGAGCGGCAGCCGGTCTCCGCGGCTGATCGGCACGAAGTTGCCGGTCAGGACCGCGACCAGAAGCAGGAAGATCCCGGCGGACAGGAACCGGGCGATCGTGAAGCTCAGCGGCAGGAATTCCGCCAGACTGTACTTTACGATCGCGAAGTTCATGCCCCATACCAGGGCGACGAAGAGGAGACGGAAATCAAGCATAGTGCGGAGTGCGGAGTGCGAAGTGCGAAATAAGAATTACATCTCCCTCTCCCTTAGGGAGAGGGCTGGGGTGTGGGTACTCCGCATTCCGCACTCCGCACTTCGCACTTGCGAAACTACTTTACACGAATTGCCTTGAATACTCAATTGTATTGTGCTATCAATAGGTTATGCATGGTGTAAAACAGCAGATCAAGGATCTTGCGGCTGATATTCTTGCCGGGATCGTGGACGGCGTGGTGGTCATCGATGAGAACGGCGGTGTGGTCATATGGAACCGTACAGCCGAGGAGATGACCGGGATCGCGGCGGCGGACGCCATCGGAAAGACCTCGCAGCTGGTCTTTGCGGAGAATCCCGCGGTGGTCGCCCAGATCAGCAAGACCCTTGAATCGGGGCGTTCCTATTCCGACTATGAGGCGGAGCTCTCGGTCAAACATCGTCCTCCGGTACCGGTCGGTCTGGTGACCACGGTACTGCTGAGCAGGACCGGTTCACCGCTCGGCGTATTGCTTACGATCCGGGACCAGACCGGCGTGCGGGACCTGAAGGACCGCATCCGCCGGGCCGACCGTCTCGCAGCCATCGGCCAGATCGCGGCGGGGATCGCCCATGAGATCAAAAACCCCCTTGTGGGGATCCGCGGGGCCGCCCAGCTGCTGCAGTCGGAGCTCAGGGACGAGGCAAAGGGCGGTCTGTCGGAGTACCTGGATGTCATTGTAAAGGAAGCGGACCGTTTGAACCAGGTGCTCGAAGGGATACTGGACTTCACGCGCATGAAACCGCTCGATGTGAAGCCCTTCAATATCCACGCCATGCTGGACCGCGCGCTGGTGCTGAACGAGGGGACGGCGCGGCAGAACAACATCGTCCTTGCCCGGGAATACGATCCCAGCCTTCCGGAAGTGCTGGGGAGCCGGGATCAGCTGGTGCAGGTGTTCCTGAACATCATCAAGAATGCCGTGGAGGCCATGCCCGGCGGCGGCAAGCTCACGGTGGTGACCCGCATGTCGGACCTCTTCACGAGCGTCCAGGCGGACGACAAGAAGCACCGGCTCATGGTGGTCAAGGTCAGCGACACAGGCGCGGGGATCAAGCAGGAGGATCTCCAGAACATCTTCGCTCCCTTTTTCACCACCAAGGACCGCGGCGTGGGACTGGGACTGGCACTGTCCTACCAGATCGTGCAGGAGCACCTGGGTACGATACGCGTGGAGAGCGGCGAGGGCGTGGGCACGACCTTCAGTGTTTACTTGCCGCTGGCGTTCTAATGCAGAATGTGGAATGCGGAATACGGAATGGAAAGTATCATGACAAATGAGCGAGTGCTGATAGTCGATGACGACGAAAGCGTGCGCTGGGTCCTGAAAAAGGCCCTGGAAAAGGAAGGCATTGACGCGCTCCTTGCCCGGGATGGTCAGGAGGCCTTTGCCCGGCTGAGCGAGGAGGGCATCGCCCTGGTTCTCATGGACATCCGGATGCCGGGGATGTCCGGGCTCGAGGCGCTCGAACGGATCCGCACCGAGGGCAGGGACGTGGCCGTGATCATCATGACCGCCCAGGCCACGATGCAGAACGCCATCGAGGCAATGCGGCGCGGCGCCTATGATTATATCACCAAGCCCTTTGACCTCGACGAGGTGAACATCCTGGTGAAGAAAGCGCTCGACGTCCGCAGGCTGTCCAAAGAGGTTGACACGCTGCGGGCGGAAGTGCGGGAGAAATATGAGGGCGGCCTGATCGGGAACACGCCGTCCATGCAGGAGATCTATAAGACCATCGGTAGGGTCGCCGAGAGCGATGCCACGGTCCTGATCCACGGCGAGAGCGGCACGGGCAAGGAACTGGTGTCGAGGGCCATCCACTATCACAGCAGGCGCTCGGGACGTCCTTTTGTCGCGGTGAACTCGGCCGCGATCCCCTCGGAGTTGCTCGAGAGCGAGCTCTTCGGCCACGAGAAAGGTTCGTTCACCGGCGCGGTGGCGAGGAAAATAGGGAAGTTCGAGGCCGCGGCCGGGGGCACGCTGTTCCTTGACGAGATCGGGGACATGAGCATGCCGCTCCAGGGAAAACTGCTGCGGGTGCTGCAGGAAAAAGAGTTCGAGCGCGTCGGCGGCACCGAGCCCATCCGGACCGATGTGCGGGTGATCGCCGCGACGCACCATACCCTTGAAAAGATGGTCCGGGGCAGCCGGTTCCGCGAGGACCTCTTCTACCGCCTGAACGTGATCCAGATCAATATTCCGCCGCTGCGGAAACGGAAGGATGACATCATCCCGCTTGCGGAACACTTTCTGCGGAAGCACCAGGCAGGCCGCGGCGGCGTCCGCAAGGCGCTGACGCCGGAGACCCAGAAGGTCCTGCGGGCCTACGACTGGCCGGGCAATGTGCGGGAGCTTGAGAACGCGGTGCAGCGCGCTGTCACGCTTTCCCAGGGCGACAAGATATTCCCCGACTCCCTGCCGCCCCAGATCTTCAAGCCCGGCCAGGGGGTTTCCATCTCCTTTGAGAACTTCCTTGAAGAAAAGCTTTCTGACCTTGTGGACCGCCTCGGCGGACTGGACCAGGGGGACATCTACGACATGGTCATCCAGCGGGTCGAAAAACCGCTGATCACACTGGTGCTCAGGAAGACCGAGGGCAACCAGGTCCGAGCTGCAAGCCTGCTGGGCATCAACCGGAACACCCTCAGGAAGAAGATCAAGGAGCTGGGGATCAAGGGACCGTTCAATGGCGAGGAAGAGAACGAAGAAGAGTAGGTAAGGATCAGGAAAGCAGGACAAGGGCTAGTGAAGCAAAAGAAGGGCTAGAGCGGTAAGTGATAAGCAGTAAAAAGAACCATAAAAGCAAAACCCGCAGCGGATGGACCGCAGCGGGCTTTTCGTTTCATACAGGATTCTCCGGAGTCAGTCCAGCCGTTTCACCTTCATGTCCAGCGGATGTTTCTGCGGGCCCGAGCCGACCTTGACCGGCACGCCCACTGGCACCACGGCCATGAACTCTCCTTCCGGTTCTCCGAGAAACCGGAGCACATCATCCTTGATCAGATAGAGGATCCCGAGCCAGACCGTGCCGAGGCCCAGGGAGGTTGCCGCAAGCAGAATGTTCTGCACTGCCGCGGCCGAGCTCTGGATCTCCATGGTGCGGAAAAAGTCGTGGGCCATCTCCTTTTCCACCTGGAACAGGTCCGTGCCGTGGCGGATCAGGTCTCCGGTGTTCGCCACCGCTATTACCACGGGAGCGGACAGGATGCTTTTGGCGCCCATGCGCAGGAGCGCAGCCGCCGGGCGGGGCAGGTCCGCTGACTTCGCGGTCACCAGCTGGGCAAGTTCGCTCTTTTTAGCGCCCCGCAGCACAATGAACCGCCAGGCCTGCTGATTATGGGCAGAGGGCGCCAGGTTCGCCGCCTGAAGCAGCGCCTGGACCTGCGCCTCCGGGACATCGTCCTTGGCAAAGGTCCTGACGCTCCTGCGGGCCCTGATCGTCCGCAGGGTGTCGTTCTGCGTGAATACCGAATCGTCGTGGATCATGGATATCCTCTATTTCTTCGTTGCCAGCGTTCGGAGATAGGAAATGATCCTCCAGATCTCATCGTCCTTCAGATTGCCGCTCCAACCCGGCATGCCGCCCTTGCGGCCTTTTGAGATGGTCTGGAAAACATCAGCGTCCGTACCGCCGTAGGTCCACTGGTCATCGGTCAGGTTCGGTCCTGCGATGCCCGTGGCGTCGCCTGCGTGACAATCCGTGCAATTGGCGTCGAAGAGCTTTTCGCCCGCTTTGATCGCCTCGGCATTTCCTGCAAAAGGATTCTTGGTGTTGTCCGCAGCGATCGCGATGGTAAAGGACAGGGAGATCAGCAACAATCCCGAAAGGAAGCAACAGCGAGGCAGGTCCTTAATTCCGGTTTTCATAATCTCCTCCTTGTGGGTAGGGTGTGGATAGCTCTTGTGGAAGATTACCTCACTGGCGGGAAAATGTAAATCCTCTTGTTCCAGGCAGGACGACAGCGTGAATGGTGCGGGGACGAGTGTTTCTAGCAGGCGCCGGCGGGAGTGCAGACCTTGTCGATCCTGAGCAGGACGACCTCGCCCATCTTTTCCGTGGATATGAGCATGTTAATGTCTCCGGACTTGCCCGGGCCGTCGTACTTAAGCGTGGCCGGGACCTCGATCTGGCTTTCTCCGGTCTCGAAGGTATGATAGACCGAGCGCCGGATGGCGCAGCCGGAACAGTGGACCGTACCGCCGCAGCCTTCGGGAAGGCGGGAGTAGGCGCATTCAAAGACCACGCCGCCGAGCTTCTTTATGACATCCTCGGGCTTCTTGTTCAGAAAGCTGTAGCCGAGAGCGTTCGCCGCTTCCACAGTGGCGTTATTGTCAACGACAAAGATCGGCGCGGGAAGCCGGTCGATAAAGGTCTGGAGCGGCACCCCCATCTGGAACACCAAGAGCTCGGAACAGCTCGAACAGAGCGGAAGGCTGATCCGCCGGTCCGTGGACCTGCCGCTTTCGTTGGGGGACATCTCGTTATTGCACCAGCTGCAATGGATCGTCATGCCGTCCTCTAGATCTTTTCCAGCGCCTGCTGGAGGTCCGTGATAAGGTCGTCAACGTCCTCGAGGCCCAGTGCCAGGCGGACAAGGTTGTCGGACATACCGATCTTCTTCCGGTAATCCTCGGGGTAGTCGAAGAAGGACATCATCCACATCTGGGTCACCAGGCTTTCGCTGCCTCCCAGGCTGGGGGTGATCAGGAACAGTTCGAGATTGTCGATGAACTTCCGGGTCTTGGCGTCATCGCCCTTGAGCAGGAACGTGACTACGCTGCCGAATCCCTTCATCTGCGCCTTTGCAATGGCGCGGTCCGGGTGGGAGTCCAGTCCTGGGTACCAGACCTTCTCGATCTTGGGATGCCCTTCGAGCATCTTCGCGACAGCCATGCCGGCCTCATTGTGGTGCTTCATCCGGAGACCGAAGGTCTTGAGCCCCCGCTCCAGCAGGAACGCGGTGAGCGGTCCGGGGGTGGCGCCGATCATGCGCTGCATACGGTAAATATCGTTCACCAGCTTATCCGAGCCAAGGGCGACACCCGCCAGCAGGTCATTGTGGCCGCCGAGATATTTCGTTGCCGAGTGGATCACCACGTCCACGCCCAGGTCGAGCGGCCGGATGTTGTACGGTGTTGCCAAGGTGGCGTCGATGATGGTCATGACATTGTGCTTTTTCGCTACCTTCACCACCGCGGGCAGGTCCAGGCAGCGGAGATACGGGTTCGTGGGCGACTCGGTGAAGATGATGTTCGTGTTCGGCTGGATCGCCTTTTCGATCGCCTCTGCCGTGGGGTCGGCCATGGAGACCTTGATGCCGAACTCGGCAAGAAGGTTCGCGGCGAAGTCCCGGGTCTGGCGGTAGCAGTCGCTGGTGAAGATGATGTGGCCGTCCCTGCGCATGAAGGTCATGATCGTCAGGATGACCGCGGCCATGCCGGTGGAGAACAGGACCGCGCGTTCGGCGCCCTCGACCGCGGCAAGCTTGCGCTCGCACTCGGTCTGGGTGGGATTCCCGTACCGGCCGTACTCGTGCTCGCGGATGACCCTGCCTTCGCTCTTGGCCTTCATGAAGTCGTAGACTTCCTGGGTATTGTTGAAGTAGTAGTTCGATGTATGGGCGATCGGCGTGGACACGGCGTAATGGGCGTGTTCCACGCGGTCGATGCCGTGGATGCCGAGGGTCGCGGCCTTCCAGTTCTTGGGGTTCGAGGGCTTCTTGGACATTCTTCCTTCTCCTTCTTCCAATCCTTCTTGCTGCGGATTGCTCCCTGATATATGGCGAATCAACGGCTATACGGCAAAGACAACTACGTTTTTTGCACGAAGGCACGAAGTCACGAAGGAATTCAATGACCGAACTGAGGATTTTGTTTTTCTTCGTGTGCTTCGTGGCTTCGTGCGAGTGAATGGTTTAAGTCTTGTTTTGCTCCTACAGTATGGTCTGTACTTTACAGCTGTAACTCTTTCTTCTTCTTGAGCGATTCCGCGAGCGCCTTCTTGACCGCGTCCACCGTGGCCGGCAGCTCGATGGGCCTGTTCGCGTATTTTCCGGGGAAGTCGAGCTTTCCCTCATGGTACTGGACCTTGAAGTCCGTGAACTTGAGGCCGTGGGCCGTGGAGATGACCACGACCTTCTCGGTCTTGTCGATCTTGCCGGATTTGATCAGCTTCATCATCGCGGCAAGCGCAACGCCGGTGTGGGGGCAGTTGAACATGCCGGTCATATCGCCCAGCATGGCCGCGTCGGCCAGCTCCTGTTCCGTGGCGTCCATCACGATGCCGTCGAACTTTCGGAGGGTGCGGATCGCCTTTTCGATGCTGACCGGGTTGCCGATCTGGATCGCCGAGGCGAGGGTCTTCTGCGCCTGTACGGGCTCGAAACTCTCGAAGTTCTTCATGTAGGACCGGTAGAGCGGGTTGGCGCGCTCCGCCTGGGCCACGACAATACGCGGGAGTTTCGTGATGATCCCCAGGTCGCGCATCATGAGCAGGCCGCTTCCCAATGCTGAAACGTTGCCGAGGTTCCCGCCGGGGATGATGATGACATCGGGCACTTCCCAGTCGAACTGCTGCACGATCTCGATGCCCACGGTCTTCTGGCCTTCGATCCTGAGCGAGTTCATGGAGTTCGCGAGATAGATGGTCTCGTCCTTGGTGATCTCCTGCACCACTTTCATGCAGCCGTCGAAATCCGTGTCCAGGGACAGCACCAGCGCGCCGTTGGCAATGGGCTGGACGAGCTGGGCGATGGATATCTTGCCCTTCGGGAGCAGGACGATGGACTGGATGCCGGCCGCGGCGCAGTAGGTTGCCAGTGCCGCTGATGTATCGCCGGTGGATGCGCAGGCAACAGCCTGGATCGGCGCGCCTTCGCTGATCATCTGCTTCACCTGGGATACGAGCACGGTCATGCCCAGGTCCTTGAAGGACCCGCTGTGGGAGTTGCCGCAGAGCTTGATCCAGAGACTGTCGAGCCCGATGATCTTGCCGAGCCGTTCGGCCCAGAAGAGGTTCGTGGCGCCTTCGTAGAGCGAGACGATATTGTCGTTCTCGATGTTCGGCAGGACCCATTCCTTCTTGCCCCAGATGCCGGAGCCGTAGGGCCATTCCGTGGACTTGTACCGGTCCTCGAACAGCTTCATCCAGGCCTTGGCGCTCCGGTGGGCAAGGGCCTGCATGTCGTGCCGCACTTCGAGCAGCGAGTTGCAGCCCGTGCACCGGTAGATGACCTTGTTCAGGGGATAGGTCTCGTTGCACTTCTCGTTGATGCACTGGAACCATGCGCGGTAGGACATAGGATCGGATCTCCGTAAAGGTTCTCGGTGCATGCCGCGCCGCCTCCCCAGACAGCGCGGAAATGCCCGTAAAATCGTAGACAAGAACAATACCACAGTGAACTGCCGGGACGCAATTTAAAAAAAGGGCCGCGGGGCCAATGTGAAGATGCGGGAAATCAGGCGGAATAACGGGATGGTCAGGCAGGGCTTTTCTTTTTCCCGGGCCTCCGGTATGATATCCCGTGATGAAACAGGGGCAGAAGCCGTCATCGCCGGATATCAAAGCGCTCGCAGAAGCAGTGCAGCGGCTTTCTCATCTCCTGACAAGGGAACGGGAGCGGCTGCCCGACGCCTACCTCAACGACCATGAGCTTCGTCAGGCGTACCTTCAGTATTTTCTGCCGGTCAATCGCGCCAAGATCATTGTGCCGCTTCAGGAACTATCCCTTCACCCCGCGGGGCTCCTGTCGGGCTGCATGCTGCGGGTGCTCGACATCGGCTCCGGCCCGGGCACGTCGATCCTCGGGATCCTCGACTTCTTTGAAAAGCGGGGAACACCTCCCATTCTTGAATTCACGGCAGTGGATGCGGTACCCGGGAATTTATCAGAAGCAGAACGATTGTTCAGGGCTGCCGCCGCGGGTTATGGGAGCAAGGCTTCGATCAAAACGATGGTCCGGTCGTTCGGCGAGGGATCGGGCCGCGTGGAAGGGACCTTTGACCTCATTGTCCTGTCCAATGTCCTGAATGAGCTCTTTCACGACAAGCCGGACCGGAACCAGCGACGTGCCGGGGTCCTGGCGGATCTGCTCAAGACTTCGCTGGCAGCAACCGGCTCTTGCATCATCATCGAGCCTTCGCTTCGCGAAACATCGCGGGACCTCCTTTCCCTCCGCGATGCTCTGGTCATTGCGGGCTTTACCATCTATTCCCCCTGTCTGACGCAGGAACCCTGTCCCGCGCTGGTCAATCCCAGGGATTGGTGCCATGAGGACCGCCCCTGGGAAGCTCCGCAGCTCATCCGGGAGATCGACAGCCTCATCGGTTTGCGCAAGGATTCTCTGAAGTTCTCCTATCTGGTTGTCCGGCGGGATACCAGGGCAGTTGGGGGTCCTTTCCCCGAGGGAGCTTTTCGCGTGGTGAGCGAACCGCTGGTTACCAAGGGCAAAAGAGAACTGTTCCTCTGCGGGACGGGAGGCCGTAGGCAGGTCATGCGACAGGACAAGGATGCGTCGCCCGAGAACGCAGCCTTTACCGAACTGCTTCGCGGAGATGTCGTGCGGTTCAAAGGACTGGTGGATGAAGTAAAACGCTTGCGGGTGACAAAAGAGACCGTTGTCATCCTATGAAGATATATAATCCATGAACCTTATCCTGCTCTTTCCCGAAGACATCCTGGAGAACGGCCGCGCGCGGCTCGCGGGCTATCGTCTCAAACACGTGCTCGAGGTCCATCGCGCAGCGGTCGGCGACAGGCTCGTCGTGGGCATGGTGAACGGTGCCAGGGGAACGGGGACCGTGACCGCGATCAACAGGGAAGCGCTTGAACTGGACCTGCTGCTCAACGAGCAGCCGTCAGCTCCCCTGGCAATGACGGTCATATTGGCCCTGCCTCGGCCCAAGGTGATGCGCAGGGTCCTGTTCTCGCTTACGGTGTTGGGCGTCAAGAAGATCATTCTGATAAATTCCCAGCGCGTGGAAAAAAGCTATTGGCAGACGCCGTTCCTGGGCGTGGATGCGGTGACGCGGCAGCTTGTCCTCGGTCTTGAGCAGGCCCGCGACACCGTGCTGCCCGACGTGCTGCTGCGCGAGCGGTTCAAGCCTTTTGTGGAGGACGAACTGCCGGAGATCCTCAGGGGAACCGCAGCGCTGCTCGCACATCCTTACACCGACCAGCCCTGCCCGCGCGGCATCAACCGGCCGGTCACGCTGGCTGTGGGGCCTGAGGGCGGTTTTATCCCCTACGAGGTCGGGAGGTTCCGGGAGATCGGGTTCACTCCGGTATCGCTTGGTGAACGCATTCTGAATGTGGAGAACGCGATACCTGCGCTCATCTCCACGCTGCAATGACCATCTCCTGACCGGTGATCGCAGCACGGACGGCGGGAAGGTTCGTTGGGAAAGAGCGGTTTATTGACGGGGACCGCCGCAACGTATATTATAGAGCCGTCAACAGAGGCCGTATTCCCCTGTGCTGCAGGCCAGACCATTATGCCGGGCAAGCGCGTGCCCTCGGATGTTGACGTCGTTCTGTCCGAACAGTAGCGGGGCCTCGGACGGCGGAACAGAATGAAAAAAAAGATCATCATCAGCATCTTTTCCCTACCTCGCCGTCACCGGCGGCGCCTATCTCTTTTTCGCGATCAGCCATAGTGCGGCACACTTGAACGACCTGATCCTTCTTCATCAGGTCGAGCTCATGCGGGAGAAACTGGCCCTCAATATCTATCAGATACGGAAGGACCTCTATTCACTCTCTACCGCATTCCCGGAAAGCGCGGATGTGATGCGCGGCCGTGTGAGGAAGGCGGAAATAGCGATCAACGCGTGGTTTAACTGCCACCACACCACCCTCGTGAATGATCGTCTTTTCGATCTGCAGGCTCAAATAGCCGACTACAGCAGGAGCGTGAAAGAGGCGATAGTATTGCGATGAGATTCCGGGCAGTTCCGCGAAGCTGCCGCACAGACCACGATCATCGGCGAGTCGCTGATCGCCACGACGAACATGAACCTGGCCGATGCGGTAAAAGGGGGGACGTTCAGAAAAGACTTTTATTACCGTCTCAACAGCTTCCATCTTATCGTGCCGCCGCTCCGTGAACGGCGCGAGGACATACTGCCGCTGGTCCGTCACTTCCTGGCGCATTTTTCGAAGAAGTATAACAAGAAGAATCCCATAATCCTGTCCCAGGATGCCGAGAAGGCCATGGTTTCCTACGCCTGGCCGGGGAACATCCGGGAAATGAAGAACTGCGTGGAGCGGCTCATTGTGCTGGGGATCGAAGGAGAGATCCTCGCAAGCCATTTGCCGCATCACTGGGCGGCGGAGCGAAAGGTCAGGTCCTGCCTGAGAGACGGCAATTTGTACTGCCTGACGCAGGCATTTCCCTGGATGATCTGGAGCGGGATATCATCCTTCAGGCGCTGGACAAGACCGACGGCAACAAGGCGCAGGCCGCGAAGCTCCTGAACATCACCTACGACACCCTTCGGTACCAGGTGAAGAAGTTCGGTCTGGAATGGAGGCGGGGACCGGCTGAAGGCAAGAAGGTAAATGACCCGGACGCGGCCGGACAGCATCGGATCTTGAATCGCTGGTCCGAAACCGCAATAGTTACAATAAAAGCTACACACCACCCGCTGCCGAACTCTGTTTCCCCGAAATATCCCTGACCATAGCAAGGACCTCATCGATTTCGAATGGTTTCGGAAGATAGCGGCATCCGCGGCTTTGCAGGAAGTTGATCTTGTTCTCGTCGAGGTAGACCGCGGTCATGATGATTATCGCGGTGCAAGGCGAGTCCTTCTGAATGGTCTCCATCAGATCGAGCCCATTGGCATCAGGAAGGTTCACGTCAAGAAAGCGGATCCCATAGGGGCTAGCCGAAATTTCCCGAAGCGCTTCCCTCCCCGTGGTAACCGCGGTAACGTCAAATCCCGCGTGCTTGAGCGTCTTGGACGGCGAGTAGAGGATCAGCGTCTCATCATCGACCAGTAATATTCTTGTCATCAGATTCACCCAGCCGCGACTGTTGATTCCTGTTCAATAAGCAAATCTTATACCTAGGCGATGATCGCACGTTCTTCGAATAGTGGCTTCCGCTCCGGTGCACTGCAGTGCACCAGTACGCATTTCCTCTGATGTCGCTGGTCTCCCGTGTTTTCCACCCTTCCCATGGATTCAGCAACGGAATCAATTGATAGCGCAGCGATAGGCAATTTCAACGATGTAAGTGCCGAGGTTCTATGGCAAGTCGAGCGCGACAGCCGGATGTGCCACTGCGTCCTGTCATGGTGCGGATCTTGGCGGTGTCGCCGGCAGCGGTCCGTCCTGTACCAAGTGTCATATGGGCGGGATCTACTCCGTGCATCCGACGGACTGGGCTGCTGATATTGCGCTGCATAAGACCTGCGTGGCATCCAAGGGCAGCAGTGAATGCGCCAATGCCGTCTGTCACGGCACAACGCTCACCAGCGTATCGCTCAGCGGCCCGAGCTGCTATGCCTGTCACTAGCATACTGTGAAGCGGAACGGCGATTTGCACTGTGCAGCGATGAGGAGGCGTTTTCATGCGCCTCTTTATTTTTATTACAGAACCGGAGTCTTATCTAGAGCGTGATCTCGGTGCCGATGCCGGCCTGGGTGAAGATCTCGAGCAGGAGCGCGTGGGGGATCCGGCCGTCGATGATGTGGACCTTGACGCAGCCGGCTTCGAGCGCGTCAAAGCAGGATTTGGTCTTGGGAAGCATGCCGCCGCTCACGGTCCCGGCCTTGACCATGCTTTCCACCTTCTTCTTGTTCAGCGACGGGATGAGGTTCTTGTCCTTGTCCAGGATGCCCGCGGTGTCGGTCAGCAGGATGAGCTTCTCGGCCTTGAGCGCGCCTGCGACAGCGCCTGCCACGAGATCAGCGTTGATGTTGTAGGTCTCGCCTTTTCCGCCCACGCCCACCGGCGCGATCACGGGAATGAACCCGCCCTGGTCCAGCGCCTGCAGCGCGCCCGGCCGCACCTCGGTCACCTCGCCCACGAGCCCGATGTCGATGATCTCGGTCTCGCCGGTCTCCTCGGAGGTCTTGGTCATCTTGAGCTTCCGCGCCTGGACCAGGCCGCCGTCCTTGCCGGTGAGTCCCACGGCCTTGCCGCCGGCCTGGTTGATCAGGTTCACGATCTCCTTGTTCACCTTGCCGCCCAGCACCATCTCCACGATGTCCATGGTCTCTTCGTCCGTGACCCGCTGGCCCGAGACAAAGGTCGCCTTTTTGCCCATGCGCTCCATGGTCTTCCCGATCTGCGGGCCGCCGCCGTGAACGATCACCGGGTTGATCCCGATATACCGCAGCAGCACAACGTCCTGGGCAAAGGACTGCTTCAGGTTCTCGTCGATCATGGCGTTGCCGCCGTACTTGATCACGAAGGTCTTGCCCCGAAAGGTCTGGATGTAGGGAAGGGCCTCGATAAGGGTCTTTGCTTTTTCGATCAGTTTTTCCATGGAAACCTCAACACATTATAAAATATATCTGCTCAGATCCTCGCTCTTCGCGATGTCCGCAAGCCGGTCCCGCACATAGGCCGCATTGATGACCACCTTCACGCCTTTCTGTTCCGGGGCAGTGAAGGATATCTCGTCGAGCAGACGCTCCATGACCGTGTGGAGCCTGCGCGCGCCGATGTTCTCGGTCCGCTCGTTCACCTGCGCCGCAGTGGCCGCGACGGCCTCGATGCCGTCAGGGGTGAAGTCCAGGGTGACCTCTTCTGTCGCAAGCAGCGCGATGCTCTGCTTGATCAGCGCGTTCTGCGGTTCCGTCAGGATGCGCACGAACTCCTCCTGGCCGAGTGAGTCAAGCTCCACGCGGATCGGGAAGCGGCCCTGGAGCTCCGGGATCAGGTCCGAGGGCTTGGCCACATGGAAAGCTCCGGCCGCGATGAACAGCACGTGATCGGTCCTGACCGGGCCGTACTTGGTGTTGACCGTCGAGCCCTCCACGATCGGCAGCAGGTCTCGCTGGACGCCTTCCCGGGAGACGTCGGGACCCCGGCCGCCCTCGCGGCCCGCGATCTTGTCGATCTCGTCAAGGAACACGATCCCTGATTGCTCGATCCGCTTGAGCGCCTCGCGCACCGCCTTGTCCATGTCGATGAGTTTTGTAGCTTCTTCCTGCACCAGGAACCGAAGGGCCTCGGGGACCTTCAACTTTCGCTTCTTGGTCTTTTCGGGAAGGAACCCGCCGAGCATCTCCTTCAGGTTCATCTCGATCTCTTCCATGCCCACGTTCGAGATGATGCCGAAGGGCATCACTTTTTCCTTGGCGTCGATCTCCACGAGCCGCTCATCGAGCTTCCCGCTGCGCAGCTGCTGGCGGAGCTTTTCCCGCGTTCCGGTCTGCTGCTCATGGCGTTTCTGTTCGTCCTCGGGCGTTTCCTCGGCGCTCAGCGTCCGGATCGGCGGAAGGAGCAGGTCGAGCAAGCGCTCTTCGGCCAGTGCCGCGGCCTTTTCCTGCACCTCGGCCTGCATCTCGTCCTTGACCATGTTGATGCCGATCTCGGTCAGGTCCCGGATGATCGAGTCCACGTCGCGGCCCACGTAGCCCACTTCAGTGAACTTCGAGGCCTCGATCTTGAGGAACGGGGCGCTCACGAGCCGGGCGAGCCGGCGGGCGATCTCGGTCTTGCCCACGCCTGTCGGGCCGATCATGATGATGTTCTTCGGCATCACCTCGTCCCGCAGGTCATCGGCCAGACGCTGTCTGCGCCAGCGGTTCCGGAGGGCGATGGCAACGGCGCGCTTGGCCTTGTGCTGGCCGATGATGTACTTGTCCAGCTCTTCGACGATCTGGCGCGGTGTAAGGGTGTTGTTCATAGCAGTTCTTCCACCGTGATCTCCCTGTTCGTATAGATGCAGATGTCCGATGCGATCTTCATGGACTCCTCGACGATCCGGCGCGCGGCGAAATCGGTGTTCTCGACGAGCGCCCGGGCCGCGGCAAGGGCGTAGGGCCCGCCGGAGCCTATGGCGGCGATGCCGTTCTCCGGCTCGATAACGTCGCCGTTGCCTGACAGCACGAAGGTCCGTTCGTTGTCCGCAACGATCATGAGCGCTTCGAGCCGCCGAAGCACTTTGTCGGTCCGCCAGTCCTTGGCAAGCTCGACCGCGGCGCGGGTAAGGTTGCCCCGATACTGCTCGAGCTTGGTCTCGAACTTCTCGAAGAGCGTGAAAGCGTCCGCTGTGGCGCCGGCGAATCCGGTCAGGATCCGGTCACCGTACATCTTGCGCACCTTGACGGCATTATGCTTCATGACCGTGGCGCCCACGGTCACCTGGCCGTCGCCGCCGATGGCGGTCTTGTTGTTCCGCCTGACGCAGAGGATGGTGGTCGCGTGCATGGTGGTGATCTCGTTCATAGGAACTCCCGGGAAATGCCTGTCAGGTCTTATCTCGGTCTTGTGTTTTCCCGACCTACCCTTGATTTCTTGCGCTTCAGGTCTTATGCTTTGTTTTTCTTCGCTCTCGGATGCGCCTTGTCATAGGTCTCCATGAGCGAATCCAGGTTCAGATGGGTGTACCGCTGGGTCGTGGACAGGCTCGCGTGTCCCAGGAGTTCCTGGATCGACCTGAGGTCAGCTCCGGACTCCAGAAGGTGCGTCGCGTAACTGTGACGAAGCGTATGAGGGCTTGCCGTGTGCGATAAACCCAGTTTTTTCCGATAGTTTCCTAAAATACGCTGAACGGTCCGGACTGTCAAGCGTTTTCCCGAAGGGTTGGTGAATACCGCTCCATCGCCGGTGGAAACAGCCTTTCCCGCGCAGTATGCGTCTATCGCATCAAGGGCCTTGTTGCCAACGGGAACGATCCGCTCCTTGCGGCCTTTCCCTCTGATGCGGACCAAGTGGCCATTGCGGTCTATATCCTCATGGTTCATGCCCACAAGTTCACTTACCCGGATGCCCGTGGAATAGAGCGTTTCCAGAACAGCGCGGTCCCGAAGCGCTTCGCGCTGGTCTTCCGAGGGAGCCTGCATAAGCCTGAACGCGTCGTCGACCGTCAGGACCGAGGGAAGCCGCTTGTCCTGCCGCGGCGTCGCGAGGAGCTTCGCGGGATTCCGGTCAAGGACTCCCTGACGGTTCAGATAGGAGAAAAAAGCGCGCACCGCGGAAAGCTTGCGGCTGATCGTGGACTTCCTGAGCTTGAGGTCCATCAGGTGGCCCAGGAACGAGCGCAGGTCCTGATGGGTGATGGCATCAACAGTGATCGTGCCGAAGAAGGACGCGAACTGGTCGAGGTCGGTGCTATAGCCCCGTTCGGTGTTGGCAGAGACGTTCCTCCCGTCCTTGAGATGCCGGAGAAACGCCGCGATATGCTCTTGCAGGGACATGCAATACTCTATCCCATCAAGAGCGGTTTTGCAAGGCAGGGAAGGCAGGAAGCTCAGGAGGTCGAACGCGCGGCGCCGGGGCCAGCCGATGAGAAGGCCTTTTTGACCATGACGGCAAGGTCGACATTGGTAAAGGGCTTTTGCATGAAACCGAGCGCGCCCATGCGCAGCAGCTCGTCGATGCCCGCGAAGTTCTTGTTGCTGTAGCCCGAATAGAGCAGTATCCGTACCGCGGGATCGATGTTCCTGAGCGCGTGGAACACCTCGGTGCCGCCCATCTTGGGCATGACCATGTCCAGGATCACGAGCTGGATGTCGTCCTTCCTCTCCCGGTAAAGGTTGATCCCCACGGGACCGCTCTCGGAAAGAAGCACGGTATAGCCGAGCGGCGTCAGGATGTCCCTGCACAGTTCGCGCACATCAGCCTCATCATCGATCACCAGGATGGTGCCGGTACCCTTGAGGTCCTCGGGCGCGTTCAGGATCTCTCCGGCCGAGGTCTTTGTTACGGGCAAGTATACGTTGAATCGGGTGCCCTGCCCGGGTTCACTGTAGAGATTGATATAACCGCCGTGCTTGTTCACGACCGACTGCACGATATAGAGACCCAGTCCTGTTCCCTTGCCCACGTCCTTGGTCGTGTAGAAGGGATCGAAGATCCTGGTCTGGGTCTCCGTATCGATCCCGGCTCCGGCATCGGAAACGGAAAGCCGGATGAAGGGGTCCGGATCACCCGCCGCCTGGCCGTTCGCTGATGCGCCGATGACCGCTGTTTCGATGACCATCTTCCCGCCGTCAGGCATGGCGTCGCGTGCATTGACGGCCAGGTTGATGATGACCTGCTGGATCTGCGCCGGATCCCCGTTCGTGAGCGGCAGGTGCTCGTCAAGGTGGACCGCGATATCGATGTTCTTGGGCATGCTGCGGAGCAGCAGTTCCATGGAGCTGTTCACGAGCTCATTCACCTGCACCGGACGGGTCTGGAGCTTTTCCTTCCGGGTGATGGTCAATATCTTTTTCCCGAACTCAGCGCCCCGTTTTGCCGCGTTATGGATGATCGAGGCGGGCTTGAACAGGGGGTCGCCTTCGCTCAGTGATTTCAGCAGGATGCTTGAGTAGCCGAGGATCGCGGTCAGAAGATTGTTGAAGTCGTGGGCCATGCCGCCGGCAAGGGTGCCCACAGCTTCAAGTTTCTGAGAACGGATCAAACGTTCTTCGAGCCGTTTTTTCTCGGTGACATCGATAAGGTAGCCGTCAAAGCCGGAGACCTGTCCTGATGCATCCGACCGGGGATAGAGCGAAAGCGAGACATGGAGCTCGGCACCGCCCCGGCCGACAGCGCGGTCCTCAATGTGCAGGCCCTTTTCCGCCGATGCCCTGCGCAGGCAGTCGGTGGCCGGGCGTTCACCGATAAGGATGTCGCATAATCCGGAAGCATCGCCGAAAAGGTCGCGAAAACGCCCGTTCCGTTCGACAATGGTCCCGTGCTCGTCGATGCGGAAGATCCCGTGCTCGACGCGTTCAAAGAGCGAACGTATCCGCTGGTCCGAATCGGTCAGCTGCTGTTCGCGGTCGCGGACCGTGACCAGGAGGTGACGGAATTCCCGGGAGAGGTCAGCGATCTCTCCCTCGCCAAGTGCTGCAGGCAGGGAGTGCGGGTCAAGATTTCCTTCCTGGAACAGGGCCACGGACCGATGCAGGGCCATGACGGGTTTTATGACCAGGCGTCCCATGAGGATGTTGATCAGGACGATCGCCGCAAAGGCGACGAGCGCGGTAACTGCGACATTGACCGTGATGATATTGCGTATGTCCTGTTTGATCGATGCCGACGATAGAAGAAGACGCACATAGCCGATGGGAAAGCCCGAGGTGTCACCGTCCGGCCGGAACAGAATGGGTTCGTAAAAATCATATCCGCCCGTGACCGGAAAGGATATCGCATCGTTTGCAGACCGGTAATGGAGAAGCGCGCGGGGGTCGGGAGCATCCTGGAGCCGCTCGAAGGGATATGCGTCGATGGGGTCCCAGACGTTCGAGAAAACCTGGATCTGCATCACATCAGGCGCCTGGATGATGGCCGCGGCCTTTTTGATGAGGTTCAGATCCTCCTTGAGGAGGCCTTCTTCGGCGGATTTCGCCAGCGCATAGGACAATGCTGATCCGCGGATCACCCGTCCCTGATACTTGCTGCGGTTATAGGTGGAGATGAAGAGGGCGGTGCTGATCGCGCTGACCGCAATGATGATCAGCGCGACGGTCAGCGAGACCTTGGCGTGGAGGGTCAGTCTCATTTAGCGTCCCCAAGGGAGACGATGTTCTTCGAGCTGATGAAACGCTGGCCATCGGCGCTGAGCGCGAATTCAACGAACTTCCTGACCTGCGGTTTCGGGTCCTTTGGCAGGAGCAGGAACAAGGGACGCTTGAGCGGATAGGTGTTCCGGACGATGCTCCTTATCGAGGGTCTCACGCCGTCCACCTGAAGCATTTTAACCTTGCGGTGCTGGGCGCTGCTGAATCCGGTAGTGGCAAATCCTTCCGGCGTCCGTTCTATCATCTGCTCCACGATGCCGGTGGACGAAACAAAGGATGCGTGCGGCGTTTCGACAGGCTCCTTGCCGCCGAGCAGGAGCGTTCGCATGGAACCTTCGACACCGGAAAGGCCTTTGCGGGCGCGGGAAACAAATACTTTCATTCGCAGGTCCGGCCCGCCCATGTTTTTCCAGTTCGTGATGCTGCCGGCATAGATGGACCTCGCTTGGGCAAGGGAGATCGTCGAAGCGGTATTCGTCGGATGAACGATGAATACCAGCGCGTCCCAGGCAACCTGGACAAAGGTGATATCCGTTGGATCGTCAACTGCCCGGGGTCTGCACGCTGCCGCGAAGTCAACATTGCCGCTCCGGAGGTCCTCGATGCCCACAACGCTGCCGCCGCCGCGCACCAGTACCCTGGTCCCGGACCGGCGTTCGTACTCTTTCGCGAGGTCAGTCAGGTAGCCTACGTTGCTGACCGAGCACCCGCTGCCGGTGATGACCGTGCGGGGATCTGCAAGCGCGATCGCTGCGGAGAGAACAAGGATGAGGACGATCGCCGTGAGTATCCCGACGAAAGAACCGGCGCGACCTCGCCTGGTGCAAGGGACGGGAGCTCTGGGCGGCATGGGGTCTCCGACTGCTTCAGGTTGGACGTATAAGCACTGTCAGAATAGCATGGTTGGTTCGCAGTGGCAAGGGGGGCGGTCAAAAATCAAGGCTAATTCGCGGAGCCGAGGGAATGCAATAAAATGCATTGCCGGCAGCTGCAGAGAAACGCGCGAGAAAGGTCAGGTGTGCGCGATCATGGCGCCGGGGAAGTATCGTTCCCCCCCTGTCCCTCGGGTTTCGGCTCTTCCTTGTACCCGCATTCCTTCTTGTAACAGGCGATATAGGGTCCGGTCTTCTTGGAGAACTTTTCCGTGAGAAAGGGAGCGCCGCACTGGGGGCAGGGACGGGGCACGGGCTTGTACCAAACGGCGAACTTGCAGTCCGGATAGTTGGCGCAGGAGTAGAACATCTTGCCGAAGCGGGACCGGCGTTCGACGATCTTGCCGCCGTCCTCGGGGCAGAGCACGCCGGTGGACATACCCTGGGTATGGCTGCACTCGGGATATTTGGAGCAGGCAAGGAACTTCCCGAACCTGCCGCGCTTCACGACCATGCCGGAGCCGCACTTGGGGCAGAGCTCGTCGGTCGTTTCCTCGGGAGCTGCCTGGACCTCGCCGTTCTCAGTGCGGATGAAGGGCCTGGTGCTCTTGCACTCCGGATAGCCCGAGCAGGCAAGGAACTGTCCGTTCCTGCCCCATTTGACCACCATGGGCTTGCCGCACTTCTCGCAGGCGATGTCCGTGGGGACCTGCTCGGCCTTGAAATCCTTCATGTCGGCGAGGGCCGCGGCAAGGTCCTTGGCAAATGGCGTATAGAAGTCGCGGACCGCCGTCACCCATTGCATGGAGCCTTCCTCGATCTTGTCGAGATCTTCCTCCATCTGCGCGGTGAAAGTGACATCCAAGATGTTGGCAAAGTGCTGGATCAGGAGTTTGTTGATCAGTTCGCCGAGCTCCGTGGGCCGGAACTTGTTCTCGACCTTGGCAGCGTAGTCCCGGTCCTGGATGGTCGAGATGATCGCGGCATAGGTGCTGGGCCTGCCGATGCCCTTTTCTTCGAGCGTTTTCACGAGCAGCGCCTCGGAATAGCGCGGCGGCGGCTGGGTGAAGTGCTGTTTGGGATCGAGCTTCACAAGCTTGAGCGTCTCTCCCTCGTTGAGCGGCGGAAGCACGGCCTCGCCGCTCTCCTCGTCCTGTGCCTGCGGTTCCTCAGGCTTTTCCTCGATGTAGACCGCCATGAATCCCGGGAACTTGACCACCGAACCGGTGGCGCGGAAGACGTACCCTCCGGCGGTGATGTCCGCAGAGGTCTGGTCGATGACCGCGGGGTTCATCTGGCTGGCAACGAAACGGTTCCAGATGAGCTTGTAGAGCTTATACTGGTCCGCCTCGAGGTATTCTTTGACGGCGTCGGGTTCGCGCATCGCCGAGGTGGGCCGGATGGCCTCATGGGCTTCCTGGGCGCTCTTTCCGCTCTTGTACACCGGCGGGTCCGCGGGAAGATAGTCCTTGCCGTATTTCGACGCGATCAGCTCGCGGGCCTCGTCCTGCGCTTCCTTGCCCACGCGCGTCGCGTCGGTACGCATGTAGGTGATGAGACCGACCGCGCCTTCCTTGCCCAGGTCCACGCCTTCATAGAGCGATTGGGCAATGCCCATGGTGCGCTTTGCCGTGTACCCGAGCTTGCGGCCGGCTTCCTGCTGGAGCTTGCTGGTGGTGAAGGGGGGGACGGGATTCCTGCGCCGCTCTTTTTTCTCGACCCGCGTGACCACATAGGGCTTGTTCTCCAGGGCCGCGAGGATCGCCTTGACCTCGTCGTTGTTCTTGACGCGGAGCTTTTCTTCGTCCTTCCTGAGCAGCTTTGCCTCGAACTGCGGCGGGACCGCTCCTTCCAGCAGCGCGGTGAGGGACCAGAACTCCTCGGGCTTGAACGCCCGGATCTCGTCCTCCCGTTCGCAGATCAGCCGCACGGCAACGGACTGGACCCTGCCCGCGGAAAGCCCGCGGCGGACCTTTTTCCAGAGAATGGGGCTGATCTGATAGCCCACCAGCCGGTCGAGGATCCGGCGCGCCTGCTGGGCGTCAACCTTATGGACGTCGATCTTGCCGGGATGTTCTACGGCCTGCAGGATCGCTTTTTTGGTGATCTCGTTGAACAGGACACGGAAAACGGCGTCAGGATCGACGGACTTGGACACGACCTCGGCCACATGGGCCGCGATCGCCTCTCCCTCGCGGTCGGGGTCCGTCGCGATCAGTACTCGGTCGGCTTTCTTGGCCGCGGACTTGAGCTCGTTCACGACCTTTGCCTTGCCCTTGATCTGGATATAGGAGGGCTCGAAGTCCTTCTCGATGTCCACGCCCAGCTTGCTCTTGGGCAGGTCCATGATATGGCCGACCGACGCCTTGACCGTGTAATCCTTGCCCAGGTACTTGCCGATGGTCTTGGCCTTGGCAGGCGATTCAACGATAACGAGTGATTTCATAGGGGCATACCTTTTTTTCCGCAGAGCGAAGAATTGGCCGGCGGTGCATTACCGTAGGTGGTCGGCCTTATGCTGTTCTTCCACGTTGCTGTAAATGGACGAGGAGATCAACTGGATCGCCTCATTCAGGTTTTCGTAGCTCTTGCCCCGCGAGAGGACGCAGAGGATGTACGGATGGCGGGGAAAATAGACGATACCGCAATCGTGCAGTTCAGCGACGCCGTCTTGTCCTCCTTCGCCGAACTTATGCGCCACAGCGATATTGTCCGGAACTCCTGCAACGATCCCTGCTTTGAAATCTCCCCTGGTCAGCAGGTCAAGGGCCTTTTCCGACAGTTCCCTGTTCAGATACGACGCATTATAGAGGATCCGGAGGAATGTTGCGAACTGTTTTGCCGATATCATCTGATCCGGGTTGTCGAGAGTGCTCATCTTGATCCCAAGATCGCTGTATACTCGATGGTAGATGCGAGGATCAATGATCCCTTCCAGTTCGTTGAAAGCGTTGTTGTCGGAGTAGAGGATCATCCTTGAGACAAGCTCTTCCACGGTATAGGATGCGCCGCGACTGAGTGTTTTCGCGGGTTTTATCGCCTGCATGGCATTCAAGTCGTTCCTGCCATCATAGCGGACCTTATATTGCAGGAACCCCGGGGACCGCTCCTGCTGTTTGAACGCGGCGATCAAAAGCGGCATTTTCAACAGGCTTACGGGACGGTAATTCTCAACATCGCCGACGGAGAACCAGAGGCCGTCGTTCAATTCTCGAAAATAGACAGATATCGATTCTATTTTCAGCTCCTTGCGGGTCTGCTCCACGAAGTTCGTAACGGAGGTCTCGAACGGCTTCAGGGTCTTTTTGCGTATAGATGCTTTCGCGCTGTCGCATTCAAGGAGTGGATTGATGAGGGTAAACCCGCTTTCACGCGTTTCCGAGAACACGGTCGGATCGTCATCCTCGCCGAGGTGGCGGATATCGATCAGCCAGCCGAGCAGTAGGCCGAACGCCATGCAGACAAGGCCGAAAAGCGAGAGCTGATAGATTTTATTCTTCATGTCCTGGTTGCTGCATATAGGGTTTGGGACCAATATGCCGGGGTATCAGGCCGTGACGGGGGCGCCGCTGCCGCTGCGTTCCGCGTGGTCCGCGACCCCGTTCGAAGCCGGCTTCACAACCTAATTCCACACCGTTCCCATGTTGTCCAGCGCCGTCGACGAAAGCTCATCGTGCTCCCCATTGTCCGTAAAGAGGCTGAGCGCTACCAGGGATTTCATCTCTCCCGCCTCGATCCGTCCCGATCGGAGGGACAGAGCCTTTTCGATGAGGTCCTCACGATGGCCGGTGGTGATGATGCCCAGCTGCGCGAGTTTCGTGACAAAACCGAAGGCGTCGATGGTGAACCGGGCGCGCTCATGGGTGCTCATGGCGCGCATGCCCGCACCGGCAGGGGGAAGCGGATACTCCCGGGATTCGTCCGGCGTCGTTTCCGTGAGCGACTGCATGAAGGTGAGCGCGGCATCGGCCTCGTGCAGCCGGTACCCGCTGCTGACGAGCGACTCCATGATCCTTCCCTCATCGCTGAAGAGTTCCTGTTTGTTCTGTACCTGGTCCGCGATAAGCGATACCAGGTTCATGATCCGTTCGTCCACTCTGGGCTCCTTGCTCGTTCCCTTGCGATGTCCAGGTCCGGAGGGCGGGGGAACCCCGCCGCGAACCGCTTATTCCGAATCCCGCACAAAATACTTTCCGGGAAGCTGTTTGACAAGACCTTTCAGCTCCAGGAGCGTCAGCATGCTCCCGGTCCTTGACGCATTACCGCCTGTTTCCGATGCAACCTGATCAATATGCTTTGCTTCCATGCCGAGCGCCAGGAAGGTCCTGCGTTCGTCCTCGCTCATCTCCGGGAGCGGCCGGGACCGGTCGGCTGCAGGAACTGCATCCGGTCTCCCGATCCGGGAAAGGATATCCCCGGCATGTTCGACAAGGACCGCGCCTTTCTTGATCAGGCTGTTCGGACCGCGGCTGGTGGGCGAACCCACATTGCCCGGTACTGCAAAGAGCGTTCTGCCCTGTTTTACAGCATAGTCGGCAGTGATGAGCGATCCGCTGTCCTCTGTTGCCTCGATGATCACGGTCCCGCGGGACAGACCGCTGATGATGCGGTTTCGCGCCGGAAAGTAGCCGCTCTCCGGAGGGGTTCCGAAGGGATTTTCGGTCACCACGGCGCCGGAAGCGGCAATGCGCTCCATGAGCTCCCGGTTCTCGGGAGGATAGGCCACGTCGATCCCGCATCCGAGCACTGCTATCGTCCTGCCTTTTGCTGCCAGGGCCCCCAGATGCGCCTGGGTATCGATGCCCCGTGCCATGCCTGATACGATGGTGATGCCTGCTCGGGCAAGCTCCCGGGCCATGCGGCCGGCAACGGTCGTACCGTAGGGCGTGGGAGTCCTGGTGCCCACGATGGCCAGCGCCTGATCGTCCGCTGCCGCGATGTTCCCCCGTATATAAAGGAAGACCGGCGAGTCGCTGGTCCCGCGCAATCCCGCGGGATAGGACGGATCATCATCGGTAACGACGGAAACACCCGCTGCCCGCGCCATCTCCAGCTCGCGCTCGGCATGTTCGCGCCAGCTGTGGCCGGCGATGATACCGGCCAGCCGTTCGCTGACACCGGACTCCCGAAGGTCGCTTGCCGACGCGCCAAGGGCCGCCCGGGGCGAGCCGAATAGGCTGACCAGCTTCCGGAATGTCGTTCTGCCGACCCCGGGAACGCTGATCAATCCGATCCAGGAGAGCGTCTTTTCTGGGTCCTCTGTCATGATGAACCGGGTTTGAGCGCTTAGGGATAGGAATTATACAGGAGCGGAAGGGAGAGTCAAGGCTTTTTTCTGATGCGGCTCCAGAGCGCGGGCAGGAGCGTGAACGCAGCGAGGATCCCGAGGGCGAGAAGCACGCGCGGGGAAAGGATGTCTCCGACGTTTTTCACCGATTCGAGCTGGTGGCCGGCAAAGGCGAATGCCGCTGTTCCGGGAATGATGCCGACCGCGGTGGTCCAGGTGAAGAGCCCGAGGGAGACGCGCGTCAGGCCCGAAAGAAAGTTCACGAGAAAAAAGGGGAACAAGGGGATGAGGCGGAGCGTGAGGAGGTACCGCCCGCCGTTCCGGTCCATCTCCGAATTGAACCTGGCGAGCTGCGCCGCATAGCGTTCCTGGACGCGGGAGCCGATCAGGTACCTTGCCGAGAGGAAGGACAGGACTGCTCCGCAGGTGGCGCCGACAACAACGCAGAGGACCGCGGGAACGGTCCCGAAGAGATAGCCTCCGGCAAGGGTCATGACCGCGCCTCCGGGGAGGGAAAAGGCCACGACCGCGATGTACACCAGGATGTAGACAATGAACGAGAGCGTCCGGTGACCCTCGACCCAGGACAGGAGCGCTTCGCGGTTTCGCTGAAGATTCTCCAGCGTCAGGGAATCAGCAAGGCCCGAGAAACGGAGTCCTGCGATCAGGGCGACGAACAGGACGAGGAGCGAGATCTTTTTTGCATGTGCGGTCATAGGTACCCAGGATTCTGTCGAGGGAGCTGGAAGGTCTTTGCGTGTTTGCGCGAGCCCATGTTCAGATTTTGCTTATCTTAAGATCCTGCTACGATCTCTTTCCCAGGATCTTCGCCGCCAGCTTCACGAACGGATTGTTCCGGAGGCGGTCGATATAGTATCGCTTCGCCGGCTGGCGCACCACATCGGTGTAGGTCGGGTAAATATGGATCATCTGGGCGATCGCGGAAAACGGCAGGTTCAGGTGCCGCAGCACCTGCGCTTCGTGAATGATATCACCGGCGCGCTCGCCGAGAATATGGGCGCCCAGCAGTTTGCCGTCCGGCGCGATAATATATTTGGCAAGACCCGCCTCGGTGCTGTCGGTCCTGCCCCGGTCCATTTCGCCGTATCCCATGCGGTAGACGCTGACCTTGTCGCCATAGCGCTCGCGGGCCTCCTCTTCGGTCATGCCCGCATGGGCCAGTTCCGGGTCGGTGAAGGTGCACCAGGCGACCAGGTCGTAGCTGACCTTCTTCTTAAAGGGCAGGAACATGTTCCTCGTGGCCGTGACCGCCTGGTACTCGGTCATGTGGCTGAACTGGTAGGGCCCGACCACGTCGCCGCAGGCAAAGATGTTCGGCGCAGTGGTGCGGAGATGGTGATCGGTCACCACGCCCTTGGGACCGTACTGGACGCCTGCTTTTTCCAGGTCCAGCCCCTCCACGTTGGGTTTTCGGCCCGAGGCTATGAGCAGCGCCGAGGCCTTGAGCTCCTCTTGCTGCTTTTGCCGGGTCTCCACGGTCAGAGCGATCTCCTGGCCGGCCCGGACAGCCTTGAGCGCCCGGGTGCTGGTCAGGATCTGCAGGCCTTCCGCCGCAAGCTGTTTAGCGAGCAGTTCCGCAAGCTCCCGGTCGTCGCGTGCCAGGATCCGGTCTCCCATCTCAACGACCGTGGTGGCGACCCCGAGCCGGTTGTACGCGGAAGCAAGCTCGATCCCGATGGGGCCGCCGCCCAGGACGATGAGGGACGGGGGAAGCGTCTCGATCTCGAAGATGTTCTCATTGGTGAAGAACGGGACCGTGGAGAGACCTTCGAGGGGCGGTACGAATGCCGAGCTTCCTGTACAGAGCATGAAGTATCTTGACGAGATCGTTCTTCCGCCAAGCTCGATGTGATGGGCATCGAGGAACCGGGGGGAACCGAAGAGCACGGTGATCCCGGCTTTTTCGAATACCGGGGCGGGATGGCTGTCGTAGACCTTTTTGACCGCTCCGCGCACGTACTGCATCACGTTCCGCGCCGAAACGCTCCCGTTGTTCAGTTCCAGGCCGTAGGTATGCAGGTGCTTTGCCTGGTGGGCCGCGGCCGCGGCCTTGAGCAGGGCCTTGCTCGGGATGCAGCCTGCATTGGTGCATTCGCCGCCGAGACGGTTCTTCTCGATCATGGCGACCTTTTTGCCGAAGCCCGCGGCGACCTTGGACGAGACGAACCCGCCTGCGCCGGCTCCGATGGCGATCATGTCGTAGTCATAGGACGGCATAGTACCTCCGCAGCAAATAAAACCGATGAGAATCCCTGTCCCGCGACGAGGCCAGGATGCAAAAGAATACGATCGAAGCGGTACTGCCCTTCTGTGTGTCTTCTCGGTGCAGTATGAGACCGGGTTGCTTCAGCTCACCTGAAGAATTACAATTTATCCTTTTGTATTCTACCACAGATATCCCGGAGTATCGGCATGGTCCGCGATCTCTCGAAAGCCGTTCCCCTGCTCCGCTCGTACAGCTCCAGCAGGTCATCGATCCGGTCCACATCCTGCCACCGCGGCAGCAGATGCACCCTGTATCCCGATCGGGCCAGTATCCGCATGGTCTGGTCGAACACCACGCTTGTGCTCCAGGGGATGCCGCGAAAGACCTCGGGCCGGAAGGGGGCCTTCCTGAGCCCGATGAGGTAGTAGCCGCCGTCGAGCGCCGGGCCGATGACCGCGTCATTTCGCTCCAGTGCGTCGAGGGCCTCGGCGAGAACAGCCGAAGGAAGATCGGGAAGGTCGCTGCCGATCAGGATCGCACGGGAGGCATTGGAGGAAAAGGCGGAGCGAAAAGCGTTCTCCATGCGTTCGCCCAGGTCAGCGCCCTGCTGGGGATGGCAGCGGCGTTCCTTGCCGAGCCAGCGGACGACCATTTCCCGAGCATCAGGAGGGTCGTGAAAGACAACAACCTCCCGGCAGCTTGCATCAATGGTTTCCAGCATATCAAGGCAGAAACTGCGATAAAGTTCGAGCGTTGTCTCATTGCCCAGTACAGCGGCAAGACGCGTCTTCACCCTGCCCGGGACCGGGGCCTTGATAAAGAGCATGACCAATGATGGGCCGGACATGAATGGGGGAACCGACATGGGATATGCCTTCACCTGCGATCCGGGCAATTCACAACCCCTTCCCCGGCAATGGACGCGGTCGGATGCCTGCGGGGCAGGGGATCGGGCTGTTTCACCGGTTCTTCCTTCATATCAGCGGGTCACTTCGATGAACTCCATCCAGGACACCGCGCGTTCGCCGGTGTTGTCCGAATCGTTCATGATGGCGATGCGTGCCCTGGCAGGGGGGGCTTTTTTGAACGCTTTCCGGTAATCGGCCAGGATGTCGATCTCCTCATCCACCCAGGTCCCCGCCTTTGCCGGTCCGGTCTCGAGAAGCACCATCATGGCCCGGTCCGTATACGGACTGATCACGAACCGGTCCGGGTCCTCCCTGCTGGCCCAGACGTAGCTCAGGCTGCTGTGGGGAGGGTACTCTCCGTACAGACTTTTCGCGAGTCCGTATTTGACGCTTTCACCGAATCCTGCCTTGTCAGGTTCATACTCGAACATGACGTACACGCGGAGAGGATAGTCGTCGCCCTGCTTTGACCGCACATCGGCTTTTGCATAGATATTGCGGACCTTCCAGCGCCACCGGACCCGGGGATGCTCGCTGACGAGAAAGGGTTCCCGGTAAACGATGGCCGATGCGGAGGCGTCGCTCTCTGTCCTGAGCACATGGCGGTCGCCATCCCGTTCGATCGTGTAGGTGGAATGGGACTTGATCTTGGGGAAGGTGAAGGGCTTCCAGCTGCCCAGGGAAGAGAAATCCTCGTGGAAGAGGACGGCGTTGTCATCGGCAGACGCGGGGAACGCGATCATGACGATCGCTGCCAGGCAGAGAAGGAACCGGGATCTCATGATGGACCCTCCCGAAGGATGTCATGCTGTGGCGCCGGTGCAGGTGGAGCCGTGGCCGGCGGTGCAGCCGTAGCAGTGGTCCCCTACCTGGATCGTTCTGCTCGCAAGGGACTCATAGGAAAAGGACCGAATATGGCCAGACGCTGCGGGTTCCACGGTCATGCCGAGGATCTGGTTGAAATCGCAGTCGTACAGCCTGCCGTCCCATCCCACGCTTACCAGAGTGCGGCACATGACGCCTTCGAGCGTGGCGGGATTAAAGGAACCGGAGAGCAGATCGTGATATTTGTCCAGGTCGTTGGAGCGCACCAGCCGGTCGCGGAACCGTCCGACCGGCATGTTGGTGATGGCATAGAGCGAGGTAAAGGAGATCCCGTAGGTATCGCGCAGGACGCGGCGGTAGTCCTGTTCCAATGCAGCCTGATGAGGGGGGAGAAAGGGCCCCGCAGGGTTATATACAAGGTGCAGAGGATGATCCGCCTGCGAGCCGTAGCCCAGGCTGTTCAGCCTGCGAAGAGAGTCAATGCATCGGGAGAACGTGCCGCTTCCGCGCATCCGGTCAACATTGTCCTGCTGATAGCAGGGGAGCGATGCGATGAGCTCGACCTCCTGCGCCCGGTAAAGGACCGGCAGATCTTCCATCCCCGGTTCGTGCAGGACCGCGAGATTGGTGCGGACGATGATCCGCTTGCCGAGCTTCCGTGCCGCACTGACGAGCCTCCGGAACTGGGGATTGAGTTCCGGAGCTCCGCCGGTGATGTCGAGCGTCGCAATGGGATATCGGGCAAGGGTGTCGAGGACCGCATCGATAGTAGCGCTGTCCATGATCTCCCGTCGTTCGGGGCCTGCTTCGACATGGCAGTGCGAGCACGAAAGGTTGCAGCGGTATCCCACATTCACCTGCAGGGTCATGATGCCCTGGGCCGTGAGCGGCTGATTGCTCACCGAGAGGACCCGTTGACGAAAGGAAGCCCGGAGAGGGGGCTGTTGTCTAAGCGTGATCATGGCACCTATGCTCCTGCAGGGGATCGGAAACCTGTCCGGCAGAACCGTTCTTCGTCTGCACTATACCACAGTCCGCTCGGTGGCCGCCACCTCGGGAGGCCGCGGCGTTCACCGGTAGAACCGTGCCAGCCGTTCCGGCGGTGTCCCGAGGCAGTACAGCAGCTGCAGCAGCCAGTTGCGCGCGGTCGCGTAGAGCACGCCTTCCCGTTCCCATCTGCGCGGCGAGGTCATGACCTTCGCGGGAAGGATGCTGACCCGGTCCCCCCGTTTGCGGATGCGGGTCATGAGTTCCACGTCCTCCATGATCGCCATGTCGCCGTAGCCGCCGATGCGCCGGAAGTACGATTTCTTGATGAAAATGGACTGGTCGCCGAAGGGTACGCGGGTGATCCGTGTCCTGCAGGCAGCGTAGCGCTCGGTGATGCGGAAGATGCGCCGGTCCGAGAGTATGCCGAGATCAAAGGCGCCGCCGACAAAGCGTTCGCCGCTCATGGCTGCGGCGATCAGTTCGAAAGCGTTCCAGGGAAGGAACGTGTCTGCATGCTGGAACAGCAGGATGTCGCCGGTGGCCAGGGCCGCGCCTGCATTCATCTGTTGTGCCCTGCCCGGCGCGGAGACCGCGGTCAGAACGCGGGCATGATCGATTGCAGCGATCGTGCTCTTACCGGGGTCGCCGTCGACAACGATGATCTCCGGATCGATGTCAGCTGCCAGGGCGCGCAGATGGCCGATGAGCTTGTTGATGCTCTCGGCCTCGCGAAGGACCGGGATGATGACCGAGATGCTAGCGGGGGTGCTTATGGTTCTGCTCCTGGTGCAGGCGTTCCCAGATCATGCGGATCGTTTCAACGCGCTTCCGGTTGACGCCCAGATCGGAATATCCGAGCCGGGACGCTGATCGCACATGGATGACCTGCTCCCGGGTATCGATAAGGAACTCGAGATCATCAACGAACCGGAGCAGGAGGCTGGTGCACTCTGCGTGAAGATAGCCGCCGGATTCCGTCACGATCTTCGTGCGCTTCAGCAGGGCAAGGACCGCATGCAGGTCAGCCATCGCTTCAGCCGCAGTGCCGGAGAACCGGAGCGGTTCGATGGCATGGTCCTGGTCAGTGCTCTGGCTGGAAACGCAGTTGGGCGACGCGGGGCAGGGCGGGAGCCTGCCATCAAGAGGACCGGTGCGGGATGGGCGTGCTCCGGAACAGCCGGACAGGATGATCCCGGTGAACAGCATCAGGGAAAGGACCTTCATGGTCGATCAGCCACCTCGTGCGTCTACTTGTTCGCAGACGGGCAGATATCGCTCAGAACGCAGGCGTCATGCTTCGGCTTCCGGGCCTGGCACACGGCCCGGCCATGGTAGATGAGGAGATGGGACAGTGCCCCCCAGGATCTCCGCGGCGTCGCCGCCAGGAGATCCTGCTCGACCTTGACCGGATCATCATGGCGGGTCAGGCCCAGGAGCTTCGCGAGCCGCTTCACATGGGTATCCACGGCAATACCTTCGTCCTTGCCAAAGGCGTCGTGCAGTACGATGTTCGCCGTCTTGCGCGCCACCCCGGGCAGGGTGACGAGTTCCTCCATGGTCTGCGGGACCTTGCCGCCGAAAGTATCCCGGATCATGGCCGCGGTCCGCTGGATGCTCTTTGCCTTGTTGTTGAAGAAATTGACCGAACGGATGTCCTGGGCGAGCTTTTCCGGCGGCGTATTCGCAAAGGCCTCGATCGTCCGGTATTTCTTAAAGAGTCCCGGCGTGACCTTGTTCACCTGTACGTCCGTGGTCTGCGCCGACAGGATGGTCGCCACGAGGAGCTCGAAGGGGGTCGTGAAATCGAGCGCGGTGCGGGGCTTGCCGTCATAGGCCTTTTTCAGCCGCTGGAGAATGATCCTGATCTTCTCTGGACGGTCCATGGGTCCTCCCCGCGCTCAATACTTGTGACAGTTCATGCAGAGGTCCATGGTCGACCGTGCTTCAAAACGAAAGAGCTTGCGGAAGTCGGAGCTGTGCGGAAAATGGCAGCTGGCGCAGGAGAACGGCCTCCCCTCGCGCAGAGGGTCGTCGGGCGGGAAGATATCCTTGCCGATCCGGTCCTTCCGGACCTGGCCCAGAGGATGTCCCGATTGGGTGAATCCCGCGATGGCGTGGGGACGTTTCGTGACCTGGTCGTGGCACTCGGTGCAGAGCTCGAACATCGGCTTGAGCAGCATCGCCATGTTATCCGATGAATGGGGATCATGACAGGAGAAGCACATGCCTCCGGCGACCGGGACGTGGCTATTTTTCAGGGAGAAGCCTGCTTTGCTGTGGCACTTTTCGCACTGATCCGGGACCTCGGCGCTCAGGAGCTTCGGCTTGGCGGAGGCGTGGGGATTGTGGCATGCGGTACAGCCTAAGGCCAGGGCGGGATGGACGTTTTTCCGCGTGAAAAGGGTCTTGTCGTGGCAGCCGTAGCAGAGATCGGGCTGAGGCGCCAGGAGCCCCCGCGGGGTCGTTGTCTTGTGCGGAATGGTCGCGTCCGCGATTCCCGAATGGCAGGAGGAGCATCCCATCTGGACCGCGCCATGGACCACCGGCCGGTTCTTGAGGATCGCTTCATGGCATTTGAGGCAATCAGCATCCTGGGCGCCTGAATATGCCGCTGAAAAACAGGAAGCAAGGACCAGAACAGTGATGCACAAGGGACGCCTCAGGAATGGACTGGACCAGGACATAAGCGGCCTCCGGTGCCGGGGAACAGGAATTCGAAAGAATACGGCTGATTGTAACCTATTTTGATGCCGGCCGCAACTCCGTTCCCGCTGCGACAGGTCCGGGGAGGGACCCTGCCCGGGCTGTTTTTTGTTTGACAGCCCCCGATGTCTACCTTAATATTCATTTCGTGACCGACCCCACGCGGAACAATAATGATGAAGACTGGGCCTTCGGGGACGTTTGGAAGCAGGGTTCTCCCGATGACACGGGAACCGGTGAACCGGTCCGCTTTATGGAGGTCCTGCGAGGGGACACGGGCAGGGGCTTCGATGATTCCCTGATGCTGGACATGGTGGGATATCTCGGCTCCCTTGGCATCCGCGCCACCTATGACTCCTTCTCGCTCGGCATGGAGCCGGCGGCGATCAACACCTATGTACTGAAGGTCGAGGAAGGGAAGGAAGAAGAAGCGGTCAGGCTGCTGAAAGAAAAAAGCAATATGGGGTAAGCTGTAAGGGGTAAGGGGTGGACAACAAGGAGCACACTGAAAACCTGCGTAATCCTTGATCCTATTTTTTATCATGGAGGCATCATGTCTGAAGAAAAGGAATTATCTGCGCTCGAAGGCGACCTGGAGCAGTATAAGTCGAAGATCTCCCAGGTGAACAAGGCGACGCTCACCTGGGACAAGGATCTCATCTTCATCGGCCGGACGAACCGGGGGTATGAGATCGAGTTCGATGCCGCCCAGCAGTGGGGCTGCTCTCCCACCGAGAGCCTGCTGCTCTCGGTCGCGGGATGCATGGGCATCGACATGGTCTCGTTCCTCAAGAAGATGAAGTGCGAGATCAAGACGTACAAGATGGACATCATGGGCGAACGGAACCCCACGCCGCCGCAGTATTACACCTCCATCGAGATGGTCATCTCGGTCACGGGCTCGGGGTTGACGGCCAAAAAGCTCGAGCGGGCCGCGGCCCTGTCCCATGAAAAGTACTGCTCGGTCTACCATACCTTGCGCAAGGACATCAACGTGAAGGTGGATTACACGTTCGAGAACACCTGACGTGGCCACTGTCCGCCTTCTAAAGAACGGCGCCGAGGTCTTTCCGGCGATGCTCAACGCGATCGATGAGGCCCGCGCGTCGATCGTGCTGGAAATGTACATTTTCTCCGATGATGGGACCGGGCGCGAGGTGCGATCGCACCTTTCCCGCGCAGCTGCCAGAGGCGTGGAGGTGCGGGTCCTTGTGGACGCCGTCGGTTCCTGGGCCCTTTCCGAGGGATTCTGGGATGAACTGACCGGCGCGGGCGGCCAGGTGAAAGCTTTCCGCCCCATGTCCAGCGGCCTCTTTGTGTTCCGCAATCACCGCAAGCTGCTGCTGGTCGACGACCGGCTCGCGTTCATCGGCGGATTGAACATATCGGACGAGTATTATGCCGGCCGGGACGGCGAGGCACCATGGCGGGACAATGCCCTGGAAATCACCGGCTACGAGCTGGTGCGACTCCGCCGGTCCTTCAGCAGGATGTGGCTCCGCGCAGATCTTCCGGTGAGCACGACGCGGCTTATCATGCGCCGGTCCTACGGCTTGCGGCCGCGGCCCGGCCAGCGGATCCGCTTCCTGGAGAGCGGCCCCGAGGACCCGCTGCACTCTGTTCGCAAGGGATATCGGCAGATCATCGGGGACGCTACGGGGTCCATCGACCTGGCCATGGGATACTTCTTTCCCCACGGCAGGCTGCTCCGGGCGCTCAAACGCGCCGCGCGTCACGGTATCCGCGTACGGGTGCTTCTGACGCAGCGCAGCGATGTGCCGCTGGCCCGGTGGGCCGCGCGGGGGCTCTACGGGAAGATGCTGCGGGCGGGCATCGAGATCTGGGAATACCGGCCGGCCATGCTGCACGCCAAACTGGCGATCATCGACGACACGGTGATCACCGGTTCCGCGAACCTCGACATCCGCAGCGGCCGGATCAATTATGAGCTGGTGACCGTGGTACGGAACGAGGCCCTTGCAGGCCAGGCGCGCGCTGATTTCGAGGCCGATCTGCTGGAGTCCGACCGGATCGAGATAACTGCATGGAGGGAGCGCCCTCCCGGCCAGCGCTTCAAGGAATGGATCAGCGCCTGGATCGTGGCGCGGCTTGATATTTTTTTCGCCCGCGCGGAGATGGCGCGGTTGATGAGATGATACAATTGCGGATTTCGGATTGTAGATTGCGGATTGTATAGGAGGATAACTTGAAAGTAAAAGGTACCAAGACCGAGAAGAACCTGCTTGCTGCTTTTGCCGGAGAATCGCAGGCGCGGAACCGATACACCTTCTTTGCGAGCACCGCGAAGAAAGAAGGCTTTGAGCAGATCGCGGCGATATTCCTTGAGACCGCTGAGAACGAGAAGGAACATGCCAAGCGGTTCTTCAAGTTCCTTGAAGGCGGCATGGCGGAGATCACCGCGACCTTCCCCGCGGGCAGGATCGGCACCACTGCGGAGAACCTGGAAGCTTCGGCCGCGGGCGAACACGAGGAGTGGAAGGACCTCTATCCGGGATTTGCCAGAGTGGCCGAGTCGGAAGGGTTTCCCGAGATCGCGACCGCCTTCCGGTACATCGCCTCGGTCGAGGTGGAGCATGAGAAGCGCTATCGCAAGCTGCTCGAGAATCTGCGGCAAGGGAAGGTTTTCAAGAAGGACGCGTCAGCATCCTGGAAGTGCCGGAATTGCGGGTATCACATGAACGGGCAGGAACCGCCCGACGTCTGCCCCTCCTGCCTCCATCCAAAGGATTATTTCGAGCTGAATGCGGAGAACTATTGATGCCCTTTCGGTGCGGCGGAAGATTTCCCTCTTGCAATGAACATGCGCTTCTCCCTATAATGCCCCATTGGGATTTAAGGAGGTTGTATGGCGATGACGGTAGAAATGGAATATAAGGTCAAAGAGGCGCCTGTCTGCCCCCACTGCAAGGGTACGATGGAAAAGATGGATTCGCGCCACCTGGACTGGGGGACCACGTTCCTCTGGGTCTGCTTCAACAATAACTGCACCTTCTTCATGAAGGGCTGGAAGCACATGATGGACACCTATGGCCAGCTGGTCTCGTACCGGTACATGGTCACGCCTGACAACGGCACCCAGGGTGTGGTCCCGGCTTTCAGCCATGAGTATCTCCAGACGCACGGGAAGACCAGGAACAGGTTCATGGAGTCCGATGTCCCGGTGGATGGAGGGGACGAAGAGTAACTCGGTCGTTCGGCGTGAACAGCAATGACGAAGCCCCTGGTGGACCAATCCCGCCAGGGGCTTTTTTTCACGATGAGGTGTTGCACCGGTGTGTTGCCGGAAGCGATGATGCGTGCCTGTCAGCTCGCCGGTGACAGGGGGAAAAGAGTATCGATACGCTTCTTTCTGTGTCTCAGCTGTTTGCGGCGTGGAGCTTTACTCGCCGGAGCTTTTGTCTGCCGCTGCCACCTGCACTGCGCAGACCTTCAGCTCGGGGATCTTGACCGTTGGGTCGAGTGCGTCGTTGGTGATCACGTTCGCCGCTGCCTCGGCGTAATGCATGGGGATGAAGATCGTGCCGGGCGGCACCATAGCCGAGATCCTGGCTGAGATCTCGATCACCCCGCGTTTCGAACGGACCTTCACTTTCCCGCCGTCCCTGATCTCCAGACGCACTGCATCCGCCTCGTTGATCTCCGCATAGGCCTTGCCGGCACGCTTCTCGATCGGCTCCACCCGCCGGGTCATGGAACCGGAGTGGTACTGATAGAGGTTCCTGCCCGTTGTCAGCACAAAGGGATATTCGTCGCTTGTTACCTCGGCGGGCTCCCGGTACTCCACCGGCACGAAGGGCACCCTGCCTTTGGGGAACCCGTCCTTGTACAGGAACTCGGTTCCGGGGTGATCGGGCGCTGGGCAGGGCCAGGCAATGCCCCGGGATTTGATGCGTTCATAGGATATCCCTGACAGAGCCGGCCAGAGCCTGCGGAATTCCTCGAACACCAGCTCGGGAGACCGGTACTCCATGGGGTATCCGAGATGGCGCGACAGGGCCATGATGATCGACAGGTCGTCCCAGGCGTCTCCCGGCGGATTCACCGCTTTGCGCACGCGCTGGACCCTCCGGTCGGTATTCGTGAAGGTGCCTTCCTTTTCATAGGAGCAGGCGGCAGGCAGGACCACGTGCGCGTATTTCGCGGTCTCGGTCATGAAGATGTCCTGCACCACCAGGAACTCAAGATCCTGAAGCGCCTTGATCGTGTGGTGCTGGTTGGGGTCGGTCAGGACCGGGTTCTCGCCCATGATATAGAGCGCCTTGAGCCTGCCGTCGGCCGCGGCATTGATCATCTCGGTGGTGGTGAGGCCGGGCTTCGGCGGAAGCGTCACGCCCCAGGCTTCCTCGAACTTTTTCCGCACCGCGGGATCATCCACCTTCTGGTATCCCGGGAATACGTTGGGCGCGCAGGCGGCGTCCGATGCCCCCTGTACATTGTTCTGGCCCCGGAGCGGGTTCACGCCGGTGTGGGGTCTGCCGATATTGCCGGTGAGGGTAGCCAGGTTCGCGATGGCCTTCACGTTGTCGGTGCCGCAGGTATGCTGGGTAATGCCCATGGTGTAGAAGATCCCGGCCGTGCGCGACGCGCCGTAGATCCTTGCCGCACGGATGATGTCGTCCTTTGCAACGCCGGTGATGCGGCTGACCCGTTCCGGCGTGAAGTCCCGGACCGCGTCCTTCCATGCCTCATAGCCTTCGGTCTTGTCCCGGATGAAATCGTCGTTGCGCAGCCCCTCGTCGGAGATCACCTTCGCCATGCCGTTCAGGAGCGCCACGTCCGTGCCCGGCCGGAGCGGCAGGTACAGCTCGCTGAACTTCGTCATGGGAACCCGGCGCGGGTCGGCAACGATGATCTTCGCGCCTTTCCGGAACGCCTTGATCATGCGGTTCGCGATGACCGGGTGGGTCTCCTTGGTGTTCGAGCCGATGATGAACAGGACCTCCATGCCCTCGATCTCACGGATCGAGTTCGTCATGGCTCCTGAACCGAAGATGGCGGCCAGACCGGCCACCGTGGGGGAGTGTCAGAGCCGCGCGCAGTGGTCCACGTTGTTCGTGCCGACCCCCGCGCGCAGCAGCTTCTGGAACAGGTAGTTCTCTTCGTTCGTGCACCGTGCCGAGGAAAGTCCGCCGATCGCGTCCGGCCCGCGCTCCTCCCGGATCTTTTTGAGCCAGGCAGAAACATACTCAAGCGCAGCGGTCCAGGAGGTCTCTTCGAAATTGCCGCTGGCCCGCCGGATGAGCGGTTTGGTAAGGCGCTCGGGGCTCTTCACAAAGGGATAGCCGAACCTTCCCTTGACGCACAGGAGCCCCTCGTTCCAGGCCCAGGGTTTCGATGATATCCTGATGATCTCGTTGTTCCTGGCGTGGACCGTGATGTTGCAGCCTGTTCCGCAGTAGGGGCAGACCGTCTCGGTCTCCCTGACGCCTTCGTACCGGCCTTTTCCTTTCCAGAGTTTTCCCGTGAGAGCGCCGGTGGGACAGACCGAGACGCACTGTCCGCAGAATTCGCAGTCAAGGTCGTCCTCAAAAGGGGTGGTGATCTTTGCCTTGAACCCGCGGTATCCGAAGTCAATGGCCTCCACGCCCTGCACTTCGTCGCAGATCTTGACGCACCGGCCGCAGAGAATGCATTTCTCCAGGTCGCGCTCGATAAAGGGGTTCCCGTCGCGCTTGGAATAGATCCTGCGCTCGCCGGGATAGCGTTCTCCCTTCACCCCATAGGTGTAGGCAAGTTCCTGGAGCTGGCAGCTGCCGGTCGCCTGGCAGGTCATGCAGTCGTTGGGATGGTCGGACAATATCAGCTCCAGCACGAACCTGCGGTGCTCTTCGAGCCGGGGGGTCATGGTCGTCACTTCCATGCCCTCGGTCACCGGCGTGGTGCACGACGCGATCGGACGGGGCAGGCCCTTTACCTCGACCACGCAGAGCCTGCAGCCGCCGAAGGGCGTGAGCTGGGGATGGCGGCAGAGGTTCGGGATCGCGATGCCATGGCGGTTCGCCGCCTCCATCACCGTGAGGTTGTCCGGGACGGTAAGTGCTTTCCCGTTTATGGTTATGGTCACCATTGCCATAGGATCTACTCCCGCTCCACCGCGCCGAACTTGCACACATCGAAACAGGCGCCGCAGCGCACACACTTTGCCGGGTCGATCTTGTGGGGTTTCTTCTTTTCCCCCGAGACCGCGCCTGAGGGGCAGGCCTTGAGGCAGGAGCCGCAGGCCTTGCATTTCGCCGCGTCGATGGAATAGGTCAGCAGCCCCTTGCAGACCTTGGCCGGGCACTTCCGGTCCCGGATATGAGCGTCGTACTCGTCACGGAAGTACTTGATCGTTGAAAGCACCGGATTCGGAGCGGTCTGACCCAGGCCGCAGAGCGACAGGGACTTGATGCCGCCGGACAGCTCCTCGAGCAGTTCGATATCGTTCGGGCTGCCCTTGCCCGAGGTGATCCGCTCCAGGGTTTCGAGCAGACGCTTGGTTCCCACGCGGCAGGGCACGCATTTGCCGCAGGACTCGGCCTGGGTGAACTGGACGAAGTACTTGGCAACGTTCACCATGCAGTCATCGGCATCGAGCACGATCATGCCGCCGGACCCGACGATGGACCCGGCCTTGGCAAGGGCCTCATAGTCCATGGTGATGTCCATCATGCTTGCCGGAATGCAGCCGCCCGAAGGCCCGCCGGTCTGGACCGCCTTGAAGGGCTTGCCGCTTTCGATGCCGCCGCCGATCTCCTCGATGATCTCCCGGAGCGTGATGCCCATGGGGACCTCGATCAGACCGGGATTCTTGATCTTGCCGGTGAGCGCGAAGACCTTGGTGCCTCTGGACCGTTCGGTCCCGAATCCCGCATACCACCCGCATCCGTTCCTGATGATGTGGGGGATGTTCGCAAGGGTCTCGACGTTATTGATCACCGTGGGTTTCTGCCACAGTCCTTTGTTCACCGGGAAGGGCGGTTTGGGCCGGGGCATTCCCCGCTGACCCTCGATGGAGGCAATGAGCGCGGTCTCCTCGCCGCAGACGAATGCGCCCGCGCCGAGCTTGATCTTGATATCGAAATCGAACTTCGAACGGAAGATCCCTTTTCCCAGGTATCCCCGGGAGCGCGCCTGGTCCAGGGCCATCCTGAGCCGCTCGACCGCAAGGGGATATTCGGCCCGGATGTACACATAGCCGTGGCCGGCCTGGATGGCGTAGGCGCCGATGATCATGCCTTCGATCACGGCGTGGGGGCTGCCCTCGATCACCGCCCGGTCCATGAACGCGCCGGGATCGCCCTCGTCGGCGTTGCAGATGATGTACTTGACGTCGCTCTTCGCTTTTCTGCCGAGCTCCCATTTGAGCCCGGTCGGGAATCCAGCGCCTCCCCGGCCCCGAAGGCCGGACATCTTGATCTCCTCGATAATCTCTTCAGGGGTGCGGGACGCAAGCACATCCCGGGCGGCCTCGTAGCCTTTTACCGATTCATAGGCATCAATGCTCTCGGGATCGATCCTTCCGCAGTCCGCGAGCACGACCTTCACCTGTTTCCTGTAGAACGAATCATAGGCCGCGTCAACAAGCCAATCCTTCACGACCTTGCCGCCGATGAGGTGCTCCTGCACGATGCGGGCGACCATGTCGGGCTTCACATACTGATACACGGTCTTGGTCCCGTCCCGATGCACCTCCACCAGCACGTCCCGGGCGCAGAGGCCGAGACAGCCGACCTGATGGGAAGAGCAGTTCTCCAGCACCTTCGCGGCGACCTGTGTCCGTCCCAGCTCCGCATTGAAGGCGTCGAGGACCTGCTTGCCGCCGGCGGCGATCCCCGCCGGGCCCATGCAGACGCGTATGATCATGTGGGGATTCAAATCTTTTTCCTCAGGTTCTTGATCTCCCGGATGGCTATATCGGTGGTGGCCTTGCCGTGGACCGCGCCGTCCACGAGCACGACGGGCGCGAAACTGCAGAAGCCGAGACAGGCGACCTTGTCGAGCGTTATCAGGCCGTCATCAGTGGTGTCCTGTTCGCCCGCGAGGTGCAGCTCGCGTTGGATGCCGCTGATGATGCGGTCCGCGCCCCGCACATGGCAGGCCGTACCGCAGCAGGCCGTCACCTTGTGCCTGCCCACGGGCTTGAGGCGGAACTGGGCGTAGAAGGTGGCGACGCCGTAGAAGCGGCTCGCTGCTATGCCGAGCTCGCGGGAGAAAAGCATTACCGCATCCCGGGGAATGTAACCAAAGGCTTCCTGGGTGTCCTGGAGAAGGGAGATGATGTTGCCGCCGGTCTCCCGGTGGCGTTCGATGAGTTCGCGCAGTCTTGATTCCATAAGAATTATTTATGTGACGATTAATAGTACCATGGCTGGAGTAAATACAAAAGAAAAAGTCACTTATTTACACATGTTCGCTGTTTTGAATATATATTCCGAGACAGCATAACTTATGTAGCCGCAGTTTTACCCAGCGTCTTCCTGCGAGGCATGTTGATGGGGGCGCTGCTGCCGGAATGGTGTATTATCGACCCTTTCCATTTGACCGTCATGGTCATACAGGTTATGATTTCGAATGAACGGATGGCATGGAAAAATGCTGGTCGTGGACCTGTCAGCGCGAGCGGTTCATGATCAGCCGATCGCGCAGGAAACACTCGCCGCCTGGCTCGGCGGCAGGGGGCTTGGCGATCACCTGATGGCTGATCGCATCACCCTGGACCCCTTTGACGAGGAGATGCCGCTCTTGTTCAGCGTGGGTCCGCTCTGCGGCACCGCGGCCCCCACGTCGTCGCGCATGTCCGTGGTCTCCCGCTCTCCGCTCACGGGCACCATCTTCGACTCTTCCGTGGGCGGTCATCTGCCGCTCAAGCTCAAGCAGGCCGGGTACGATTCGGTGATGATCATTGGCAAGGCAAGTTCACCGGTCTATCTCGCGATAACCGATGACGCGGCGGAGATCAGGGATGCAGCCCATCTCTGGGGCAAGGGCACCGGCGAAACGATCTCGGCGCTTGAAAAGGATGGCGAGGTCGCCTGCATCGGTCCGGCAGGGGAAAGGCTCGCGCTGATCTCGAACATCATGATCGGCACGGGCAATTCCGTGGGCCGCGGCGGCATGGGCGCTGTCATGGGCTCCAAGAACCTCAAAGCGATCGTGGTAAAGGGCTCGAAGAAACCGTCGATAGCCGACGAGGGCATGTTCAAGAAGGCCTATGACGATGTGCTGCGGCTGCTGAAGGCGTCGCCCGTGGTCATGGGCGAACTGGGCCTTGCCGAGTACGGCACCGCGGCGCTCGTGGATATCGTGGACGAGCGCAGGATGACGCCGACCGAGAACTTCCGGAAGACCTATTTCCCTGCTGCCCATGCCTATTCCGGCCCGAGCCTCAGGAAGCTCTACGGTTCGAAAAAAGAAGGCTGCGCCATCTGTCCGATCCAGTGCAAGAAGGTCACGTCCTGCGGCAGGCCCATGCCTGAGTTCGAGACCCTGTCGCACTTCGGCGCCTTGAACGGAAATGACGATCCCGAGTCCATTGTGAAGGCAAACCTGCTGTGCAACAATCTGGGACTGGACACCATATCGACAGCATCGACCATTGCCGCCTACGGCGAGTCCCGGGGCAGGTTCCTGGGCCCTGACGAGATCCTGGAGATGGTCAGGAAGATCGCTTATCGCGAGGGCGACGGGGACAAACTTGCGGAAGGTTCGAAGCGTTACTGCGAGTCCATATCCCACCCGGAATTTTCCATGACCGTGAAGGGCCTGGAGCTTCCTGCGTACGATCCTCGCGGCTCCTACGGCATGGCCCTGGCCTATGGCACCTCGAACCGCGGGGCCTGCCATTTGCGTGCCTATCCCATCAGTCAGGAGATCCTGCGAAAGCCTGTTGCGACCGACCGGTTCAGCTTCGACGGCAAGGCCCGGCTGATCAAGGTCTGCGAGGACACGAACGCGGTCATTGATTCGCTCGCGGTCTGCAAATTCGCCTTCCTTGGCGCGTCGGTCGAGGAATACGCGCAGCTGCTTGCTGCTGCCACGGGCAGGGAATACACCGGCCAGGAGCTTCTCAAGATCGGCGAACGCATTATCGAGCGCGAGCGGCAGTATAACAGTATGAACGGGTTCTCGGAAAAGGACGATCTTCTTCCGGAGCGGTTCTTCACTGATGCGGGGAGCTCGGGCGAAGGCATCGATGTCCCGGCGATCGATAAGAAGCGTTATCAGGAGGAGATGGAGAAGTATTATAGGATCAGAAGGCAGTAGCCAGTAGCCGGTAGCCAGAACACCTGGAAGCCAGAGGCTTCAGCCTGCGGGGTTCATGACCCCCACGTGGTGGTCCACTTGAGAAAGAGCAGGACCCAGGGCGTAAGATGCAGGAACAGGTCGAACCAGTCGATGGGCCGCTTGAGCGTGCCGTTCTTGAGCATCACCAGCTTTTCCCAGAGATGGGGCGGGGCAAAGGGCGCGAGGCCGAGGGTCAGACAGAGGAACACGAACATGGCCCAGGGTTGTTCCGCAATGTAGTGCATGATGGCCTCCGTTAAGCTATTATACCGCGCCGGCGGAAAACCGGGAAAGGAAAAACCTGTTCGCGCGAGACGATCTTGACTTGAGGGTTCACAGTATGAGCGAAAATACCGAAAAAGCACTTGCCACATTTCTCGACGGTTTCTCCTGAGCACAGGCGATCCTGTCCGTGTACGGGGAGCGGTCCGGTCTGGACCGTGAAACAGCATTGCGCATTGCCGGAGCTTTCGGCGCCGGACTGGCCAGGACCGGACAGACCTGCGGGGCAGTCACCGGTGCGCTTATGGTCATCGGGCTGCATCACGCCAAATTGAAGAAAGGCGATGACGACGGCCGCGAGCGCGCCTATGCTCTTGCCCAGGAGTTCATGGACGCGTTCAAGGCACGGAACCGGTCGCTGGTCTGCAACGAGCTTCTGGGCGTTGATGTGAGCATGGTCGAGGGAATGAAGGCGGTCCGCGAAAAGGACCTGTTCAGGACGGTCTGTCCCAAATTCGTCAGGGACGCAGGGGAAGTGCTGGAAGAGCTTGTCTGATCGTTGCGGCCTTACCCCCCGTTTTTTGAAAGCCTTTCAAAATCTTTGCCCAATTCACTCCAGTCCTGTTCCTGCAGGTTCATGATCCGTTCCTTGATGCGTTTTACCGCTTTGGCAACATCCTTTTCTTTTTCCAGTTCATAGAACGAACGAACCGCGGCAAAGGCCCGGTCAGTATAGTCCGGTATCGGCACCAGCACGTCGTCACGCCGGGAATAATAGGGGTCTTCACCGGGCGCGCAGGCCGCGGCGAAGACATTATATTGCCGGCAGGCAATAGGCCTGACCGCATGGACCGAGCAGGCGCGGTCCACCAGGAAGGGGCAGGGGTCGTTCCTGCGATGGTCACTGCATCGGCGGAGCACAGTTGAGCGCGCGGCTTTGTCAAGCTTCTCGAATATATACCACCGCAGTCCGGGCAGCTCATGGGGGTAGAGCGGAATATCTGGCTGATGGCAGCAGACATCGCAGCCCGGTGAACAAGCGAGTTTTTGCTTTCGCTTTTTCTCCCGGTCCCGGACAGCCACAGCGACACCTGTGTCAATGATGGCATAGCTGTCGAGCAGGGCCGGCAGCCATGAAAGGCGCTGTTCGTCCCCGGGGAAGTGCTGCCTCCGGGAGAGGCCGGATGATGATTTGCCGGAAGGTGTTTTCATAGGACAGTGTTTGAGCTTGCTTGCTCGCTCCTGAACAATAACATGGCTGTTTGAAAAAGACAACGGGGTGAAACTTTTGATGTATGATCGGGGCAGATATGGTCAGCAGTGCAACGCCGTATTGCTCCTCCTAACCGTTGAGAGACAGAAAAACCCTTCAAAAGCTCTCAGGCCGGAGTGGGTTGCGCAGCGGTGCTATACTTAAAATAACAGGAGGCGAATATGATGGAATTGATCCTTGGTATAGGAGTAGGCGCCTTTGTCATCTATTCGGGATTCAATATCGCCTATCTCGTCAGCATGAGGAGGACGAGCGAACGATTGGGCGAGCTCGTACGGAATTCCGAGGGAAACTTGAACAGGACCCTGGAGGGGCTTGCGAGCACGCTGGAGAATCTGCGCACGATCAGCGGCAATGTCAGCGACGTGACTGAGGATGTCCGGCAGATATCGCAGACCGTCGCGAATGTGGAGCGGGTCATGCGTGAGTCTCTTGTTCAGATGCAGGAACGCTTCGGTGACGCAGCCGAGGCGAATATTGCCGGACTGAGGGCCGGCATCACCACGGGAGTGGCAGCACTGGTAAGGAATCTCCAGGAAGAAAGGAGGGATGATCATGAAAGAGGAACTGGTAAAACGTGAACGCTCGATCTGGGTCCCCTTCCTCATCGGCAGTGCGGTAGGGGCGGGCGTGGCGCTGCTGCTTGCGCCCAAGTCCGGGAAGGAGCTCCGCAAGGATATCAAGGACATCGCGGGCTCGACCCGGGACAGGATCTCGACGACCGTTGAAAAGGGCAGGGAAATATATGATGAGAGCCTGACCGCGGTCAAGGATGCAGTCGAAGCAGGGAAGATGGCATACATTCAGGAGCGGGAGAAACATCTGAAAGCCGCATGAATGATGCTGAGAGCGCGTTGGGCAGCGAGCGACGCGCTCTTTCTGTGTCCCGGCACCGGTCAGGCACCGGGCCATCCTAGATCCGCAGCAGCGTTGGATCGGTGTGGGGGATGAACACGGCTCCCCGGAACTCCTTCATGAACTCCGGGTCATCATGCATGTGCTTGTAGGTGATCCGCTCGATGAGAGCGCTGGCGCGTTCGGCCAGCGACGCGTCCTCGAGCAGCATGCGGCAGCCTGCGAGGGATGTGTTGCCCAGTGCCTGCACCTGTTCAGCGGGCCAGGCGGGAACCATGCCGATCGCGGCCGCTTTTTTGACATTGATGCCGGTCCCGAGCGCGCCGGAAACGTATACCCGCGCAATATGGCCGAAGGATACGCCGACGGAGCGCGTGAGCGTCAGGAGCAGTGTGAACATGGCTGCCTTGGACCGCAGGAAGTTCTGTATCTCCCCCTGAGTGATCTTGAGCGGGCTTCCGCCGCCGCAGGACAGGGTCAAGGTCCGCTCGCCATCCGCCACGGATACCTGCTCGCCGTCCCGCAGAACGCCGGTCTGATCGATCATGCCTGCCTGGTACAATTCGTAAACAAGACTGATCATGCCCGAACCGCAGATGCCTTCCGGTTCCGCATTGTCAAAGGTACTGCAGGTGACCGCTCCTCCGGAGATCGTCAGGTCGTAGATGATGCCCGTTGTCGCCCGTTTCCCGATCCGCGATATCCCTTCCTCCAGCGCCGGTCCGGCGGCTCCCGCGCCGACGATCATCCAGTCACTGTTCCCGATCACGATCTCGGCGTTGGTGCCTACGTCGACGAGCAGTTGTATGTCCGTTGAGCGGTCCATGTCCGCCGCGATGATGCCTGCGGTGATGTCCCCGCCCACGTAGCTTCCGGCGTTCGGAAAAGCGTAGATAACGCCTTCCGGGCAGATCCTGATCCCGAGGTTAGAGGCGGTCCGGAAGCCCGGATCACGCACCACCGGGGTGAATGGGGCGACCGGTATCGTGGCCACATCGAGCCCGAGGAAAAAATGGGTCATGATCGTGTTGCCCCCAACGACCAGCGCGTGTATGTCCTCGGTGTTGATCCCGGCCATGCGGCAGAGGCCGGAGACCAGTTCATTGACGCCGTTCTTCAGGACACGGTAGACCTCTTCGCCGTTCCCGGTCATGGTGTGGTGGAGCCGGGTAAGGACATCGCTTCCAAAATCTATCTGGGGATTCTCGACGGTTCTCGCTGCCACGTCCTTTGCCGCGAGGTTGTCATAGAGAAGACCCGCGAGGTTCGTGGTGCCGATATCGAGCGCCACGGAATAGGAGCGCTCCCGGCCGATGTCGATCAGCCGCGGGACCCCGAATGCGCTGCTGATGATGCAGGAGAACGGCCGCCCGCGCTTTATGACCGCGGCCGACTTCCGCAGGACCGCAAGGGGTATGTGCAGACCGGGGAGTCCCAGGCTTTCCCGCAGCCGCTGGTCATGGGCACGGCGGTCGGAATCCGTGGCCCGGGGAAGCGAGATCGATTGGGAATATATAAGGGGCTGCGTAGGCATAGGTCTCTGCGGTAGTGAACAATACCATGGGCAGGTCGGAATGGCAAGGAGATGAGACGGGGACTCTAGTCTTTAAAGCAGAAAGGGTCCTTTTCGGAGAAAATATCAAGACCGCTGCTTTTGGCTACGGCAAGGCAGCCCCCGCAGGCGATGCGGACGTCGCATCCACTGCAGGACGAAGGTCCGAGACGGTATCTCTGTGCAGCATCGGAGTCATAGATCTCGCCGAGTGTTCGTTCGCGGATGTTCCCGATCGGTGACGGCAGCTTCCTGCAGGCATGCACCTCGCCGTCGGCAAGAAGGGTCACGAAGTTAAAGGCCGCTCCGCAGCCGTAGCCCGTGCATCCGCCAAAGAGGTCCATTCCCCGTTCGCGCAGGAGGACATTGATCAGGTTGTCCTTTGTGCCCATGACCGGATTGGTCTCCGCCGCGGTGAGGTACTCTTCCAGGAAGCGGCGGTACCCGTTCCGTTCCGTCATGGCCAGGTTCGCGCCTTCTCCAAAGAGCGCCAGCCGGTTGAAATGGAAGGCATCGGTCCGGTCCCGGAGCGCCTCGGCAAGCGGGAGGACCTGGTCCCGGTTCCCGCTGGTGAGCGTCAGCATGACCATGGAGGAGACCTTGAGCTCCTTCAGGAGATCGAGAAAATCCATGATGCGGTCGAAGTGGCCTGCGCCGCGGATGCCGTCATTGTGTTCCCGCAGCCCTTCGAGGCTCACCTGGAAGAACGAAGGCATGGCGATCGACAGGATCTCCTCAAGGCGCCGGCGGGGCGCGGGATTGCCCAGTATGGCCAGTCCGAAGTTGCGGTCCGCGGCGGCCCGGTAGATCTCCAGAAAATTCGGATGGAGAAGGGGATTGCCGCCGGTGAAGGAGACCGCGCCCTGAACATTCCGTGACCTGCAGAAGGCCCGCAGATCATCGAGCACCCGCAGCGCGTTGTCGAGCGCGAGCGGAGAGCGGTCGCTCCGGTCGTAGCAATGCTTGCAGTGGAGATCGCAGACCTGGGTGATGTGCCACTGGAGCGTGAACGACGGCGTGGACAGGAACTCGGCGTCACCGTCCCTCCGGCTGGTGAACACCGAGGGGTCTCTCCGGAGCAGTGACTGCGGGGCCAGGACAAAGCCCTGCCGAACGGCCCGCTCGATCGCTCCGTCAACAGCGCCGATCGGAAGGCCCCCTTCGGCGGCGACCGCCTCGGACGGGATCTCCTCAAGGACCATCTTAAGCACCAGCAGGTCCTCGTTCGTTGCCTGCCGGGCCCGCGGTCTGCCGGAGCGGGGATCGAACCAGAGCAGCAGCCGTTCCGGGGTCTCTTCAGGAGAAGCCGCGGCGCTCTCCGGGTTGGGTTCGAGAAAGCCGGCAAGACCGGACCAGCCCAGGCTGGGAACAGCCACCGTGGGATTGGCAGTGAGCCGGTCAACGTTGACCGGGATGCTGTCCGCCCGCTCGCTCAGGAGCGCATAGGCCCGTTCAAGCCGGATGAGCTCCGCAAGGTAGTCAGGGTCGGCGCCGGAGCCGGAGTCCCTGACAGCGGACAGGAGGGCATCGGGATCAGCGCTGCCCGCGCAGCGGTTGAGGGCCTGTTTCCATCTCGCGGGGCCGATGATGCGCTGTGTGGCGGCGTAGGCGGTCGGGCCCATGTGTTTGTTCGGGGTCATAGGGTCCTGAAAATTATAATCCCGGGCAGGATATTTGTCCATGCCCGGGATCATCAAAAGGGTGCTCTGTTACGTGTCTGGTGGTGTCTTCTGCTCGTTTGATAGTGCGACCGCACTATTTCTTGGTGCCGCCTCAGCTGCCGCCGGGCGCCTTTTCGCCGCCTCAGCCGCTCTTGGCAGGGGCATGCTGAGCGTCACCTTTTTTACCGCCTCAACCTGAAGCGCAGCCGCCAGCCATGAGGCTGGTGCCCGCCAGGAGACCGGCAACGCCGAGCCCCGCCAGGAACTTTTTCAGATCCTGTGCGTCCATAGGACACCTCCTTTCCCCTAGGGTGCTGAATCTACCTGCCCCGATGTGCAGGATGCTCGATAGAAAAAGGATATCAGCATGCGCCTGCGGAGTCAAGGAAGGTATTTCCCGACGGCCCCGCTCCCGCGGATCGCGGCGATGAGGTATAATGAAGACATGAAAACTCTTATAACCATAGGAATGCTCGGGCTTGCGCTGGGAGGTATGACCATGGCTTTCGCTGATGACAGGACCAAGGCCGCAGGCGCTCCTGCGGTGAAGCTTGAAAAAGCGACCGTTGCGGGCGGATGCTTCTGGTGCATGGAGCCGCCGTTCGACAAGTTGAAAGGCGTGATATCGACCACCTCGGGATACACGGGTGGCAGCACAAAGGACCCGAAGTATGAGGAAGTGTCAGCGGGAATGACAGGCCATGCCGAAGCAGTGGAGATCCTGTTCGATCCCGGCCGGATAACCTACGGGGAGATCCTCGATGTGTTCTGGCGGAACATCGATCCGACGGTGAAGAACCGTCAGTTCGTGGATTCGGGAAGCCAGTACCGGACCGCCATCTTCTATCACAATGAAGAACAGCGGCGGATCGCCGAGGACTCGAAAAAACAGCTGGCAGCATCGGAAAAATTCCAGGGGAAGACCATTGTAACGGAGATCGTTCCCGCGGGCACTTTCTATCCTGCCGAGGAATATCACCAGGACTATTACAAAAAGAGTCCGACGCGATACAAGTTCTATCGCTTTAATTCCGGCCGCGATCTGTACCTTGACAGGATCTGGGGCAAGGACCGCGAAAAGTGAGTCCGGCAGGAACGGGTGGCATCGTCTTGACGAAGAGGTCCGCAGTTCACTATACTTCTTCCATCATGGGAAAACGGTTGGCGATCGTTCTTGCCCTCGTAGGGATACTGCCCGCTCTTGTTGGCGACGCTATTGCTGCGGCCGACGACCGGAGGGTGGATGACATGTTCTGCGAGGGCAGTATGAGACTCTCTCTGCTCCTGGGGGGTGGACGGGCCTTTGACCAGGATTACCGTGTATACGGTATAGGCGTTGGATATTATTTCATCGACGGGCTGGAGGCGGGCCTTGAGGCCGAGACCTGGCAGGGCGCTCACCCGGGGATCAGGCGGGTCAGTCCTCAGGCCATGTACGTATTCCCCCTCGGTTCCCAGGTACGACCGTATCTTGGCGCATTCTATCGAAGAACATTTGTCCAGGACTACAAGAACCTCAGCGACGCCGGCGGCAGGGCAGGGATTCTGTTCCCTGTGGGCAGGTCTGCGTACCTGGGAGTGGGGGGTGTATACGAACAGCACATTGCCTGCGACCGTATTGTGTATGAATCCTGTTCAGAATCCTATCCCGAACTCACTATAGCCATTATCTTTTAAGCAGTTCCGCTTGCCGCAGTTCAAATTATCATGATAAAACAAAGCGCTTCACGGTTTTATCCATGAGCACTCCTGCTCCAAGGCCCTGAAGGTTCAGTCCAGAACACCGGGTTGTCTCATGGGGATAAATAGTAGTAGCGTACATGCAGTTTAAAGGTGTATAATATTAGTTCTAAGGGCTGTAACATAGTAATTTCAATGAGTTCTAAAAACAGCCTCTTGAGCAGTTCCAGCGGGTGCAATATTAATCCGAAATGTTTTCATGTAGTTACAAGGAGGGCCTATGCAGGAGACCTATTCGGCAGGTTCGTCAATCGTTTCCCAGTGCACAAAATGCAAGATCAGCCTCGACCATACGGTCGTTGCCATGGCCGGTGAAGTGGTCGCCAAGGTCAAATGCAGGACCTGCGGCAGTACGCATAAATTCCGTGATCCAGCAGCGGTCAAAAAGCCGCGTGTGAGCCGCAAGAAGTCAACCGAACCGCCCGCCTCAGCGCTGTGGCAGGCATGCCTTGCCCAAGCCCGGGGTAAAGAGCTGGTCTATGCCATGACCGGACGGTACCGCGTGGGCGACATCCTCATCCACGACAAGTTCGGCAAGGGCGTGGTCCGGAAACTGGCCATGAACAAATGCCACGTGGTGTTCGAGGACAAGGAACGACTCATGGCGTCTGCGAACTGATCGGGAAACGATCCCGGACATTCTCTGTTCATCCAATTTAAAAAGCCTGATCTCATGATCGGGCTTTTTTATTATTCGCGGTCATCTCGATAAGGCCGGATCATCATGCTGCTCTACGTTGCCACCATCTGTCTAAGCGCGTTCCTGCTGTTCCAGGTCCAGCTGATGTCCTATTTCGCCAGGACCCTGCGCAGGAATGTTCGTGTCCGTTCCTGGCCCGGAGACGTGAAGATGCTCTCGGGTGGACCTTGCTCAACGATCTCCCCTTTGTCAAAGACAACGACCTCGTGCGCGATTTCCCGTGCAAAGCCCATCTCATGGGTTGAAATGAGCGTTGTCATCCCTTCCTGGTACACCAGGTCCCTGATCACCGCCAGCACATCCCCCACGGTCTCCGGATCGAGCGACGCCGTCGGCTCGTCAAAGAGCATTGCCTGGGGACGCATGGCCAGAGCCCGGGCAATGGCAACGCGCTGCTGTTCCCCGCCCGAGAGCGTTGCCGGCCGTGCCAGTGCTTTGCTCTCCAGATTGATCCTCCTGAGGAACGACAACGCGTCCTTTTCCGCGGTTCCGCGGTCAATGCCGAGCACCCTCACCGGCGCTTCGACCACGTTCTCCAGCACGGTCATATGCGGGAAAAGATTGAACTGCTGAAAGACCATCCCGACCTTGAGCCGCACCTGACGTATCGCCTCGGCGTCCTCCCGCGACGGCCGGCTGCGGTTCAGCGAATGGAGCGCGATCTCCGCCACATCGATCTCGCCCTGCTCAAAGTGCTCGAGCCCGTTGATGCACCGGAGAAGCGTGCTCTTGCCGCTGCCCGACGGCCCGATCAGCACGATCACTTCGCCTTTTTTCACCTCAAGGTCGATGCCCTGGAAGAGCTTGTGGTTGCCGAAGGATTTATAGAGGTTTCGGATCTTGATCATAATATCTTATCTACTTCCACATCGTCCTCGCGCGAAGCCACGAAGCCACGAAGAACAGCGTTTAAACTCGATTCTGCCTGGATGTGAATTTGTCATTTGCTTTCCTTCGTGCGCTTCGTGACTTCGTGCGAGAATAGGGTTTGTGAACCTGTTCTGATTGCTTATCTGCAATTTCTATTTGTGTCCCTTGAGCTTTCTTTCCAATCTCCTCGCCATGATCGACAGCGGCCAGCTCATGCCGAAATAGAGCAATGCCACCACCAGCCCCAGCTCGAAGTACCGGAGCGTGGTGGCTGCAAGGATGCTGTAGGTCTTGGTCAGCTCCACCATGGCTATCACCGAAACTATCGAAGAATCCTTAAAGAGCGCGATGAAGTCGTTGGTAACGGCCGGAAGGCTGATGCGGAAGGCCTGCGGCAGGATGATGCGCCGGAGCGCAAGGAGCCGCGGCATGCCGAGCGACAGGGCGGCCTCCATCTGGCCTTTGGGCACTGCCTCGATGCCTCCGCGGTAGACTTCTGCCTCATAGGCCGCGTAGTTCATGCCCAGGCCGATGATGGCTGCCGCGAACGGCGAAAGCACGATCCCGATGTTCGGCAGGCCGTAATAGATAATGAAGAGCTGGATCAGGAGCGGCGTGCCGCGATAGACCTCGATATAAACGGCTGAGGCTGCGCTCAATGCCCCTGGTCCGTACATGCGCAGGAATGCCAGGCAGATGCCGAGGCCTATGGCCAATGCCATGGAAATGATTGACAGGACCACGGTCATTCCCGCGCCTTTGAGCAGGGACGGCAGGAACGTCGAGAGCGGAGCTTCGTCGCTGTCGGTCCTGAGCTTTGACGCGGTGTCTGTGGCAGCAGCGGTCTCGAACAGCTTTGTCTGGGTCTTGTCCCAGAGGTCCCACTTGTCATAGATGTTCTTGAGCTCGCCGGTTCGCAGGAGCTTGTCAATGACCTTGTCGATCGCCTGCTTCAGCTCACGGTCGTCTTTTCTTATCGCGATGCCGTAGAACCCTTCGCCCTCAGGCGGGCCGACGTACTTGAGCCGCTTGTCCGGTTTTGCATAATAAGCGGTGATGGGGGTGTCCAGGAATGCCGCGTCTATCCTTCCGAGAGCCAGATCGTCGTAAGGCCAGACAGCTGAGTAGGACTTGAGGGTCACTCCGCCTATCTTCCTGAGCAGGGAATCGGCCATTGCGCCTGCAAGGGTGCCTACGGTCATTCCTTTCAGGTCAGCGATGGAATTGATCCTGGTCTCGTCCTTTCGCACCACCAGCTGGAGCGTATATACATAGTAGGGCCGGGACATGAGCACGCGCTTCTGGCGCTCGGGGATGATCTCCAGCCCGTTCATGGCAATGTCGTAATTGCCCCGCTCAAGGCCAGGCACCAGGCTGTCCCACTCCGTCTGGACCACCTGCGCCCTGACACCGAGCTCCCGGGCGATGGCCTCGGCGATATCAGCCTCGAATCCGAGCAAACGGGAAGGGTCTTTTGGATCAGGGAAAGCCAGCGGCGCGCCGCCGGCAATATCGCAGCCCCAGAGCAGCACGCCGCGCTGCTTGATCGTGTCGAGTGTGGAGGGTGCGGCATTGGCTGATGCCGCGGCCAGCAGGAAGAAGAAAAGGGCCAGGACCGTTCTCAGAAGCCGGGAAGGCATGGAGAACAGTAGCATTGAGCGAAGAGGCTGTCAAGAGCGGACCTTGACAATTACTGCCATATGTATATAATCGGACTTGCTCCATCTATGTCGCTGACATCCTTCCGCTATTCTACTACAACGAAGTACAAGATATACAGGATCGCGAGGTGTTGCATCGATTCGAGGATGATACTTTGGTGCCTGTTCGGGTCGGGTACCGTGATGCTGCGTGACGGGAAATGGCAAAGGCTGCGAAAGGTAAGTGGGATCCAGAGAAGCGTTTATGGTATATCCAATTCGGAAGAATCAATAACACAGAGCTGGCAAAGTTTATCGTATCATAAACCACGCTCTCGGAAAAAGTTTATGATAGCAATAACCGGTTTATGATACAACAGGAACATTCAGCCCGGCTGCGATCAAAGAGGCCACCCGCGATGGAGCGCCACCGATTGACCTGGTTGACGGGGACCAACTTGCGGAGAAACTCAAGGAGCTTGGACTCGGCCTCAAGAAAGAAATGGTAGAAAAAGTCAGCATTGACAAGGATTGGTTTAGGAACCTATAAAAAGTCTTGACGACTCAGCCTGGCCGGTGTATCTTCAATGTAGATACATTGAGGGAGGCTGTGTTATGAAAACACGTGTTCAGAAATGGGGCAATAGTCTTGCTTTGCGCATTCCAAAAGCATTTGCGGACGAAGTCGGTTTGCTGAAAGATTCTTCTGTTGAGGTATCTCTGACGAATGGGAATCTTGTCGTCGTGCCAATTGAAAAACCGGGCGTGACCTTGAAAAAACTATTGGCGCAGATTACCGAAAACAATATTCATCACGAGGTAGACAGCGGACCCGCGGTTGGGAATGAAACATGGTAGATCCCAAATCATATGTCCCCAAGCGGGGTGACGTGGTTTGGATAACTTTAAACCCTCAAGCCGGGCACGAACAGGCGGGGCGAAGACCTGCTGTCGTTCTTTCGCCTCAACCGTACAATGAAAAGGTTGGCCTCGCCCTCCTCTGTCCCATCACAAATCAAATCAAAGGATATCCTTTTGAAGTTGTCATACCCCCCGACCTGAGCGTAACCGGAGCAATTCTTTCCGATCAAGTGAAGAGTTTGGATTGGCGAACACGAAACGCGGAATTGATCGGCGTCTTGCCTCCCAAGACAATATCCGAAGTGCTGCAAAAAATCGGACTACTGCTTACACGGTAGTCCAGCATTCTCATAATACAAAGAATATTTCAACCAGCGGCTCGACGCCAACACGGGCTGCGCCCGTGGGTCAGCCGCGCGTTAAAACTATGAGAGCCAAAATTACAACCATAATCGCAACGAATGAAAGGAAGATGTGGAACGAGATACAGAAAGTATCATCTCTCATGTATGTTGCATCTCCAATCCTGATTTTCAAATCTCGGAATGGAGAGGAACTGCCTGAAAAATGGGAAATTGAGAAGCGATACCAGTTCCGGATTTATGCATTGGGTTTCGTGCCACTTGGTGCTCACGATATTGTCGTGAAAAAAATCGATCCAGATAAAAAAGAATTATTCACGAATGAATCCGGTTTTTTGGCAAAAACGTGGGACCACTTTATTCGGATTGAACACATTGATGCGAATACCATCAGGTATTCCGATGAAATTGAAATAAAAGCTGGCATCCTTACTATATTTATCTGGCTATTTGCACATGTTTTCTATAGGCACCGCCAAAAAAGGTGGAAAGCATTGTTCGTCAATGCGATCTGCCGATCAACTCAAAAATCCTGATCGAACGGCGAGACAGGTAGCTGTATTGCGCTGTCTCAAGGTATTCGGGAGCGATATCCCGGCTGATGACGCTGTAGGTTGCATCGAATTCCAGTGAGTCATGGGCGAGATCGATGAAGTTGAAGGTGTCTTTCATTGGCGAACTATAGGGGAAAGAGGCCGAATCGTCAACAGCGATAAACTAAATTCCCTCTGTTGACAAGTCCCGCTCATTCTGGCTATAATATGGCCAGAATGAGATACGAGATTGTATTATCCCCAGAGGCAAACGAGGATTTAAAACGATTGAACGCTCATGACCGCGCGACAGTGCAGGATTTAATGAAAGTCCATCTGCGCCATGAGCCTGCAAAAATCAGTAAAAGTCGGATAAAAAGGTTGCGCGGCCTGAATCGCCCGCAGTACAGACTGCGCATTGATGAATATCGCATCTTTTATGACGTTAGTGAAGATAGGGTAGAAATACTCGCCATAATCACCAAATCCGCAGCCGCAAAATGGCTTGAAGAAGTAGGAGAATAACGATGAAAAAGATAGCATTGTCTGAGGTGAAGGATGACCTTTCCCGGTATTTACGCGCCGCCGAGAAAGAGGAAATTGTGATCACGCGCCATGGCAAGCCTGCCGGGGTTCTGATAGGATTCGAGTCAGAAGAGGATTGGTTTGACTATCGCTTGGAGAATGACCCCCGTTTTCTGAGTCGGATTCAGCAGGCACGCAATAGTATCAAAGCCGGAAAAGGAATAAAGCTGGAGTAGCCATAGACTCACCGATCCAACCACTTCTTTTGTTTCTTAACCGGAACTCTCCCGCAGCTTTCATCCCTGTTGCATTCCTTCCCGGTCATGGATTATAATCTGTCCGTTTGCAGAGGCCGGACCCTTCCGGCGAGGAGGAGTTGATTTGGCAGCTACCTATACAGCAAAAGACATCACGGTCCTGGAAGGACTGGAGCCGGTCCGCAAGCGGCCGGCAATGTATATCGGGTCCACGGACATCCGCGGGCTGCACCATCTCGTATGGGAAGTGCTCGACAACGCGGTTGACGAAGCATTGAACGGATTCTGCACGGCGATCACGCTGCGCATCGAGAAGGACGGCGGCGTGACCGTGACGGACAACGGCCGCGGCATCCCCGTGGACATCCATCCCAAGACCAAGCGTCCGGCGATCGAGACGATCCTCTGCACGCTCCACGCGGGCGGCAAGTTCGACCACACGGCCTACCGCTCCTCCGGCGGTCTGCACGGCGTGGGCGCGTCGGTGGTGAATGCCCTTGCCGAGGTCTTTATCGCACGGGTATGGCGCGACGGGTACGAGTGGACCCAGGAGTACACCCGCGGCAAGCCGAAGCATAATCTCAAGAAGGGCAAACCCACGAAGTCGCACGGTACGGAGATCTATTTCAAACCCGATACGGAGATCTTCTCCAAGACCCATTTCAACGCCAAGACCATCCTGGACGTGACCGAGAGCAAGGCTTTCCTGAACAAGGGCCTCAAGATCACCATCGAGAACGACCGGGACGGCGAGAAACCGGTCACCTTCAAGTACGACAACGGCATCCAGGACTATATCAAGCGAATTGTTTCTGCCACCACGGTGGTGAATGCCGAGCCTTTCTACTTCGAGAAAGAGGACGACTTCAAGATCGAGTGCGCCATGCACTGGACCCTGGCAACGGACATGGAGATCCATTCCTACGCCAACTCGATCAACACCTCCGACGGCGGCACCCATGAGCTCGCGGTGCGCGCCGGGCTGACCAAGGCGGTGCGGGCCTACGCGGAGCGCAAGAACCTGATCCCCAAGAACATCAAGACCATTGCTCCTGAGGACGTGTACGAAGGCCTCTACGGCATCGTGAGCGTGCTGGTCAAGAATCCCCAGTTCCAGGGCCAGACCAAGGAGAAGCTGAACAATCCCGAGATCTCCTCGCCCATCGAGAACTCGGTCAAGAACGCCTGCGAGGCCTATCTGCTTGCCAACCCGACCATGTCCGACGCGGTGGTGAAGCGTGTGCTGCTGGCCTCAGAGGCGCGCATGGCGTCGCGGGCCGCCAAGGACAGCGTCACCCGGAAGCTGTCGTCGCTCAAGCTGAACCTTCCGGGCAAATTATCCGATTGCTCAACGAACAAGGTGGAGGACTCGGAGCTCTTTATTGTGGAAGGAGACTCCGCAGGCGGGTCCGCAAAGATGGCGCGCGACCGGAAGACCCAGGCGGTGCTGTCCTTGCGCGGCAAGATCCTGAACGTCGAGCACGTGGCGTCGCTTGAGAAGATCCAGTCGAACAACGAGATCAAGAACCTGTTGGCAACCTTCGGGTGCGGGTTGGGGGCCCATTTCGACCTGAACAAGCTCAGGTACAACCGCATCATCCTCATGACCGATGCGGACGTGGACGGCGCCCATATCAGCGTGCTGCTGCTTACCTTTATTTATCGGTACATGCCCGAGCTGATCAACAAGGGCCACGTATTCCTTGCCATGCCGCCGCTCTTCAGGATCGAGGTGGGCAAGGAGGTCATGTATGCCATGGATGACATGGAAAAGGAGAATATCCTGGCCAAGCTGAACAACCGAAAGTACGAGGTCGGTCGTTTCAAGGGACTGGGCGAAATGAATCCCGAGACGCTGAAGGAAACTACCATGAACCCCAAGACCCGCACGCTCATGAAGGTGCAGGTGCTGGACCACAAGGCCACCGGCGACGTGTTCGAGCGGCTCATGGGCAAGGATCCCAAGGCCCGGTTCACCTTTATCCAGGAGCGGGCGGAGTACGCGGAACTGGATATCTAAGTTAAAGCGACACGTTTTAAATGGAAGAGCAAGGGATATTGAAAAGCGGCAGATCACCTGATCTGCCACTTTTTTTTCAGATGCTCTATTGTCGAGGAAGAGGACGGAAAATCATTGTCTGCTTTTTTTCTAGTCCGCCGGTAATAAAGAGTAAGAGAGTTCATTTCTGGGCGTATAATTCATGCAATTTTAAGTTATCCACAGGAAAATATGTTATAACATGCGGTATTATCTACAGCATATCTGGTTAAATTAAGAATGAATATAAATTAAAAAGTGTTAATACTTTGAGGAATATGTGAAAATTACCATATGGTTATGGTTGACAAAGATGGATAAAAGGAGTATTATTTAAGTAATAAAATTACTATATACAATAAATATTGTTTGCGCAGATGGCATTTGCGTAAGGGTGATGTGTTGATAAAACGCACCACCTTTGGTTAATATAGAAAAAACAGTGTTGCAAAGACGTGCAGTCGTTGTTATTCAGAAGAAGGAGGATATTAACAATGAAGAGTTTCTACTTAGTTGTGGCGGCGGCTTTAATGGTTGTGATGGCGGGCGGGGCGTGGGCAACGGATACGTCGGACCTGATCGTGACCGCGAATGTTTCGGATACCTGCACTACAATAACCGACGGAACACCAGTGGCAATCGCGCTGGATCCTATGGCTGGAGGCGCCGTGACCAACGGCGGTGTAGCAGTTCAACCTAACATCAAGTGCACCATGGGATCGACCCATGCGGTCTCTTGCTCATCGTTGAATACAAATAATTTGAAGAACGGCGCCAACCTGATCCCCTATATGTACAACGCAGGTTCTGTGTGCGGAACGAACATAACCGGCAACGGTTCCACTCCAGTCAACCTGACCATGGGTATTGACATTGCCAATGGCGCATATAGCGATTCTCCGGCTGGAGCGTATAGCGACACGATCACGATAACCGTCACCTATTAAGAGCGTTCCTGATGCACAAATGAGGTGATGACCCACTTTAGCGTTCGAGAGTTTCTTTTATGAAAAGATTGCAACAATATACAGCTGTCGCCATCGCGGTAGTAATATTGCTGGGAGGCGGAGCGCAGGCTGCGACCTTGACCCCGGCGGTGACCGCGACCGGAACGGTGCTCGATACCTGTTCGTCTGCCGTGGGCGGCAGCATAACTTTCACGATCGATCCGTCGTTGGCCGGTCCTATAACGGCGGCGACGAATGCCGGCGGGAATACGGCGCCAACGGTCAAGTGCACGAAAAATCAGGTCCACGCCGTAACCTGCGCGTCAGCAACAGGAAACAAATTGACGATCGGCAACGACGGTGTGACGGATCCTATCATCTATACGATCACCGGCTGCCCGGCGGGCATCACCGGGCAGGGCTTCGGGACCGCCACTCCCATCGACTTCGGGCTCTCGGTGGATGCCGCAGCGTATCAGAATGCGCTCGCGGGCGCCCATGTGGATACGATAACGGTCACCATAACGTACTGATCAAAGAGCAGGATGTCAGCCTGCTGGAAGGAACCCGTCGGGGGGGGGCGTTGACGTGAAGAAGGTTCTGATCATAGCAGCCGCGGGGCTTCTTGGAAGCCTGATGGGAAACGCATGGGCGGCAACGCCGTCCGGCTTTTCGTCAACGAACATAACCCTGAGCGCTCAGGTGGATATCGCATGCCAGGAAGCGCAGAAGGGGACGTTCCCTGCCCCGCTCATCATTGACACCCAGTCCGCGGTCGAACAGGTCTTTCCGGCAAGTGTCGATGAAAAGATCGCGTGCACAAGCGGCACCGTATTCACGGTCAGGGTAACGAGCGCGAACGGCAGCGCTGTGAACCAGACCTGCACCTCCAGCGGGGTGAACTCCATGGCTCTGAAATCTCTGGGATCGCCAGCTGATGTGATAGCGTATACGTTCCTGTGTGCCGGCGATACCGATGGGCTCGGTCACTTTACCGGTGCAGGTTTCGGCATACCCAAGGCCATCGGCATGAGCATCAAAGTGGCTTCCGCTGATGCGCAGGCTGCCGTGGCGCACGCAGATTATGCTGACACGGTAACGATGACGATATTCTACTAGGATCGCCGGACCCACCGACAATCTGTGAACACGTGAACGCAGCATTTCGCATTGCATATGGCTGCGTTTTTTATTATACTCTCATTATGCAGAACATCCTGCCGACAGCACGCGTTTCAATTCATCGCGTCGTTCTGCTCCTGCTGGTAATGACGATTGCGCTAGCGACCGAGTGCCGTGCCCTTACGATAACGCCGGCATCCGGGGCACTGTCGCCCGATGCCACCCAGTTTCTTCCCTATACCGCCACGACCACGCTGACAGCGGGCGGCGTACCGGCTACTCCGCCCTATACCTGGTCGGCAACGGGTCTTCCCGCAGGGCTCGTGCTGAGCACCTCGGGCGCGAATAACGAGATCTGCGTGATAACAGGCACTCCGACGGCCTCCGGTACCTTTGCCGCGATCACGATCACGGTGACCGACAGTAAAGCTCCGACCGCGAGGACGGCATCGGGCACGTATACGCTTATCATCAATCCCTCTTGCCGGTTCGCAGGCACCAATACCGGTTCCATCGCATTCGGGAGCGCGGGCAGCATCGATCCGTCGACCTCACCGGGACCCATCATGAACACCGTGACCACGCAGGTCAATTTTCAGTGCGGCGCAGGACTTGGGTATACTGTTGCGGTCACGAACCCTCCCGGCGCTTTGCAAATGACCGGCGCCAATACGATCCCCTTTACCCTGGGAATCGCCTCGGGTACGAGCGCGTCGGACTCGACGCTGATCCCGCTGCTCGGTCCGAGCGCAGCTCCGGTAATCCCTGCATCGACGATCTCCAATTACGAAAACTTCGTGGTGGGGACATCCACCATCGGTCCGCTCACGGTCAACATCAGCTGGGCCGGGGCAGCGCCCGGTTCTCTGAATGCCACGGTGAATGTCGCTCCTGCTACCGTTGCCGATGTCTGCAGTACCCCCGTGAACGGATCGATCACCTTCACCATCAATCCTGTTGCTGCCGGGCCGCTTCTGCCGAATACAACGCTCGACGGCTCGTCTCCCACGGTAAAATGCACCAACGGCCAGAACCATGGGGTGTCTTGTACTTCGGCTCATGGCTACCAGCTGACGATCGGGAACGACGGGGTGACCGATCCCATCGCTTACACGATCACCGGTTGCCCCGCGACGGTTACGGGCAGCGGGTTCCTGACCGCGACGCCGATCAATTTCGGGCTTTCGCTTAACGCGACCGGCGCCGGAGGGTATCAGGATGCGGCGGCGGGGCCGCATGTCGACACGATTACCGTTGAGGTCACCTATTAAGTGGGTCCTTCGCAGACTGCTCTGCTGATTGCGCGCACGAGCAGGAATTTAATGAGCGGAACATTGCTTAAAGGAGTATGCCGCATGAGCACTCAGGCACAGGAACGAAGAACGATTTCCGCAGGACGCAAAGGTTCCTCCGCAGCGCAATGGGCGGTATCGGCAAGCATGGCGCCTTTCGCATTTCCTGCGCCGATACGTCAGATTGCGCTGCTGATGGTCCTCCTGTTCCTTTCCGTTCATACGGATTATGCGCGTGCTGCAGATTTTCAGATACAGCCGACGATGCTCGAACTGGGCGGCGGTGTTAAGAGCGGCGCGTTTTCCGTGATCAACAACGGCGATGAAAGCATCAATTTTCAGATTTCCGTCAAGGCCTGGAATCAAGATGTGAACGGCAAGGATGTATACGAGGATACGAAGGACATCATCTTCTTCCCGAAGATCATGACCACGGGTCCCCATGAACAACGGGCAATTCGGATCGGATATAAGGCGCCCCTGTCGGTGAACGAGAAGACCTACCGGCTCTTTGTCGAAGAGATTCCGTCCCCTAAAAAAGAGGCGGACTCGAATGCCAAGAGCAAGATCAGTGCCGGTATCACAATTGCATTCCGATTCGCAACGCCTATCTTCGTAAAGCCGCTCAAACCGCAGGAGTCGGCGGTCGTCGAAAAGCTGGACATGACCCGGGGTGTGGTCAAGGCGATGATCAGGAATACGGGAAACGTTCATATCAAGCTGTCCAGTGTGCTGCTGCGGGGAAAGACAGCGGACGGAACCGTGCTGTTCTCAAAGGAAATAGCCGGCTGGTACATTCTGCAGGGCCTGTCGCTGCCCTATGAGGCGGCCATCCCGCTGGTAAACTGCACGGACTTGGCAACGATCGAGGTGAGTGCCAAGCCCGAGAACCTTGCGATCAACAGGACTCTGAATGTCCAGAAAGATATGTGCGCAAAATAACCGAGGTGTGCAGCTCCGGGCGTGTCGGGCACGGACCCCCCGGGGCATCTTGCTAGGCCTCCTGTCCTGTTCCGGCATTCTCCTGAGTGTTTTGTTCCTCGCTGTTCCTCTGGCAGGGGCCGGAGAAATACCTGCGGCAATGACCGGAACGGATCGGGCTTTGACCGGCAGTGGCGCCCTTCCTGACGGGAAAATAACCACCCCTGTCGTTATCAGCGTGATCGTCAATACGGTGCCAAAAGGCGATCTGTTCGCGGAATTGGACGATGAAGGAAAGGTATTCCTGCGAGCGGACGATTTCCGGGCACTGAACCTGAAGTTCAGCGACGCCCGTATCGTGCTGATCCATGGCGAGCAATACCTTCCTGCCGATGCGGTCCTCGAGGCCACGCCCGCATTCGACGACAAGAAACTTATCCTCTCGTTCATCGGCAAAACCACGGAAGCGCACAGAACCACTGCCGAGATCTTTCAGCTCCATGCCAAGCCGCAGAGTGTCTATTATCCCCGCGAAACGAGCGCATTTCTCAATTACGGCCTGACCTACGGAGAAACAAATCCGTTCGGATACACCTCCTTTTCGGCGACCAGCAAGGTCGGGGCGAGGACCGGGGATACGTTCTTTGTTTCCGATTCGCTCTATTCGAAGACCGAGGTGGACCAGAAGTTCGTTCGTCTCCACAGCAGCGTCACCTACGAACACCGCAATGACCTCCAGTGGCTTACGATGGGAGACCAGTTCGCGAGGTCCGGCGAACTTGGCAGCTCCGTGAACCTGGGCGGGATCGGATTTTCCAAGGTCTACAAGATCGACCCCTATTTTATCACCCAGCCGGTATTTGGTCTTCAGGGATCAGTCATCTATCCTACCCAGGCAGAGATATATCTGGACGGCATCCTGGTGGGCCGGCAGCAGATCGCGCCTGGAACGTTCGATCTGAAGAACATCTACTCCTACACCGGAAGCCACCAGGTCGAGGTCGTGCTCAAGGACCCTTTTGGCAAGGAACAGCGGATCACCTCTCCGGTATACTTCAACACGTTCATGCTCCGCCAGGGACTGCACGAATACAGTTACAATATCGGCTATGTGCGGGAACAATATGGTATGGAGAGCAACGAATACGGCGAGCCTGCGTTCATAGCGTTCCACCGATACGGTGTCACGAACGCCCTGAACATCGGCGCGCAGGCGGAAGGATCCAATGGGGTCTATAACGGCGGCATCTCCACCTCGTTCCTCCTTTCCCGGATCGGAGCCTTCTCGCTGTCGTACGCGGCAAGCACCGCGAGCGGGGAAAAAGGATCGGCAGCCTCATTCCAGCATACCTACCAGTTCGGGACCTTCAGCACGAACCTGCGGGCACGCAGCTTCTCGCGGAACTACGCTACCGTCGCCGCTCCTGCAAGCACCGCACAGGAACAGACGAAACAGGAATCCGGCGCCGGGGCCGGTTTCCTGCTGCTGCCTGTCGGAAGCATCTCTCTGAACTACTCCGAACGGGAGAGCTATAGCGGCGACACAACACGGATTCTCTCCGCGCATTACAGCAGGACGCTTACCAGGATGGTAAGCTTGTTCGCCACGGCATCGGAGACACGGCAGGCGGAGCGGGTAAGGAGCTTTTTTGTCGGACTCAATTTCAACTTCGACAATCACCTGTATGGCGCGACCCAGTACACCAAGACGGGCGACATGAACATGCAGACGGCCCAGATACAAAAGGATGTCCCGGTCGGGGAGGGGTTCGGCTATCGTGCGACAGCGAGCCGGACCGAGGTCAATGGGATGACGTCGAATTCACTAAATCCTCATGCGCAGTATAACGGGCCGTACGGCATCTATTCCGTTGATGTGAATGCGCAGCGCTCTGCAGGGGGATCTCAGCAGATATACTCCGTGACCGCCGCAGGCGCACTGGTATATGCCGGAGGATTCTCCGGATTGTCCCGTCCGGTAAGTGACAGCTTCAGTATTGTTATGCTGGATAATGTGGCGGGTGCGACCGTGCTGAACAACAGCCAGGAGATCGGGACAACGGATGCTTCGGGCAAGGTAATCGTTCCGACAATTACCTCCTATGGCCAGAATATGATCACCGCGGATGTGCGGAACCTGCCTATGGAATACAGCATCTCGGGCATGAACAGGGCGCTATCCCCATCTCTCTGGAGCGGATCCTGTCTCGCTTTTGAGGCGGTCAAGATGCAGGCGGTCACCGGAAACCTTTTTGCTGTGAAGGACAGCCGAAGAACACCAATGGAATATGTTGAGATATCGATCAACGCCGCGGGAAGAACACTGACCTTCCCGACCGGCAAGAACGGTGAATTCTACATCGAGAATACCATTCCCAAGGATATGGCTGCGGGGGACGATCAGCAGAGCTGTTCGGCAATTGCCGAGCGGAAAAAGACCGGAGGACGGGTCATCACGCCGGGTGTTTATCCTGCCTCGATCGACCTGGACGGCAGCGCATGCCTGTTTCAGATCACGTTCCCCGATACGGCCGATGTTATTACCGAACTGGGCGAGATCCAGTGTGAATTGAAGAAGGATATCCCTCAGGCTGTTCCTGAACCTCAGGCGGTGCAAATGCCCGCGCTTGTGGCCGTTGCACCGCCTGCGCACCAGTCTGCGTTGCAGGCTCCTTTCCGCGAGGTCACCGTGGGAATCCGGTTCGACCGCACCGGGAACCTGGAGCGTCAGCAGGATCGCAGAGCGCTCGCGGCCCTTGCCAAGGAGCTGGAAAAGAATCCGACGCTTGCCGTTGCGATAGAAGTGCACGGCGACCGGCAGGGAACGGAGCGGGACCAGCAGCGCACGGGAGCACGGGCAGCAGATCAGATCCGACGAGCGCTGATCCAGGCCGGCGTGCGCTCTGAGCGGATCGGGGCCGTCGAGAACCGGGGAAGGTCGAAGATGCTGTGCTCCGAGGAAACGGCGGAGTGCGATCGCATGAACCGCCGGGCGGTCATCCGGCTGGTGGGTGAAAGTTCTGCGCGGTGACCGTGCGGGCATTGATGCAGGAGCGGGAGATCTGATCATGAAAAGAGCATTCTGGTACGCGATCTTGCATTTGACGCTGGCAGTCACGGTTGTCATGCCAGCGGCGGCTGCGCCGAAGCAGGCCCCCGCTCGGCCCGTAAAGACGAAACGCCTGGTCAAGGCGAATAAGACTGTCACCCCTCTCTTGAATGTGCAGGGATTCCGCCCCGGGATGAGGATGGCGGAGGTCCGGCAACTGCTCCGGAAAAAAGGGGTGAGCGAGTACACAACCGCGTACGCTGATCTGTTCGTCTACAGTCCGGCTCCGAACACCGAGATGCGGCTCCGGTTTACCTGCGGCGCCAAAGGCTGGGTGCTGGGGTCGGGCGAACTGGAAACGGTCTTCTCCCGGGAAGAATCTGCGATCGCCGTTCCACGCTACCGGGACATGCTGCTCGCGAAATACGGGACGCCGGTGCTCCCGTCCCCATCCCCGGACCGCATCGACCTCTGCTGGGGCGCGTGTCTTTCCGGCGCGAAAGGCGTCAGGGCCGTTGCCGCGACATCCGATGCTCCGGACGGGCTCGTGCGTCTTCGGCTGACCGTCGAGAACGCTGCGCTGGTGCAATCGTGCCAGGGCGATCGCGAGCGGAAGATCGGCCGTTGGCTCTCCCGGTGGACCCGGGATATCGCCAAGTTCCAGCTCGGGATGAGCCTGCGGGAGGCGTCCAAACTCTATCAGAAGCGTTATGGCGATCCGCTGCTCGTGGCGCGGGAAAAGGATGAAAGCGGCGGCAGGAAGGTCGTGACGATCCTGGCGACGAACGAACACGATTTCTTCGCAGGCCTGGACGCCGACTCGCTCCTGTTCGAGGGAAAGGGGCCGGGACGCATTCACCTCAAATTCACCGGCAGCGAGGCGGAGTTCGCAACAGGGCTGAACCAGCGTCTCTTCGCGGCGTCCTTTACAACGACCGATTTCACGGACGAGCACCGGTTCTCCGATCTGGACGCGAAACTGGACATCTTCATCAAAGCCTACGGAAAGCCCTCCGACGTCATTCGCCTGACCGGGCTTATTACGGCCACGTGGCAGGGCGGCGGGAAACAGCGCACCCTCTCGATCGCCGACTCCGGCATGATCAGCATCGAGCAGTTCGACGGGGTCCTGCTGGAGACCTACCGGGACGCGGCGGTCCAGCGGCAACAGGGCGATGCGGGCACGAAGTTCGACCGGAACATCTTCTAGAACACCACTTCCCTGCTTGTTGTCCACGATCCGCAAATCCTCTCCTTTTTTGCGATTGACACTCATTTCCGCTATCTGGTATAGTAAAAACCTATTTATTTTTCAGGGAGTTTTATGATCCGTCCTACGCTCGAAGAGTTCAAAGACAAGGCGAAAAAAGGGAATCTCATTCCCGTGTACCGCGAGATCCTGGCGGACATGGAGACGCCGGTGTCGGCGTTCCGGAAGATCGACGACGGCAGGTATTCCTTTCTGCTCGAATCGGTCGAAGGCGGCGAGAAATGGGCGCGCTATTCCTTTCTTGGCAGCAGGCCTGAGGTGGTGGTGCAGAGCCGGGACCGGCGGATCGAGATCCTCCGGCGGGGGAGGAAAGAGACCCGGACCTTTGAGAACGATCCCCTTGAGGCGATAAAGGACATCATGGCTGAATACCGGCCGGTACCCGATCCCGCTCTTCCGCGTTTCTACGGCGGCGGCGTGGGGTTCATCGGGTTCGACGTGGTCCGGTTCTTCGAATCCATGCCCGAGCGCAAGAAGCCGGGCCTTGATATCCCCGATGTGCTGTTCATGGTCACCGACACACTGGTGATCTTCGACAATGCGACCCACCGGATCAAGGTCCTGTCGAACGCCCATGTGAACGGCGGGTCCGTGACAGCGGCGTACAAGGACGCGGTCAAGAAGATCGACGGGATCGTGAAAAAGTTAAAGAGCAGGGGCCGGGGGCCGGTAGCCGGTGGCCGGGGAAAGAAATCAAAAAGCGGCCAGCTTAAATCCAACTTTACGCAGGCGAAGTACGAGCAGGCGGTGCTGAAGGCCAAGGAGTACATCAAGGCAGGCGACATCTTCCAGGTCGTGCCGTCGCAGCGGTTCGAGCGCAAGGTCACGGCCGAGCCTTTTGAGATATACCGCGCGCTGCGGCTGATCAATCCATCACCCTACATGTACTACCTGCGCTGCGGTGACACAACGGTGGTCGGCGCCTCGCCCGAGGTGATGGTGCGGCTCGAAGGCGAACGCATCGAGCTCCGTCCGATCGCGGGCACGCGGAAGCGCGGGGCGACCGAGGACGAGGACCTGGCATTGGAGCGGGAACTCCTGGCTGATCCCAAGGAGCGGGCCGAGCACATCATGCTTGTCGATCTGGGCAGGAACGATGTCGGTCGGGTGAGCACGGCCGGCAGCGTTCATGTGTCCGAGCTCATGGTGATCGAACGGTATTCCCACGTCATGCACATCGTCTCGAACGTGCGCGGAACGATCGCGCCGGGCAGGGATGCCTATGACGTGGTCCGGGCGTGCTTCCCGGCCGGCACGGTCTCGGGCGCTCCCAAGATCAGGGCCATGCAGATCATTGACGAGCTGGAGCCCACGCGGCGCGGCCCCTATGCCGGCGCGGTCGGATACTTCGGGTTCTCCGGCAGCATGGACACCTGCATCACGATCCGCACCCTGGTGATCAAGGATAAGACAGCCTACATCCAGGCAGGCGGCGGCGTTGTTGCGGACAGCGTTCCCGCGCTTGAATACCAGGAAACGGTAAACAAGGCCAAGGCCATGATGCGGGCCGTGGAGATGGCGGAAGAGGGATTGGATTAATGTTATTAATGATCGACAATTACGATTCCTTCACCTACAACCTGGTCCAGTACCTGGGCGAACTGGGGCAGGACCTGAAGGTGTTCCGGAACGACAAGCTGGCCATCGCCGAGATCGAGGCCATGCGTCCCGAACGGATCGTGATCTCGCCGGGACCCTGCACGCCGAAAGAGGCGGGTATCTCGGTCGAGGTGATCAAACATTTCACCGGGAAGATCCCGATCCTCGGCGTCTGCCTGGGCCACCAGTCCATTGGCGAGGCCATGGGCGGGGACGTGATCCGGGCGCCCTACCTGATGCACGGCAAGACCTCGATGATCCATCACGACAACAGGACCATTTTCGCGGGACTGCCGAATCCCTTTGAAGCAACGCGCTACCACTCGCTCATCATCAAGCGCGAGACGCTTCCTCCGGTCCTCGAAGTGTCGGCCTGGACCGACGACGGCATCATCATGGGCGTGCGGCACAAACAGCACAAGCTGGAAGGCGTGCAGTTCCATCCCGAGTCCATCCTGACCGGCGCGGGCAAGGACCTGCTGAGGAATTTTTTGAAACTATAAATCAGATTTGCGAAAATAATTTGTTGTTTTTGTGCTTACTTAATTGTCATGAAGAGGGATATATGATCAAAGAGGCGATCGCAAAGGTCACAGCAAAGACGAACCTCACCGAGGCCGAGGCCGAGACGGTGATGCGCGAGATCATGCAGGGCGAGGCAACGGACGCCCAGATCGCCGCGTATATCACCGGCCTTCGCATGAAGGGCGAGACCGTGGAGGAGATCACCGGGTCCGCGCGGGTCATGCGGGAGAAAGCGGTGAAGGTGAAGCTGAACGCGCCGTTCCAGGTGGACACCTGCGGCACCGGCGGGGACCTGTCCCATACCTTCAATATCTCGACGACCGCTGCTTTTGTCGTTGCAGCCGCGGGCGTGTCAGTCGCCAAGCACGGCAATCGCTCTGTTTCCAGCAAGAGCGGCAGCGCAGACGTGCTTCAGGCCCTGGGGATCAACATCGAGATCCCGTCCCACCGCGTTGAAGAATGTCTCGCGGAAGTGGGGATTGCGTTCCTCTTTGCTCCGCTCATGCACCAGGCCATGAAGTACGCCATCGGGCCGCGGAGGGAGATCGGGATACGGACCGTCTTCAATGTTCTTGGTCCGCTCACCAATCCCGCAGGCGTTTCCTGCCAGATCATGGGTGTTTACTCGGCGGACCTGACCGGCATGCTCGCGCAGGTGCTCGGGAACCTCGGCTCCACCCATGCCTATGTGGTGCACGGCATGGACGGCCTGGACGAGATCACGACCACCGACCGGACCAAAGTGTCGGAGCTGAAGAACGGCGAAGTGAACGACTATTACATCCATCCCTCGGACTTCGATCTGCCCGCGGGAAAACCGGCGGACCTGAAGGGCGGGGACGCGAAGCAGAACGCCTCCCTGACCCTGGAAGTGCTGAAGGGCGAGAAGGGGCCGAAGCGCGACATCGTGGTGCTGAACGCGGCAGCGGGCCTGGCAGCCGCGGGAAAGGCAAGGGATATCCGCGACGGCGTGCGTATCGCGGCGGAATCGATCGACTCCGGAGCGGCGATGAAGAAACTGGAACAGTTGAAGTCGTTCACGAACAGACCTTAAACGTAAGGGGTAAGGGGGTAAGGGGTAAGGAGTAGTTGCAGGGGATGGAGCGACGGATTTTCCCCTCACCCCTCGCACCTGACGGAGTCCATGATCCTCGACGAGATCGTAGCATATAAAAAAGAAGAACTTGCCGAAGTAAAGCGGCGCGTGCCGCTTTCCGAGATCAGGGCGCATGTCGGAGATGCCGGTCCGACGCGGGGTTTCGGGAAGGCTCTGTCCGCGCGAACGGATATCCGGTTGATCGCTGAAGTAAAGAAGGCGTCTCCGTCCAAGGGCGTCATCCGTCAGGATTTCGATCCGACGGGAATCGCCGGGACCTACGAACGATCGGGCGCGGCATGCCTGTCAGTGCTTACGGAAAAGAAGTTTTTTCAGGGAAGCCTTGATTACCTCGGGGCCATACGCAAGGTCGTGGGACTTCCGCTGCTCCGCAAGGACTTTATCATCGATGACTATCAGATCTTCGAGGCCAGGGCGGCCGGCGCCGACGCGATCCTGCTGATCGCGGCCTGTCTGGAACTGAGCCGGATGGAGGACTATCTCGGCGTTGCAGCGGGATTGGGGCTCGATGTTCTGGTCGAGTCTCATACCGGAAGGGAGCTGGAGCAGTCGCTTCGGGCCGGCGCCATGCTCGTGGGGATCAACAACCGGAACCTCCTGACCTTCTCGGTGAGCATCCAGACGACCTTTGACCTGCTGAAGGACATTCCCGACGACCGCATCGTGGTGAGCGAAAGCGGGATCAAGACGCGGGAAGATGTGGTGAAGCTGCAGCAGGCCGGAGTGGACGCGATCCTGGTGGGCGAAAGCCTGATGCGGGAGAAGGACATCGGGAAGAAAGTGAAGGAGTTGCTCGGAAAATATGATTAGGATAAAGATCTGCGGTATCACGAACCTCGATGACGCAATGGCCGCCGCGGAAGCTGGCGCAGACGCGCTGGGATTCATATTCTACAAGAAGAGCCCCCGGTACGTGGAGCCGCTGCGCGCTGCAGAGATCATCGCCCAATTACCGCCGTTCGTCACCCCCGTGGGCGTGTTCGTGAACGAACGGGAAGAGAAGATCCGGGAAACCGTTTCTCTCGCCTGTCTTCAGGCCGTGCAGCTCCACGGCGACGAGACCCCGGAGTTCTGTCAGCGTTTCGGCACACGGGTGATCAAGGCTTTCCAGATCAAGAACAAGGAGAGCCTCAAGCACATGTCCCACTTCCGGGTGAGCGCCTATCTGCTCGACAGCTACAAGGAAGGCCTTCGCGGCGGGACCGGCGAGATCTTTGACTGGCACCTGGCCGTGGTGGCGAAGACTTTCGGCCGGATCATCCTTGCCGGCGGCCTGACGCCGGACAACGTGACCGAGGCGGTGAAGCTCGTGCAGCCCTACGGCGTTGATGTGGCCGGCGGCGTGGAGCGGGAGAAAGGCCTGAAGGACCATGGAAAGCTCAAGAAGTTCATTACCGAGGTGCGGAGGGCGTCGAGACCATGAGCATGCCTGACAAGACAGGTCATTTCGGTGTCTACGGCGGCAGATTCGCGCCTGAGACGCTCATGCCGGCGCTCTTTGAACTGGAGAAGGCCTATTCTGCCGCGCGGAAGGACAAGGAATTCCAGACGACCCTGGAGTTCTACAACCGGGAGTTCATCGGCAGGCCCACGCCGCTCTACCTCGCGTCGCGGCTGAGCGACCATCTCGGCGGCGCGAAGATCTACCTGAAGCGCGAGGACCTTTGCCACACCGGCGCGCACAAGATCAACAACTCCCTGGCCCAGGTGCTGCTGGCGAAACGCATGGGCAAGACCCGCGTGGTAGCAGAGACCGGAGCCGGTCAGCACGGCGTGGCAACCGCAACCGCGGCGGCCATGTTCGGCATGGACTGCGAGATCTACATGGGCACCGACGATGTGGCGCGTCAGTCTCTCAACGTTTTCCGCATGAAGCTTCTGGGCGCGACCGTCCACCCCGTGGACCTGGGCAGCAAGACGCTCAAGGACGCGATCAACGAGGCAATGCGCGACTGGATCACGAACGTGGGGACCACCCACTATGTGCTCGGTACGGTCTTCGGCCCCCATCCCTTCCCTATGATGGTACGGGATTTCCAGTCCGTGATCGGGCGGGAAGCGAAGAAGCAGATCATGAAGATGGAAGGCCGGCTTCCTGACGCACTGGTGGCCTGCGTGGGCGGCGGATCGAACGCCATGGGCCTGTTCTACGAGTTCCTGGAGGACGCCTCGGTCAAGATGTACGGCGTCGAAGCAGGCGGGACCGGTATTGAACGGGGCAAGCACGCAGCTCGGTTCTCAGGCGGGTCACTCGGTGTGCTGCAGGGCACCAAGACCTTCATCCTCCAGGACGACGACGGCCAGATCGAAATGACCCATTCAGTCTCTGCCGGCCTGGATTACGCGGCAGTGGGTCCTGAGCATGCGTTCTACCACGACACGGGCCGGATCGAACATCCCTATGCGATCGACGAAGAGGCCATGGAGGCATTCGATCTGCTGGCAAGGCTCGAAGGCATCATTCCCGCGCTCGAAAGCGCCCACGCCGTCGCCTATTGCCTCAAGCTCGCGCCGACCCTCGGCAAGGAAAAGGTCATTATCTGCAATCTCTCGGGCCGCGGGGACAAGGACGTGATGCAGGTGGCGAAGATGAAGGGTGTGGAGTTGTAGCGATTGCAGATTGCGGGATAACGGCCGACTATGCTCGACTACCTAGGGATATTCAAGAGATTTAATGAAGAAGGTGTTCGCTACCTTGTGGTGGGTGGCTTGGCAATGAACCTTCTTGGGGTTCCCCGGGTCACTTACGACATCGATATTCTGATCGATATGACGGATGAAAATATCGAAGTGTTGATGCGCCTCATGAAAGAGTGGGGATTCAAGCCGAAGCTCCCCGTGAAAGTCATGGATTTTGCAGACAGGGAAAAGCGTAAAGATTGGATAGAGACGAAGCATATGAAAGCGTTCAATCTGGTGAATGCAAAATGGGCGCTGTCCGAGATCGATATAATCATCGATGCTCCGGTTGCATACCCTGAGGCGCGCAAACATGCTAAAAAGATATCGGTGCAGGGAATATCCATCCCGGTTATTTCGATAGATGATCTCATTAAGATGAAAACGACGGCCGGCCGTGAGATGGATAAGGCGGATATCCAGTATCTCCGCAGGGTGAAAAATGGGAAAAAGTAAAAACAAGGGGTTCCGCTATTACGTAAGCGAGGACATGCTTGAGCGGTATCAGAAAAAGCCCGTTTCCTTGCGTTTGCAGTGGCTCTATATGGCAAATGTGCTCCGTAAGGGGCTGAGCAAGCGGACTATTGCGATGCAGGACCGGTTCCGGGAAGGTAAAGGCTGAATCGCCGCTGTAACAAGTGCCCTTTGATCCGACGGGTCTTGAAAAACGATGGCGATAAACTGGCAGGCAGCATCACGGTCATTACCAAGGAAAAGATCAGACTCATTCCCCTGCAAGAAGTGCGATAACGAACAAACGCCGCAGCTGATTGAGGCGAAGAAGTAAGTATTTGCCGATGAGGTAATGGTAATGAAGAGGATCGTGTTCATACTTGCCTTCCTATTGTTTCCGCTGCTGGCGATCGGGCAGGAGCCCCTTTGGGTGGAGGCCGCCGGCGAATCGCAGATGGGCGAGATGGACATGCAGAAAGAGGTCAAGGACCGGGCAAAGCGCGATGCCCAGGCCAAGGCCGTGGAGCAGGCCGTGGGCGCGTTCGTCAAGTCTCACACGCTGGTCTCGAACAACCAGGTTGCCGAGGACCTGATCTTCGCGGCAGTTCGCGGCAAGATCGATAAGATGAACGTCCTGTCCGAGGGATGGGACGAGAAGGACCGGAGCATCTACCGGGTCAGGATCAAGGCGCTGGTGGCGCCGGTCTATCCGGAAAAGGGCGAAGGCCTGAACGTGAAAGCGAACCTGCACAAGAGTGTGCTGAAAGAAGGCGAGGAGACAAAGATCTCCTTTCAGGCCAACGAGGACTGCTATGTCTATATCTTCTCGGTTGCTGCCGACGGCTCCGTGACCCTGCTTCTGCCGAACTCGCAGAACAAGGACAACAAGGCGGTCAAGGACAAGGTCTACACCTTCCCGGACGAAAAGAGCGAGATCTCGCTGCAGGCGCAGTTCCTGCCTGATTTCAAGGGAGAACGGGCCGAGGAGAAGATCAAGATCCTTGCGACGAAAAAAGAAGAGGCCCTGATCCCACTCGGTTTCCAGGAGGGGATGTTCAAGGCCTATGACGCAAAGTCTACGGGAATGATCAACGACCTGGTGCGGAAATTGAGCCACATCGACCCCACGGAATGGGCGGATTTTACCGTCACCTATACCATAACGAGATAGCAGCGAACGAGAGGACCATGTCCAGGATCAAGAACACCTTCAACCGATTGCGCAAGCGGAACGAACCGGCGCTCATCCCCTACCTCATGGCCGGGGACCCTGATCTGGCAACGACCAGGGAGATCATCCTTGCCCTGGAAAAGGCGGGCTGTGATATAATTGAGCTTGGCGCTCCATTTTCCGATCCTCTGGCAGACGGGCCGACCATTCAGAAGGCGGCCCTCCGTTCTTTGCAGCACCATACGAGCATCAAGGATGTGCTCGGCCTTGTCGCCGATGTCCGCACGGTCAGCAAGATCCCGCTCATCATCATGACCTACTATAACCTGATCTTTCACTACGGCGAGGAGCGGTTCGTGCATGACGCGGTTGCCGCTGGTTTGGACGGGATCATCCTGCCGGACCTGCCTCCGGAAGAGGCGGGAACGCTGATCACCGCCGCGAAAAGGGAAGGCCTGGACACGATCTTCCTGCTCGCGCCCACGAGCACTGACGAACGCATGAAGGTCGTGGCGCGGGCGTCCCAGGGATTCATCTACTATGTTTCGCTCACCGGCGTGACCGGCTCCACCGTGGGGCTCCAGCAGTCCGCCATCGCCGGGTCCCTTGAAAAGATCCGGGCGTTGACGGACAAGCCCGTGGCCGTGGGATTCGGCATTGCCACGCCGGACCAGGCGGCGCAGGTGGCGACCTGGGGCGCCGACGGAGTGATCGTGGGCAGCGCCCTGGTAAAAGTGATCGAGCAGCACGCGGCATCTCCCGATGTCGCTGATCGGGCAGCGGAGTTCGTGAAGTCCCTCAAGCAGGGTGTGCTGGCGACGCGGTCCTAGCGGGTCGCTGCTCGCCGTGTCGCAGGGGGGGAGGGTCCGATGAAGGCCAAGCGCAAGAAAACGTCCTCGTCGAAAGCGTCCTCGAAAAAAAGCGCGAAGAGAACAGGCGCTCGAACCTCTGTTGACAGATGCTCGGTCGATGTCCTGCGCGCGCAGGCTCAGGCCCTGAAGGAACTTCTATCTCTGCACAAGGCCAAACAGGCATTCCTCTCCGGTCAGCCGGCAGCAGATATGAACCGGCTGCTCTCCGATTACCTCAATGTCATCCTGAGCCTTACCGGTACGACCGCGGGCACCATCTTTCTCCGGGAAGAGAATGAGCTGGTGTTCCGCGCCGTGCGCGGACCGCGGGCCAGGGCGCTGATCAACAGGCGGCTCTCCCTGAGCGAAGGGATCGCCGGCTGGGTCGCACGGAACGGAAAGACCTGTGTGAGCAGGGATGTGGCAAAGGATGTGCGATGGAGCAGCAGGATCAGCGCCGAACTCAAGGTCCCGACCGTGAACATCCTTGCCGCGCCCCTGCGGATCGCTGACGGCGTCATCGGGGTTATCGAGGTCCTGAACAAGAAGAACGGCCTGCCCTTTGACAAGACCGACCGGGAGCTGCTCGAGACACTGTCGGGCCAGCTGGCCCTTGATGTCGCCTATGTCCAGTCCCTGATCAGGACGCGCCGGGACGCCGAGCGCAAGGCCATGCAGGCGCAGTTCTCCATGGTGCTCAACTCGACCCTTGACCAGCGCGAGGTGCGCAAGCGGGCCATGGAGGCGGCAACGAACCTCATGGATGCCGAGGTGGGGTCCCTGCTGCTGGTGGATGAACAGTCAAATGAGCTCTTCTTCGAGGTTGCGCTCGGCGACAAAGGGGACCAGCTGAAGCAGGTTCGCCTCAAGATGGGCGAAGGCATCGCAGGCTGGGTTGCGGCGAACGACCAGGCCGCCATTGTCAACGACGTGGCCAACGACCCGCGGCACTTCAAAAAGGCGCAGAACATCATCCAGTTCGTCACGCGAAACATGATCTGCGTGCCGGTCCGGGTGCGGGGACGGGTGCTCGGGGTTCTCGAGGCGATCAACAAGCGGGACAACAGCTTGTTCACCGAGCAGGACCTGGAGGCTTTCTGGATGCTGGCAAACCAGGTCGCGGTCGCGCTCGAGAACGCGAACCTCTACGCGGAACTGCAGGAGACCTTTGTGAACACCGCTGAGGCCCTTGCCGCGGCCGTTGAGAAGAAGGACCCCTATACGGGCGGGCATATCATGCGCGTGGTGGAATACAGCCTGGCCATCGCCAAGCACCTGGCCGTTCCGTTGCCGGACATGGATCAGCTCCGGCTCGCGGCGGTGCTTCACGATATCGGCAAGATCGGGGTGAAGGACAGCGTTCTGCTGAAACAGGGCAAGCTGACGCCCGAGGAATTCGCGCACATGCGGGAGCATCCGGTGGTCGGGGACGACATCATCGCGCATATCAACCAGATGCACAAGGTGCGGCGGGCGATGCGGGCCCACCACGAGAAATGGGACGGCAGCGGCTATCCCGACGGCTTGCGGGGAGATCAGATACCGCTCCACGCGAGGATCATCCTCGTGGCCGATACGCTCGATGCCATAACCACGGACCGGCCCTATCGAAAAGCGGCGGACCTTCAGACGGCCCAGGAGGAGATCAAGCGCTTCATGGGCAAGGAGTTCGACCCGCGGGTGGCCGAGGCGTTCTTCCGGGCCTGCGAAAAAGGGGACATCACGATCAGCAAGTGATCATTGCGGATTGTGGATTGCGGAATGCGGATTGAAAGTCCGGTTTGGACGATCGAGGTGAATCTGCAATCCGAAATCTGCAATCCGAAATCGAAAATTGTAAGGGGGTAGGGTATGGCTGAAGCATCACAGATGTTCGCCAAGTTCGGGAAGCATTTTCCCGCGGGCACCGTCCTGTTCAATGACGGGGACAGCGGCGAAGAGATGTTCATCGTTCAGTCCGGGAAAGTGAAGATCAGCAAGAAGATACGCGGCGTGGAAAAGACTCTGGCGACACTTGAAAAGGGCGAGTTCTTCGGCGAAATGGCGATCCTGAACGACAAGCCCCGTTCCGCCAGCGCGGAGGCGATCGAGGACTGCGAAATGCTGGTCATCGACCGAAAGACCTTTGAGACGCTGCTCCGGAGCAACGTGGAGATCGCCATCCGGTTCATCAAGCGACTTGCCGACCGGCTGCGCGAGGCCAACGACCAGATGGAAGCGCTGATGATCAAGGATAACACGAGCCGTCTGCTCAACATCCTCTCGAAAAAGGTGCGGGAGTCAAAGAGCGATCAGATGTCCCTTGCCATAGAGGACCTGGGCGGGATGGCGGGCATCGACGGCGGCCAGGCGCGGATGATCCTGGAAAAGCTGGCCAGCGTGCGCATACTCTCGCTGACGGCCGACGACCGTATCGTCATCTCAAGCAAGGACCAGGTTGACCGGCTGCTCAGGTATCTGGAAATGCGCGAGATCTTCGGCGAAATGGTGTAGGGGCAGCGACAAGTGACGAGAGATAAGAGAGGGAGGAACCGGGAACCATGAGCCTGCCCAATAGCAAGCGCACGGGGATCTATATCGCGCTGATCGTGGCGATCACGCTATCCTTGTTCCATGTCACCAGCTTCCGGTTCTTCGATATCCTGGATCAGAAGACCCTTGATCTGCAGTTCGCGCTGCGCGGTCCCCTCGCACCGGGTCCGGAAACGGTCATTGCAGCCATCGATGAAAAGAGCATCAGCCGCCTGGGCAGGTTTCCCTGGCCCCGTTCCACCTGGGGACGGATCGTCGACCGGCTGACCGAAGAGGGCGCGAAAGTGATCGTTTTCGATGTTTTCTTCACCGAGCCGGAGAATGTTACGTCCGACGACCAGTTCCAGAAGGCCATACGGGAAAGCGGGCGGGTCGTGCTGCCCATGGTCTTTGACCTCCAGGGGGCCTTTGGCGAGACGGGCTTCACCGACCAGAAGGTGGATTTTCTGATGCCCGCGGCCTATAGCGCGTTCCGCAATCCCGAGCAGGACGCGATCCCCGAGGCAAAAATGGTGCTGCCCTCGCTGATGCGGTTCTCGACCTATGCCAAGACGCTGGCGCACATCAATATGAATCCCGACAGTGACGGCACCCTTCGCTGGGAGATGCTCGCGGTCAAGTATAAGGATGATTACTACGCGCCCATAGGACTCCAGGCGGCTCGGCTCTTTCTTGACCTGCCGAGCGAACGCATGGTCCTCGACATGGCCGGCGGCGTCACGATGAACAACACGGTCATTCCTACCGACGCGTACGGCCGCATGCTGATCAACTACCGCGGTCCGAACAAGACCTTTCCGATGTATTCCCTGTCGGACCTCCTGGACCGCACCCTGCCCGCGGGGACCCTCAAGAACAAGGTCATCCTGATCGGCGCGACTGCGATCGGCATCTATGATCTGCGTGTGACGCCCTATTCCACGAACATGGCGGGGATCGAGAAACATGCCAACGTGGTTGACAATATCCTTCACGGCGATTTCCTCCACCGTGCGGCTGATTACGACATTCCGCTGATCTTCCTGTTCACGCTGGTCATGGGCGCGTTGCTTCCCCGGCTCGGCGCCAAGGAGGGGGGGCTGCTGTTCCTGGCCCTGCTGGCCGGGTTCTCCGGTTTTGTGTACTACCTTTTTGCTGCCCGGGGGGTCTGGTTCAGCTGGGTCTACCCGGCATCAGCTATCTTTTTCGGCTACATGAGCCAGACAGCCTATCGGTTCTTCACCGAGGAGCGCCGCGCCCGGGATATCCGGAAGATGTTCTCGAGCTACGTGTCCAAACGCATCGTTGATGAACTGATCCGCGACCCCAGCAAGATGAAGCTCGGCGGAGACCGCAAGGAATTGACGGTGCTGTTCTCGGATATACGGGGATTTACCACCTTTTCGGAGAAACACCAGCCCGAAGAGGTCGTGTCCCAGTTGAACGAATACCTGGGGGCCATGACGCATGTCGTGTTCGAGCACGAGGGGACGCTGGACAAGTTCGTCGGCGACGCGGTGATGGCGTTTTGGGGGGCTCCCCTGGACCAGCAGGACCACGCTGTCCGGTGCGTACGGTGCGCACTGGATATGATCAAGAAGCTCAAGGCGCTTCAGGAGAAGTGGGCCGCGGAAGGGAAGCATGTCATTGATATCGGCGTGGGCATCAACAGCGGCGATATGATCGTCGGGAACATGGGAGCGGAAGGGAAAAAGATGGATTTCACCGTGATCGGCGACAACGTGAACCTCGCAGCGAGGGTGGAGGGCTTGACAAGACAGCATAACTGTCATATTATCATTACGGAATACACCTATGCCAAGGTCAAAGATGTTGTGAATGTTCAGGAATTGGGCGCGGTCACGGTCAAGGGAAAAGCGCAGCCCGTGTTCATGTACGCGGTTCTCAGCGAGAAATAACAGTACGCATCGCCGCACACGGTCCGATGCGATGAGCCAAGTTTACGGTCACAGGGAGGGCCGATGAAGGTCAAAGTTCTGGGATGCTCGGGATCCGAAACGATCGGTCACAATCCGCCGGGATTTCTGGTCAACGACACCGTTATGCTCGACGCGGGGACCATTACCGCGGCGCTGACGATCGAACAGCAGAGCAGGATCACCGATGTTTTCATCAGCCATACCCATCTGGACCACCTCAAGAGCCTGTTGTTCCTGGCCGACAATGTCATCGGACGGATCAGGAAACCCGTGAAGATCCATTCGATACCCAAGGTTCTTGACGCTATCAGAAAGCATCTCATGAACGAGCTGATCTGGCCGGATTTCACGAAAATACCGACACCCAAGAATCCGGTGCTCGCGTACGCTCCCTTCGCCGCCATGAAGACTATCCGGGTCGCTGGCCTCTCGGTCAAGGCGGTGCCCATGAACCACCCGGTCCCCGCCGTCGGCTTCCTGGTGAGCGACGGCAAGACCTCGTTCATCTATACGGCTGACACCGGGCCGAACGAGCGGATCTGGAAAGAGGCCGCAAAAGCGAAGAACCTGAAAGGGATCATCGTGGACACATCGTTTCCCAACAGCCTGGGTTTTATCGCTGACGCGAGCGGCCACTTCACTCCGGGACAGCTTGCGGCGGACCTGGCCAGGGCGAATGTCGGCTACGATGTCCCGATCTATATCTATCACATCAAGCCTGTGCACAAGAAGAAGGTCATTTCCGAGCTTCGCGCCATGGGCAGAAAGAACGTCAAGATCCTGCAGGAAGGAAAGACTTACACGTTCTAGATCCGCTATCCCCGGTCCGCATACCTCAAGCACTGGTCATATCCAGGATTTCGCCGTCCGAAACCGTGGAAATTTGACCGTGTAAGCCTGGGATGCGGCAGGGATGCGCAGCTTGGGATCTGGAACTCGTCCTCTCATTATGGCCTGGTTCAAAAAAGAACGTCCTGAAAAACTCGGCTCTGAAGCGCCGTCCAAGAAGGTCAAGATCCCCGAAGGTCTCTGGGTCAAGTGCGACAATTGCAAAGAGATCATCTACCGGAAGGAAGTGGAGAAGAACTTCAAGGTATGTCCGAAGTGCGATTACCACTTCCGCATATCTGCCTCGGAGCGTCTTCCCTTTCTTGTCGATGAAGGAAGTTTTCTCGAAGTGGAGGACGGCCTCTCCCCCAAGGATTTCCTGAACTTCAAGGACTATAAGGACAAATTGAAGAGCAGCCGCAAGAAGACCGGTCTCAAGGATGCGGTCATCTCCGGAGAAGCCAGGATCGGCGGACACCCTGTCCAGATCGTGGTCATGGACTTCAACTTCATGGGCGGCAGCATGGGCTCTGTGGTCGGCGAGAAGATCACCCGCGCTGTCGAGCGGGCGATCGAAAAGAAAACCCCGTTCATCGCGGTCGCGGCATCGGGCGGCGCGCGCATGCAGGAAGGCATCCTCTCGCTCATGCAGATGGCCAAGACCTCGGCGGCCACGGCGCGGCTTGCCGACGCAGGGCTTCCGTACATCTCCATCCTCACCGATCCGACCTTCGGCGGAGTGACCGCGAGCTTCGCCATGCTGGGCGACCTCATCATCGCCGAGCCGAAGACGCTGATCGGTTTTGCCGGTCCCCGGGTCATTGAGCAGACGATCAAGCAGCAGCTTCCTGCGGGTTTTCAGCGCGCCGAGTTCCTTCTGGAACATGGTATGATCGACATGATCGTGTCGCGCAAGGACATGCACGGGACGCTTGCCAAGGTCCTGGAGTTCTTCTCGAATGCATGAGCTGGGAAAGGGTCTCGTCGTCCTGGGGCTCCTATTGACGGCAGTCGGCGCAGCACTCCTGCTGGCTCACAAACTTCCGCTCATCGGAAAACTGCCTGGCGACATCCTCATCAAGCGCGGGAATTTCACATTCTACGCGCCCCTTGCCACCGGGATCGTCCTGAGCCTGCTGGTCAGCCTTATCCTCTTTCTTATTGGAAAATTTCGGTAGCGTTTTTCCGTAAACTATCCTGTAAACTATCCCGCCTTGACAGTCGCCGTGATCGCAGATATAGTCTAAGCATTCGCACTGCTCCATCAACCGCTTCCTCATATCTTCTTTCCGGAGGTGCAGCATGGACCGCAGAGACTTCCTGAAAACCGCGGCGATCAGCGGTGTGGGACTTGCCATCCCCGCACTCGATCCCCTTTCCGCGCTCGGTGAGCCCCGGCATCCGGACCTTGCTGTTGCGCAGGGACCATCCCCGGGAAAGACCGTCCGGGCGGCGATCGACGCTCTAGGCGGCATCAAACGGTTCATCAGCCGCGGCGATGTCGTGGTCGTGAAGCCGAACATCGCCTGGGACCGCGTTCCCGAGCAGGCCGGGGACACAAATCCCGAGGTGGTTGCGGCGGTGGTGAAGCTGTGCTATGAGGCGGGCGCAAGGAAGGTCAAGGTCTTTGACCGGCCGGTGAACGATCCGCGGCGCTGTTACATCCAGAGCGGGATCGAGCCTGCTGCAAAGGCTGTTGATGCTGATGTAAGCCACATGGATGAACGCAAGTTCCGGGACATTGCGGTCAACGGCCTTGCGCTCAAGACCTGGCCGCTCTACACGGAGGTGTTCGAGGCGGACAAGGTGATCAATGTCCCGATTGCCAAGCACCACGGCCTGGCAAAGCTCACGATGGCCATGAAGAACTGGATGGGCATCATGGGCGGATCGCGCAGGATGATCCACCAGAAGATCGATGAAAGCCTCGTGGACCTTGCCATGAAGGTGAAACCGGCGCTCACGGTCCTGGACGCGGTCCGCATACTGACCGCGAACGGCCCCCAGGGCGGGGACCTCAGGGACGTGAAAAAGCTCGACACGATCGTCGCCGGCATTGACCAGGTAGCCATTGATTCCTACGGCGCCACGCTCTTCGGCATGAAAGGGAGCGATCTGGGATATGTCCGCATTGCAGCGCAGCATGGATTCGGTGTGATGGACCTGAACAGGCTGAGTATCAAGAAGGTCAGCGTTTAACGTATCATTTCCTGCTGTTTGCTACAGCCTGACCTTGCACGGCCAACTGTCTCTTGTATCCCGCTTATTGCCCCTTTTCTTCGTCAAGCACGGTCCTTATCTTTTTCAGCAGCGCGGGGATCGGCACGGGCTTGTAGACCACGGGCACATTCTGTTCGAGCAGCGTCTTTTGACGGACCAGGTCGGGATCGTATCCGCTCGCAAAGATGACCTTGATGTCCGGCCGCGCAAGCCGGATTTCGTCATAGGCGTCCTTGCCGTTCTTCCTCGGCATGATAAGGTCGAACAGGAGAAGCGCAATGCTGTCCTTGTTCTCCGCGAACTTCTCGATTGCGTCTACCCCGTCCTCGGCCGTGATGACCCTATAGCCCATGTCCCGCAGTATATTCGCGGTGACGTTCCGGACGCTCTTGTTGTCTTCCGCCAAAAGGATCGTTTCCGGGCCGCCCACGGGCCGTTCCTCCGCGACGTTTTCCCTTTCCTCAATCGCGGCCCCCGCGATAACGGGCAGATAGATACGGAAGGTCGTTCCCTGGCCCGGCTCGCTGTATACAGTCACCAGCCCGTCATGCTGTTTCACGATGCCGTACACGACCGCCATGCCGAGCCCGGTGCCTTTCCCGACCTCTTTGGTCGTGAAGAAGGGCTCGAATATCCGCTGCCTTGTATCCTCATTCATTCCCCGGCCTGTGTCCGACACGGTTATCAAGGCATATTTGCCTGGCGTCCCGAGCCCATGGGCGGAAGTGAATGTTTCATCCAGCAGGACCTGGTCCGTTGTTACGCTGAAAGCGCCCCCCTTCGGCATGGCGTCCCGGGCGTTCGTTGCCAGGTTCATCAGCACCTGGTCGAGCTGGTGGGAATCCGCAAGAATGCGGATGGCCCCTCCGGACAGTCTGGTTTTAAATTCGATGTCCTCTCCGATCACTCTCGCCAGGAACCTGCCCAGTTTATGGATGTTCTCATTCAGATCCACGGATTTTCTGTTTATCGGCTGTTTTCTGCTGAACAGAAGGAGGTCCCTGGTAAGATGGACGGCCCGTTCCACCGATTCCAGGATGTCCCGGACGTTCTGGAGAAGGGGGTCGCCGGCCGGCATCTTCATGAGCAGCAGGTGGCCGGAGCCGGAGATGGCGGTAAGGATATTATTGAAATCATGGGCCACCCCGCCAGCAAGCGTCCCGATGGATTCCATCTTCTGGGCCTGGCGAAGCTGGTCTTCAAGCTTCTTGCGCCCGGTGATGTCCTGGAAAAAAGAGATGAATATCCCGCCGTGCTCGTGCAAATATTGGGCGCTTATTTCCAAGTCCATGATCGTCCCGTCCTTGCGCCGGTGCCTTGATTCAAACCGTTCATACCCCTGCCTGATGACTTTGTCGATATGCCGCGCGATCTCCTCCTGATTTTCCACGACATCCAGGTCCGCAACGCTCATCAGCATCAGCTCTTCGCGGCTGTAGCCGCTCATCCGGCAGTATGCGTCATTCACTTCAAGCAGCCGGCCATGGGAATCGCTGACCCAGAAACCGTCAATGGCGGTTTTCAGGATGTGCTGGTATCGCTGCTCCGCCTGCATGCGCTCGGTGATGTCCTGGAAAATACAGTATGCGAAAACGCGCCCGCCGAGTTCAAGCGCCTTCACCGATACATGGACATTCCTGAGCTCGCCGCTCTTTGTGCGGTGCAGGGTGTCGAAATCGTCGCCGCCGTCGCGCAATATTTTATCGATGCGTCTTTCCGTGTCCTCCGGCCGCTCCAGCACTTCGTAGTCGGAGATTCTCAGGGCGGCGAACTCTTCCCGCGTGTACCCCAATTGCCTGTGGGCGACTTCATTCGTTTCGACGGCCTTTCCTGTTTCAAAATCAATCAGCAAAACGCCGTTCGGCGACTGCTCGAATAACAGGCGATAGCGCGCTTCCGCGTCCCGCAGCGCCTGCTCGGCGCGTTTGCTTTCCGTGACGTCCAGCAGGACTAAGAGCAAGGCCTCGACGTTGCCGTCGGCATCCTTGAGCGGATGGAGCGTCCAATCCCAATAGGTGATGCCCCATTCCGGGTGACCGGGATTTGCGAACGGTTTTGCCCGGATCATGAATGCGTTCCCTGTTTTTACCACCTCGCGAAAGATGGCTTCATTTTCAGCGTTCGGATACAGCTGGAAATGGTTTTTGCCCGGGAAGAAGTCCTCCGGGCAGCCGCACGCTTTTGCATATGCCGTATTGACCCGTATGAAATTGAATTCCCTGTCGAGATAAACAAGGCTGAAATGCGTTGTCGCGAAGATCCTTTCGAGCAGTTCGCTTTTACTCCGCAATATTTGTTCCGCTCTCTTGTTCTCGGTAATGTCCTGGATAAAACCATAGACCCTGCGGTGTTCCAGGTCCGCTTTTCCCCGGACATGAACGCTCCGGCGATTGCCCTTGGCAGTGATGATCTCCAGTCTCTCATCAAACGGCTCTCCGTGCTCGACAGCCCGATGCACGGCCCGTTCAATAAGCGGCCGGGAAGCGGGAGTATAGAAATCGGTCACCTTTCCCGCTGTCGGATCGTAGGCGAGGTCCGCTTCATGAAGGTTATAGAGTTCCTCCGTCCAGGTCAGTTTTCCGGTGTCGATATTCAATTCCCAGCCGCCGACCTTTCCGAGCTTTTCGGTTTCCGCGAGCATGTGCCGGCCCTTATCCAGAGCCTCTGCCGCCTGAAACCGCTCGCGGTAATAAAGAAGGGCCTGCTGACGCCAGACAAAGGCAAGGCCCGCGCCCGCGCCGAAGAGCAGCGCCGCCACAAGCCCGAGGAACGTCCATAAACGCTCTCGCATCGGCGCATACACCTCCGAGGCGTTCATGCGGGTCACCAGAAACCACGGCGAGCCGGGCACGGCCCGTACGTCGGCGATGACCTGTTCGTTTTGGTGGTCCGGACCTTCCACGATCCCGGTCCGCCCCAGCGCAGCCATTACAGGCGGGACATCCGTCCTGGTAAGAGGGATACGGAGCCTGAGCGCCGCGTCTTTTCTGAATTTAAGCTCGTTCAGATAAAGAACGGCGTCCCCTTCGCGCCGGACGAGCACGGTCTCCGCCGTCGTGCTGGGTGTGGGCCACCGCAGGATAAAGGGAAAAAGATATTTTTCAGGATCCACCCGCAGGGAGATAGCCCCGATCGCCCGATTTCCCGTCGATACATCGAGGATGGGGATGAGCACTGAGAGATATATTCTCTGGTCATGGTCGTGCAGGTAGAAATCCACAAACGTTATCCGTCCTGACCGCAGGACCTCGGGCACGCTTTGTAATACAGCTGCCGGGACAACCGTTCGCCCCGACGGGGATGACATGCGCACTGCTCCCTTCGGATCGAGCAGGCTGACCTCGTCATAGTCATAGTGCCCTTGGTATTGGCTTACCCAGACGCGCATCTGCTGCTCGACCCCATCGTCCTGAGGGTTCCTGAAATAGTGCGAAGTCTGCCTGAACAGGGCGGTGTTATTGAAAATGATTTTGGCATCCCCCAGGCGCTCCCTCCGCCATTGCTTCAGTTCTTCAACCTTCAGATCGGCAATGGCCGACAACTCACGCTCCACCTGGGCTCGGTAGCGCTTTTCGTAGCCCTGGTAACCCAGAAAGCCGGCAACCATGAAGCCCGCCGTCAGGACGGCAAATATCCCGATGAATCCCAGCGGGACGGTATTTTTCTTCTTGATTTCAGCCGACATAATGCGTCCTTGGCATTTTGCCCGAGTATTCAGCCATGACAGCGTTCTCTTCACTTCATCCGGCGCATATTCAAACGGCGCCGTTATGTCTATAAATGTATTTTACACTACTACTGAACTATCGTCCGGCGAGAGCGGATTCACCGATCCAGGAGCTCGCGAATCCTGGTCAGCAGCATGACAGGCGAAGACGGTTTTGTCAGGAAGTTCAGGCTTTCGTCGAGAACGTCTTTCCGGTGAATGATCTCATCGGAATAGCCGCTCAGGAAAAGGGCCTTTACCTCCGGCTTCATCGCCTTGATCTCCTCGTACGCTTCCATGCCGCTCTTCCCGGGCATGAGGACGTCCATGATGAGCAGTTGAATGTCGTTCCTGTTCTCGTTGAATTTGCGGACAGCGTCCTCCCCGTCCGACGCGTCGATGACCCGGTACCCGGATTCCTCGATGACTTCTTTTGTGGTTTTCCTCACCATTGCGTCGTCATCGGCGAGAAGAATACATTCTTTCCCGCGCGCAGGCGCGCCGGGCCGCTCTTCAGCGCCGCGTTCGTCCAAGGCCAGGGGCAGATAGATGTTGAACACGGTCCCCGCGCCAGGCGCGCTGAAACAGTCGATAAAGCCGTTGTGCTGCTTGATGATGCCGTATGCGATGGAAAGTCCGAGGCCCGTGCCTTTTCCGAGTTCTTTTGTCGTAAAGAACGGCTCGAAGATCCTTTTCCGCGTTTGGTCGTCCATGCCTGTTCCGGTATCGGCAACTGACAGGTGCGCATAGTCGCCGACCCTGCCGAACCCGTATTCAGCTATGTAGGCGTCATCCATCCTCGCGCGTCCCGCGGATATCGTGAGCGTTCCGCCCCGGGGCATGGAATCCCGAGCATTGGCGACCAGGTTCATCAGGACCTGCTCCAATCGGCCGCTGTCCGCCAGGACCGTCAAATCCGGATCTGTTTGCACGATATTCAGGTGGATTTCCTCGCCCGCCATTCCGGCCATGAGCTTTTGCATCTTTTGCACCAGCGCATTCACGTCCAGGGGCCTCGGATTGATGACCTGTTTTCTGCTGAACGCGAGGAGGTCCCTCGTAAGAGCGGCCGCCTTCTCGGAAGAAGCGCGAATGTCCTCGATGTAGGGGGTCAGGGGGCCCTGGTCGCCCAGTTTCATTCCCAGGATATAAACGTCACCCAGTATCGCCGTCAGGATATTGTTGAAATCATGGGCCACGCCGCCGGCAAGCTGGCCCACCGCCGCGAGCTTTTGCGACTGGAAGAGCTGCTCCTCGAGCTTTTTTCGTTCCGTGATGTCCCGCACCACGTGGATAAAACCGACCATCCGGTCATTTTTGTCAAGACGGGGAATCGCCCGGATCTCGATGAACTTGTTCAGGTGCGGTTCGAACATCTCAACGACCGTCAGTTGGCCGGTGATCAGGCTTTTGCAGCTTGTGCAGGAAGCGGGCGGGGACTCAGCGCCATGATAAAGCCGGTAGCATTTTCGAGAGGAGTCGCCGAGCAGCGGCAGGTTCAGCAGTTGTTCCGCCGCCTTGTTCGCCCTGATGACGTTGAAATTCTTGTCATGGATCGTGACCATGTCGGTGATCGTGTTGAAAGTATCTTCCCAGTCTTGTTTTGACTGAAGGATCTTTTCCTCGGCCTGCTTCTGTTCGGTGATGTCCTGAACGGTGCCGACCAGCCGAATGGGCCGGCCGGTCCCGGAGAGAATCATCTCGCCCCGTCCTCGCAACATGCGGATCGAGCCGTCGGGCAGGATGACGCGAAATTCCAGTTCGTCGGGAGCGGCGCCGGTCCCCATGGCGAGGGCCTTGATATGCTCCCGCATCGCCTCGCGGTCCTCGGGATGAAGCAAGCCTATCAGGGATTCCGCGGTAGGCGTGAATTGCCCGGGGGAAACGCCGTAGAGGCGATAGGTTTCCTCCGTCCAGGTGATCGCATCCGTTGCCAGATCGGCCGACCAGCTCCCGATGTGGCCGATCCTCTGTGACTCGGACAGGAGATATTCCTTTTCCCGCAGCGCTTCCTCGGCCTGCTTGCGTTCGGTGATATCGCGGATGAATGAAATGAATACTTTTTGGGAGCGAAAATAGGCAAGGCTGATCTCGACGTCGAAAACCCGGCCTTCTTTGTCCCTGTGCCTGCTTTCGAACCGGGCTTTCCCGTCGGCAATGACCTTCCGTATGCGCCGGGCGACATCCTCGGGGTTGTCGATTACCTCAAGATCGGGGATCGAAAGGGAGGATAATTCCTCCTTTGTGTATCCGGTCATCCTGCAGTAGCTCTCATTTGAGTCCAGTATGTTCCCCTTTTCGTCAACCAGCAGGTATCCGAACAGATCGGTCGCTTTTAACGTCTCGTATTGTTCCGCGTATCCTTTGATCGCTTCCTCGGTCCGCCTGCGCTCGGTGATGTCCTCGCCGGAAAAAAGCGCGCCGATGATCGTCCCCTGATCGTCTTTCAGCAGCGCGGTATGCCATGCAATGGTCCGCTCTTCGCCGTTTTTCGTAATAACAGCGCCCTCGAAATACTCCGGCTGCTTGGCATCCGGACCGCTGTCCATGATCCGGCTGAAAACCGATTTCACATCGCTCCGGACCTTCTCCGGCACGGCAAGCTCGAACCAGTTCTTGCCCATGAGGTCGCTTTTTTCATGTCCCAGCACGTTGCAGCCTTTCCTGTTGATCAGCGCAATGCTCTGGTCGCGGTTGATGACCACCAGCATGGTCCCCGCGACATCGAGATAGCGCTGCATCCGGTCCCGCTCCGTGTTGACGATCTTTTCCGTCAATGCCCGCCGCTCCGCGAGCAGGAGCGGCTTGAAAACCCAGAAAAAGAGGGCTGTCAGCGAAGCAAGGGCGAGAGTTGCGACATCGGTAACGGCACGCGCTGTTTCAGACATCCAGGTTTCGGATTTCGACACGTGAAAGAAAACATGGATCAACAGTTCCACGAGGGCGACCGTTCCAACGACCATCAAGAGAGAGCGTAAAGCGGAATATGTGCGGAATTGCCTGGGCATGGGATTATCGGCTTACCTTTCAGCTGGTTACATTGTATTCAATTATAACGCATTGTGCGTCCGCGCGGCCGGGAAATCCGGGCATCAGGGGCGTCAGCTACGCGGGGCAGGCTGTCCTGCCGAGAAGGGAATGGTCTTCCGCTTCATCGCTGATTTTCTCGAACAGGGGCGCCGCGCGGAGAAAGGCCTTCAGCACCTCGGGATCGAAGTGCGAAGGCGACGTCCGTCCGTCGCCGTGCAGGATTATATCGCATGCGGTCTTGTGATCGCACACGGGTTTATACGGCCTCTTGCACCGCAAGGCGTCATACACGTCCGCAAGCATGACGATCCTGCCTTCCAGGGGGATCTCGTCGCCCTTCAGACCGTTCGGATATCCCGAGCCGTCCCACCGTTCGTGGTGGTTCAGAGCGATCGATGCGGCCATCTGCACGGAAGGGTATGAGGAGCCGGAAAGCATTTCCGCCCCGAGGAGGGTGTGCGTTTTCATGATCTCGAACTCCCGCATTGTGAGTTCGCCGGGTTTCAGCAATACGCTGTCCGGAATGGCGATCTTTCCGATGTCGTGCATGGTGCTCGCAAAGGAAATCCTCTCGACGAAATCCGGCGCTTTGCCCAGCGCTTCGGCGAGCTTGTTCGAGTACAGCCTGATCCGGGAGATATGCGAGCCCGTGTCCCTGTCCCGGTATTCCGACACGACGATCAGCCGCTGAATCAGCTCCGTATTCATGCATTTCATCTGCAGCAGGGCCTCGGACAGTTCCTGCGTTTTCTGTTTGACAAGGGTCTCAAGCAGGCTTTTCCCGTTTTTCTCAAGCCGCCGGTTTTTTCTGCAATCCACCGCCCGCTTTATGGAATCCAGGAGATAGTCGGGCTGATAGGGCTTGGTCACAAAATCGAAGGCGTCTTTTTTCACCGCGTCGATCGCCATATCAAGCTCGGCCGATCCGGTCATCAGTACGACGGGCAGCTCCGGGTCGACGGCATGGATTTCGTTCAGCAGCTGAAGGCCGGAAAGCCCCGGCATTTTGATGTCCGACAGCACGGCGTCAAAATCAATGCACTGCAGTTTGTCGACCGCCTCCCGCGGGTCTCCGCAGGAAATCACTTCGTAGCCTTTTTCACGAAACAGCGATGAGGTGACCCGGAGGGCGGCCTCGTTGTCGTCGACTATCAGTATTGAATCGCGAAATGATACGCTCATACGCCGGCCTCTTCTTCATGCCGGCTGCTTGACCGTGGTGCGGCATCGATCAAGAAGGCCGAACTTGCTTATTTCTTCGAGCAGCTTTTCCCTGCTGATCGGCTTGACAAGGTACGCTGTCGCGCCGCCCTGGTAATACGAGGCGAAAACGTTCTTGGGCGTGTCCAGGGCCGAGATCATGAGCACCTTGACCTCATCCCGGCTTTTGACGCCCTGCGTTTTCTCGAGTTCCCGTATCCTGACGAGGGCCTCCTGCCCGTCCAGCTTCGGCATCATGATGTCCAGGCAGATCAGTTCGTACGGCTTTTTATCCTCCCATGCAAGGCGATATGCCTGGACGGCCTCGCTGCCGTCAATGGCGATGTCGCAGTCTCCGTGCGGAGAGAGTATGTCCTTCAAGATGCGGCGCGATATGAAATCGTCTTCAACAATCAGGGTCTTCATGTTTCCGTCCTCCTGGATATTGTTCCTTGCCTGTCCCGGTCGGCATTGATCCGGTCAAAAAGCGCTGCTGAACGTTCAAGGTCGCCTTTTCTTGCCGCAAGCTGGACCCTGAACGCGTCATCCGAAAGTTTGCCTAAATTCGCGGCCGCGGCGCTGTCTTTCAGCTTCCGCGCGTATTCCTCTATCAGGACATCGTTCCGGAGAGCGATTGCGCTGCTCAACGCATGAATGTGTTCCCGCACCTCGTGAAGGCCGCCGGCCCCGTCGGTTTGCCGAGCCTCGCGGTCCCGCCTCCCGTCGGGGCACTCTCCCTCTGGTCCGACGGACCACGTGACCCAATCAACAGGCGGGGCCGCCTTGGGCCGTTGAAGCCCCGCCCGAACGATAACGTAAAACGCGCTTCCCTTCCCGATCTCGCTCTCGACCCGGATGCCGCCGCCCATCAATTCCGCGAGCCTTTTCGCGATGCTTAAGCCCAGCCCGGTGCCGCCGTATTTCCGGGTGGTCGAGCTGTCGACCTGCCGGAAGGACTCGAAAATAGCATGAAGGCGATTCTGCGGTATTCCGATGCCCGTATCGCGCACGACAAAGCGCAGCGCCGTCGAGGCCCCGTTCTGCTCGTCCGCGGTCACGGAGACCGACACTTCTCCGTGAAGGGTGAACTTGATCGCGTTGTTGACCAGGTTCGTGATGATCTGTCTCAGCCTGCCGGCGTCACCGACAAGAAGGTCCGGCACAACGGCCGGGACCGCGCAGCGGAAAGCGAGGCCTTTTTTGCGAAGCTCCACGAGCAGCGGGCTGATGGAGGCCTTTACGGTTTGCCTCAGGCTGAAGGCGTGTCGGTCGAGCTCGAACCGGCCCGATTCGATCCTGGATACATCGAGGACATCGTTCAAAAGTCGCAGCATCGCCTCGGCGGATGTTTTGCACATGCCGATATATTCGCGCTGCTGCCGGTCGGCCCCGGCATTGAGCAGCAGGTCCAACATGCCGATCACGCCGTTCATCGGGGTGCGGATCTCGTGGCTCATGTTGGCGAGGAATTCCGATTTTGCCCGTGAGGACTCGATTGCGGCCTTCCGCGCCTCGATCAATTCCTCCTCGGCCTTCTTGCGGTCCGTGATGTCCCTGACGATATGGATCAGTCCGATCACTTCCTTTTTGCCGTTGAGGCGCGGGAGCGCCCTGAATTCGAGGTGTTTGTTCAAATGCGGCTCAAAGGTCTCGAAACTGACCGGTTTCCCGGTCAGTAATGCGGCGCAGGACGGGCACCCCGGCGTCGTCGTATCGGTCCCATGATAGTGTTTGCAGCACCTCGGCTTTCCCGGAATGCATGACGACAGCCGCAGGGTCTCTCGCGCGGCCTTGTTCGCGAAAATGACATTATAGTCCCTGTCATGAATGGTGATCATGTCCGTTATCGTATTGAAGGTATTTTCCCAGTCCTGGGCCGACTGGGCCACCGTTTCTTCAAGCAGGGCTACCGCATGCTTATCGGCCTGGATGCGCTTGAATTCGCTTATCGCGCGTTCCACGATTTGGACAAGCTGTTCATGCCGATAGGGCTTGATAATGAAATCAAAGGCGCCTTTTTTCACGGCGTCTATCGCCATGTCCAGGTCCGCGTGCGCCGACATCAGCACCACGGGAAGGTCCCGGTCCCGTTCATGGAGCTTCTCGAGAAGCTCCAGGCCGCTCATTTCAGGCATCTTGATGTCCGAAATCACCGTTGCATAGGCGTTCTTCCGCGCAAGCTCCAGGGCTGTGACGGGATTGTCCGCAGGATCAACAGGGAATCCGTGAAGTTCCAGGAGATCCCTTACGGTTCTCAGCACCGAAGCCTCGTCGTCGACCAGCAGGACCCGCTGGTCGTTCCGGATGACTATCGTCTCGTTTGTATGCACGGTTCTTTCCTTCCGCTGCGCGTGACGCCTTTGTCAGGGCCGGCGATGCGCGCTCCGCAAGCGCCCGGAGGACCGCCGCGGGAACATCGGCAGCAGGCGCGCCGTTCTCTCTTCATTGCGGCCTCCGGTAGATCGTCGGGGCCGTTGCGACCAGCGGCACGTCCATGTTGTGGATGGTCTCGGAGTGGCCCAGGAAAAGGTAGCCGCCCGGCCCCAGGTGGCGGCAGAATTTATTCATCAGCTGCTCCTGCGTAGGCCTGTCGAAATAGATGATGACGTTGCGGCAAAAAATGACATCGATCTTGTCTCGAATGGAGAATCGGTCCTCCATGAAATTCAGCCGCTGGAATGCCACCTTTTCCCTGATCCAGGGCGCAATGCGCACGAGGTTCTTGCTGCTGTCCTTGCTCCGCAGCAGGTATTTCGCTTTCAGCTTTTCGGGGATCGGGGCCGCTCTTTCCCGGTCGTATACGGCAAGCCAGGCCTTTTCCAGCGCACGGGTGCTGATGTCCGTGGCCAGGACCTTGAAATCGAAACCCGGCCGGGTCTCGGCAAATTCGCTCAGGACCATCGCCAGGGTATAGGGCTCTTCGCCCGTGGAGCAGCCTGCGCTCCAGACGGTGATCCGCTTGCGCTCCCTCCCTGCGCCTGCATCGATGAGCGAGGGCAGGGCTTGCGCTGCAAGATAATCGAAGTGGGAGGGTTCCCTGAAAAAATCGGTCTTGTTCGTGGTGACGGCGTCGATGCAGTGGATGAGCTCGCCGTTCCTCCCTGCATCGGTGAGCAGGTATTCACGGTAATCCTTGAGCGTCGTGATGCCGAGTGCCCGCAGGCGTTTCTGCAGCCGGGCTTCAAGCATGACCCTTTTGGCAGGGGGCATTTTGATGCCGCATTCCTTCTGAATAAAGGCGCGCAGGCTGCGCTGATCGTCCCCGGGCGATGAGGACGTCACGGGACCGGATTTCAATGAAGTCTCCACGGTAATCATAAAGCGTAACCCCTTCCGTAGGGCAGGTCGTTCTTCGCCGTGTTTCCTGTCTGAGAGCGCGGTGCGTTCCCGGCCCCGGGCCGTTTCGGCGATTGGTCCCTCCGCTTTCTTCACGGACGAACAAGTACCTCATAGCATGGCGGCCCAGTTCCGTAATAAACCGGAATGGACCTCCGCTTACGCCGCAACCTCGCCGGCCTCGTGGATGTCAGCCAGTTCGTCCGACGAAAACACACTGTCGATATCGAGAATCATGAGAAAACGGTCATTCTGCTTTCCCATGCCCTTGATGAAGTCCGTTTTCAGGTGCGTGCCGATCCGCGGCGCTGGTTCGATGTTGTCCGCGTCGAGATCCATCACCTCCTGGACGGAGTCCGCCAGCACGCCGAGAATGACGGTTTCATTGTTGACCTTCACCTCGACAATGATGACGCAGGTGTTCACTGTCTTTTCCGTCACCGTCATTCCGAACTTCAGCCGGAGGTCGATGACCGGGACCACGCTTCCCCGGAGGTTGATGACGCCGCGCATGAATTCGGGCGTCTTCGGCACCTTGGTGACGCTGGTGAAGTCCAGTACCTCGCGGACCGTGGATATATCGAGGGCGAAGATCTCGTCCTGGAGTTTGAAGGTCAGGTACTGCGTCATTTGACTTATTTCCGCTACGCTCATGGAAAGCCTCCTTGAATCAGAAGCCAGAGGCCAGACGGTCAGAAGACAGGCGAGGGCGGCATCGTCTTATCCATAGCACCTGTCTGTCCTCTGTCCTCTGTGCTCTGTAGTCTGGTTCTAATATTTATCAAACTCTTTGTCCAGTTTGTCGTGGCCGTTGCCGTGCCCCAGGTCGAGCTTCACGCCCGCGCCCGCGTGGACCAGTTCCCCGGGCTGCTGAACGTCCCGCTTCTTCCCGAGGGGTTTGTGCGCAACCGGCGCGTGGACCGTCTTATGAGCGGCCTGCCGGGCAGGGGCCGCCTTCGCCTGCTTGTATGTTCCCTTGTCCGTGGTGTCGATCAGCGATGCGATCAGGTTCTGGAGCTGTTCCGCCTGGGCCGCCATTTCCTCAGCCGTGGACGCCAGTTCCTCGGACGCGGACGCGTTCTGCTGGATCACGGTGCTGAGCTGCTGGATCGCGTTGGTGATCTGCACGGTGCCCTGGTCCTGCTCCTTGCTGGCCGCGCTGATCTCCTGCACCAGTTCGGCGGTCTTTTTAATGTCCGGCACGAGCTGGTTCAGCATCTTGCCGGCCCGTTCCGCGTCCTTCACGCTGGTGGAGGACAGCTGGCTGATCTCGGCGGCGGCCTCCTGGCTCCGCTCCGCGAGCTTCCGGACCTCGGACGCCACGACGGCAAAGCCCTTGCCGTGCTCGCCGGCCCGGGCCGCTTCGATGGCCGCGTTCAGGGCCAGCAGGTTCGTCTGGCGGGCGATCTCCTCGATGATCGAGATCTTGCTTGCAATGTCGTTCATGGCGTTCACCGTGATCGTCACGGCCTCTCCGCTCTGCATGGCGTCGCTGGAGGCCTTGCCCGCGATCTTTTCGGTCTGCAGTGCGTTGTCCGTGTTCTGCTTTATGTTCGCGCTCATCTGCTCCATGGACGAGGTGGTTTCCTCGACCGAGGACGACTGTTCAGTGGACCCCTGGGAAAGCTCCTCTGAGCTCGAGCTTACTTCCTGGCTTGCGGCAGCAACGTTGTCAGCAACAGACTTTACTTCACGCAGGACCCTGGTCACACCGCTGGTGATGAACAGGCCGATCGCTATTGCCAGGCCTATGGCGATTGCGACTATGATCAACAACGTCGTAACAGAGCTTGCCATCGTAGCGTCTGCATCCTCTTTCTCGGCATGAGCGACCTTCATATTCAGGTCGGTTATTTCATTCAGCAGCTTTTCCGCAACTTCAAACGTTTCATGAGCGGTGCCGAACGAGATGGCCTGGGCTTCTTTCAATTTACCGTCATTGACCAGGTCCATGACCTTTTGATGTTCTTTCTTCCATGCCTCCCAGGCAGGAACAAACTTCTTCCACAGCATCTCTTCCTCTTTTGTCTGCGGCAGCGGCTCGTAGATTTTCCAGCCCTTGTTCGCATCGTCCCATGAGCCTTTGAGATCCTCCTTCTGCGCCGCAGCGTCTTCCTTGCTTAACGCCAAGAACGAGGCTCGTTCCGCCTTTTGAATCGCGGTCTGGGCCTCGTTCAGGATCCCGAGCGCATAAATGCTCGGCATCCTGACGTCGGATATGTCGGTCAGGTCTTCTTCGATTTTATACATCCCGATGTAACCGATCAATCCGACGATTCCGGCGATCATGGCAACCAACAAGAAGCCGCTGATCAATTTTGCGCCGATCTTTAAATTATTAAACCACTTCATAGCTATTTCCTCCTTTGGGTTGGTATTTCTGCAACATGGTTATTTCATGCGCTTTCTCAGGTCGTTAGAAGCGTATCAGCGTCTTCATCATGTGATTCCTCCTTCAAACGGTTCTTGCCGGGTCTTCCCTGTTTGTTTAGTTCCTTTCGTCACGAGGGCCGTTTGTTCCTCGTTCTCCATCTGTTGAATGAGTCGCGGCGCATCCAGGATCAGCGCAACGGCGCCGTCCCCCAGGATCGTCGCTCCGGAGATGCCGTCGATGTCCTTGTAAATGCTCCCCAGGTTCTTGATCACCGTCTGGTGTCCGCCGACTACGCGGTCCACCACGAAACCGGCGCGCCGGCCTTCTATCGAGACGATCACGATCTGCTCCCGGGGCGGCCTTTCCCCCGTGATCCTGAATTGTTCGCGGAGCCGTATGTATGGCACGATCTTTCCCCGCACATGGGCCAGGTCCCGTCCATTGGCCTTTTGAATGTCCATTCGGGTCAGCTCAACGCATTCCTCCACCAGGGAAAGCGGCATGATGAACGACTCCGCGCCGATCTTGACCAGGAGCCCTTCGATGATCGCGAGGGTGAGGGGGAGCTTCAAGGTAATCGTTGTTCCGGCGCCTTTTCGGCTGCTGATCTCGATGGATCCGCGCAGCGAATCAATGGCGCGTTTCACCACGTCCATGCCCACGCCGCGGCCTGAAACGCTCGTCACCTTTTCCGCGGTGGAAAAACCGGGGTCGAGGATGAGCGCAAAGAGATCCTTTTCCGTCAATTTCGCGTCTGAAGCTATCAGCCCTTTTCCCACGGCTTTTGCGCGGATCGCGTCGGGATCGAGCCCCTTGCCGTCGTCCCGGACCTGCACCAGGACATGGGCGCCCGAATGCTTTGCAGACAGGTGGACCGTGCCGATCCGGGGTTTATTCGCAGCCACGCGATTCCCCGGCTGTTCAATGCCGTGATCGATGCTGTTTCTCAGAATATGCACCAGCGGATCGCCGAGTTTTTCAATAACCGTTTTATCCAATTCGGTTTCCGCGCCGTCCGTTGTAAGCTCGATCTCCTTGCCCATTTCCCGGGAGAGGTCGCGGACGAGCCGCTGGAACCTGCTGAAGGTGGAGCCGATGGGCAGCATGCGGATGCCCATGGTAATGTCGCGGAGTTCCGCGGTCAGGCGTTCCACGGCCTCCGCGATCGCCGGTATCTTCGTTTTTTTGAACAGGCCCGCGGTCTGGCTGAGCAGCGACTGGAGCGTTACCAGCTCGCCCACCAGATCGACGAGCTTGTCCAGTTTGTCCGACGATACCCGTATGCTCGACGCCGGGTCCTTGGCCTGCTTTTTCTCGTGCTGCGCTTTTAAATGCCGTTGTTCCGCCAGGGCGGGGGCCACGGTGTCCGACTGAGGGGCACCCATTTCTACAAGCTCCCGGCCGGACCGTTTTTGCCCGGGAAGCCCTTGTCGGACGAGTTCGGGCGTCGCCTCGCCGCGCTCCAGGTGAATGTCTCCGGGATTTTTCAACCCGGCCTCGTCATGATCTACAGGATCACTATTGATCAGGTCGATCTTCACCTCGGCGTCGTCCTGAATGAAGAGAAAAACGTCTTCCACGTCGTTAAGCTTTTTGCGGGTCGTGAGGACCACGTCCCAGCACAGGTAGCAGGTTTCCGCGTTCAGTTCATCCAGAGGAGGGACGTCCTGGGTCCTCGCCGTGATCGCGCACTCGCCCATCCAGCAAAGTTCATTCAGCACGCCGAGAGGGTCCAGGCCCCGTGACGCGATGTCCCGGGGCGGACGGAAATGGATTCTGCAGGTAATTTTCTTGTCGGCGCGCTTGGGCTGAAAGTCCGCGACAATAGGGGGGGGGAGGGGGCCTGCCTCGGCGGCTGCGGGCCTGCCCAGGATAAGCCTCCGCAATGCGGTGATGATCCTGCGGCCCTCGCCCTTGTCTTCTTCCTGAGCGCCTCCGGATGCCCCGAGCATGGACCGTATATGGTCCCGGGCCGAAAGAGTCAGATCGATAAGCTCCTTGGTGACGGGAATTGAGCCGTTCCGGACGAGGTCGTAAACGGTCTCGACCTCATGGGTGAAAATGGATATCGCCTCGAACCCGAACATAGCCCCGGTCCCTTTTATCGTATGCATGGCCCTGAAGACCCTGCCGACGAGGTCGGCGTCATCGGGCCGTTTCTCCAAGTCGAGCAGCGACGTCTCGAGCTCGACCAGCAGTTCGCGGGCCTCCTCCTTAAATGCTTCCTGGTGTTGATCCTTCATGTCGCTCATAAGCAGACCTCACTCCCTGTTCCATGGACAGGTTATATTCTCACGACACGCGGCGGCGCGGCCGTAACCGGCCAGGCTGACCGCGTTCCGGAACGCCTCGGATTGCACCCCGACCAACGTCAGCTTTTTGCCCGCTTTCATCGCGGAGCGGTGCGCGGAGCACAGTGTCTGGAGCCCGAACAGGTCCGCTTGATCGACATGCTCTATATCAATGTCCAGGGAGTCCCCGTTCTTCAGCGCCTCCAGCAGGATTTTTTTCAGTTCTTCCGCGTGTTCGACGACCAGCTCTCCTTCGAGCACAAGAGGCCCGGTTTTTCCTGTTTGTTCGGTCCTTGTTTTCAGCATGATGCCTCCTCTATCTGGCGAGCCTATTGACGGTTTCCAGCAGCTTGCTCGGAGAAAAAGGCTTGAAAATCCAGCCGCTCGCGCCCGCCTGTTTCCCCTTCTCCCGTCCGACCACTTCCGATTCCGTCGTGAGCATGACGATGGGGGTAAATCTGTTCGCCGGTGTTTCTCTGAGCTCTTTGATCAAGGCGATGCCGTCCATCCCGGGCATATTGAGATCGGTGATGACCATGTCGATCTTTGCGCCGCCGGATTTAGCCAGGGCGTCCTTGCCGTCCACGGCAGTGATCACCTCGAACCCCGCGCTTTTGAGGGTAAGGCCCACCATTGTTCTCATGGTTGCGGAGTCATCCGCTACCAGTACGGTTTTTGTCATTGCCTTCACCTCCTGAGACGCCGCATCCGAGCATGCGCGGAATGCGGCTGGATTGCCTGATTGTTTAGCAAGAGCCGTGCCGATCATGATGGTGTTGTATTTGTTGAGAAATGATCTTGAGTGGCGGGAAAAGAGTATTGCAATTATCCATAGTATTGCAAATTGCGCGTGTGTATTGCCGACAGTGAGGAGAGATCGGAGGGAAGTGAATTGCAATGATAAGAATTGTCCTGGGCAATGGCAGCGGACCGCGATTGCCGCAAATGAGGGCGAAAAGAAAAGCAAGAGTTGCGGGTTTGACCCTTTTCAGCTTTGGGGCGCTGCGCGAAAGAATGCTGCTTGATTCGGGTTTGTTCTTGATGCGGGGGGCGGGTCAGGACGTGATGCCGTACTGTTTTATCTTTCTCATGAGCGTTGAATAATCGATATCGAGTATTGCCGCAGCCTTCTTCTTGTTGCCCTTGGTGGCTCCGAGGGTCCGTTGAATGGCCTGTTTCTCGATTTCCGAAAGGCTTTGATCGGCATGTTCGTCCGGCAGCGGCTGTCCGGGAACAGCGTGTTCAGCGGCAATGAGGAACTCGATCCGCTCGGGCATGATGATGTCGCCTGCGGAAAGAAGCACTGCCCGCCTCATGACGTTTTTCAGCTCCCTGATGTTTCCCGGCCAGGGATACTCTCTAAGGAGTTTTTCCGCGGCCCCGGAGATCCCCCGGGACTGTTTTTTCAGCTCCGTTGCCGCCTCATTGCAGAATCGTTGCGCCAGGAAAGGGATGTCTTCGGTCCGCTCCCTGAGCGGCGGTATGACGATCATGAATTCGCCGAGCCGGAAGAACAGGTCCTCGCGGAATTTTTTTTCCGCCACGGCCTGCTTGAGGTTCGTATTGGTCGCGGCGATGATCCGGGCGTTTATATCCAACGGTTGGGTGCTTCCAAGGGGATAGCCTTTTTTCTCCTCCACCACCCGGAGCAGTTTGCTCTGCACGAAGGGGGACATGTTCTGCACTTCGTCGATGAGCAGGGTGCCGCCGCCGGCAAGCTCGAACAGGCCCCGTTTCTTCTTTTCAGCGCCGGTGAACGCCCCTTTTTCAAAACCAAACAGCTCGCTCTCAACCAGGGTCTCCGGTATCGCGCCCATGTCAACCGTCATGAAGGGGCCTTTTTTCCGCGCGCTCAGGTTGTGGATCAGGTTTGCTATATACGATTTGCCGGTCCCTGTTTCTCCCTGGATGATGATCGAAAAATCGCTCCAGGCGACCTGGTGTATCTGTTCGATGACTTTCTTTATGAGCGGACTCTTCCCCAGCAGCCACTCCAGGGATTCTTCCATCTCCGTGTTCAATCGCCGGACTTTATTTTCCAGTTCCCGTTTTTCCAGCGCCTTGGTCAGCGTGATGATGAGATAATCGAAATCAGGCGGCTTGAGCATGAAATCATTTGCCCCGAGCTTGATGGCTTCGACCGCGGTCGGCACATCGCCGTGCGCAGTAATAATGATGATCGGCATGGAGGGGTCGATCTTTCGTATTTCGCGCAACGTATCGAATCCGTCCATGCCCGGCATTTTCAGGTCGAGGAGCGCGAGGTCGGTCTTCATTGTCCGGACGAGGTCCAGGGCTTCATGGCCGCTGGAGGCCTCGATGGGGAAGAAACCCTTTGTCTTCAGGATCTCAGCCAGGATCTGCCGAATTCTCGAATCATCATCGATAATGAGTATTTTATACGTGGTCATTGGACGGGTAACGAAAACCGGCATCTCATGCGACCGGACCTTTAAGCGTTCCTGCTAACAGAAGCATAATAGAGGCGAATGGAAAAGGCAAGTCCTGAATGCGCAATTGTCGATCGCCTGAAAAAACCACGGCGGGGCCTTGTCCGGACGGGATCCCGATGCCCCCTGCAAAACATTCATGTATTGCGGAAACGGAGGTGAAACCGCGCGGGAGAGGGGGTGTCCCGGATCTATGAAAATTGATCACAAGGCTTTTATTTTGCTGTATAATGACCGGCGAGGACGTGAACGAGAAGACCATCGGACCGGGCCACGCGCAGGAGGCTTGGGCGGGAACGAATCTGAAGGCGCTTTGCCGCGGCGGTGAAAGGACGTGCGAAGGACATGCGTCATCTCACTATTCAAATCATTCGCAGACTTGTTCAGGGACTGTTCCTGCTTTTTTTCCTCTTTCTCTTCGTCCAGACGGAGTCGAAAGGGAGTGATGAGCTGGGTTATCCGGTCCGGCTCTTTCTCGACTTCGATCCGCTGATCCTGTTCACGACGCTTCTGTCCGCGCATGCCGTTGCCAAGACATTTCTCCTCTCCCTGATTCTTGTCGTTTTCACGCTGGTTCTGGGCAGAGTTCTCTGCGGCTGGATCTGTCCGCTCGGCACGCTGAACAACATGATTGGCTCGCTCATAAAACCGAGGATAGAGCAGAAACCCCGGAACTGGCACCGCATAAAGTATCTCCTTCTCATCGGCCTTCTCGCCTCATCCCTGTTCACGCTTCAGCCGGTCGGTATCCTGGACCCGCTGTCGCTCCTGATCCGGTCATTTTCCATCAGCGTTTATCCGCTCTTCAATCACGCGGTTCGATCCTCCTTTGATGCCGCTTACTCGGTCAATCCCGCGGGCATTGCCTTGGTCACCGAACCGGTCTATACAGTGCTGAAAAAGTCGGTCCTGTCGTTCAATCAGCCGGTGTATCGCCAGGGTGTCCTTATCGGGATACTGTTCCTGACCGTTCTCGGCCTGAACCTGGTGGAAAAGCGGTTCTGGTGTAAGTATCTTTGTCCGCTCGGCGCCTTGCTCGGGCTCCTGTCCCGGTTTTCGCTTCTTAAACGGTCGGTCAGCGAAGCCTGCACTGAATGCGGGGCCTGCGCGGGTGTTTGTCAGGGCGGCGCGTCGCCGGACGTAAAGGGGGAGTGGAAGGACGCGGAGTGCTACTATTGCTGGAACTGCGACGACATTTGCCCGAACAATGCCGTCTCCTTCGGATTCTCAGGCAAGAAGATTACGCCTGCCATGGACCTGGGCAGGCGGCGTGTCGTTGCCTCGGCGCTGTCGGGGATCGCCGCGGTGCCGCTGCTCAGGATCACGCCGCTCGGTCTGGCGAACGCCAAAGACCCGGCACTGCTCCGGCCGCCGGGTTCACTCGACGAAAAGGAGTTCCTGGCTAGGTGCGTCAAATGCGGGGAGTGCATGAAGGTCTGTATAACGAACGGTCTGCAGCCGACTTTGACGGAGGCGGGAATGGAGGGCATCTGGTCGCCGGTGCTCGTGCCGCGTATCGGGTACTGCGAATACCGCTGCACGCTGTGCGGCCAGGTCTGCCCGACCGGAGCCATAAAGAAACTATCGCTGCCGGAAAAGGCAAAGGTCAAGATCGGCCTTGCCATGATCGATAAGGGCCGCTGTCTACCCTGGGCACATGCGACTCCCTGCATTATGTGCGAAGAGGTCTGTCCAACGCCAAAGAAGGCTGTCTGGCTGGAGGAAACCGCTGTCCGCGACCGGTCAGGCAGGATGGTCAAGGTCCAGCAGCCCCGGGTTGACCTGGAACTGTGCATCGGCTGCGGCATCTGCGAGACAAAATGCCCGGTGCTCGGCAGGCCCGCGATCTCTGTATCCAGCGTGGGAGAGAGCAGATCAAAGGAGAACCAGCTGTTGCTGTCCGAAAGGAACATGCATGAAAGAAACAGTACGACCGGATGAGTTGGAGCAGCTGTTGGCCGGCGAGAAACCTCCACTTCTCCTCGATGTGCGGAGACGGTCCGACATCGAGAGTGATCCCGCCATGATCCCGGGCGCCCAATGGAAGGACCCGGAAAAGGTCGCAGTGTGGGGCCGGGACCTGGGGACATATGACGTGGTGATCTACTGCGTGCGCGGGGGATCGGTCAGCAGAACGGTGCAGGAAAAATTGCGTGAAATGAACATAAGCTCCCAGTTCATTGAAGGCGGGATCGACGCGTGGAAACAGGCTGGGAAGGGGATGCAAAAGCCTTAGAAGGTCTAATTCCGAGGCCAGTTGCATCAAATCCGACTAAATGCGGTCGCAACAGATTTGTTCACGATTTCCCCCCTGTACGTATTTAACGCGCTTTTGATCTCCGTGCTCTCCTGAATCACTTTCTCGATCCCCCTGGTCGCCAGCAATTTGATATAGGGCAGTGTTGCGTTCGTGAGGGCGAGCGTGGATGTGCGAGGATAAGCGCCTGGCATGTTTGCCACGCAGTAATGCACGATGCCGTCCACTTCGAATGTCGGATCAGCATGGGTCGTCGGCCGGCTGGTCTCGCAGCATCCGCCCTGGTCCACTGACACGTCAACGATCACCGATCCTTGTTTCATGGTTCCGAGAATTTTTCTCGTTATGAACACCGGCGTCCTCCCCCCGGGGATAAGGATGGAGCCGACGACGATGTCCGCGGTCCGAATCTCCTGCTCCAGGGTTCGTGGCGAGAGCGGCAGGGTCTCGATCCTGCCCTGGAACATGTCATCGATGACCTTCAGCCGGTCCGTGGTCTTGTTCATGACAAGGACCTCCATGCCTATTCCAGCTGCGACGCGCGCGGCATTGGTACCAACCACCCCGGCGCCGAGTACCAGCATCCTTGCCGGTTTGACACCCGCGGTGCCGGTCGGCAGGATACCGGAACCGCCCCGATGCTTCTGGAGGTGGAACGCCGCAGCCAGCGGAGCCATCCGTCCGGCGATCTCGCTCATGGGGGCAAGGAGCGGCAGTGTGCCGTCCTTTGACAGAGTCTCGTAGGCAAGCCCGATGATCTTCTTCGCAAGCAGGATGTCGGTCAATTCACGGTTCGGTGCGAGATGCAGATAGGTGAAAAGAGCCTGGCCGTCTCGAAGAAGAGCGTATTCTGCCGGGAGGGGCTCCTTGACCTTGATGATGAGCTCCGCGCGGTTAAACAGCGTTTTCCGGTCAACGATGTCTGCGTCAGCATCAAGGTACTCATCGTCGGAAAATCCGCTGCCCCTGCCCGCTCCCGTTTCAACAAGGATAGTTGTGCCGAACCGCTTGACCTCCCGGGCAGCATCAGGCGTCATGCCTACACGGTACTCCTCGGTCTTGATCTCCTTTGGCACTCCGATGATCATGGTATAAACCTCCATTTGATAAAAGTATAGCATCTCCTGCAGAAGGCATGCAGGAGTAGAATGCTCTTGACTCGCGGTCGGGTTTTCTGTAGTATTTTCCGCCGAACAGATCGTCATCCGGAGGATATGGTATGGCTGAAGAGAAGAAGGAACCGTGGCTTAATTATCTTGCGCTCACGACCGTCGTTTTTGCGGTGTGCGCGACCCTTTCGACACTGAAGGGCGGAGGGTTTTCCACAAAATCGGTGATGATGCAGGCCCAGGCATCGGACCAGTGGGCCTATTTCCAGTCCAAGAGCATTAAGGGATACCTGTACGAGCTTCAGCGGGACAAACTGGAGATGGAACTGAAGGCCGGCGTGCGCGGGGCGGCCGGTGAGTACCGGAAAAAGATCGACTATTATCAGCAGGAGATCACCCGGTACAAGGCCGAAAAAGAGGAGATCAGGAAGAAAGCCGAGGAATTCGAGAAAACGCGCGATGAAGCGCGGACCCACTCAGGTGCATTCGGCATGGCGGCAATGTTCCTCCAGATCGCCATCCTGCTTTCCTCCATTGCTGCGTTGATGAAACAGAAGTACTTCTGGTTCCTGGGGATGGGGGCCGGATGTTTCGGGCTGTTCTATTTCTTCAATGGGTTCTTCCTGTTCATGAAATAAGGATGTTTTTCCCGGCGGTTCTCCGGGCAGGACCCGAGGTTTGCTATAATCTAGTCGTGCGGGATTGACGGGTCGTGCCATGGGTAGAAGGGGGCTGCGACCGTGAAACAGATCAGGAACCAGGTTGTACTTGGCGTCACGCTCATTATCATCTCATCGGCACGCTATGTTGCCCGGATCAGGATTTTTCATTCCGCGCGGAGGACCTTCCTGCTGGGTTTGTTGGAGAACCAGAATCTTCTTGAGCATGAGACCTTCACTGAGCTGCTCTGGGGCCTTGATTACATCACCGGACCGGAGATTTCCTTTGTAGTGTTCTTCCTCTTCCCCATATTTCTCGTGACGTGGTATGCTGGCGAAGGAGCGGGGATTGTCATATCCCTGCTGTCCGGGATAGCATGGTTCACCTCGGACGTGCTGACCTCGGCCTCCGATGCCTATCCCCATCCAGGTGTCATCGCTCCGGCGATCGCAGGACCGTGAACGGAATATGGCGAGAACGGACTATCTGGCCAAAGTTGACAATTCCAGGTACTTTGCCGAACTTGCGCAGGCCGAGATCAATCGCGCTGCCCGACAGCGCCGATGGCACGATCAGGACCGCGGACGACTTCATGTGTTCGGTTAAGCACGGAGGCAAGGACCGGATCGAGCATTGGGAGTTAAAATACAAAGCGGCCTGAGGATTCAGGCCGCTTGAAGGGTAATTATTCTTTGAAGGGAAGCGGATCAGTTCTTATGCTGGAAATTGTCTCCCCGCGACAGGCTGTCCCAGCTTTTTTTGACAACTGCGGTTGCAGTACGTGTTTTGACCAGGATGACCTGGACCTCGCCAATCACCTTATTTACACCTGAGTCGTTCCCGCCGTCGGCATATATAAGGTAGCGGTCCCCGGGATCAACGCCATCCTCTTTCCCTTTGTCCAAATAGACGATATCCACCTGCCCGTTGAGATCCCGCCGATCGACCACTTCCAGGATCTGCCCGGTAAGGTTCTTTGTCGGCCGCGGAGTCGATGTCGGGTAGATAAGCGTCGGTTCCTGATAGGGCATGAGCAGACTCCCTTTTTCGGCCGCGTCAAAGGACAGAATGATGCTTGCGGTTGCGGTCGTGGATCCTTCGTCGTTGACCTTAGTTACTTTCAGGATGCCCAGGATCTTATACAGTTCACCAAAGTACTTGTTGGTGGCAGGGTGTTTTACCGTGTTGACCGGTTGAAAGATCAGGAACCGGTCGCCGACAGCGACCGCGGGGCGGGAATGAATCGATATGTAGACGACATCATCATGGCCGAAGATCGTTTTCGCGGCATCGGCTGAAGATCCGATAATATAATCATCGCTATCCTCTTCACTGACAAAACCGGCGCTTAACATGATGTACTTATCGACAACAGGCCGCTCTGCTTCCGTGGGCAGGATTAGTCTGCTTCCTGGGGCTGGTTCCTCCTGTCCGGGAGCGGCGGCATCGATCGACTGCTTCCTGAAGAACGAGGGAAGCACCGGCTGATCCGGTGCTGGCGCAGCAGCGACAGGCGCCGGGGCTTCTTTCGCCGTGATGGTCTTTTCTTCGACCGGCGCAGGTTCCTGAGGAGCGCTCATTGCTCGTTCCACAGGAGCAAGGCTCGGGATCACCAATTGCCGGCCGGGATAGATAAGATCAGGATCGGCGATGACTGGATTGGCCTGCCAGATAAGCGGCCACAGGAAGGGATCTCGATAATGGGCAGACGCAATGTCCCAGAGCGTATCACCTTCCTTGATGACATATTGTCCCGGTTGGTCCGAAGAGGCAGCTGCCTCGGCTGCTTCGGCCGCAGATGCCGGCTGGTCTTTCTTGTCCCCCGGGGGAGTGACAGGAGCTCCCGGAAGAGCAACAGTGCCCTGCGATGCCCCCCCCTGGTCCTGTGTGTTGCCTCCGGCCGGTGCGGCGGTGTTCGCAGGTTCCTGGACCCACGCGGTCTGGGGGCATGTCAGGATGACAAGTAGGGTGAGTATGATCCCGCTGGCGGGGATGTACCGGATGGACCTCCTGCTGGTCATTGCTCCTGCCTCCTCACGGGCTTCGCTTTCTTATTTTTCTTTTTCACAGTGCTCTTCTGTTTTTTCTTTCCCGACGAAGTGTTCTGACCGTTAGTTTGGGACGATCCGACAGATGATCCCGAGTCGGCCGAAGTGATCCGGGAAGCCTGGGAACGCTGCTCTTCGACGGCCTTGAGACGGGTGGTCAGCGCCTCGGTCGTGCTCGTCTGTTCGTCCAGTTTTCGCCGGGTCTCTTTCTGGAGGGACTGGAGCTCAAGCAGCTGTTTTTGAAGGATGAGGACCTGATCCTTGACTGGATCTGCGGGAGGTGGGGCTGGTTTTGTGGATGCGCATGCGGTGACAACAAACGCGAGAACGGCAGGAAGTATCGCATGGAGCACCACTCTTCGTTCCATCCATCCTCCTTCCGGTCGATTAGCAAGCCTGTTGAGCACCGAATTGCACTTAAGATAGCCGAGAAACCCGTTGTTTGTCAAGAGAATTCCTCGATGACGCCGGCGCAGGGAGCATGTGGCGCTGCCCTTTACGCTCTATCCGCGGCATGTGTTGACAGCGGACATGCGGTGACAGCGGACATGCGGTGACAGCGGACATGCGGTGACAGCGGACATGCGGTGACAGCGGACATGCGGTGCCTTGCTTTCCCTGGGCTATTTTGGTATTCTGCCGTCATCATGAACCATGATGAACCACAGGTGGTGAAGCGGGTGAGCTTCAAGGGAGTGCTGTTCCTTGCGGCTTTTGTTATCCTGACCGCGGCAGCCATCGTCCTGCAGATCCGCTTTCGCGGATTCGGGGGCCCGCTTTCGGACAACCTGCTCATTCTGATCCTGATCAACGCTAATTTCCTCCTCCTGGCAGCCGTCATATTCATGATCGGCAGGAGCCTCTGGAAGCTTTCAGCGGAACGCAGAAGCAAAGTCCTGGGAGCGAAGTTCCGCACCCGCCTGGTGGCCGCCTTTGTGAGCCTTTCGTTCATCCCGACGGTGCTCCTGTTTGTCATCGGCAGCGGCATCTATACCCGCGGCATGGAGCGTCTTTTCAGTCTCCGGCTCGAGAACACCCTGCAGGAATCGGTTTCGGTGTCTCAGGCCTTTTATGATCATTTGACCGGCCAGGCACGGGGATTCTCCCGGCAGATCAGCGGGCAGCTGACCGAGGAACGGATGGTGGCCCGGTTCGAACCCGCGGTGCTTCGCGACTATCTGACACGGAAGTCGCAGGAATACGGCATCGGAGCGGTCGAACTCTACGGAGAGAACCGCAGACTGCTCACATCGGTCGTGACGTCCCAGTTCCCAGCCCGGACATTCTCCGGAGCCGACCCGGGACTTGTCGCTGCTGCTTTTGAGGCAAAGGAGGCGACGGACAGGACGGACCTCGGAAGAAAGGGAGAGATCGTGCGTGCCGCCGCTCCGCTCTACGGGGTCGAGACCGGATCAACGGTGGTCGGCGCTGTGGCCGTGAGCTATTATGTTTCCTCGAGCCTGACCAGCAAGATCGATGAGATCCGCGCCGGGTACATAGAATACCGGTCGGCATTCAAGAATAAGGAACTGCTCAAGCTGTCCTATCGGCTCGGCTTTCTGGCGGTTATGCTCACACTGGTTCTGGCTGCCATCTGGGTCGCCCTTCGGGTTGCGGCGGGCATCACCGTTCCGATCAGAAAGCTTGCCGAGGGGACCGTCGAGGTTGCGCGGGGAAACCTGGATTACCGGATCGACGATCCGTCAGGCGACGAGGTCGGTCTGCTGGTGGGATCCTTCAACCGGATGACGGCAGATCTGAAGCATTCCAGCGAGCAGCTCCGCCAGGAAGTATCCAACCGCGAGATCATCCTGACGACCATTGACGCGGGTGTCGTGTCCCTTGACCGAAGCGGCAGGATCACCACGATCAATCCCGCTGCATCAAGGATCCTCGGTGTGGTATCCGAAGACCTGCTCGGACGGCGGTATGATGACGCTTTCGGATTCATTGATCTCAAACCGATCCGCAGACTGTTCCGGAAGCTGGAGGAAGGTCATGGACGGACCGAGGAAGAGCTCACGCTGTCGGTCCGGGGGAGGACCCTCACCCTTCGGATGCGCGTGTCCACGCTTCGGGACAGCGCCGGAACGCTGATGGGGTCCGTGATCACCTTTGATGACCTGACCGAGTTGCTGCGCGCGAAGAAGGCTGAGACCTGGCAGGACGTGGCGCGCAAGATAGCTCACGAAGTGAAGAACCCGCTTACCCCTATCAAGCTGTCCGCTGAACGCCTCCGGAAGAAATATCTGGAACGTTCGCCGGATTTCGACCGGGTCTTCGACGAGTCGAGCCAGACGATCATCCAGCAGGTCGATGGCCTGAAGGGACTCCTGGACGAGTTCTCCGAATATGCGCGGATGCCGCGGCCCAATCCGGCGCCTCAGGCGCTGGGGCCGGTCGTGGACAGCGTTGTGAAGCTCTACGACGGTATGCATAAAGGGATACAATTCCGGCAGGAGATACCGCAAGGGCTACCCGACCTGCCGATTGATCAGGAACAAATGAAACGGGTGTTCATCAACCTTGTCAAGAACGCAATTGAGGTCATGGACCAGGGTGGTACGATCGGCATCACGGCGCAGGCAGATGCGGCGGGAAACACCATTCGTATCGATGTGTCCGATGACGGCCCCGGTATCTCCGAGGAGGACGTGGTCCGCCTCTTCGAACCGTATTTTTCGCGGAAGAAAAAGGGTGGTGGCCTCGGGCTGGCCATTGTTGAGCGCATCGTCGCCGATCACAACGGAACGATCCGTGCCGAGCGGAACCATCCTCAGGGGGCCAGGTTCATCATTGAGTTGCCCGTGAAGTAAGACTTGTACTGACCGCAGATCGCGGATCGAGCGGAAACGTTCACGTGGATGACACGGGAATCGGCGATCCGATATCCGGGATCTGCAGGCGGTAATTTTTGCTGAGGAGGTTGTATCTTGGATACTTTTTCCATAGTACTGATCGTGTTTTTCGGCGCATATGTTGCTATCAAGCTCCTGGGCTATCTGAGCAGGCTCGGGATCAAGCAGGTGACCGCGCGTCAGATCGATCAGATGAAGGGCATCATGCTCCTCGATGTGCGCTCGGACAAGGAGTTCAAACAGGGGCACATCCCGGGATCCATCCACATTCCCCTTGAAGAAGTGGGGAGCAAGGCAAAGAAGCTCCGGAAAGACAAGGAGCTTGTCGTGTACTGCCAGAGCGGGAACCGGAGTATCTGGGCGATCAAGCGGCTCATGGGGATGGGATTTACGAACCTTCATAATCTGAAGGGCGGCTATCATGCCTGGAAGCGCATCCATCGTTGAACTGAAGCGGGACTATCGGGCGAAGAAGCGAGCCATCGAGTCCCGGCTCAGGGAGTTCCGGAAGGTCCTCCCACGGGGTGATGAAGCGGTCTTCGAGGAGCTTTGTTTCTGCATACTCACTGCCGGCAGCAGCGCGCGCATGGGGATGAAGACCATCGCGGCCCTGCGCGACCTTCTTCAGACCGGGAGCGAGGAGGAACTGCAGGAACGGGCGGGAAAGAACCGTGTCCGGTTCTGGAGAGTGCGGCCATCCTATATCTACCAGACCCGGGAGTACCTTCGTCAGCACTGCGGACTGCGGCTACGGGAACTTCTCGTCTCCTTTGAAGATCCCCAGGAACGCCGTGATTTCTTCGCCGGGAACAGGGCGATCAAAGGCCTGGGGTACAAGGAGACCAGCCACTTTTTGCGGAACATCGGCTTTGGCGGCTACGCGATCCTGGACAAGCATATCGTGAACAGCCTGCGGGAACTGGGCGTGATCGGTAAACAGCTTAAACCGACGACCCGGAAGGGATATCTTTCGATCGAGAATAAGATGAGGCGGTTCGCCGAAGAGATCGAAATCGATATGGACCACCTGGACCTGCTGCTGTGGTCGCGCAAGACCGGGGAAATACTGAAATAGACGGCAAGCCGGAGGGTGGTCTTCCGTAGGTCGCACAGGTGGCGGGGAATGGAACCATAACCGTAGATCCGCTGAGCGTAGTCGCGAGGGGAACATGGCTGACAAGGGACTGAAGAAAGCGATCATCATCGGCGCCGCTCTCGGCGCCGTTCTTACTCTGGGCGTGGCCCTTTCAATGGACTACTTCCTGTCGAGTTCTCTGCAGGGGACCTGGCGGGATGCTGCCGTGAAGGATGTGACCAAAATGTTCGGACCATCTTGCGGTCAGAACTGGTTCGCGGTCACCCTGGTCCTGGTGTTCGTCATGGCCTTTCTTGCCGGTTTCGGTGCGATACTCGGGACCGTGGGCGCCGTCATCATCAACCGGTTCTTTAAATTCCTCCTGAAATGATTATGATCCCGAAGCGGTTCACAGGCAGCGGGAGTACGTTTCCTCTCTGGTACGCAGGGACGCTGTCCGGATTTGTCTTTTTTTTCGACAGGGAAAGTGCGATAATTTTCCGATATCAGCCGCTCCATGACTAGGTCAGCCTATGTTGTTCAATATCCTTAAACGCTCATTCCTGAACCAGAAGCGCGCGATGGCGGTCATGATCGTGTCCGTGGCCGTCGGGACCGCTATAGCAGCGTCCCTGCTCGCGCTATCCTTCGATATTTCATCAAAGGTCTCCAGGGAACTTCGTTCCTTTGGCGCGAATATCGTGGTCCAGCCCCGGATAACAGGATTGGCAGGCGTGAGCGGACAGAAACGCTATCTGCGCGAGGCCGACATTCCCAAGGCAAAGACCATCTTCTGGAGGCACAACATCCTCGGTGTTGCACCACTGCTCGTTGTGCGTGATGAAAAGCAGAACGCCCAGGTGCTCGGGACCTGGTACCTCAGGACGATCGCCTTGCCGGGAGAAAAAAAAGGATTCGATACCGGCGCTTCTACGGTCATGCCATGGTGGTCTATAGAGGGGAAATGGCCAGCGGGGGACAGCGAAATCCTGGCGGGCATCGGCATTGCAGAAAAGAAGAACCTTAAGATCGGGGACCGCGTTGCCGTAGGAGGAAGGCAACTCAGGATATCGGGCGTCCTGAACGCCGGCGGGAGAGAAGATGACATGTTCGTCGGCGAGCTCGCGACGGTACAGCTCTTATACGGCCTCCCCGGCAGGATATCCCAGGTCGCGGTGAGCGCGCTGACCACGCCCATGGACGATTTTGCCTATAAGGACCCGGCGACCATGTCCCGGAAGGAATATGAGAAGTGGTACTGCACGGGGTATGTCACCTCGATCGCAAAGCAGCTCGAAGAGGTCTTCGCAGGCTCGGTTGCCCGTCCCATCTGGCCGGTCGCCGAGGCAGAGGGAAATGTGTTAAGCCGACTTGAGCTCCTGATCATACTGCTGACCGCAGTGTCGCTCCTTGCCGCAGCCCTGGGTATATCCACGACCATGATCATGAGCCTGCTTAAGCGGACCGAGGAGGTCGCGCTCATGAAAGGGCTCGGGGCGAACACGCTGCAGACGGTTACCGTGTTCCTTTCCGAGGCGCTCCTCATCGGCCTGGCCGGCGGCGCGGTCGGTTATCTTCTTTCCCTGGGCATATCAAGCTATCTCGGATATCAGGTCTTCGGCACGGCGCTGGAGCAGAAGGGGATGCTTCTGCCGATCAGCATCGGCGTATCCGAGGTGATCTCGGTGCTCGGGGCCTACCTCCCGATCAGGCGTGCGCTTCGGATAAAACCAGCAATTGTGCTGAAGGGAGGCCAATAGTCGATCTGCGGAAGCTTTACGCAAGATACTCTTCCTTATGAATGCCTGGTTCAGATATTTCCTGACACGATCGATCTCTCAGCGGAGGGGGCGGTTCATACTGTCGTCATCGGCCGTGCTGCTGTCCGTCATGGTGGTGACCGCGCTGGTCACGGTCTCGCTGGGAGTGCGCGAAAAGATCGGCGCGGAGCTGAAGCGCTACGGCGCCAACATGATAGTGACACACGGGGAAGGACAGTTGATCCCGGGAGCTGTCGCACAGGAGGTTCGTGGTCTTTCTCCGGCGATCAAGGACGCAGCATCGCAGCTCTACGGCAGCGCAATGCTCCGGCAAACGGCCGTGGAGATCGTTGGGATCGAACCAGGGAAAATGGCCGGCTACCGGGTAGCTGGCTCCTTGCCGGCCGGCCCCTCCGAACTGATGGTCGGTGTCAATCTGCGCGAGGCCATCAAGGTCAAACAAGGAGGCACGATAGCATTTGACGGTCATTCCGGGGAGTTCACCATTTCGGCTTTTTTTGAAAAAGGGCCTGACGACGATTCCACGATCGTGCTGACCCTCGCAGGAGCGCAGAAACTGCTTGCCATGGATGGCGTGAGCGCTGTGCTCCTGAACGCGGATTCCGCCCGGCTGCTGGAGGTTGAGCGCCGGGTGCGTGAACGCTGGCCTTTTCTCGAGGTGAAGACCCTGAAACAGGTTGCTGTTGCCGAGGAGCGGATACTGGGCAGGATCCAGCTGCTCATGCTGCTGGTGACGGTGGTGGTGCTCTTTTCCTCCATGGTCGCCTTGGGAAGCACAATGGGCGCCAACGTGATTGAACGCATGGAGGAGATCGGATTGATGAAGGCCATCGGTGCGACCCGGGGCGACATCCGCAGTTTTTTCATGGCTGAGGCGGCCCTGGCCGGGCTCACTGGTTCGCTTGCGGGATACGGAGGCGGCGTTCTGGCTGCCGAGGCTGTTTCTCGCACAGCTTTCGGTTCCTTCGTTCCCTTGAACGTTCTTGTCATTCCCGGTGCGCTGGTCCTGGGGATGGTCATTGCCATAGCCGCAACCTATATCCCGGTACGAGGCGCCATGAAGGTAGTGCCAGCCAGGATACTGCGCGGCGAATAGAGTGAAAGGTGAAGCTCCTTTCGCGGAATTAGGATTGCTGCGGGATTTCGAGAGGATTATCCATGTTTCCCGCTCTTTTGTCAGTATTGAACAACCACCCCTGTTAACGGGCCGGAATCTTGTTGAGGATCGATACAATGTCTTTTATAACCATTGAGAAGGTGAGCAAGGAATACGCAACGACCCGCGCGCTGAATGGCGTGGATTGCACGATCGGATCGGGCGAGTGGGTCAACATCATGGGGCCGTCGGGGTCGGGAAAAAGCACGCTTCTGAACATCCTCGGGGGACTCGACAGGCCCACCGAGGGCATTGTTACCATCAACAGCACGGACATCAACAGACTGTCGGAGGATGAACTTGCACGCTTTCGGCGGGAGACGATCGGTTTCGTGTTCCAGCAATCGCACCTGATACCTTACCTCGATGCCACCGAGAACGTGATGCTTGCCCAGTATTTCCACAGCATCCCAGACCGCGGGGAGGCAGAAGAGGCGCTGAAGCGCGTTGGACTGGGCCACCGCCTCCGGCATCGGCCGGCCGAGCTCTCGGGCGGCGAGCAGCAGCGCGTCGGGATCGCCCGCGCGCTGATCAACAATCCCAACCTGCTGCTCGCTGACGAACCGACCGGCAACCTTGACCGTTCCAATACCAGGAACATCCTCGAACTGCTCAAAGAGCTTCACGCCCAGGAAAAGTTCACCGTCGTAGTAGTGACCCACGACCCCTTTGTGTCCCAATGGGCCCGTCGGGTGATCTCCATGGAGGACGGAAGGATCATCAGGGATGAGCCGGTTCGTTCTTGAAGCGCTGTTCATTGGAGCGAAAGAAGGCGTCAAGCTTTCTTTTTGCACTCTGCTGGTATTCTCGCTTCTGAGCGGTCGCGAGCGTCTTCCCCTGAAACGGTCCGTGATTGCCGGACTCCTTGTCGTGTTCCTTGCCTCTTTTCTCCTGCTTACCCTGCCGGTCACGTTCGAAATGCGCGAAATTATCGTTCGGATGATAGGGTATGTCTTTGGAATTTTCTTTTTTCTTTCCATTGGCGCGCTCTTTCACGAGTCAGGGACCGATATCATCGGCCCTTTCCGCAGCGTTGGCGGGAAAAGGGTGCTCCAGATCCCTATCCTGCTGGTCTTAACCATTGGTTATTTTGCGCCTGACATGGCCGGCTCTGCGCTGTTCATTGCAGACCTTGCATCCATGGCACAGGCGCCTATGCCGGTCTTTCTTGCTTCCGGGCTCGGGTTTGTCCTGTTCATTGCCGGGACCGCTGCCCTTGGCAGGAAGGTACAGCCTGTGTTCCCGCGTCTTTTTGGTTTGCCCCAGGTGCTGCTGACCCTGGCACTCATCAAACTGCTTGCCGGCGGGATACGGGGATTTGCCGAACTTACTCTCATCCCGGCGGTGCAGGCTGGTCTCATGAAACTGGTCCACGATGTCATTCACCAGACCTTTGTCATGATCCTTGTGCCTGACCACCCCGTGCTTTCGACGACAACATGGAACTTTGTGGGTTTCTTGTTTCGGGAGACCGCGGGGCTTTGGTTGTCTCTGATCCTGCTGGTAACGCCGCTCGTCCTGTTCGTGATCAAACATTTCCGGGAGCCCCTTCGGTATCCCGGGAGCATTGATCGTCCGTCTCAAAGACGCATGTTCATCAGGTCTATTCGCGATCAGCGGCTTCTCAAATCGCTTCCCGTGCTTTTCTTTTTAGCGGTAATCATCATGACCTGGTTCTCCCAGCAGGACGCGCCCGGTGTAAGCCTGTATCTACCGGACCCTAAACCTGTCGCTGCGGACGGAGATGCATTGAATATTCCCATCCAATCGCCGACAGAAGACCTTCGCGACGGCGCTATTCATAAATTTTCGCTCCTGATTCGTGACGAACAGGTCAGGTTACTGATCATGAAAAAGCCTGACGGGACGCTCACGGCATGCCTCGATGCATGCGAAATATGCCCGCCCGATGGTTATGGCCAATCACGAGAACATGTTGTCTGCCTTTACTGTAAAACCCCCATCCCCTTTGATACGGTCGGGAAGCCCGGTGGATGCAATCCAATCCCCCTGCCAACTGTTGTGACGGACAAGGAAGTGCGGCTGACAATGAAGGATATCTCCGAAAAATGGGTCCTGGTGAAGTCCGGGGCATCCAAGACTACTGTAAAATGAAATCGATTGCCGCCCGAATATATGCATTTCTGCGCTCTGCTGCTCTCACGGTCTGGCTTGTGGGATTGTTCCTGTTCTATTATCTCTCGATGGCCGTGTGGAGCAATGAAGCTTTTGGTATGTACATTGTCCATCTTTCTTCGAATAACCTGTTTCGTGGGTTTTATCTTTTATTCCTCTCCAATGTGGTTCTTCGTCTCATAGAGAGACTGCAACGCCTTTGGTCAACAAGGGCGCAATTCATTCTCCAATTGCCCTTGTTGGTGGGGCTTTTGCTGTTCCTGCCGGCCTTGTTCCTGAGCTTGAACATGAGAAAGACACTGCGAACTCCACCGGTTGGCATGGGAGACATCATCACTGTTCCCCACGGCACGGAGAAGTATCAGATCCAGTCTGTTGAGCCTGCGCTCAAGAAACGCTCTCTCAGGAATGAAGGGGCCGCGGTCTTTGATTACGAACCGGGGCTCATGCTCCTGGATCCTCAGGGAAGAACGTACCGGGTCGGCGCTTTTCCTCCCAGTCCTGTCGGCTCAACCTATATGCATGTGCTGACATTCGGGATCGGCCCTGGTGTGGAACTTAAAAAGGGGAGAGAAGTGGTATTTCGCGGATATATAGCGTTGCAGTTGACGCCATTTGGAAATGTCGACGTTTTTGACAATTCTGATTTGCCCTATAAGTTCTATTTGAGCATAATTCCCAATAGTACAATAAGAAAAGGAAAGGAATCCGCGAATACGTATGACCTTGAGAAACCGCGGTATAATGTCACTGTCGTAAAGGAAGAACAGACCATTTTAAACGGGGAAACAGATTCTTCGATCAGAATTGATGAAAACCTCACTCTTTCGTTCTTTACGCCATCGGACTGGGTCATAGTTGAAGTTGTTCAAGATAGGTTTTTGCCATGGTTTGTTCTTTCGATATGCTTAATCTGCGTGGGAATTGTGCCCTTCCTCTTCTCAATGGTGATGTCTAAACTAAGGGCGAAGTGAACGGCTTTTTATTTCGTTTGAAATGCGCAATAGTTGTCGTACATAAGTCCCTATCGGACGGCAGATTAGGATGAACTTGGCTAGTTATTGTTGAGGAACAAAATTATTAGGTGTTTTTTTTATTAAATTTCATGGCATTATAAAAAAATTGCTTTGAGCATTATAAGTCTAGCATGTTTGAAAACCAACAAGGCTTTTGAGCGATAACACTCAAAATAAGTCATTGGTGTCTTGTAATATAAAGCTAATATATTGATATTTAAAGAATGCCTATGCTGGTATATGAATTGCAAAGTATATTAATTGAAAAAGTAATGTATATAAGCTTGGAAATCTATTAAACATATTGATTTTTAAGGAGAAGCGATGGCCACTTGCAATAGATTCACGAAAACCAATCCCTTTATCTCATTGCTTGCGCTTGGCTTGGTTTGTGTATGTTTTGCTGCTCCGGTTGATGCGCTGACAATCGTCGGTAGCAAGCATGATTTTACATCGACTGCCTCGGGCACGAACAATTTCGCGGATAATTTCTTTGTGCCGGATCCGGCAACGGGATTCCCAACGCCGATCGATCAGGTCTGCGTTTTCTGTCATACGCCTCACCATGCAGCGCTCGGCGCAGCCGCCCCTCTGTGGAACAGGACCTCGTCGCCTCCTGATGCGACGTATACATTCAAAATGTATACAAGCGAGTCCTTCACGTATGGTCCTGTTGGCGGTCCCACGGGCATCAGCGCCTTGTGCATGAGCTGCCATGATGGTGTATCGTCTATCGCGGTGAGCACGCTTCTGAACCCCCCGGGAGACGCGACGCCCGATCAGGTCACTACATCGATGTCCTCCAATGGTGCAATAGGTGCGGTGTATAATGGTGATCCTCTTACGAATGGATGGGGCGCGAACCTTGGTAATATTGACCCCTTGTTCCCGGGAACCAAGATCATAGACCTGAGCAACGATCATCCGATTTCATTCGTCTATCCGACCAGTGCTTCGGGCATCTATCCTTCTACTTCGATAGATACTCGTCTCCGTCTCTTTGGTGCTAGCAAGGACATGGTCGAGTGTGCGACCTGTCATTTGGTGCACGACAACCAGTACGAGCCTTTCCTGGCAATGCCGAACAACGGCAGCCAGATGTGTCTATCCTGTCATCAAAAATAGATCCGGAACTGCAGCCATCTGTAGTCGGAAATATTTATGAAGAATTATTTAAGAAGAGTGAACGCGGCCTCGGAGGTGGGTATGAAAACGGTGAAGATTTCGATCATTCTGATGATTGCCATCGTGGCAGTGGCCAGTGCTGCCTTCGCGGCCCCGGTCCGGATCGGGACCCTGGAGCAGAATATCTCGGACCCTGTGCGGGTGGCTTTGGATGCTCAGGGGAATATATATGTGACCGAGGCACAGCGCGACCTCGTCCTGGTTTATACCAGTAAAGGTCAGCATAAGACTGGCCTTTCGGTTCCTCGACCGCTCGGTGTTGCGGTTGACGGGAACGGAACGATTTATGTAAGTTCTGGAAATCAGAGGACCAAAAACCCGGTGTATGTATTCACCCCGGACTTTGTGAAAGCCGGATGCCTGGGTGGGGCATCATGCGCGGAATTTGTAAAGCCCATCGATGTGGCTGTTGATGGAAAAGGCAATGTGTATGTCGTAGACAATGACCCTGATTATAGTGTGGTCAAGGTGTATGACGGTGCAGGCTCACTTATCCGTACGATTGCCGGCAGTGGCGCATCGCGGTTGAATAAACCCATGAGTGTTGCCATCGACGATACAGCCGGGGAAATCATAATTTCCGATCAGCCGGATGTGATTGTTGCTGGTCAAAAGGCGATTGGCGCACGGATCCAGGCTTTTGATGGATCTGGAATTGCTGTGCGGACGATTGGTCAGTATGGGATCGAGGTCGGTCAGTTCAAAGAAGCTACAGATATTGCCATTGATGCCAAGGGGCAGCTGTATGTTACTGACGGCGCTTTGGGTGTCACTAATATTATCAATGCCTCCGACGGGAACATCGTCGGTATTCTTTATGACGCCGGCAAGCCTGGTTATAACCCTAACGGTGTTGTGGTAAGCAAAAATGGACTTGCGTATGTGGTCATGCAAAAAGGCGAAGGCAGCAAGGGCAGGATTGACATTTACGCTCTTGAAGGATATGTGACGATGGCGGCTGCGCCTGCAGCGCTGATGTTCGAGGCTCGGCAGTTCTCGGGCAATCCTTCCGCTCAGACGGTATCGGTAAGCAACAGCGGCAGCGGCACTCTCAACTGGACGGCATCGAAGAGCCAGTCGTGGATCGTGCTGGGGCAGGATGCAGGTACGGCGGGACCGAATGGATCTTCCGGTCTTCCCGTTGGTATAGACATCTCCGCGTTGAAGGCGGGAATTTATACAGGCACTGTTGCGGTCGTATCGGATTTCGGCCAGACGGAGTCAGTCGGTGTTTCTGTGAATGTGCTGAATCCGCTGATCCTGAATATCAGCAAGAGCACGATGACATTTACTGCTAAGAAGGGCAAAACAGCGGCTGCCCAGTCTCTTGCAACAGGGATCGACAACGTCACCACGGCAACGGCGTGGAGCGCGAAGTCCGATTCAACGTGGCTTTCTGTAACACCGGCATCGGGAACTGCGACTGCCGCGTCTGCGGTTGCTGGTGCAAACGTAACGATCAACACCGCTGGCATGGGTGTTGGAACCTATAAGGGTGCTATCACGGTATCTGCCCCCGGAGCTATCGGAGATGGCAGTGCTGTTATGGTTATGCTTACGATAACCCCGACCACGAAGATCACCGTAAATACGAACAATGAAAATGCCAAGTTCTCGGTAAGCGGCCCGTCGACATACAATGGTAGCGGCTCATCATGGAGTGTGGAAGATGTTCCTGCGGGCGATTATAAGGTCAACTTTGAGCCTGTTGCCGGCTATCGCAAACCGAAGGCAGCGATGGGGGCTGTCCCGGCGGATGGCGAGGTTTCCTTCTCGGGAAATTATACGTCCTTCGCTGATATTGCTGCGCGGCGGAATATCCTTGTGGCCGGTGCTCTTGGCGTAAAAGCGCGTGATTCTGAGGTCAGTGTGTATAGCAATACGGGTGCTCTTTCGCAGGCAATTGATCTGTCAGCGAATTACGGTGCCAGCGTGGCGGTCGCCGATGTTGACAATGACGGCGCAGAAGAGATTATTGTTAGTGCCGCAGAAAAGGGGAGCAATCCCGCGACGGTTACGGTTATGAAAGCTGACAGGACCGTACTGAACAGCTTCGTTCCTTTTGCGAATGCCAATGCTGTTCGGGTCGCGGCAGGAGACATGGATGGAAATGGGTCTGCGGAAATTGTCGTCATCCCAGCGCCTACCAGAAACGGCGCTGCCGGGACCGCAGCAGTGTATACCTACGACAGTGCGAGCGCGAAGATGATCGAAGTCGCGGCAGTGACCATGTATAAGAAGACGTCAATAGTTGACGTTGCTGTCGCGGATATTAATGGTGATGGAAAAGCGGAACTTTTAACACTAGCCGCGTTTGAAGGAAAATCAGCAGGAATGGTAAAAGCCTGGAGCGTGAGCGCTGCAAAGGGTGGTTGGTCAGCAGCCTTGATCAACGATATCACCATGAACGGTGAAATGATGGGCGCTGCAGTGGCCGGTGGCGATGTCGATGGAGACGGTGTAAGTGAGATTATTGTCGGTTCCGCGGCAGATGCGGGTGGTATGCTGACCATCATTAAAGGCGACGGAACTCAGACGAAGGTGAAGGTCTTTGGCAGGAAGGATGTGGCTGGTATGACGCTGGCCGTTGCTGACCTCGATGGCGACGGTAAGGCTGATCTCGTTGCGGCGCCTGTGCTTGAGAGTGGGAATGCGAAGAAGGATGGTGCGATCGAGGTCCTGAATTCGAATGGCACCTTGATGTTCTCGATCGATGTCAAGGCGGATGGTGCGAATGTTGCCATCGGTGAACTTGGTCTCTAATTCATGATCGTGACCAGCATGAACATGAATGGAATTAAAAGATTGATACGGCGTACTCTGCAAGAAGGAGCGGTGACTATGAAGAAATCTACTCTACTTACGATTTCAATTCTGATTATGCTGTTCGGCATGCTGATTGCCGTGCGGGACGTCGCGGCACTCGATGCCCCGCATAACGCGAACGACGTATCTCGGTCGATCACCTGCTCCACGTGCCACGTTTCTCCATTGGGACCGACCCCGACGTGGAAAACAATCCCGACGACCACGGACAATACCTATACAAACAATCTTTGTACAAGCTGTCACGCGAGCGGCAAGCTCACGACCAGCAAGTATGAGGATATTAAGACCCACTCTGCGGCGAACACGGGAAGCACCCGGTGGGGCGGTGGCTGGACGGTTGAGTGTCGTGTCTGCCATCATGCCCATAACCAGGCGCAGCAGACCACGTTCTATTCAGATGCTAATAATAATGTGCTGACCGGTACGGTGGCGGCGCTGACGTCGTCGGTATCTGCGACCATGTCCACGCTTACTGCGTCCGCGGGGTCGATGGGAACCGATGGTTACGTTGGTTACCTTCTTATCCCGAATACCGCATATCCTACGATCATGTATCGTGTTATAGCCAATGACGCGACGAAGTTTACCGTGAAAGGTGCTATTAACCTGGCTCGTACGGCAGTGGGAAAGACCTGGGCACTGCGCTACGGCAAAATGGTGAAAACGCAAATTGCCTATACGAACCCGACTTCGGTGAATGCCTCGGTCAAGTTCTACAATAATGCAGGCAACAATTCCTTTGCAGAAACCGCGAGCCCATCAACATCCCTTTGCATGGTCTGTCATACCCAGACCAAGCATTTCAAGAATGACGGAACATTTGAGACTGCAGGTCATCCGGCAGCTGTCGGAACGGCCTGCACTTCCTGCCATAAACATAATACGGGCTTCAAGGCAAGCGGATGTAATGGCTGTCACGGCCAGAGCGGATCGACCGGCGCGCCTCTTGTTGCCGGTGATCTTGTCTCGCCAGCAACCGGCCACGCCGAAGGCGCACATCTGCGGCATGCGGTGACCCTGTCTCTGAGTTGTGCTGTCTGTCACGCTGGAAATACCATGCCTGCGCTCGACAGCGAGATAACCATGTCGTTCAGCGACGCGGCAGCAGGTGGAGCATATCAGGGCACTGCTCTCAACGCTCCTTACACCTATAGCGCCAATGTCACCCTGGGCGGCACGCAAACCTGTTCCTCTTTATATTGCCATAGCTCGGGTCAGAGTGCCACGGGTGGTTCGCTTGCCGGCGGAGACTACAAGTCAGTGAACTGGACAGGAGCCGGCCTGAACTGCGGCAGCTGCCACGTTGATATGGATGCAAGCGCATCGGCAACTGGCAGCCATATTAAGCACGCACAGGATAAGGCCATTGCTTGTGCGACCTGCCATGATGGATACACAGAAACGTCAACGGCCGCGGCAACGCACGCAAATGCCTCGATCAATCTGAGCTTCAGCGGTAGGGCTGCTGGCTCGACATACTCCCAGGGAAACTCCCATGCTGTGCAGAACGGATACGGCCAGTGTTCAACGAACGATTGCCATAGCACCGGCCAGGGTTCCGATGGCAGTTCGTCCGGCATTACCTATGCGTCTCCGACGTGGGGCGGAACGGTGAATTGCAGCTCCTGCCACAAGAACATGGATGCTGATGCGACCGCACCGGGCAGCCATGTGAAGCACGCGCAGAGCGCGGCGATTGCCTGCGCCACCTGTCACAACGGATACACCGAGACCACCGCAGCCGTGGCAACCCATGACGACGGCACGGTGGACATGAGCTTCAGCGGTCCGGGAGACGGCACGTTCTACACCGGCGGTACGACGAGCGGCAACTACGCGCTCGGCGGCGGTTACGGTTCTTGCTACACCAGCTCCTGCCACAGCTCGGGCCAGTCCGCCACGGGTACGGCCTCGCCGCTGACCTATGGTTCACCGGTATGGGGCGGTACCTTGGACTGCGGTTCCTGCCACACGAACATGGATACTGATGCGACCGCACCGGGCAGCCACGTGAAGCATGCCCAGAGCGCGGCCATCGCTTGCGCCTCCTGTCACAGCGGTTACACTGAGACCACGGTTGCGGTTGCAACGCATAATAACTCGACAGTCAACGTGACGATGGCGACCGGCTTCTACACCGGCGGCACAACGAGCGGCAACAACGCGCTCGGCGGCGGCTATGGTTCCTGCTACACCAGCTCCTGCCACAGCTCGGGCCAGTCAGCCACGGGTACGGCCTCGCCGCTGACCTATGGTTCTCCGGCATGGGGAGGTACACTGGACTGCGGCTCCTGCCATAAGAACATGGATACTGATGCGACCGCACCGGGCAGCCACGTGAAGCATACCCAGAGCGCGGCCATCGCTTGCGCAACCTGTCACAACGGTTACACCGAGACCTCGGTTGCCGCGGCATCGCATAACAACGGCACGGTGGATATGAGCTTCAGCGGGACGGGTGCCGGGACGTTCTACAGCGGCGGCACAGTGAGCGGCGACAACGCGCTCGGCGGCGGCTACGGTTCCTGCTACACCAGCTCCTGCCACAGCTCAGGCCAGTCAGCGACGGGTACGGCATCACCGTTGACCTACGGCTCTCCTGCGTGGGGCGGAGCGCTGGATTGCGGCTCCTGCCACAAGAACATGGATACGGATGGAACTGCGCCGGGAAGCCACGTTGGCCATGCACAGACAGCGGCGATTGCGTGCGCAACCTGCCACAGCGGGTACACCGAGACGACGGTTGCGGCTGCAACGCATAATAACTCGACAGTCAACGTGACGATGTCGACCGGCTTCTACAGCGGCGGCACGGTTTCGGGTGACAATGCGCTGGGCGGCGGTTATGGAACCTGTTTCACAACGAACTGCCATGGCTCATCCTCACCCGTCTGGGGCACGAACACCACGAATGCTTCCTGTACGAAGTGCCATGGTGTTTCCGGCGCAACCCCTGCGCAGTATACCGCGGATAACAATATAGCGGCGCCTGGATATGTTTCTGTCGCTCCGGTCGGTACCGGTCGCGCAACATCTGGTGCGACAGCTGCGACAGATCCGAAGGTCGGAGCTCATAACGCACACCTTAAGGGCGTGAGCAACTATTCGGATCCCATTGCCTGCAGCGCCTGCCACAATACGTCATCAGGGCACATGGATGGTTCCGGCACACTGACATTCAGCGGTTTGTCTACATCGAACGGCGCCGCTGCAAATTATAGCGCGCCGAATTGTTCAACAACCTACTGTCATTTCGGTAAATCGATCAATTTGTACTCGCCGGCAGTTTCGAGCGCTACAGTGACCTGGAATGATACGGCTTACCTGAGCGGCACACCGAGCATCGGCGGAGACTGCGCGAAGTGCCATCTCTCACCGCCTTCGGCAACAGGGACCCATGCAGGCTACAGCACCTTCACAGACTGCAACACCTGTCATCCTCATGTGAGCACAGACGGTACGTTCAACAACAAATCGCTGCATATCAACGGCGTAGTCGAAGCCGCAAGCGGTTGCGACGGCTGCCACGCATATCCGCCTGCAATAGGCGACGGCAAGGCGTATAAGGGTTCCGCGCTGCTCGGTAAAGGAGCGCATACATCCCATGTCAACTATCTCCTCCTGAGGACCGGATTGACCCTTAGCGCTAAGGGTGATACTTATACCGGTGCAACGGTTGCGGCGATCTGCGGCGTTTGTCACAACACGTCAGCCGATGCCTTCCATAAGAATGGCAATGATGTCCGTGACCTCCTGATCCCATCGTCTTACCTCTTTGGTACGGGGACGCCGACATATAACGGGAATCCCGCGACTACGACCAATAAGAACTGCTCGAATGTCAGCTGCCATTTCAATGTAACTCCGCTGTGGCAGCAGACCGCGGGTCAGTAAGGGAGGGTGTGGACGTGTATACCGTACTGAGGTATAATAGCCAGCCTGCATGCAAGGCTGCAGTTCATAATCAGAAACGCTCAGCCGCATCCGTGGAATCGACCGGCAGAGCTCTTACAGAAGGCGAGGTACTTATGATGAAGAAAGCTTGTAACGATAGCGCGGTAAGCCGGCTCACATGGCTGGGGCTTGCGGTAGTCCTGATCATGCTGATCTCCGCATTCGTTGCTGTACCTCAGGCAACAGCCGGAACGTATACGGTAGATACGTGCGGCGATTGCCACGCATACTCCACGGGAACGTTCACGGACGGTTCGGCCCGGAATAATCCGGCCGGCGCCTTCCCGGGCTCGCATCAACAGCATGTGACGACCTACCAGATGGCCTGCACGGTCTGTCACATCAACAACGGAGCTAATTTTGCCCATCGGAACGGCAATGTTGATATAAATGCCTCGATCAGCGGAGGCACATACAGCAAAGGTTCATTCTCCCAGGTTAATACGACATCTCTGGGTCGGTGCACTAACGTCTCTTGCCATAGCAACGGAACCCCGCTGAACGGTACAGCAACATTCGCAACAGCGACCTGGGGTTCTCCGGCAACAGGTGCTTGCGGAACCTGCCACGGCGTCCTGGCTTCCAGCGCTCCGACCTCAACGCATCACAGCAAACACGTGGGAGCTGCTGCGGGATATCAAAACGCCTGCGGTTGGTGCCATAGCAGCACGGTGAACATGACAGCGAATTCAACCGTTCAGGCGACGGTCACTTCAACTACGCTGCATGTCAACGGAATCAAGAACGTCTCCTTTGAAACCACCACGAACGCCGGGGCGAACGCCTACGGAAGCGGGCAGGCCTATAGCTGCACCAACCTCTACTGTCATAGCCAGGGGAACACGTTCACATCACCCTATACAGCGCCGAACACGACAGCGCTCTGGACATTGGCTGCAGGTTCGCTGAACTGCAACAGCTGCCATGGTTCGACCGTAGCAACAACCACTCGCGGTAATGGCAAGCCTGAGTACGCCAACGGCACGCCGAAGAAGAACAGCCATGCGGGCCATTTCCCGTGGAACACGCTCCAGTCCTGCCAGATCTGCCATTCGGCAACGACCACGGACGGGGTGAGCGTTACGAACAAAGCGAACCATGTGAAGAAGTCCTACAACGTGGGTTCCTACACGGGAGGCGGTGCCTGGAACACCTTGGCAAACTTCACCTATACCTATAATGCCAATGGCAGCACCTGTAATACCAACCAGTGCCATGCTGGGCTGAACGCACAGTGGGGCTCGACAGGAGCCGGCTCCGGCAGCGAATGGAACTGCATTACCTGCCACTCCAGCTCGTTCAAGAAGTTCCTCGGCACGGGAACGATCCGGCAGGTTGTCGGTACGACCAACGCCGCTGATTTCAACATGTCAACGATCGGGAACGGCGCAGGTTCGCGTCACCTGTACGGTGCTTCGACAATCGTGAAATGGGACTGCATCATCTGTCACGAGGAAGGTCAGGCAACGGGCGCTCCTGGAAGGGTTGACTGGCAGAACCATAATGACTTGGGCGGCTTGATCCATCTGCGGAACGTGGACACGATCGATCCTGCGAACTCGGGCTGGGCGATTAACAACAAGTCCTGGACGACGACCGATTATCAGAGTATGGACGAGTTCTGCGTCTCTTGCCATGATTCCAACGGGGCAAGCGCGATCGCGGTGAATGCTGCGAACAACGGACTCTTCACCGGCACTGCTGCCTGGAACACCTATCGTGCAGGCTGGAAATCAATGGCAGGAACTTTCCCCGGCAGGGCAGCCCTGGCACCGTTCAACTCCACGGACTGGCGTTCTGGTTATCTGGTTGCATCCACCTCGTCAGTAGGCGCCGGCGAGGGCAGAGCAAAGATCACTGACGTGAAGACCCAATTCTACGCAGGTACTGCAGGCAACTGGGCGACAACGAACTACAACGGCAATCCGTCGCAGCACGCGGTGCTCGGTACCCGGTACGGCCGGGCCTGGAACACCTGGACCGCCGCAGCCTGGTCGAGCTACTTCATGAAGAAGTCTCGTGCGAACATCAACGCCATGCGTGAGACCGCGCTACTCTCATGCGCTGACTGTCACGTGCTCGATGCTCCAGGTGTGGGCGGCAATGCTCATAGCGGTACAGTGAAATACATGCTGTCTACAGTCACTAGTGATGGCATCTGCACAAAGTGTCATTCGACAACTGCCTACGCTGCGGCGAGCGCTATATCCCGGTGGAATCACAGCTACTCAAGAGGCGGTTACAATGCCTATGGTCTTTCCAACGCAGCAGGTACGGGTTCTCAGCTCGCCTGTATGATGTGCCATGCTGGCTGGCAGATAGAGTCAACGGTCTCGAGACAGAGGAGCTACGGCGGCATCCATGGATCCTGGACGACCTTCTATCCCATGAGCACGGTAGGAAGTGGAAACCTGACGACCTACCGGTTCTTCCCCGGGACCTGGAGAAAGCATTCATATAGTGCTGATAACCAGTGGGGCTCCATGACAGCTTCGACCTGTTACTTCGGGGCTACAACCGATAATAGCGGATTTGCGAGCTGTACGTCACATGGAAGCGCGACCGGCAGAACTGGAACGACGTACACGCCGACGTACACGCGTCCGGTCAAGTACTAACAGCTTCGAGGTCTTGAAGGCAACAAATGTAGCGGAGGCTCATATGAGCCTCCGCTTTTTTTTTGTTTTTTACAGCGGTGAAGGCGGTTCCTTGTGTTTAACGATAGGGATGTGTTGGTGCACGGTGAAGGAGCAAGGTAAATTGGACGGGAAGCCCGGTGGCCCAAAGTCCGATAAACAAGAGTACGGTAGTGAAGTTGCGGCAGCGATCATCTGGGATGAATAAGGAGCCTCTTTCCTGAATGAACTTTCGATCCGCCCTGGTGATATGTTTCAGACCTCTTTTTATCGGAGCTAGTGCCAACCGCTGTCGCCAATCGGGAGATGTCAACGAAGTGTGCTCAATCGTCATCAGAAACAGAGTGCATTAGCAAGGTGTTGAGAACGTCCTCTGGTGTTGCCATAGCGAGAAGCATAAGCGACCAGGCAATCTCGTATTTTATGGAAACGCATAACCAGGAATTTGAGGAGTCTGATCCAGGCGAAGGGAATGCAAGATTGCTTTGCTTCGCTCGCAATGACCAGTGCAGGACCTGCTCGGAGAGACACTTGAAGGCATTTTTCAGCAAACAGTTCGTGAATTGTGAAGAGGGGGTAGGGGGGCAGAGAAGTCCGAGCCGTGGCAGTCCCCAGCTAGGCGCGAACGCAGAAAATCGAACGATATGCTGAAAGGACCATAATTTACTACGGCAATGACGGTGAAGAAAGCAGGTAACTGTAGAGAAAAGCAGGGACCATGCGTCCGGTGACGAATGGATACAGATAAAGCCCCCAGACTGCAGTGAGGCAAAAGAGAATACTAAAGACCTTTCGGGATCGGCCAGAGCCCATGGTCAAAGATGCAAGCGAGTACGCGATCAGTAGATAGGCAAATGGCAGCACCGCAAAGGCTGAATAGAGGAACACCGGACGCTTCACCAGGATGAACTGTAAGTACGATGAAGCAAAGAGCAGCAAGACCAGGGGGAGGCTCCGCTCTCTGCGTTGATACGCATAATACAGCCCATAGACCGCAGCAGGTATGGTCAGGAGCCAGATCGGCGGATTGCTCATGAAGGTGAAGAACTTTCCCCACCCGGCATTCACGAAGATCGGTTCGCCGTGTATCAGCGGCTTGACGAACCAGTGCCAGGGAACTGATGGCGAAGAACTAAAGAATTTATCAACAAAGGAATCAAGCGCCATGGCCTGGAGGGTATGGTAGGCGTCCTTTTGCCATATGATGAAGTCGAGTAGGTTGGACCCCCGTTTGAACCAGGGATACATCAGGAGTAAGTAAACGCCTCCAGCGACCACGCCTGACGACGCAAGGTAAGTTGAGCTGAGGATTCGGTCTTGCCCGTCACGGTTCGACCAGATCCGGAGGAGAAGATAGGCGAAGACAGCGAGAGTCGGCAGGACAAAATACCATTTGCCGGAAAGCGCCAGTCCGAGGGGGATCCCTGCCCATGCCAGTGCGCGCTCGTTCCCCTGCATATACAGGGCGATCGCGTAGACAAAGAGCAGGAAGAAGAAGATCGGAATTATTTCCATGAAGTTGGTGCGAGATAGGGAAATATGGAAAGGCTCGATGGCAAAGAAAAGGCCGGAGAGCCAGGCGACGCGCCGGTCCTCGAAGAGTCGCAGGGCAAGCAGCAAGAGCATCAGCACGGAGAGGCTACCGAAGAGGACGTTCGGCAGCCGCCAGCCATAGGCATTGTTTCCAAAGAGTTTGATGCCGATCGCGGTCACATGGAAGTTCAAGGGCGGATGGAGCCAGACGACCGGGGCGTAGAGGCCGTTCTTCTGGAAGTTCTCTGCAGCGGGGATGAACTGGAATTCATCGCCGATGACGTATGGCGGTTCGCCGACGCTCCAGACGCGAAGGGCAAAGGCCAAGAGAAACAGCAGCAGCACGGTATTCCGATTGTTAAAACGTTCCATCAGCCTTCCTCAGGTCTGAGATGAATTCGACGGCATGGGTGCCGGAGACGGTCAGAAGGTCGCAGGTGAGCTTTCCGCGCAGGAGCGGGAGGAGCATCCCGCGCTCCTCTGCCGAGACGCTGTCAGCCTGGAGATTGACGATCACCGGCTCTTTCAGTCCGGGGAAGTCCTGGAAGCGCATGATCCTGACCGAGATCCCTTCCGCAATGGTCATCCTGAAGCTTCCGCCTGAAGATTCCACGGTCTTGCTGTTCCCGAGCACTGAGGCGACCGTCTCCCACGCAGTGTCCGAAATGAGGTGATAGACCTTGCGGACCATGCCCGACCGGACGGCCTGGTGCACGTAGTTCCCGGCTACGATGTGGTACTCCGGCCGTTTTGGACAGTGGTCCGGGTAGGAGTGTTCGAGGATGAGCCTGTTGAGCCGCGCGTAGTCGTCAGCGCTGTTGCGTGGTATCGGGACCGAGAACGAGTCTGTCAGGGCCAGGTAGCCGGCAAGGCTCGTGATCTGCCCGGATGGATCGGGAAGCCCTTTTCTCAGGAACAGGGGATAAAGGCTGAATCGCCTCAGGACGTCAGTGTTCAAGCCCTTGATCGTACAGGAGAAGGTGTCCTGTACGCTTCCCTGCAGGTCCGTCCTGAGCGCATCGCAGAGCCGGTTCAGGCTTGCCGTATCTCTGAATTCAGTGTCCTGGAACTCATCGGTCCTGTCCTCGATGTCAGCATTCAGATGCCTGTCTATGAGCACGAGCGTCCTGCCGTGCATCCCCTGCTCGCGCCAGACAGCAAAAGCATCTTGGGGAACGTTCACCTGCCTGACCAGCGGGGAGGGCAGGATCGTCCGGTGCGATGCGCCGTATTGCTGCAGGAACAGCAGGACACTGATGCAGAACAGGAGCGATATTGCTATGACCGCGATCTTCGATTCCTTGCTCATCTTGATGTCCCGAGTGAGACCGCTGCCCTTGCGTACGCGGCCAGCTCGTTCATGGACCGCACCTTGGAGAGCCGATTGAGGATATATCCGGGCCGCAGGTAGTACTTCCTGACGGCCTTGTGATGGAGACCGTCAATCTCCTGCCTGGTCAGAGTGTGGCCTTTGACGACCGCGGAACCGTAAGCATATTCGAACAGGCAGCTGTCAGCCGGGTCCTTGGTTCCGAACAGTCCGTTCTCGACCGCGTACCGGAAGAATGCCGTGCCCGGGAAGGGCGTGGCAACGAAGAAGTTGGCGAAGTCGGTCCTCAGGTCACGGGCCAGTCGCATGGTCTGCTCCGCGGTCCCGGTCGTCTCCCAGGGGAGGCCGGTCATGTAGTAGGCAAAGGAAGCGATGCCCGTGCCGCGGATGAGCCGCACGGAATCCCTGATCTGCTCCACGGAAACCTTCTTGCCGATCTTGTCGAGGATCTCCTGGCTGCCGCTCTCGATGCCGAGGCTGATGAGCGAGCAGCCCGCCTCCTTCATGAGCGTGAGCGTTCCCTGGTTGATGTTGTCCGCCCGCATGTTCGAGGCCCAGGTGAACCGCAGGCCCGATGCACGGATTGCCTGGCAAAGCCGCCTCACCCACCCGTCGTCGAAGTTGAAGACATCGGACCAGAAGATGAAGTCCTCGATTCCGTAGGTCCGCAAGCAGTGCCGGACCTCGTCGAGGATGTTCTCCGGGCTACGCATCCTGACCTTGCGGCCCGAGACCGGCGTTGCCAGGCAGAAAAAACAGTTGTACGGGCAGCCGCGGGAGCACTTGATGATGCCCTGGGGCCTGCCCTTGTCCGGCCGGACATAGCGACGGTTATCGATGAGGTGGCGTGCAGGGAACGCCAGGGCATCGAGATCGCTCTGGAACGGCGCATCATCGTTCCGGAGGACCTCTTCGCCCCGTCTCCAGGTTATGCCGTGAACCGTTTCCAGGGACTCCCCGGAGACGATCCTTTTGATCAGCGGCTCGGGCTCACTGCGCAGCAGAATGTCCACCTCGGGATGGGCCCGCAGGACCTCACGGTCAAAGACCAGGAAATGAGCTCCCTTGGCGATGATCGTCAGGCCCGGCAGGGCCTTTTTCGCCTCCCTGCATACGGTCAGGTCGGCCAGGAGCGTTGGTGTCGTCGTGCTCAAAACCAGAAGGTCCGGCTTATATTCACGCAGGATAGCTGTAAATGCGGCCATATCAAGTCTGCTTGCCGGACAGTCCAGGACCTGGCACTCAGCCCCGGCAGCCTCTGCGGACGCCGCCATGTACAGGAGGTCTGTGGGCGGAAGGGTCGGCGCGATCGGAACTTTACCGGTCGGGACCTGGCATCTGTCCTCGCGGTTAATTAGCCCGGTAGGCGGATATGCAAAGAGAACCTTCATAGCTCAATCCTGGATCGGAAGGCGGCCCACGATACGAGACCGTTCCCGCATGGTCTCCGCGTCTATGTTGCCGGCCAAATAGTCAGCGACGAGGAAACCTTTGCCGATAGCATTGTGTGCGTTGTTGTAATCGCTTGAGGCCTCTCTTCCACAGAGGACTATGCCGGAATTTTCAAAGAAAGCCTCGATCCTGTCCTGGGCCTGATATCGCTCATGGTTCAGCACGGGATATGCACCCGGGCAGCGAACGTTGAACGCCCGGAGGATATCGTTCCTGCCGAACCATCCGAGCTCGAGGACAGCCTCGGTAAGCACCTGGTCGAACTGCTCATTTGACATAGTATCATAACGGCTGCCGTGATCGCAAATAACATCGCACAGGATGATCGCCTGCCCATCAGGGCAGAGTTCGGGTGAGAACTGGTCGAATGAAGATAGTCTGTTGAAAATGATATGTTCTTCCGGGAATATGATCACCCTCGCCGGGAGCTGGAAATTCCTGACCGCAAGGATGCCGAGCCGCATGGTTCTGGACGGGAAAGCTTCGGCGAGCGGCATGATGGGCGAGGCAAGCGGGGCGGCAAGGTATCCGATCAATGTCCTGTTGGATATCGTGCTGACCATACGATCGGCGACCAGGTGGTGCTCGCGGCCGTTCTTTTCGTAGGAAATGTGGAAGGGGCCTTTGATCGTCTCTGCCTCGATCCGCCTGATGTTCGCGGTGAGCTCGATCACCTGCCCCTGTGACCGGACGAATTCTGCCATCGCATCGGGGATGCGGCCGAATCCCTGCCTTGGGTAATAGAACATGCTGACGCCGGGAAGCGACCGACCCCTCAAAAATCGCTTCAGCATTGTGCCAATCGTCGGAAGTTCGAAGCGGATCCGGGCAAAATCCTCATGCAGGTCTTTTGTTCCCCAGACCTTCCTGATCATCGGAAAGGCGACCATTTCGCTGAAAGGCCTGCCGAAGGAATGCAGGATGATGTCCTCAAAGGTAGTGTTATCAGTCCGGCGGGAGCTGAGCATTCTGAGAACGGCCTGTGAGCGGGCACGCAGCCAGCCTGCGGCGAAGACCGTGGTAAATTTCAGGCTTGATGCACTGCACATGTTCCGGAGTTTCGGGGGATAGGAGTATACGGTCCCGTTAAAGTAGACCCCGTGCTCATTCTCCAGTTCGAGGAGGTCAATTCCCGGCAGTCCGCGGATCTTCTCCACGATGCCCGGGAGCTGCGGTGAGAGGCGATGCGGGCCGATATCGAATCGGAGACCGTCGTGCTCCAGTGTTCGTGAAAGCCCTCCGACTGCCGGCGCTGCCTCAAGCAGGGTCACCTCGAGGTTCTTGCGCCCGCATAGGCCCCAGGCAACGGAGAGGCCGGAGCATCCAGCACCAATGATAACGATCCGTGTCTTGTGCATCATGATCTTCCGCCGAGCAGCATCTTGACTCCCATGCCGATCTTGCGGCCTAGCTGGCCGAACCGGAGATGGGTGATATCGCTCCAGGCTTCCTTGGCCACAAAGGAGGGGGCGAGATAGAACTCCCGCATCAGGCCGTCCCGGATGTCCGTGAAGGCCCTGTCCAACGCATCGCCCCGCCAGGATGGCAGCCGGAAATCCTTGACCGGGTGCAGCACGAATTCCTGCCAGTGGTCCCGGTCATAGACGCCGCTCTTCACGAGCTCGAAATAGAAGTCTGAGAAGGGGACCGGCAGGAGCGTGTTCATCAGGATGAAGTCCGGCTTGATGAGCTTGATAAAATCGCGAGTTGTCCAGGCCTCCTCGGGGGTCTGGTTCGGGAACCCGATGATGAAATAGGCCAGGGACTCCAGCTTGTGGCGGTGCAGGATCTCGAAACCGCGGAGGATATCGTCGACCGTGGTTCCCTTGTTGATGTACTGCAGGATCCTCGGGTCATGGCTTTCGACCCCTGCCGTGAGCCGGAAACAGCCGGCCTCCTTCATGGCCGCTGCCATCTCGTCGTCAAAGGGCTTCAAACGGGCCCTCGTGGACCAGCGGAACTTCAGGCCGCGCTGAAGGATCTTGGAGCAGATCTCGTTGACCCGCGATTTGCTGATGTTGAAGGTGTAGTCCAGGATGTGGATCTCGTCGAATCCCAGCGACAGGATCTCCTCGATCTCGTCCACGATCCGGTCGGCGCTCTTCGTCGCGTAATACCGGGGCACGTTGCAGAAAGTGCAGCGGAACGAGCAGCCCCGCGACGCGGTCATGGTGGTCATGACATGCCGGTCCGAGAGGGAGACGTATTTCCTGATGTCGAGCCGCTTCCGGTCCGGGAAGGGGAAATCATCCATGTTCTTGAGGGGATTTGTCCGGGTGGATCTCACCGAGCCGTCCGGCCCCCGGTAGTGCAGATTATCCACGGCGGAGATATCGCCGGTCCTTCCCGATGCGTACCACTCCACGAAGCGCGGGAAGGTCTGCTCCGCGGGGCCGGTCAGCATGAAGTCGAAGACCGGGTGCGTCATCGTTTCGGAAGGATAGAGGTCGGTATGGGTGCCGCCCACGATGATACCGGTCTCCGGCAGGAACTGCTTCACGTCGGCGGCGAGCCTGACGACCCCGTAGAACCGCTCCGTGACCGCCGAGATGCCGAGCAGGTCGGGCTTTTCCCGGAGGATGTTCTCGAGCAGGGTCTGGTAGGGCGTATCGTGGGCATCGTAGAGGATGACCTCGTGCTCGGGACCGATGTTCCGGACGATGGAGAGCAGGCCGAGGGGCGGATACTTGATGAAATCGTCAAGTACATACTGGGGATTGTAATTGAGCACCGATTCCCCTTCTCGGGGGCTGATGGTGAGGATGATCTTCATCGTGCTCTGCCTGATATTCCGGAAACGGTCCGTCGGATGATCCTGTCCCAATCGATGCGCGACAGGAGGTCCTCGGCGATGAGCTTGTTCCCCCGATCGCCAAGATGGCAGCGGTCATAGAACAGCTCGGGGCGTGCGTCGAACAGCCGTGAATGGTCGATGAAGGTGAATTCCTCCTGTTCCGAGAGGCCGCCGGCCCCGTGCGCCAGTGATGCGTACAGAGGGGACACCTTCGACCGCTCTTGCTCCCGGACAGGCTGCAGCACATAAGCGTAAGGGATCTCGCGGGCCTTCAAGTAGGAACTGACGATTCGGATATTTTTCAGTGCCTTTCGGGGGTAGTCGGAGGCCTGAAAATTCTCGCCGGCCTTTGTCATGATAAGATCGAACATGTCGCGGCCGTGATTGAACAGCTCGTATTCCTCGATCGCGTAGAGAAAATATTCGCCGTCAACGTCATATTGATTGAGCAGGTCGGTTTTTCTCAGGTGGACCTGGAACAGGTCGTTGTGGCCGGAATAGGAGATGATCATGTCGGGTTCGTACTCGGTGATGCGATTGAAGATCCATGTCCGCTCCTGGGTCGAGGTCCATCCGCCGGCTGCCGCGGTTATGACCTTGATGTCCGCGCCCTCGTACCGTTCGCGAAGCGCCTGCTGAAGATATCCTGCGATGGTATGGTCCGTATCGGTAGCAAAGGCCCCCCATGCGGTCGAACCGCCGGTCAAAAAGACGCGAACTTCGTTCTCCTTCTTCCTGCCGAGATCGTCCGGATAGCGGAACTGCTGGTAGTTGTGGAATACCAGACCGTTGATATCACCTGCTGCCGGCGCGTAGGTCGTGAAGGGATCGGGCACCATCGTGGTGTGCACCACCACCGGTCTGGTCGGTTTCTCAAAATAGAGGGCCGCAGGCAGTTCTTCAGGGAATCGTACGACCATGAGCGGATGATTGGTCTTTTCGGGCAGGGGATTCTCCTCATAGATATGGATCTTCCGCGTTCCGCTGGAGTAATAGAGCGGTTTGTCCTTCCCGAGTTCGAAGAGGCGGGCAGCGATCCTGTCGGAGACGGCGCGTACCCGGACGAACAACAGGCCGTGATGTCCCCGCAGGATATAGCTGGGGTATACGGAAAAGATAAAGATGCCTGTGAGCAGGGTGACGGGGACCCAGAGGGCAGCGACCAGAGCGTATTTGATGAATTTCCTGCGCATGAATATCCTTGGACAATCGAACCATTATAACACGCTGAGACGCTTTCGGAAAAGGATAGAAAGGCCGTCCCCGCGAGGAAGCTTGAGACGAGGAAATTAGCCTTGACGGACACCGTTCATGAACGGTACAATCAACCACGCCTGCGCGCCCGGACGTTCCTGCGCCGGAGCAGAGGCGACCTGCCGGGACAGAAGGGCACCAGGAACGGAATGGAAGACCAGGAACGGACAGCAGGGATCCACGGTGACGAGCGCGCTGGAGCACAGGCTGTTCTCCCTGCCGTGCTGGGGCTGCTGCTTGCTCTTATCGTCTCCTTCGGCGCTCATGGCGGATATGAACATTTCCGTTTCTATGCCCACGGGTATCTGCGGCAGCAAGAGACAGCAAATGTTGAGGCCACCATCAAGCTTTTCAGCAGCTCTGTTGCGGGTTTCTACGCCACAGGATATACCGTCGGTCTCAAACAGTTCCCTGCCGACAACATGGTCAAACGACGGATCTTCCAGGACATCAGGAACTGGGAGGAGTCAGGCAAGTTCTTTGTCATGGACCGGGACCGGATCGCGGTGAGGAACGTGGAGTTCCTCGCGCCGGACATGGCGGTGGCGCTGGTCGATGAGACCTGGTTCAGCGTATTTCAGAACCGGTCGACCCGCAGGCCGATCTCGGAAAAACAGGCGAACATCCTCACGGTCCGCTATTACCTGAAGAAGAAGTGGGGCCGGTGGATCATTTTCGAATACGAGGTTTTCCCGCAGGGGAAGCCGCTCCCGCCTGTCCCTGTTGACATGGTGCTGAAATGGGAATAGACTTCGGCACATACCGACGGCCCTCACGCGTGTTTGTGCTCATCACGACGGTATCCTACCTCGCGGGTTATGTCCTGCTGCGGTACTCAGGGCTCTTTTCGCTCCCTCCGGAAAATATCTTCCGGGCGCTCCATGCCTGGCCCGCGCTGCTCGGCGCCGGGATGCTCGTCCTGGTCGGGGCTGCGGGGTTGGCGGCGCTGCGGTCGAGAGCCGGGGAGGACCCTATCCGGCTCTCCGGCAATCTCGCGGCAGGGGCAGGCTGGCTGGGACTCCTGTTGATCGGTGCCGGCATCGTGACCAGCAGCTTTACGAGGTTCGAGGGCAGCGTCACGCTTCACGAGTCTCAGGAAGCGGCGCTCGCGGCCACGGTCTATGATGCGGGAACGCTCTACCGGCGCAGGTTCTCGCGGGAGCCGAACGGCGGCATCCTGATGGAAGCTGTTGCACCCTTCCCGCAGGCAGGCGGACCGGTAGTACGGGGATTTTCAGCGGAAGCCCGCCTTCGGAAAGACCCGGCCTCTCCGCCACGTGCTCTCAAGATCGGCTCCCTGTTCCCGGCCATGGCGGACGGCTTCCTGTTCCGGATTGCGGAGGCGGGGTATTCCCCCCACCTGTTCCTTTTCGATCTGAGCGGGAACAGCCTCCTGGATATCTACGCCATCATGCGGCTGTACCCGCCGGGAGCGGAAGACTCGTTTCGCTTCGACAAGATCATTCCGCATACGTTCTACCTGAGGTACTATCCTGATGTGTCGCTCCTGTCCTCCGCAACGGGGACCGTCGGGATCAGGTCCGGGCCTGCCTACGAGGTGCGGATCGTGCGCAATCTCGACCTGCTCGCTGACCGGTACGCAGCACCGGACGAGCTCATCCGTTTCGATTCCCTGTTCCTGTCCGTGGGTGACAGCAGGCGATGGGTGAGGATTACGATCGTCAGGGATCCCGGGATGGTCCTGCTGCTCGCAGGTCTTGTCCTGACCATCCTCCGGGCGATCAGTCTTGGGATCAGGAGGACGGAAACCATCCGCTATTGACGACGCGGAAAAGGGAAGGGAGCGGCTGTCCAGGGTAGTCCGAAAAGAAAAGCGCCTCCGGTCCTTCCTGGAGGCGCTTTTTTCGTATGGAGCCGGTCTCAGGGCTTGACGAGGAACCACAGGCCATCCATCCCATGGCCCTTTCTGTCTCCCGGCTTCTTGTCCCCGGCGAAATTATAGAGCGGCATGCCCTTATAGGCCAGATGATCCTGGTCGTTGTCGGTGCGGTGGAAGGATACGAAATCCGACTGCTTGAGCCCCCTGGACAGGGATATCTCCTCGGCCGTATAGCAGTAGACCGGCCAGGTTTGCGTGCAGGAACCCGTGCATTCGCTTTTTCCGGGTCCGTCCTTCTTGTAATAATACAGCGCCCGGCCGTTGGAGTTCGTCAGGTACTTCCCCAGCTTCTTGTCGACCGCGATCTTGACCAGTTCCTTTTGCTCCTGCGCGGCAGCGATGCCTGCCATTGGCCCTGCAAGAAACAGAACTGCCACGATCGCCCCCACCACAGCTTGTTTGCTCATACGTGCCCCCTCATGTGCTCTCTGAAAGATCGTCCATCGTACGGAATAAGCATATCATACTGTTTCTAAACTGTCAAAACCACGGTCCTGACGCGGTCCTGAACGGGCATGGCGGTTTTCACCTCCCCTTCAGGGAATCCCGAAGCATAGGGTATTCTTTCTTCGCGAGCGGGTGCCCGGCCTTTGCCGCCGTGCGCAGCACCCGGAGCGCTTGCACTGGATGTCCATACTGCCGCAATACCATGCCATGCCAGTACAGGGACTCCCGGGAGCCGTCCTGCGCCCAGCGGCCAAAGAGGCGCAGGATGGGGTCATCAAGGATGATCAGCGGCGGATGCGCGCCGGCAGTGGACAGATAGAGCAGAGCGCCCTCCCGGTACCGTCCTGCCCTGCTCAGCGCGGCAGCCAGGTAGATCTTTCCTTTCACATAGTCCGGCTGCAAGGCAGCGAGCCGTGCAAGATGGTCAACAGCCTTCTGCGGCTCATCGCTCTCGAGGCACGCACGGCCGAGGAAGAGGTGTCCGTCCGCATCGTCATAGTACCGGAAAAGGCGCTCGACAGGGGCTTCCTCGCCGGTCATGCAGCCGAGCAAGGCGAGGACCTCGGGATCACCGGGACTCCTCCGGAGCGCCTCGCGCAGGTACTGAACGGCTTCCTCGCGCTTCTTCCGGAGAGTGGCTATGCGGCCGAGGTGGTAGAGCGGCTCCGGGTTCCGGCCGTTCAGGGGATCGAAGCGGATGCCTTCACCGGCCAGCGCCGTCAGGAGGTGCTCAGCCTCGTCCAGCCGGCTGAGCTCGATCAGCAGCAGCGCCCGGTCAAACCGCGCTGAAGGGGTATCCCCGCTGCGCGAGGAGAGCAGATCGACGGCGCCGGCGAGCAGCGTTGACGAGTCCGCAGTCAGTCCGGCCGGCCTGCCGGATCCCATCCTCCATGGGGAGGCCGCAAGCATTTGGGCGGTCTTTTGGAGCGCTGTTGGATGGTCAAGTGCGTCGCGTGCCTGCATCGCCTCCGGAAGGAGGGACGCTGTTCGCGCAATACCCTCCCAGAGGTGGCGATCATCGCGCATGCGGTCGCTTGGGAGCGACAGGACGAGCGCAAGGGGCAGGAAGACGCTGATGGCGACGAGCCTGCCGCGTTTATGGGTTAGGAGCCATGACAGGCCGAGAACGGCAAAGTAGATGAAGAAGGGGTAGAGGCCCACCCGCTGCCGGTCCGTTGCATAGGTCAGGGCCATGAGGGCTGCCTGGTTAAGGAAAACCGCATAGGCGAGGAAATGCTGTCTCCAGGAAAGGGAAGCGGCTGCCATGCCCACGAGCGCCAGGGCGGAAAGCGGGGCAAAGGGGAAGAACGGCATGCCGCGTTTCTCGAGGACCTCGTCCGCGGACCAGGCGGTCGCAAGGTCGTACCATCGGTAGCTGTGGAACAGGAGGAAGAGGCGGCGGGCCGTGAGCGCAAGGAACCTGCCCGGATGGTCCGACAGGTAGGCAGCAGCCTTCCCGGCCCAGAACCTGTTCGCCTCGGTCGGGGAAATGCTGCTCCCGGCCACGGCCCGGGCCACCTGGCGGTAGACGGCATGCTCGTAGTCGCTCTCCCCCGGGAACTGGTCAGCCATATCATTGATGAGCGGGGGGTAGGCTGCCCGCGTGCCCTCGGACAATGGATTGTTGCCGTCGAAGAAGACGGTGCCCGGGCTCATGAACCACAGGGAGACCTGCCCCTGGAGGAGGTAGTTCCTGATACCGATGAACAGGAACCCCATGATCACGGGGAGGAGGAAGAGCATGATCCCGGGCAGCGCCTGCCGAAGGCCCCGGTGGCGCAGGACGAAGTACAGCGGCACGATCAGGATCAGGGGAAAGAAGGTAGGACGCGTCAGGATGCAGAGGGTCAATGAAATGCCTGCAGCGGCCGCGCTCAGGGGATCCCGCCGGCCGGCGAAGTAGACTAGCGCCACCAGGAAAAAGAGCATGAAGGGCTCCGGTTCGAAGACATACCCGAAGATCACCACGCTCCTGCTGAGCAGGAGCACGACGGCGCCTCCCAGGGAGAGGGCGCGGCCGGCATGGCGGCGGAGGATCAGGTAGGTGAGCGCGGCGGCGAGCGAGAGGACACTGATATGCATCCAGAGCATGGTCCCGAGGGGGTCCGCCATGAACCGGAACGCGGCGATGTGGAGGCCGAGATAGAGGGGGCTGAAGTCCAGGAGCCGCTCGGGAGCCATCGCGCTGCCGAGGTACTGCAGGGCGGCTGTGGGATACTTGGAGAACTGGCTCGCGGCGTCCTGGAGGCCGAATATCTGCAGGGAGAAGAGGAGGGCCGCGGCGAGCGCGATCGCGGACGCGATGAGGCGATCGTTGCGGCCTGCCGCTCGCTGTTCTGGGGTCAGCTCCATGGGGTACCGTCCTTTGTGCGCCCGAGAGCGGCAGGGCCGCCCGCGCTAGCGATGGGGCGTATAGAACTCGGCAAGCGGCTTCATCCACGCATGGTCGAGCGCCTGGAACGTGGACATCGGATACATGATTGCCGAGAGCGCGAGAACGAACGCCAGGTACACGATGACCGTCCTGGCCGAAAGGGCTCTCCGTTCCAGGAGCGCGTCAACAGCATAGGACGACAGCGTGAACGCGAACACCAGCAGCGGCGTCGCGATGAAGACCCAGATGGAGCGGGTGGTCAGCAGGAGCGGGAGATAGGAGGCAAAGAATATGGCGAGCACATACCCGAGCTCGAACGTCCTGCTGCGGAGCCATTCTCTGACGGCAAAAAAGAGGGCGGGAAGCGTCAGCACCCACGCAAGGAGATTGCCCATCGCGATGCTCAGGTACGCCTTGCCCTGGTGGAACACGAAATCCACCCAGGCAACAGGCCAGAGGAACCATTGGTAGGCCCGGTGCGAGAGGATGTCCTCGGTATAGGGCGTGCCCTTCCAGAAGTACTGGTGCTTGACGAGCCAGGCCTGCAGGCCGGCGAAATCCCCGAGCGAATACCCCCGCTGGAGCCAGGGGAGGTAAAGGGCCGTATAGATGGCAACAGGAACGACGAGGTAGGCGGAGAAGGCCGTCAGCAGCCGTTTCCCCGGCTGCCGCTGTTCTGCGCGGTCCCTGCACAGCCAGGGATAGAGCAGATAGGAGGCCGCGGAAACGGCCCAGGGGAAGAGGCCGTTCCACTTCGACGCGGATGCGATGCCGTACAGCGCCCCGGAAAGATAGCAGAGAAGCACATTATCCTTTCTGATGGCGTGAAGCGAGGCGAGGGTCCCTGCGACGATGAAGAAGGAGGTGGTCGTTTCCTGAAAGGCCACCCGCGAAAGATAGATGTGGAGAGGGTCGACAGCGAGAAAGAAGGCGGCGATATAGGCGGCGGTCCGCTTTCCGAAGAGGCCGTGGACCAGGTATCCCAGCAGCAGGACCGCGGCGCTCCCGAAGAGCAGGCTGCCGCCCCGCAGGCCCCATGCACTGTATCCGCCGAAGAGCTTGCCCGCGGTCAGGATGACGATGTTCCGCAGGGGCGGATGGTACCACATCACCTGGCCGAACAGCCCGCTGGTCACATAGTTCAGGGCCGCGGACGCCGTGCCGACCTCGTCATCGGTCGGCGGCTGCGCAGGGAGCCCGTAGGCGCGCACGAAGAGTGCCAGGGCGAAGATCCCCCACAGTACGGCATGATGGTTGCCCCACAGTCGCCTCATCATCCGCGACTGCTCCATGCTTTTTCGAATTGCCGGAGACGCTTCCGGTCCCCGTCGACGACCTCCGGTTCATCGCGGCTTCCCGAGACCACGATCAGCCGGATGTCGGGACACTTCTCGCGAAGCCCGGCGAGCACCCTTCCGGGGTCCTCGCCGAACCCGAAGTACCCTGCATCGACGTTCACGATGACCGGCTCGCGGATCGCCGGCATGGCGTCGAGCGTTGTTACCGTCAGGGGCATGTCGTGGGTGTATCCCCGGACGATCTCCCCGGACACGGAAAAGGCGAAATCGCCTTCGAACTGGACGAGGCGCTCCCGCAGCACCGGCGCCGGAAGGACCACGGTAACCGTTCGCACCATTCCCGTGCGGTTCGCGATGAACAGCCAGTTATGGCTGTCGAGGCCCTTCTCGTAGAGCGGCCGCACGTCCCCCACCCTGACCGGGAAGGGCATGGTGACGTTCTCCTCGCGGGGAAGGTAGTCCACCAGGTTCAGGAAACGGTTGAGGTGCACCACCCGCGCGCCCCAGAGGCCGCTCCGCTGGTAGACCACGTAGATGTCCTTCTGCGAATCGACACGGACCATCAACGGTCCCTGTGCACTCCTGGCCGGGAACACCCGAGCAGCTTTCGCGCTGCCGTCCATCCAGAGGAAAAGAGCGAGGGCGGCGATCACGACCGCGATATGGAAGGTTTGTCTCGTCATGCCTGTCCGACGGCCCTGTCCGTTCCGACCTAGGGGAGGAGCCGCTCTTTCCTGAGGAATTGGAGGACCTCGCCTGCGATACGGCGGTGGCCGTCAGCGGTCCAGTGGTGATCGGAACGATCGACGGTGTAGAGGGACAGGCCCTGCCGGCACTGGGTGCGCGAAAAGGGGAGGAGGTCCAGGTAGGGGATCCGCTCCCTCCGGCTGAAGGCCGACAACGCCGCGCTCAACGCGGAGTTGCGTTCATAGGTGCCTTCCTTGACCCCCTGGAGCTGGACCCTTCCGGAGCGGTCCTCCTCCTTCTCCGGGATGAACACCAGGACGAAAGCCGCTCCCGACGCCTCCGCGGCCTTCCTGCTCTCCCTGATCAGCCTGAAGGCGATCTCCCGGACCTGCTCCGGCGGATTGGTCAGGACCGGGATGTCCCCGATGTCCTGACTATATTCTTCCGCGAGGCCGAGGTTGATCAGCAGCAGCCGTATCTCGGGATTGCTGTTGAGCCGTCCCATGATGAACTGGTAGGTGTGCGTATGGAACCGCAGGAACTTCTTGACCTTCCCGAAGAGGGTCCGGGGCTTTCCGAAGGTCTTGCGGTCCGTCTGCTCGCTCCGGGGGACCGGCACGTTCTTGAGGACCAGTTCGCCGCCCTCGAGCATGAAGAGGGGCTTGGGAGAGTAATACTGCACCGAACTGGCGATCTCGTCGAGGTCGTTCGCTGCGGTGAACCCGAAGAGCACGATGTTTGGCTGAAGCGAGAGCCCCGCGTGCTTGAGCCAGAGGTGCGCCTGGTCGGTCCCGTAGCCGGTGGTCCCTCCATTCAGGACCTCGACCGCAGGGGGAAGTTCCTTCTGCAGGACCGCGGACAGCACGTTGTCATCGGAAACGCCGTACCCCCAGAAGAACGAATCCCCGACGAGGAGGATCCTCTTCGTTCCCCGCGGCTTCTCCTTGGTGGTCTCAGGGCCGCGCAGCCCGAGGCTGTTGTGACGAACCTGGAAGAAGCGGTCGCGGGCGAACTCGAAATGGACTCCCTCGTCCTTGAGCGGCTTGTTGACCCATCCCATGACCGGGTCGTAGGTCTCGTGGTAGGGCTGGATCCTGAGCTTGTGCGGGGCGAACAGGGCAAGTGACAGTTCCAGCAGCAGGAAGAACGTCGCGATCGACGTGAAGAGGAGGAGGATGTTGTTCAATCGGGGTCTCATGTTGTTAGGAACGGGCCGGCAACGAGCCCGGCAGGATGCCGGCCGGCCCGTCCTGGCCGGTGTTCCGCCCCTGTCGGTCTCCTGTTGTCGCGCACGGTATCAATCTAATGAATGCGCCCCCCCTTGTCAATCGATATTATGCCGCACCGGGCAGCGGTCGGGTAGGCTGATGATGCGGCCGCGGCATGTCCGGCGAAGACCGCGCAGGAAGCGCCCACCCCTGGTCCGAGCGATGCAACCATGGGCAAAACAGTGATGAAAAGGCAGGGTCGCTATGGTATAATGAACAGCGTGATGAGAGGATTCAGAGGACCGGTACGCTGATCCGCCTCGCGGGAATCGCAGACAGCTGTTCTCGCCGTCTTCGTCAGCCTTGTCAGCAGGATATCTGCAGCAATCTACTCGATAAATGATGCATTCAACAGTACAATCGAAACAGCAGGCCATCCTGCCGGTGGTTCTGCTGGTCATGTTCCTCTCCGGCGCCTGTACGCAGCGACCTGCAGGGACAGAACCCCTGCGCCTGCTCGGGACCGATCCCCTCACCGCAGTGTCCGTGACCGGGTACCACGAGGTCCTTGTAACCTGGATGCAAAGGGGCCTTCGGAACATGACGGCGGTCCATGCGGGGCCGAAGGACGGACTTGCATTCGTCCCGCCTGCCCGGGTGAAGACGATCAAGGATCTCCTGCAGAACGGGGGCTCCGGCACGGATGTCGGGGACCTGGTCACTGCCGACAACTATCTGTTCCTGGCCCAGCGCCTCGGTCTGATACGCCGCGTCTTCTGGGTCATTCCCTACCACCATGTCGACTATATCAATGCAGAACTGCGCGTCCAGGCCTTTCTCCGCAACGAGACATCCCATTTCAGTCCGCAGGATGTGGGCTCCATGCGGTTCCGGAACGGTTGCGTCTCCGGGACCCTTGCCGGCATCGAGGTGCATGTCTGCAGTCCGACGACTCTGCCGCGCCTCGCAGAACCGGCCGTTGTCACGATCGATCCCGGGTTCTTTCCGCTCTATGCGGCGAACCGGGGCCCGAGCGGTCTCGGCGCGACGAAGGAGTTCTTCGACCTCATGGCAATTAAGCGGATCGGCACCCGGGCAGTGTCGGTCGCCGCTTCCCCGGAGTTCCAGGGGATGCGGGGGTATCTGTCAGAAGAGATCGTCAGCATCCTGAAGGACCCGGAAATCCTCCAGAGCACGCAGCCGCCTGACCTCTGGGCCCTCCGTGAGCAGGCTGACGGGATGCTGACGCGCGGGGACGTGAAGGAGGCGGCCGGGCATCTGGAAAAGCATGGTGCTGCGTTTCCCGCCGATCCCTATTTGCATCTGATGCGGTGGACGGCCCAGGCCCTTCTGTCGAAGAGGGCGTCGGCGCTCAATGCGCTGACGGCTCTCTGCGTGAAGGATCCCGTGCTGTGCAGCGGCATCGTCGATGCCGGCGTCCTGCTCCGGGAACAGGGCGACCTGGCCGGAGCGGAGGAATTCCTGAGGAAAGCGGTCTCCCTGCAGCAGCTGCGTCCCGGCCGCGCGCGACGGGAGTACGCGGTCACCCTCTACCAGGCAGGAAAGTATGCCGATGCGCAGCGGGAGGCGTCACCCCTGGTTGCCGATCCGGCATACACCGTCGCGGGCGGTCTGCTGCTGGGAGATTGCGCGTACGCATTGCAGCAGAACGACGAGGCCGTGCGCCGGTACGAAGGAGCGCTCAGTTCCTACCGGGAGGCCGGAGGATACCGACTGAGCAAACGGGAGCAGGAAAGCATCAGCAGGCTGAAGTCGCTCTATCAGCGGAGGAACGACAAGCGCGGCCTGCGGACCCTGGAGGGAACACCTGCCTTTGAATAGCGAACTCGAAAAGGGGACGCCCGCCGCGCCCCGCTCTTTCCGGGAGGTTGCCGAAGGGATCTATCGTTCCTTCCGGCGGCCGCGGGTAACGGTCATCATCATTTCGGCGCTGCTTGCGCTGTTCCTCTCCGGGCTGCTCATTCCCCAGAAAACGCTCTTCACATCACGGGAACAGTTCGAGCAGTGGAACGCGGACCATCCGCTCCTGTCGCTGGTGATCACTGGCCTCAAGCTCAATGAGATCTATGTTGCGCCGGTCACCGTGGTCTTCCTGGCGCTCTTTTTCCTGAACCTCCTGGCGGTCCTTGCGCACCGGGTCCCCCATGTGCTCAGGCGGGCATATGTCATCGACCGGCGCAGCGCCGTCGAAGGCCTTGAGAAGGTGAAGAACGACCCACAGGCGCACACCATCGTCCTGCGCGGGACAACGCAGGGTGCGGCGGGGGTGGCCGCAGGACAGGCTGCTTCGTTCTTCCGGAAGCGGTTCTGGTCCGTGATGACCGCTGATGACGGCCGTTCGTTCATCGCCGTCCGGAACCGTCTGTCCCCGTTGGGATTCCTGCTGTTCCATGTCAGTTTTTTTCTGTGTCTTGCCGGCGGGCTTCTCGTGATGTACACGCGGTTTTCCGGCAACCTGCTGCTGACCGAGGGGGAGGAATTCCAGTCGAACATCGCGCAGTTCCGGAAGATCAGCCGGGAGCCGAAGATATTCCATGCGCTTCCGGAGCTCAGGATCGCCTTGCGCAAGGTGTTCCCCACGTATGAAGGCAGCACCGGAACGGACCTGAAGGTCTCGATGCAGATACAGTATTTCAAGGAAGCCTTCGAAGCGGTCAGCAGGATCAATGAGCCGATCAGAAAAGGGGCGATCTCGATCCTGCCGGAGAACATCGGGATCTCGCCCCTCTTTGTCCTGCACGGGCCGGGCGGGGCCGAGGCGTCGGGGGGCTATTTCATCCTGAACGTGTTGAAGGGCGAGGAGGACTCGTTCCAGTTTCCCGACCTTCCCTATACCGTCTTTGTGCGGTTCTACCCGGATTTTACCGAAGAGGCAGGCAAGCCGGTCAGCAGGTCACTGGACATAAGAAATCCGGTCTTCCATATCCGGGTGCAGGAGGGGGAGCGGACGCTTGCCGAGGGCTATCGGAGGCCCGGAGAGGGGATCCGGTTCGGAGCGCATGAGCTCTCCTGCAGCGAGATCCGGTACTGGGTCGACCTGCTCGTGGTGCGCGAGTACGGGGACACGCCGATCGCGGTGGGATTCATCCTCGGGGCCGTGGGCCTGATCATGCGGCTCATCTTTTACCAGAAGACCGTTCGCGTGCACATCGAGGAACTCGATGATGCGACCGTCCTGTACGTCGGCGGAAACGGTGAATACTATCAGCATACGTTCCGGGAGGAACTGGAGCGATTGGCCGCAGCCTTGACCAATGCTCTCCAGCAGACCCGGGAGGGGGGGACGGCACTATGAGCTGGATCGAACCGATTCTTGCGTGGGGGATCATCTATCTGTATGCCATATGTTCGATCCTGCTGCTGACGGCGTTCGTCTTTGAGAAGGACCGCCTCCTCAGGCTGGTCCCCTACATCCTGGTCCCCGCGTTCGTTGCCCATACCGCGGTCTTCGTCGCGCGCTGGGTGCGGACCGGCTACTTCCCGGCGAACGGGGAGTTCGAGAACGCGATCAGCGGCGGCTGGTTCACCATCCTGTTGACCCTCGGCCTCTTCTTCCGGAAGAAGGAGCTCTCGGGCGTATCCCTCATCACGGTCCCGGTGACCCTGCTGTTTCTCGGCTACGGGATCATGAAGAATCCCGCGGCCCTTCCCCATGCTGCCACGCTGAAAAGCTCCTGGCTCGTCATTCACGTGCTCTTTGCGCAGCTTGCATTCGGGGCGTACCTGATCGCATCCGGCTTCGGCGTGGTGTACCTCCTCAAGGAGAGCAAGACGCGAACGGGAGGGACCTCGCCGATCTATGACAAGCTGCCACAGCTTACGGTCATCGAGGAGCTCATGTTCAAGTTCGTGATCTACGGATTCATCGCTGACGCGATCATGATCGCCGCGGGAACGATCTGGGCAAAGGACCTCTGGGGCAGCTACTGGAGCTGGGACCCCGTCGAGGTCTGGTCACTGGCCTCGTGGCTCATCTACGGGCTCTCGATCCACCTGAAGGTGCAGATGGGCTGGCGGGGCCGCCGGCTGGCTTGGGTCTACGTGTTCGCGGTCCTCGGTATCATCATTACCTACTGGGGCGTGGACCTGTTCGTGAAGAACACCCAGCATGTCTTCGGTGTTCAGTCGTGAACGCGGGGGGGCTGCGGCGGATCACCACGACGGACCGGCCGGGACGCGGCACGCGGGAGAAAGGGGTCTGATGCTGCGGCTGGCAATGGATAGGAACCTGCACCGCCTTGCCCTCGTCATGCTCTTCATGGTGATCGGTCTCGCCCTGTACGGGCAGGTCATCCTGCACGGTGAGTTCCTGTTCGACGATTTCGAGTATATTGTCAACAATCCGATGATCGCCGATGTCCTTTCGCGCGGCAGCATGAGCGATCCGCGGTACGTCGGGTATCTCAGTTTCTCGCTCAATCATGCCGTTGCCGGCGAGGACCCCGTGGGGTTTCACCTGTTCAACGTCCTGGTGCACATAGCCAACAGCCTGCTGGTCTTTGCCGTGGCCGGCCAGTTGTTCAACATCCTCAGCGGGTTTGCCGTACCCACGCGGATGACCCGTCAGGCAGCGTTTCTGGCAGCCCTCTTGTTCCTCGTCCATCCGGTGCAGACACAGGCGGTTTCCTACATCACCCAGCGATTTACCTCGCTTGCGACGTTCTTCTACCTCCTGACAACGTGGCTGTATCTGAGCGCCCGCATTCGCCTTGAGCGGTACGAAGGTTCCGGAAGGGCACATGCTTTCTATGCGCTGTCGGTCCTCAGCGCCGTGCTGGCCATGAAGACCAAGGAGATCGCCTTCACGATCCCCTTCATGCTTCTGCTCTTCGAGGCATTGGTGCTGAATCCGTCGAAGCTCCACCACCGGAAGCGGTTTCTCTATCTTGCCCCCTTTGCCGCAGCATGTCTCATCATCCCGCTCTCGCTCCTCGGTCCGGACCTGGGGATCAGCAGGCCGGACGACGGCATCGCCGAGGTCACGCGGGCGGCGAAACTCCATGATCTGACCAGCTATCCAGTGCTTCCGTACTTTTTCACGCAGATCCGCGTTGTCGTCGTATATATTAGGACACTCCTCCTGCCCGTCGGGCTCCGTGCGGTGTATGATCTCCCGATCTCCTATACCTTCTGGGACGCCAGGGTCATCGCGTCCTGCATGCTGCTCCTGACGCTTGCCGGCGGCGCGTTCTTCCTGTGGAGGAAAGGCTCCGCTGCCGGAAAGGGGGGTGAGTCATCGCTGGCCGCCCGGATGATCGCGCTTGGCATCTTCTGGTTCTTCATCGCCCTTTCGGTGGAGTCATCGGTCATCCCGATCAAGGACATCATCTTTGAGCATCGCATCTACCTGCCCAGCGTCGGATTCCTCATGGCCGGCGCCACCCTGCTCAGCCATATGAGCGAACGGCTCCTCCGGTCACGGGGACGCCTCCTGACGGTCGGGGCGCCGGTCGTGCTCCTGGCGGTGCCGCTGGCGACAGGGACGTACGTGAGGAACGAGGTCTGGACCGATGAACTGAAGCTGTGGCAGGATGTTGTGCAGAAGTCACCGGCGAAGGCCATCGGCTACAACAATCGCGGCGTCTCGTATGCAAAGCGGGGTGCGTTCGAATCGGCCCTGGAGGACCTCACGAAGGCCATCAGTTTCTATCCAAAGAACATCAATGAGCGGGCGAAATGGGAGAATGCGGACCTGAATGCCGAGAACCTGGCCCGGGTCCTAAGCTCCCGGGGAGACGTCAACATCGCCCTTGGCAACTATGAACAGGCGCGGGAAGACTTCCGGAAGGCGAAGCAACTTGCCTCCATGCCTGTTGACGTGGACTCCCTGCTCAGGCTCGCCGACGGGTATGCAAAACGCGGGGCGTATAAGCACGCGATCGAGGAATATAATAAGATCCTGCAGTGGAACCCGGAACATATCGAATCGCTGAACGACCGGGCAAATGCCTATTCCTATCTCGGACGCTACGATGAAGCGGTCAATGACTTCACGAGGATCATTGCCCTTGACCCGGACTTTATCCTTGCCTATCATAACCGGGGCATTGCGCTGTCATGGACCGGAAAGAGCGAACGGGCGATCCGGGATTTCGAGCACGCGTGCACGAGGGGGTTTCGCCCGTCCTGCGAGAGCATTGAGGTTGCGCGTCAGGGCGGCAGGTAGAGGGCTTTAATAGATTGCGGGGGCCACCAGGGCCTGGACGGCCTTTACCACGGCCTCCAGACGTGACCGGAGGCGATCTCGTCGCGTCGCATCCCTCGGAGATGCGGCCGGGAAGGAATTGGGAAGACGCACATGCAAGGAACGAATAAGGGCCGCTACCTGCGTAGCCACCCGACCGTGGGCGTTATAGTCCTTTACGCGGTGGTCGGCTTCATCCTGTATTTTCAGGTGATCAGTGAGGCGGGGTTCGTGTTCGATGATCTCGAGTATATTGTCGACAACCCGATCCTGTTCGATCTACCGTCGTTGCTCAGGAACTTCAGCGATCCCCGGCAGATCGGCTATCTGTCCTTTGCCATCAACTATCTGGTCGGCGGGACGGATCCGCTGGGGTACCACCTGGTCAATGTGGTGATCCATATTGCGAACGCCGTGCTCGTGTTCTTTCTGGTGAGCAGGCTGCTGGCCTTGGCGGGATGGAGCCGGGAGCAGCTCGGCTCCAGGACCCTGTTCACGCTCCCTGCGGCTGCGGGGCTGCTCTTTCTCGTCCATCCGCTCCAGACCCAGGCCGTGTCCTATGTGACCCAGCGCTTCACGTCGCTGGCCGTGCTCTTCTATCTCCTTTCCGTCGTGCTGTACCTGGAGGCGCGAGCGAGGATGGACGGATCAGGCCAACGGACCCGGGGCATGACGCTGTACTGGCTGGCGGTCCTGAGCGCCCTGCTGGCCATGAAGGTCAAGGAGATATCCTTCACCCTTCCGCTCGTGATCCTGGCCGTAGAGATCCTCCTGATCGGCGGATACCCGGTGCGGGCGAAGTCGATCTATCTCGTCGTCCCGTTCCTGGCGACCATGGTCATCATTCCACTTTCGATCATCGGACCGGAATGGGGGTTGATCGAACGGAGCGTCGGGGTGGCGGAATCGACCCGCGCGCTCAAGATCATCGATCTGACCACGCGCTCTCCGCTCGAGTATTTCGCCACCCAGATGCGGGTGCTGGTCATCTACCTTCGGCTGCTATTCCTTCCCTATTCACAGAGCGTGGTGTACGAGATCACGGCATCGAGAAGCCTCTGGGAGCCGAAGGTCCTGCTCTCGCTCTTCCTGCACCTCAGCCTGTGTGCGGGCGCGGTGGTCCTCTGGTTCCGGTCGAGTCGCGAAGGGATTTCACGGGCTCCTTTGCTGCGGCTTGCGGCGCTCGGGATCGGCTGGTTCTATGTGACCGCGTCAGTCGAGTCCTCGGTGATCCCCATCAAGGACCTGATCTTCGAGCATCGCGCCTACCTTCCCGGCGTCGGGATCCTGATGGCGGTGTGTTCGGCCGCGCTGCTCCTTGCCGGCACGGGTGATGAACGCCGGCTGGCCGCCCGCTTCCCCATCGCCGTGCTGGCGGTCGTGGTGGTGTTTGGCGGCGCCACGATCGCCAGGAACAAGGTGTGGCTCAACGAACTCGTCCTGTGGGACGATGTCATCGTAAAAGCCCCCAACAAGGCGATCGGCTACAATAACCGGGGTAATGCGCTGAAAGGTCTCGGACGGCTAGAGGAGGCGATCCAGGACATCAACACCACGATCCGCATCGTTGAAAAGACCATCGGCCGTCCGCTCGCCTGGGAAGAGGCGGATTACACGCAGGAGAACCTGGCGAAAACCTACCTTGGCAGGGCGGAGATCCATCGGGCGCTGGGGGATTACGAACAGGCCGATGCCGACATGCGCACCGCGAAGTTCATGATGATGAGCACGACGCCGATCCCGCTCGAGCAGGAGCGCGCGCGGGCCGCTTCGCTCTTTGAGCAAGGGGCCTATGCGGAGGCGGTGCAGGTCTACTCCACCATCCTGGCGTGGTTCCCTGATGACCTCGACGCCATCATCGGCAGGGCGAATGCTTTCGCCGGACGGGGGACGTACGACAACGCCCTGCATGATCTCGATGCAGCTGTCCGGCGCCATCCGGGCTCGCCCGTGCCGCTCTACTATCGAGGGATCACGTACCTGCGCATGGGGAAGCGGGAAGCAGCGGCAGCGGACCTGGAGCGTTCGTGTACCATGGGCTATCCGCCTGCCTGCGAAGGCAGGGCCACCATCCGGCAGGGAGAGCGGTGAGCGGATTATAAGATCGCGCGCCTGCGCCGGCGGTCCTGACCGGCCAGGGAGGAGGAACAGTATGGCAAAGGTCCTTATTATCAAGCTTGGCTACTCCGAGACCATTGATCCCGAGATCAGCAGGACATCCAGCCTCGGCGATGTTCTGCGGACCACGGTGATCCTCTATCCCTTCAAGGACAACCATGTCACCTGGCTCGTGGACCAGGCTGCCTATCCGCTGCTCGAGGGCAATCCCTTCATTAAGCGCATACTGGTCTTCGATCTGGCCACGGTCCTGCAACTCCAGCGGGAGAAGTTCGATACGGTGATCAACCTGGAGAAAGTGCCGGGTGTGTGCGCGTTGGCTGATTCGATCTCGGCCTGGAGGCGGTATGGCTTCCGGTTCGATGAGCTCAAGGGCGAGGCGGAGGCTTACGACCGCTGCGAATATATCTTCGACCTCTGCAAGGACTCGGAGCTCAAGAAGGCTCATAAAGGGAGTTGGCAGCAGATGCTGCTGGAGGTCGTGGGCGCGAAGTGGGATGGCCAGGAATACGTGCTCGGCTACAAGCCGAAGACGCAGGAAACCTATGATGTGGGGCTGAACTGGGCGGTCGGGTCCAAGTGGCCGAACAAGGCCTGGCCCAAGGAGAACTGGGAAGCGCTCAAGAAGCTCATGGAGGGGAAGTATTCCTACTCCATGCAGCAAGGGCTTGACAGCCTGCACAAGTATATGGACTGGATCAACTCCTGCCGCCTGCTCGTGACCAATGACAGTCTCGGGCTCCATATCGCCCTTGCGCTCAGGAAAAAAGTGGTGGTTCTGTACGGTCCCACGAATCCGAACGAGACCTACTTCTATGGACGGGGAGAGGTCCTATATCCTTCCGTTGACTATGACTGCGTTCCCTGTCTTGCTCCGGAGTGCACCCAACCACAGGTCTGCATGCAGTTCATCCGGCCTGAAGATGTCATACAACGGATAGATCTGCTGCTGAAAGTGAAATGATGCAGGATACCGACCATTCATCCCCGGCGGAGGGGAGGGCGTATCTGGGCGACACGAGGAGGATGAGTCCGCTTATCCGGTACAGCGGGTTCATCGCTCCGCTACTGATACTGGCAGCGGTCTTCCTGGTATACTCAAATACGCTGCACGGACAGTTTCTCCTTGATGAACGGGTCTATCTCCTGGAGAACCCCTTCGTGACTGAGGCGGATGCCACCTTGCGAAGCCTGCCGCCGGGAGGGGAACTGTACAAGTCGGTCGTTCAGCGATATATCGGCTATCTTACTTTCACGCTCAACCATCGCCTCCATGGGTTTCAGGTCGAAGGGTATCACATCGTCAACGTGACGATCCACTTTCTCAACAGTCTCCTTGTCTATTTTGTCGTACTTTTGACCTTTCGCGCCCCCCGGCTTGCAGATTCTGCCCTGCACGGTCACGCGGGCATAACGGCATTCATGACCGCGATGCTCTTTGCCGTGCATCCGGTGCATACCGAGGCAGTCACGTACGTCATGCAGCGGTTTGCCTCACTTGCAGCGTTCTTTTCGCTCGTGGCACTGCTCTGCTACATTCAGTGGCGGCTTGCGGGAGGAGACGGGGGCCGGGATCAACGGCGCATATGGTGGTACGCAGGCTCCCTACTGTCATGCGTTCTCGCCATGAAGACGAAGGAGAACACGCTGCTCTTGCCGATCGCTATCGTACTCTATGAGGCGATCATTTTCCGGGGCGATGCGAGACGACGGGTGATAGGCCTGCTGCCGATATTGACGACGATGCTGATCATCCCCCTGACGGCAGTCTTCCTCGCGCGGGACGGCGCAGGGATGCCTATCTCAGAGATGGCGGCCGGCGGATCCGCAACGGTTCCCTGGCGGACCTATCTGATCACACAGGTCCGGGCTCTCATTACCTACTATCGGCTTCTCATCGCGCCGGTACGCCAGAATTTTCTCTATAACTATCCGATCTACGATTCGTTCGGTCATCCTGAGGTCGTTCTCTCGGCGATCCTTCACGCCTGTGTGATTTCGGGAGGGGTCTTCATTCTTGCCAGGCCGCACCGCTTCGATCCGGCACTGAGGACCATCTCCTTCGGGATCTTCTGGTTCTATTTGATGCTCTTTGTGGAATCAGGTATGATCCCGCTTCCGATCATGCTCTGCGAATATCGGCTCTACTTACCGTCGGTCGGTTTCTTCCTTGCTACAATGACCGCTGTCCAACTCGTATTCGTGAAGGTCCGCTCGCGGAGCGTGCTGCTGGCGGGGGCGGTCGTTATTCTCGTCCTGCTGCTGGCAGCGGCTGCTGTCGCGTATCGCCGGAATGCATTGCTGAGCGACCATGTCGCGCTCTGGGAGGATACCGTCCGGAAGAGCCCGAATAGTGCGAAAGCGCACACGAATCTTGGAACAATGTATCTAGAACAGGACCGCCTCGACGAGGCATTGGATCAGTTCCAGACTGTCTTGCGCATTGATCCCGGCGGGTATCGCAGCCGTCGGAACATTATCATCACCTATGTCCGTCAGGGCAGGTTCGAAGACGCGGCTGACGAGTTCAGAAAGACCCTCAGTGACGGTGTGGACGCAGTCCAGGCGCACAAGCGCCTGGGCGACCTCTACATGGAGAACGGCGCTATCAAACAGGCGAGCGAGGAATATCAGATTGCGCTCCGCCAGGAGCCGAACAACATTGAGATCCGCTATGATCTCGGCAACGCCTTCGCCCAGCTTGGGAGCCGAGAGGGAGCGATAGCCGCATACCAGGAAGTGATCAGGCAGGTGCCCGGCCATAGCGAGGCACGGAACAATCTTGCCGGTGTATATGCGCAGCTTGGGCGCTATGATGATGCCCTTCGTGAGCTTCAACACGTGCTGGACCGAAATCCCAAGGATGAGAACACACGGTACAACGTCAAGATAGTTCTGGAACAACTCGAGCAGGATCGCGGTCACGCAACCGATCGATGATGACAACAGCATGAACATCGCGCTAATCATCCCGCCTTCGCCGGGCAGGACAAACATCATCAGGATGATCGACTGCAGCCATGAGGCGAAGGCGAACTATCTCTGGCAGCCGAATGACTTCATGATCATCACCTCCCGGGCCGAGCCCGATGACGACGTGCAGTTCGTCGACGGCACGGCTGATGCGCTGGATAACGACCAGTTCCTGGAACTGATCGATGCTGTCCGGGGGGATCTTGTGATCATCGCGCTCTCCAGCGTGTGCTGGGAGTCCGACTACGCCTATTTTCTGAAGGTCAAAGAGCGGTTCGCGGCGATACCACTCTATGTGCTGGGCGACATCTTCCTTGAGGAGGCTTATCGTCGACACATCCTCGAACACTGTGACGGGATCATTGTCAATCCTTACGTGCTGGACCTGCGGTCCCTCGCGACGCAGCGAAAGGACAGGACCGGGAGACTTTCGGGAGTCTGTATCACGGCCGATGGCCCGTTGTTTCCCGAAGGCAAGCGGGCGGTTGCCGTTACTAGCAGCCCCCCGCGTCACGAGCTGTTCCAGAAGACCGGCTACCGATTTCCTTTCGCAATGCATGTCCGCTTCACGACGGTTACCACCATGTGGGGCTGCCCCTTCACCTGCACATACTGCTCGGACTCGAAATTCCCCCCTATCCTACGGTCCTACGAGGATGTTCTACGCGAGCTCGTCCATGTCGCGAATCTCGGCATCCGAGAGATTTTCTTCGCGGACAAGGTCTTCGGATTCAACCGGAAGAGCATTGATCCGTTGCTCGCGACAATGCGCGAGCGGTTTTCCTTCTCCTGGAGCTGTTATTTCCATCCGCAGCTCTGTGATCGGAACCTCCTCCAGGACATGAAGGCGGCCGGCTGCCACACGATTATCATCGGCGTAGATTCGGCCGATGTCCGCTCGCTGAAACGATATCGCCGCTACACAGAGAGGGAGCAGGTCGAACGCGTCATAGCGGAAGCAAACGATCTGCGGATCGATGTTTGTGCGGACTTCATCCTAGGGCTGGAGCATGAAGACGAAGCGGACATCCTTCGCACGATCGAATATGCCCTTGAAATTCCAATCGATTTCGCATCGTTCAATATTGCCGCGCCACTGCCCGGGTCGGATATCAGGCGGTCGATGAATGAGGCGGGGGTCTTGAAGTTCGGCAGGGAAGGCTTCGATACCTGTGGACGGTCGGGGATCCTGGGCAACAGGAACATCACTGCGAGACGCCTGCGCGAACTGCGGAAAACTGCGTTCCGCCGTTTCTACCTGCGGCCATCCTATCTTCTGCGACGACTTCGGCGGACGAGGTCGGTGGAACATCTGCTAATCCAGGTGCAGGAAATGATCTCGATGATCCGGAAGATCTGACGACGGACAGCCGACTAGGATCCCCTACCGCTAGCCGACAGGAAGACAACGATGAAGGATGAACGGACCGTACTGCTGATTAATCCCTGCTACGACAAAAGCGATATGCTGGGCCCCTTTGCACGCTATATTTCTTCCCAGCTCCCGCTGTCGCTCGGACTGCTTGCCGGCTATTTGCTGGAAAGAGGGATTCCCGTTGAGATTGTTGACGAACAGTTGCGGCAGGCCGACGGCCAGCACTTGCGCGCTCTCCTTGATACGGGGGCAGTCCGCGTCGTCGGGATCTCGGTTCTCACCCTGACCTCAGCACGGGCATATGAGCTAGGAGCCCTGATCAAGCGTTTGTGGCCGCAGATAACCGTTGTCATGGGCGGTGTTCATGTCACGCTTCTGCCCGAAGAGCCCCTCGCCAGGGGGGCTGCAGACATTGTGGTGAGAAATGAGGGCGAGGTCACCTTTTATGAGATCGTCAGCCGAATCCACGCTGGTAGCCCGTACGGCGATGTTGTGGGGGTCTCCTACGTGCGGGAAGGAAAGGTCGTTCATAATCCGGAGCGGACGCCCGTGGACGAGCTCGACAAGCTTCCTGTCTTCCCCTATCACCTTTTTGAGGAGAATAGTGCACGATACCAATTTGGCAATATGCTGACATCACGCGGATGTCCCTACGAATGCATCTTTTGCTCCCAGCGGGCGATAAGCGGTCGCCGATACCGCGTTCAATCTCCTGAGCGGACCTTTCGGGAGCTTGAGCGGCTTGTGTTCCACTATGGTCAGAGGTTCATTTTCATCAATGATGATAATTTCCTGGTACAACCGCAAAAGGTGCGTAGATTGTGCGAACTGATCATTCGACGGGGATTTCCTGACGATGTCAGGATCGGATTCAACGGGCGGGGCGATTCGCTGGACCCAGACCTGCTCCGGGACATGCGAGCAGCCCGTTTTTCTTTCATACTTATCGGTTTTGAGACCGGTTCCGAACGGCTGATGAGCATGGTAAAGAAGGGTGAGACGGTCAGCCAGATCGCTGAGGGGGTCAGGGTGGCAAAAGAGGCCGGCTTCACCGTAGGCGGACAGTTTATCCTTGGTTTTCCGACAGAGACGCGGCGCGAGTCTTTCCGGACCATTTGGCATGCACTTCGGCTCCCTATTGATTTCGTCCGGTTCAATCTCCTGGTGCCGTATCCAGGGACCGAGGTGCACGCTATGGTGCGTCGAGAAAAGGATCGCCTGGCACACGACTGGACCGGCTATGCGACCCATGGGGGGCTCACGGGAAAGGGCGCGCCCTATGTTCCGGAGGGACGGTCTGCGCGGGAGCTGGTGTCCCTTCAGTGGATCGGCCATCTGCTCTTCTACCTCCGTCCCCGCCAGCTCCTGAACATGGGGAACATGCGGTATGCCACGGGCGGGCAGGTAATGGTGCCCGAGACCACCTCGCTGCGGGGTTGTCTTGAGTTTCTGGGATTTGCCTTCCAGTTGCTCATGTACCTGGTCGTAGGTGCGGTACGGAGCAAAAAGCGCTGAGAAGATCCGGGCGGGGAAGAAACAGGAGGCATCCCTTGTGTCCGGCCGTGCCTCTCCTCGTAGCCGGCGACACACTCGGGGCCGGTCACGGGCGAGCTGCAAAGGCTTGAGCGGTGCGAGTACTGGTTGAGGCATTGAATGCAGCAAAATGCTAGTTGTGACATCGGCTGCTGATTCCTCCTCAAAGATCCCTGGAGAAAGATGAACATGGATGTGACAACCTGGATCCGTCGCAATCCAAAGAAGTCCCTGGTGATCTCGCTGGCGCTGTTTTTCATCGGTCTTGATTTTACCCTGGAAAAGATCTATTTTCCCGTGGACCTGAACACTCGATCCGCCCGGATCCACCATGTTTTTTACCATCACGGACTGAAGGAGAACTGCCACTCCGAAGGATGGTGGGGACACGTCTATTACATCATCGAGACGAACTCCCTCGGCTTCAAGGACCGCAGGGTCCGTGATGTTCCGCTGCGAACAGCGGGACGGCGGATCGTGTTCATGGGGGACTCCTTTACGGAAGGCCTTGGCATACCTGAGGACAAGACCTTTGTCGGGCTTGTGGAGGACCTGTTCGGAGGCAGGGGATATGACATCCTGAACGCCGGTGTGGTTTCCTCCTCTCCGATCGTGTATTACAACAAGACGAAGTACTATGTGGAAAAGAAAGGATTGCAGATCAACGACCTGTTCGTTTTCCTCGACATTTCCGATGTGCATGACGAATATATTTACCAGGAGAAGGAACACTTCGTTTCTCGTGAGGAAGAGGGGTTGTCCGAAAGGGTTATCGATGCCGTGGACCAATTCCTGGTCGACAATTCCTTACTCTCACCATCGCGGTTTATCCCTGGACCAATCTGGTGGATCGGCGGGACCAGGAATCCATCCAGGTGACATTCTGGAGGGATTTCGCGAAGCGTAATAACATCGGATTTCTCAATTATTTCCCCTTGTTCATAAATAACACTCCCGCGCAGGTCATTAACGACCGGTATTGCATTAAGAACGACATTCACTGGAACGAGGCAGGCCATGCCTTGATCGCGGGCCAGCTTATCGACTTGATCCGGAACCGGGAGGGCGGGAACCGAAAATTACGTGCTGAGTATTTCCCACCCCGGGGATGGGGCTGGCAAAGAAAAGTTTCCTCCGGTAGATGATCTCCGATTTCACAATCCCTTCCGGTAGTGCGGCATTGGTGAGGCGCAAAAGATCCGCCTGCAAACCCAGCGAAATCCCAAACAGGAGAAAACCATATTGACATACCTGTCATGTTATGGGAATATGCATAACAAATTGAATTTATAGGAATTTCAATGTCTGATGAGTTTCGCATCGACAGCCATAAGCTTATCTTCCATCCGCGGCGGGTGGCGGAATGGTTGGCTGGCGATCAGATATATCCTCTGTACGCCGAGATATCCCCTTCCGGTGCCTGCAATCATCGTTGTACCTTCTGCGCTCTCGATTACATGGAATATAAGCCACGGTTCCTTGATACGGCCGTTCTGAAGGACCGCCTCACGGAAATGGGCCGTCTGGGGCTTAAAAGCGTCATGTATGGAGGAGAAGGAGAGCCCTTTCTGCACAAGGACATTGGTGAGATCATCGTTCATACGAAACGATCGGGTATCGATGTCGGGATAACCACGAACGGCGTGCTGCTGACCGAGAAGCTCTCGACCCGTATCCTTGGCAGCACGGCCTGGATCAAGGTCAGCCTGAACGCAGGATGCGCGGAAACCTACGCCAAGGTCCACCGGACCAAGCCTGATGATTTCGACCGGGTCTTCGAGAACCTCAAGATGGCCCTCAAGATCAAGCAGGAGTCCGGCGCCGGCTGCACCATCGGCGTGCAGACCCTGTTGCTTCCGGAGAATGCCCAGGAGGTCGAACAGCTTGCTGAGAAGGCAAAGGAGACCGGTCTCCGATACGTGGTCGTCAAACCCTATTCCCAGCATCATAAGAGCCGCACCCAGACCTATCGTGATGTGGACTATGCACAATTCCATCACCTCAGGGATAAGCTTGCCCGGTTCCAGAGCAAGGACTTCAGCGTTATCTTCCGCGAACAGACCATGAAAAAGATGAAGCGCACGATGCGGGGGTATGAACGCTGTCTGGCGCTGCCTTTTTGGTCCTATATCGATTCGGGCGGCAATGTATGGGGTTGCAGCGCCTATCTTGGCGATGACCGGTTCCGGTACGGGAACATTCACGAACAGACCTTTGAACAGATCTGGACCGGGCCGCTTCGCAAGGCGAACCTGAGCATGGTGGCCGAACAGCTCGATCCCGAAGCGTGTCGCATGAACTGCCGGATGGATGAGATCAATCTCTACCTCTGGGAACTTACCCATCCGAAGGACCATGTGAATTTCATATAAACAGTAGCCAGTAGCATGTAGCCAGTAGCCGGGAACATATCCATGCGAAAAGAAATATCAAAGGATATATTGCAAAAGCTCTTCACCACCATGCTTACCATCCGCACGGTGGAGGAGCGGGTGGCCGAGCTCTATTCCGAACAGGAAATGAAATGTCCGGTCCACCTCTGCACAGGGCAGGAAGCGATCGCCGCGGGTGTCTGTTCCCATCTTGCGAAGGATGATACGATCTTCAGCACCCACCGGTCCCATGGACACTGCATCGCTAAAGGGATGGACCTGAAACCGCTCGTGGCCGAGCTCTACGGCAGGACAACGGGCTGCGCACGGGGCAAGGGCGGTTCCATGCACCTGGTCGCCCCGGAGCTTGGCATCCCCGGCACCACGGCAATCGTGGGCGGATGCATTCCCCTTGCTGTTGGAGCGGCATTGTCCTCAGTGCTTCAGGGAAAGAGGGGGCAGGTGTCAGTGGCGTTCTTCGGCGACGGTGCTGTTGACGAAGGGACCTTCTACGAAAGCATGAACTTCGCGTCCCTCAAGGGCCTGCCCGTGGTCTTTGTGTGCGAGAACAATAATTACGCCACCAACTCTCCCCAGTCAGCGCGCCAACCGGCAGTGCCGATCGTTGACCGGGCGCCGGCGTACGGCATTCCCGGTGTTGCTGCAGACGGGAACGATGTCCTGGCTGTCCATCGCGCGGCAGGAGAGGCCATTGAACGGGCGCGGAACGGAGCCGGTCCAACTCTTCTGGAATTCCGGACCTATCGCTGGAAAGGCCATGTGGGGCCGACGTCGGACATCGAATCCGGATGCCGGCCCGCTGATGAACATGAGGAATGGCTCAGAAGATGCCCCCTTGACCGGTTCAAAGCCTATTTGCGGGAGAAGGACCTCCTGTCCCAGCATGATATGAACCACGTTACTGTCGAAGTGGAGCGGTTGGTGAACGATGCGATCGAGTTCGGGAAGAAGGGACCATTCCCCGACGCGGCGGAGCTGTACGATCACGTGTGGTAACAAAAACTATGCCCTGGACAAAAATACAAGCAGATGAGGCCGGCCGGCCGGGGATCTTCGGAGCTTCCGCGGGAACAGCCCGGGAACTGTCTTATCGCGACGCGATCAAGGAGGCGCTTGCACAGGCCCTGGAGCGCGACAAGCGCGTGTTCCTGATCGGCGAAGGCATTGACGATCCCGGCGGCGTGTTCGGCACCACGGTCGGCCTGAAGGAAAAATTCGGCAGGGACCGTGTCATGGACATGCCGATCGCTGAGAACGGCCTGACCGGCGTGGTGAACGGGGCCGCCATGACGGGCATGCATCCCGTGATGATCCATATGCGGGTCGATTTCCTGCCCATGGCCATGGACCAGATGGTGAACCACGCGGCAAAGTGGAGCTACATGACCGCGGGCCGGGTGAAGGTGCCGGTCACGTTTCGGGCCATCGTGGGCAGGGGCTGGGGTTCCGCTGCTCAGCATTCCCAGAGCCTCCAGTCGCTCTTTGCGCATATTCCGGGGATCCAGGTGCTGATGCCAGCTTCTCCCTACGATGCCAAGGGCATGCTGCTTTCCTCGATCGCCGGCGACCGGCCAACGCTGATCATCGAGCATCGTTGGCTCTACGACCAGACAGAGGCAGTGCCTGAAGACCCCTATTTTGTCCCGTCCGGAAAGGCGCTCGTGCGAAGACCGGGCAAAGACATCACGATCGTTGCTACATCCTATATGGTCTACGAGGCCATGCGAGCCGCAGCGGAACTGGAAAAAGCGGATATAAGCGCCGAAGTGATCGATCTCCGGTCGATCCAGCCGCTTGACGGGAACGCGATCATTGATTCGGTGAAGAAGACCGGCAGACTCATAGCCGCGGACATGGGATGGAAGCTCTGCGGCGTTTCCGCAGAGGTCGCCGCGATCGCGGCTGAGCACGCACACGATAAGCTCAAGGCGCCGGTGCGGCGCATTACCCTGCCGGCGACGCCGACGCCTGCGAGCAATGTGCTCGAAAAGGCCTATTATCCGACGTTCGAGGATATTGTGAGAACGGCAAAGGAAATGATTGGCAACGTATGAATACTTACCAGATCACCGCTGTCATGCCCTCTCTGAACGAGGAAAAGAATTTATCTTCGGCGGTCCAGAACGTGCTCGATTCCTACCAGCGCCTCGGCATCAAGGGCGAGGTCCTGATCGTGAACGACGGCAGCACCGACGGGACCGGCAGGCTCGCCGAGGAGTTCAAGCACAAGGATCCCTCGATCCAGGTCATCCACCACGCTGCGCCGCAGGGCATCGGCGGATCCTTCTGGGACGGGGTCAAGGCTGCACGCGGCGAAGTGGTGGTCATGATACCCGGGGACGGGGAGAACGACGCAGCAGAGATCCTGCGCTATCTGCCGCTCATGGAGCAGGTGGATATGGTAGTCCCGTATGTGTTCAATCGCCAGGTGCGGTCCTGGTTCCGCAGAAAGCTTTCGAACCTCTACCGGGGGATCATCAACATCACCTTCGGAACCACGCTCAATTACATGAACGGCACTGTGCTGTACCGGAAATGCATTCTCGACGACATCGAGCTCAAGGCGCGCGGATTCTTCTATCAGACGGAACTTCTGATCAAGTGCATCCGCAGGGGATATCTCTATGCCGAGGTTCCTTATGCGCTGCTGCAGCGGGCCGCGGGAAGGTCGAAGGCCACGAGCCTGAGGTCACTTAAGAACGTGATGCAGGCCTATCTCACCCTGCTGCTGGAGATACATATTGCACGTCCAAGCCACACTGCTCCTGCTGTTGATTCGCGGACCGCGGCCCGGTGGAAAGGCCTGCAAGCCTAGAACCGTGAGATTATGAGCGATAGAACCACTGACAAGATCATCCTCGACGGCCACAAGATCGAATGGCACCGGGACCGGGTAGAGGCCTGGCTCCGGGGCGAACGCATCGCGCCGATCACGATCGACTGTGCGCTAACCCGGGCCTGCACCTACCGGTGCGTCTATTGCTATGGCCAGCTCCAGGCGAACGACGAGAAACAAATGACCAGGGACGTCATCTTTCGGTTCCTCGACGACGCGGCCGAGATCGGCGTGAAGGCCGTCAGCTTTGTTTCGGACGGGGAGAGCACCTGTTCGCCCCATCTTTACGACGCCATCCTGCGGGGGAAGCACAACGGCCTGGATATGGCGCTCGGCACGAACGGTTACCTCTTGAAGGACGAGCGGCTTGAAGAGATCCTTCCTGCCCTGACCTACCTCCGGTTCAATATCTCCGCGGCGGACCCTAAGCGGTACGCTGAGATCCACGGTTGTACGGTCAAGGAATATGAAAAGGTCATCGGCACCATCAGGAAAGCCGTGGCGATCAAGAAGGCGAAGAACCTTGAGGTGACCCTCGGTCTCCAGATGGTACTGCTGCCGCAGTTCCAGGACCAGATCATCCCGCTGGCGAGGCTCGGGAAAGACCTCGGTGTGGACTACCTGGTGATCAAACACTGCAGCGACGATGAGCAGGGCAGCCTGGGCGTGGACTATTCCCGCTACGAGGTCATGGTGGACATCCTGAAGGAGGCTGAGGAACTGTCCTCGCCGGATTATCTCGTGCGCGCCAAATGGTCCAAGATCCTGTCCGGCGGGAAACGGTGCTATTCCCGATGCTATGGTCCGCCGTTCATCATGCAGTTCTCCGGTTCGGGACTTGTGGCGCCCTGCGGCATGCTGTTCAACAGCAAGTACAAGAAATACCATATCGGGAACATTGCTGAAAAGTCGTTCAAGGAGATCTGGAAGAGCGACCGGTATTGGGAAGTGATCGACCTGATCGCATCGGAGCAGTTCGATGCCCGGACCATGTGCGGTTCCCTTTGTCTCCAGCACAAGGTGAACGAGTACCTCTGGGAGCTGAAGCTCGGGAAGATCAAGCTTCGGACGCCGGGCGGCGCTCCGCCGATGCACGGGAATTTCATCTGAGGGGGCCGGGGATGCTGCGCAAGGCGAAAGAGACATGAAACTCCTGCTGATCTGCCCGCCCTTCAGTGAACACAGCCAGAAGGACAAGGGAATGCCGATCGCTCCGCCGGTGCTCGAGTATCTGGCGGGGCTCACCCGGCGGCTGCGGCCGGACATCGAGATCGCGCTTCTCGATGCAAAGCATGAGCACTTCGACGCCGGGCTGATCGACGCGGACCTTGTCGGTATCTCGGTCATGACGGCCCAGGCCACATGGGCCTACCGCGCCGCGGACGCGCTCCGGGAACGCGGTATCCGGGTGGTGCTGGGCGGCATCCATCCGACTGCCATGCCGGAGGAGGCATCGGCCCATGCCGATGCCCTGGTGCTGGGCGAGTGCGAGAATGTCTGGGCCGAGGTGCTGCGGGATGCGGAGCAGGGAAGGCTCGGACCCCGCTACCAGGGAGGGCTGCCGGAGCTGAACGATCTCGCTCCGCCGGTCACGGACCGCTGGAACCAGCGGTACATGTTCGGCTATTTCCAGACTGCCCGCGGGTGCCCGCACCGCTGTAGTTTCTGCTCGGTCCACAAGTTCTTCGGAAACCGGATCAGGCTGCGCCCGATCGGCGAGGTGATCCGCGAGGTCGCCGCGAACGAACGGCGGCTCTTCTGGTGCATCGACGACAATGTCTGGGGCGTGAACCCGAAGCGCTCGATCGAGCTGTTCCGGGAGATGAGCACCACGGTACGCGGGAAGTGGTGGTTCGGGTCCGGTGACCTCCGGACGGTGCAGCAGCCCGAGGGGGACCAACTGCTCAAGTACGCGCGGCGGGCCGGGCTCACGGCAGTGATGCTCGGCTGGGAGACCGAGAACATCGCCAGTCTCGAGGAATACCGCGCAATGACCAAGCAGGGGAGCGACCGGCGGGACGCGCTCAGAAGGATCCGCGACCACGGCATCGATGTGATGCTCTTCATCGTCGTCGGCGGCAGGAATGACACGAAAAGGGATTTCGATGACATCCTGAAGCTCTGCGATGACCTGCAGGTCTCGGCCCATCCGGTGATGTTGACCCCGCTGCCCGACACGGAGCTGTTCAGGCAGTATGAGCCCTACCTCTACCCGGAGATGGACTGGGACCTCTACGACGGGAACCATGCGGTGTTCGATCATCCCACCATGGACCCGCTGGAGCGGGAAGCCGAGTTCATCAAGCTTCGAACGGCGATCTTCACCCCCGGGCGCATCCTGTCGCGCATCCGGAAGGTCTCGTGGAAAGGATTTCCCATGAGCCATTTCTCGTCGTTCATGCTCCAGTATCCGCAGGGCAGGGCGTTCAAGGACTATGCACGGACGTGGATGCAGAAGCATCCGGAGTACTCGTAAGGAAGGGGAGCTGTTCATTGAAGACGGATCGAATCCTCCGGCGCGTCAAGGAAACGAGCGGTTGGAGCCGCGCCGCGGTCGTCCTGATCGTCCTGCTTGCGCTGTTCCTCTCGGTGCGGGCGGCCGATGAGTATCACTGGAGCGACTGGGGCTTCGGCGACGCCCAGAGCCTGCTCTCGCTCCGGCAGTGGGAGGAGGGGGGCTGGTTCAAGAACTACTTCCTCTTCAAACCCCAGGGATACGCCGAGGTCATCGACCTGCTCGATGAGCCGGAGCTGCGGCATCATGCCCACGGCACCTGTCCGGGCAGTTCGCCGAACGTCGGCCCCCGATTGTGGTACACGCACTACCCGGCGGGCTATCTGATACCCTATGCGCTGCTGTTCAGGCTGGGCCTGGACAGCATGTTCGCGGTGCGCCTGCTTTCGATCGCGTTCTCGGCCGGCGGGCTTGCGCTGATGTTCGTTCTCTTCTCCCGGATCACGAATCCGGCGATCTCCTTCCTGTCGGTGCTGTTCTATGGGCTGTCGTCGGCCTTCCTGGGATATGCCGACAGCCTCGCGAACCAGCCGGTCGACGATCTGCTCCGTTTCGGCTTCATGCTGGCGGTCGTCCTGTCGACACGGACGGCCACGGAAACGCTTCGGCAACGATGGCTCGTCGCGGCCTGGATCATGGAGTTCTGCCTTTCCCTGGTCTCCTTTGATTCGGTCTTCTTCCTCTACGTCTGGCTCATCGGCTGGGACTGGATCGACGGGAAAGGGTTCCGGTGGAAACGCTATCTCCTCTTTTCCCTGGCGCCTGTTTCCGCCCATGGCCTTCAGTTCCTGCAGAACGTATGGTATCTCGGGTTCAAGGATGCCGTGCTGGATATCAAGGACGCGTTCCTGCTGAAGCACGGTTCGGTCACTGGTTACAACCAGGGCCAGGGGCGGCTGGCGGTCATCTTCACGTCCCTCTGGATCGTCCTCGAAAATATCTATCGTCCGCTGTGGCTCATCGCCCCGGTCCTTGCTCTCTATGCGGCATTCATCCTCTATTTCCGGCCGGGCAGCGAATTCCCGTCGCTGAGACTGCTGCTGGTCCTGTTCCTTTCAGGTCTTGCATTCATCTTCGTGCTTCCCCACGCCGCGCGCATGCCCTACGAGGCGCGCCAGATGCTGCCCTTCAGCTCGATGCTCATGGGTGGATTGACCTGGTCCTGCTTCCTGGTGGTCCTGAAGGCGGTCCGGCATGACGACTCCGGCGAGGGGCGCGCTGCCGCGTTCAACGTGCGCGTTGCCGCGCCCTACCTGCTGCTCTCCATGGTAGTGCTGCTGGTCGTGTGGTTCCGCCATGCGACCGTCGACCGTGCATCGGTGTATGAGCTGGGACCCCGGAAGGAGGAGATGCAGTTCGCGCAGCAGCTCACTTCGCTCCAGACGCGTTACGAGCCCGTCTATTTCGACAGCGGCGCCTTTTCGCTCTTCTGGGACCCCAACTATGTGCCCGGATATCCCCAGATCCTTCCCCTGACGGAGTATTATGCGGGGAGCCGGCCGATCCTCTGCTTCCGTGACCCGGAAAAGATCGCCGATGATATCGAGGTCATGGTCCGCAGGACAGCGGCACAGTTCTCGCCGGTGCTCATCGCGCAGGACCCTGCGCAGCTCGAGAAGACCCTGAACGCCCTTGACCGGAAGGGGCTCCTGAAGGGGAGGCCCGCCAATTTCCTGGAAGCCATGGGCAGGGTCGCCATAGATCTCACTGATTTCATCCGATGGAGGGGCGATGAAGCCGATCCTCATACCAGAAAGCCATAACTACATTGCGGCGTTCCTGACGCTTGCCTGCAACCTCCGGTGCAGCTACTGCATCAATAAGTTCGAGACCGGCCACCTGGAAAAGAACCGGCTGACTGGCAAGCAGTGGGTCGAGGGCCTGAACCGAATCCATTCACGCGAGGATCTTCCCATCACGCTGCAGGGCGGAGAACCGAGCCTGCATCCGGATTTTTACTACATTGTGAACAATGTCGAGCGGAGACTGAACATCGATCTGCTGACGAATCTTCAGTTCGATGCCGACAAGTTCATGAAGAACGTGGACCCCGGACGGATCAAGCGGGATGCGCCGTACGCGTCCATCCGTGTCAGCTATCATCCGCAGACCATGAAGCTGGAACCGCTGGTCGAAAAGGTGCTGAAGCTCCAGAACGCGGGGTACAGCATCGGCATCTGGGGTGTGCTTCATCCCTCCCAGGAGAAGGAAATCCTCGCAGCGCAGGAGTTTGCGAAAGGCAAGGGAATAGACTTTAGGACCAAGGAGTTCCTGGGCGTACATGATGGGGTGATGCACGGGACCATGAAGTATGAAGGGGCCTGCGACCGGAAATTCGAAAAGAAGGTCCTGTGTCGAACCACAGAGCTGATCGTGGGACCAAACGGCGGGATCTATCGCTGCCACAGCGATCTCTATGAACAGCGGCAGCCTATCAGCAGTATTCTTGATCCGGCCTACCAGATCGATGACACCTTCCGGCCCTGCGACGTCTACGGCCACTGCAATCCCTGCGACATCAAGGTGAAGACCAACCGGTTCCAGGTCTTTGGCCATACGTCGGTGGAGATTACGTTCGACGAGCGTTCCTAGGAGCGGCATGAGCTCACCTGCTCAGCGCATGCCGCGGTCTCTCAGCGTGCGGTAGTATCCATCGTCGGCTTTAATCGTCGTTTTCTCCGAAAGAGCACCCACGCCATCATTGCTGCGAACGCGCATAAACTGGTCACGCCAGATGACGCGAAAATCCTGTCGGTGAACGACATTTGAATCTCGTGCCTGCCTGCGTCCACATCCACCTTCAAGAAGGAATTCTCGGTTTTGTTAACTACTGTCGGTCGGCCATCAACCCGGATTGCCCAGCGGTCATCGAACATTTGACGCAGAATGAGGCTGCCTGCCTCAGGCACCTCGGCAGAGAAGAGAAATGATGAGCATGAAAGGCCTATGAGCCGGATGACGCCGGGTACCGGGCGTCCCGAAGGAGCGGAAAAGGTGTAAAGCGGCATCCCGTCCAGCGCCTCGAGGAGTGGACTTTCCTTGAGCCGTATGAAGTCGAACCGCTCCTGCGTATTGTACCACCACCCCGAGAACCGCTTCAGGTTCATATCGTCAATGAACATGCCGTACTGATCCTGGGAATAATTGATGCCCGGCATGCCGTGCAGTCCGGAAAAGAGCGCAGGCCGCTCCTTTGCCTGGTCGATAGTCGGGCGGAGGCGGTCATCGACCGCGACCGCCCGGAATGCCGAGCGTATGCGGTTGTCCTCGAAGTAGGAGCGGGAGACCGATGCCTGGTCGACAACAGTGAAAGCCAGCAGCTCTCCCTTGCGCATTGGCGGCACATCGATGTTGACGCGGTGGAATACGAGGAGAAGTTCGATAAACAGCAATAGGACCATGGCGCGGTCGGCGGCCAGAGGCAGGCGAAGGTCCGGCAGGAATATCACCGCGGCCGTTATCCCGAGATGAACAAGATAGGCCTCTAAATAGAGGTCAGAGCTGTATGCGGCGAAAAATGCTATGGTAAGAAGTCCGGCATAGATTCCTCCGGCGAGGTATCTTCTCTTCCTGTCCTTGTCGGAGAGGAGATCTTCGATGGGCCGGGCGAGAAAGAGGATCGCGAAGATCGTCGGGAAGAACCAGCTGAGCCAGTCGTTACGGACGAGCCGCATGAACGGGAGCAGCGACGCCATGGTCCGCAGCAGCGAAGGGGATCCGTCCATTCCGGAGATCAGCAGCCAGCCGGAAAGGACGGTCATGGACGCAAGGGCGGTGAACCGGTGGCTTTTCTTGACGATGCCGTGTATCAGAGCAATGATACCGATCGTCCCGAGGAACAGGGAGAAATAATACTTTACCGGGAGCAGAAGGCTCAGGAGGTTATAAGGAGAGATGAGGTTAAAGGTATCGAAGGGGCCTCCTGATGGCGAATATGACAGCCGGGGGCCGGCTCCCATCCCTGCATAGAGCGGCAGCAGCTTCGGCAGGGTCAGAACGACCGACAGGGCGATTGTCGTGACCAGATACTTCACTGCGAACAGAGGCCTGCGCGACAAGGCGGCGTCGATGAGGACATAGCCGGCGAAGAGGTAGATCCCGAGCACAGACGTGACGATATATCCGCCGAATATTGTGAAGCTCAGAAATGCGATGGACAGGGGGCTGAAAGGGGTCTCTTGCCGTTTTGCCCGGTGATAGCCGAGGATCAGGTAGGGAAAGCATGCGGCGTTGTAGACCAGGGTGCTCCATTGAGGGAGCGCGATGATCTGACCGCATCCCATGAAGCTGAGGCCTGCCACGATGCCGGTAACTGTTCTCAGCCCGAGTTCACGGGTACAGAGGTAGACCCCGAATCCGCCCACAATGATCCAGATAAGAAGCTCTCGTTGGATGAGGAACAGTGTTGATCCCGTGACAAGTCCCATGAAAAGATGGGTAGGGAAAAGCGTGGAATTGACGTAGTGCTCCACATAGGGGTAGCCAAAGTTCATGAAGGGGTTCCAGAGCGGCCAACTGCCAGCCTGCAGGCAATCGGTTTGGAAATTGAGGAGGGGGTAGAAAGCGGTTAGGAAATCTTTGCCCGAGAAGACCTTCGTGCCAAGCCAATAATCGTAATAGAGGATGAAACTCGCTGCAGCCAGCGCGGCCAGTGCGACTGCATGATCGCGGTACGATCGGTCGTTCCAGGGTTTCATGGTACATTCGCCTCTGCAGTCAGGTCGCGTGAAGCGACGCAATAGTACTGGGCTCCAAGCGGCAGCCAGCTCATCAGATGTTCGATCGGGAGCAGTATGCGGAAGAGGTGTGGGAAAAAATGAATGAACCGGATATCGCATCGTTCGAAGCCGGCTGCGTGCAGCACGCTTCGGAGGGATCCCTGCGGGATCAGTTTCGCATCCGCGTCGAACGGGCAGTCCCGTACCGCTTTCCGGGTCAGGGGGTTCCAGGGATTATGCTCGAAGACGAACAGCAGCCCTTGCGGCGACAGTTCCTTGCGCAAGTTGTACAAGATATCCCTATGGTCGGATGGGGGAATATGATGCAGGACCCCGGCAAGCAGGATGGCATCGAAGGGGCCGGGAAAAGGGATATGGCGACCGTCAAAATCGCTGAATTGGACCGCAAGAAGGTCCTTGTTGCGCTCGCGGGCCACCTCGATCGATTTTCGGGATACATCGACTGAGAAGATCGATGATCCGGGAAGGTGTTGTGCAAGGGCCGGCTCGCCCGTGCCGATCCCGCACCCGAAGTTGAGCAGCCGGAGGCCTGTGGTCGAGATGCTGTGAGCGGACAGCGTTCGGGCGATCTCCCGGGCCTTACGGTCCGCAAAGAACGCTGCGCCATAGCCCGACAGCCGCACACTGCTGTCCAGAAGGCTTCGGTAGTCCTCGGCGTATCGGTCGAAATCCGGGGTATTCACCAACGCTCCCTATCATGAACACTACCAGTAGTGCTCGCGGTGCTGCTGGTAATAGGCGTGGGTCTGTTCAATGCCGGTCTGCAGGTCTATGACCGGCGACCAGCCGGTCGCGGATGCGAACGCGTCGATGTTCGTAATGTAATCGCCGGTCTCGACGTTGATGTAGTTCTCCGGCCAGGGAACCAGCTCGCTGCGGCCTGTTCCCACGGTCTTCAGCACGGTTCCGACCATTTCGCTGAAAGTCGTTCCCTTGCCGCACCCGATATTAAAAGCACGGCCGTGGCAGCCTTCGGTGACCGCGGCTGCGACAAAGGCGTTTGCAAGGTCATCAACGTAGATGTAATCACGGACCTGCGCGCCGTCGCCGAATACCTTGATGGTCTTGTCCTCCATGGCAAGCCTGATGAACCAGTTGATCATGGAATACTTGCTGTGCTTCATCTGGGAGCGGGGGCCGTAGGGATTGGCGATGCGGAACGACACGGTCCTGATACCGTGGATCTCGTGGTAGAAGCGATAGGTGTTCTCCGCAGCTGTCTTGTTCAGGGCGTAGGGGGTCCGGGGGCGGAGCGGGTGGTTCTCATCAACGGGATTCCGTTCGATCCTGCCGAACTGGAGACGGGACCCGGCATGGAGGATCACCGCGTCACGGTTGTTGCGCCGCAGGCACTCAAGGACGTTCAAATGACCGATGTAGTTGATGTCCGCGTCCAGGTAGGGATCATTCAAACTGTCATTGTGGCTCACCTGCCCTGCCAGGTTGAAAATGATGTCCCGGTCGCGCACCAGGACCTTCATGGATTCGCGGTCGCGGATATCGCTGATATTGACCTCGACCTTGTCCCGGACGTCGTGGAGGTTGAAGAGGTTCGCACCATAGGGTTCGATGCAGGCATCGACGAGGGTAACATGCGCACCGGCCTTCACCAGTTTTCCGGCGATCGTGCTCCCGATCATGCCGAGGCCGCCGGTGATCAGGATGCGTTTGCCCGTGAGACGGGCGGCGGGGTCTCCGGTCATTTACCGTCCTTCCGGTCGATTCCCACGGTCCTTCCGACGACAAAAGAGGGACGCTGCTTGACCTCGTCGAAGATCCTCGCGATATAGGCGCCGATGACGCCGGTGGTGACCATCTGAATGCCCGAGAGGAAGAGCAGGAGAACGGCGAGGGACGTCCATCCGGGGACATCGGGGATCCTGCCCGAGAACTTGAGGATGATGAAGAGCAGCCCGAGGATAAAACTGACCGCGGCGATCAGAGCACCGATGACGGAAATGAAGGTGAGCGGGCGGTGGGAAAAGGAAATGATCCCGTTCACGGCCAGGGAAAGGTATTTCCGCATGGTGTAGCCCGGCTCTCCGGCGAATCTGCCGCTGCGCTCATATTCCAGGCCGGTCTGCCGGAACCCTGTCCAGGCGCGCAGCCCGCGGAGGAAACGGTCCCGCTCCGGCAGACTGTTCAGGATATCAACGACCCGCCGGGACATGATGCAGAAGTCTCCTGCGTCCCGGGGGATCGGAATATCGGATAACCGGCCCAGGATGCGGTAGAACGCGGTGTAGAGCAGCCGGTGCAGCAGCGAGCGCTTTCTGCCCTTGCGGACCCCATAGACCACATCGGAGCCCGCCCGAAGTTCCTCGATGAACCGGGGGATCAACTCCGGCGGATCTTCCAGGTCGTCATCCATGATCAGGACCATATCCCCGGATGCATAGGCCAGTCCGGCAGTGACCGCGGCCTGGTGGCCGAAGTTGCGCGACAGCTCGACGATCTTGATCCTGTCGTCACTTTCCCGCGCGGTTTGAATGACCTCAAAAGAATTGTCCCTGCATCCGTCGAGAACTGCTATCAGTTCAAATGACGGCACCGTGGCTCGGAGCGCATCGCTCACGCGCCGGTGCAGTTCAGGGAATATCTGGCCGGAATTATAGACCGGAATGACAACGGACAGCGTTGTCAGGGACGAAGCGGAGGATCTCATGGTTTCTCCGTGGCGTGTTTCTCCTGGTCTGTTTTATCCATCGTTACCACAGTAATGAAATCCCGCTGAAAAGTCAATACGGAATACCCTGGCTCGCACGTGATCCGCAGAGAGCTATTCTGCCTTCCTGCCGGCGGAATTCCACTTGCTTATGATATTTTATTGTTGTTATTATGCGTTATGACTCAGCGGTTCTATTCGTCGAACGATGCAGGGACCCGATCAGAGAGGAACCACTTGGTCCCATGAACAAGCGGGTGTTGCTCGTATATCCTCCGAGCGGGCGGCTGCTTCGCGAGGACCGGTGTCAGATCCCGGCGAAGAACATTGTCATGTCCCCGCCGGTACCGCCGATGGACCTGCTCTATCTTGCAGCAGTGGCGGAGCGGTCGGGATGCGAGTGCCGGGTCAGGGACTACTCGGTTGCCGGAAGGGGATCGGCAGATTTTCTTCGCGACCTGGAATCGTACCGGCCGGACTATCTTCTGGTCAGCATCACGACCCCGTCGATCGAGGGAGATATGGCGCAGATCGCGGCGGCAAAACGCGTGCTGCCCGGTTTGCGTACGGTCGCGAAAGGAGCGCATTTTCTGGTCAACAGCGAGGAAGTCCTTGACCGTTATCCTCAACTGGATATGGCGATCCGCGGAGAGGCGGAGCTTACGTTCGGGGATGTTGTGACGGGAAAGGACCCTGCTTCTATTCCCGGCCTTACCTGGCGGGGAGCTGCCGCGATCGTGCGAAATCCCGACAGACCCTATCTGGAGGACCTTGATTCCCTGCCGTTCCCTGCCCGGCATCTTGTTGATAACGGATCGTTCGTACGACCTGACACGGGCGCATTGCAAACGGTCATCAAGGTCTCGAGAGGCTGTCCCTATCACTGCTTCTTCTGTCTTGCGACCCCGGTCAGCGGAAGCAAAGCGCGGAAGCGGAGTCCGCAGAACATAGCGGCTGAGATCGTCGAGTGTCAGGAAAAATACGGGATCAGGAACTTCATTTTCTGGTCGGACTTTTTCACGCAGGACAAAGCATGGGTCCTTGACCTCTGCCGGGCCATCAGGGGAACCGGTCTGAACATCACCTGGTCGGCGAACACCCGGGCGAGCGCCATGGACGAGGAACTGGCCCGCGAGATGAAGAACGCCGGCTGCTCGCTCGTGAGCATCGGGGTCGAGAGCGGCAACCAGCAGATCCTGGACAGGATCGGGAAAAAAGTCTCCCTTGACGAGATACGGAAGGCTTTTGCCGTGCTTCGTCGCGCGAAGATCTCGACGCTAGCCTATTATCTCCTGGGCCTCCCCTGGGAAACGCATGCGACCATGGAGGAGACCGTGCGCTTCTCGATCGAGCTCGACAGCGATTTCGCCAGTTTCTTCGTTGCCACGCCTTTTCCCGGCACCCGGTTCTACGATTACGCAACAGCGCAGGGTTTGTTCTCCGACCCTTCCGGGGAGCCGTCGTTCGGGAGCGCCTATCACGGCGCGTCGGTACGCGGACATTTCCTCAGCAGGGAAGAGATCGGGATGTGGCGGACACGCGCCATCAGACGCTACCTTCTGCGGCCGAAGTATATCGTCCGGATGCTTTCCCGTGTCCGATCGTTGCGCGAACTGGGGAATTATGCGGTTGCGGGGATGCAGGCCCTGCGAAACGGATAAGAGGGTATTACCTGCTACTGAGAGGCGGCACAGGAACATGATATCAGGTAAAAAGCTCATTGTGGTCATGCCTGCGTACAATGCTGAGAAGACCTTGCGTCAGACCTACGCGGAGCTGCCTCATGAGTATGTGGACGATGTCATTCTGGTGGATGACGCATCAAGCGACAATACCGCTGCGGTGGCACGGGAACTGAACATCCGGACCATCATCCATTCTCGGAACAAGGGATATGGGAGCAATCAAAAGACATGCTACAGGACGGCGCTCGATCTGGGCGCGGATATCGTGGTGATGGTCCACCCCGATTACCAGTATTCCCCCCGCCTGGTGACCGCTATGGCGTCCATGATCACATCCGGGCACTATGCGGTCGTGCTCGGATCGAGGATCCTCGGCGGCGGAGCTCTCAAGGGGGGGATGCCGCTGTACAAATATATCGCGAACCGGATGCTCACGGCCTACGAGAACGTCATGCTCGGCATGAAGCTCTCGGAGTATCACACGGGCTACCGGGCTTTCAGCAGGACCGTTCTGGAAACGCTGCCGCTCGATGAGAACTCCGATGGATTCGCTTTTGACAATGAAATGATCGTGCAGACGGTCAGCTGCGGCTTCCCTATCGGAGAGATCAGCTGTCCGACCCGCTACTTCCCTGATGCATCGACCATCAATTTCTGGAAAAGTGTGGGCTACGGTTTTTCCGTTATCGGAACGGCTGCTCGTTACCTGCTTCACCGCTCGGGGATTCGGCGTGATCGCCTGTTCGCTCCAGGAGAAAGGAGGCTAACAGGGAGCGGCTAGGCGGCAGGATCAGGGAACGCATGAACGGTCTGAGGAACAGGCCGGATGACGCCGCGGTTTCCCGCGGAAAGCTCAGAACAGGACGTAGATGAACGGGGACAGCGCGCTCCCCTGGGTGAAGATGAGCAGCAGTCCAAGAAGCAGCAGCATGATGATGATCGGCAGGAGCCAGTACTTCTTTCTTACCTTCAAATAGTCCCAGAAATCCCGTATCAATACCATTCTGCTCATAGTGCACTATAACACAGACAATTCCCCATGACAAGGCAGTCCATGTCGCTTTCGGTCAAGCACCGGATGGCGTCAGCGGGGGTCATGGCAATGGGCTCGCCCTTGATGTTCAGCGATGTGTTCAGGAGCACCGGGATGCCGCTCAGTACTTCGAATTCCTTCAGGAGCGCGTGAAATCGGGGATTGACGGAACGGTCAACTGTCTGGACGCGGCCCGATCCGTCCACGTGGGTGATCGCGGGGAGCTTGTCCGAGAGCACGGGGACGGTCAGAAGCATATAGGGACTTGACCGGTCGATGCGGAAATACCTCGAAGCGTCTTCGACAGGCACCGCGGGCGCAAAGGGCCGGAAGGATTCCCGGAACTTGACCTTGCGATTGATGATGTCCTTCATGTCCGCGCGCCGGGGATCGGCCAGGATGCTCCGGTTGCCGAGGGACCGCGGACCATATTCCATCCGTCCCTGGAACCAGGCCACGACCTTGCCTTCGCTCAGGAGCCGTGCCGTGGTCGCGGGCAGCTGGTCCTCGGGGAGCCATTCCGAGCGGATGCCGGCCTGCTGCACAGCGGAGCGGATCTCCGGTTCTCCGAAGGATGGACCCAGGTAAACATCCGTGAGAGGATGGCGGTCGGTCCTCTGAAAATGACCATGGTACGCGGCGTAGGCGGCACCCACCGCGCCTCCCGCGTCACCTGCCGCCGGCTGGATGAACAGCTCCCGGAACGGTCCCTCGCGCAGGAGCCTGCCGTTGGCAACGCTGTTCAGGGCCACGCCGCCGGCAAGGCACAGAGCGTCGAGTCCGGTCTTTTTCCTGACATGCTCCGCCATTCTGAGGACAACGGTCTCCGTCACCCGCTGAATGCTCGCGGCGATGTCGTAATGCTCCTGCCCGAGCGGTCCTTCGAAGTACCGCGCTTTGACGCCGAAGAGCCGTTCGAACCTGGCCGCATTGAACATCCTCCGGCCGTATTGATAAGCGAAGTAATCAAGGTTCAGCCGCAGGCTTCCGTCAGGCCGCAGGTCCAGGATGTCCCGCAGGATGAGGTCTGCGAATTCAGGCTTGCCATAGGAAGCCATGCCCATGATCTTGTATTCGTCGTTGTTCACCTTGAAACCGAGATAGGCGGTAAATGCGCTGTAGAGCAGGCCCAGTGAATGGGGGAACCGCATCTCATGCGTGAGGGTCAGCCGGTTTCCTCTCGCTGTCCCGTAGGCGGCAGTGGACCATTCGCCCACGCCGTCAATGGTGAGCACCGCTGCCTCGTCAAAGGGTGATGGAAAAAACGAACTCGAAGCATGGCTTACGTGGTGGGGGAAATAGAGGAGCATTCCCTCGTATCCGAGGATCTTCTTCAGGATATGGGGCAGCCACAGCTTCTGGCTGAGCCACGAGGGGATCGTATCGACGAACGCACGGGCTCCGCGCGGCGCAACTGCCAGGAAGGTTTCCAGGACCCGTTCGAACTTGAGCAGGGGTTTTTCATAAAAAGCGACACAGTCAATGTCGCGCATCGAGATGCCCGCCTGCCGGAGGCAATACCCGATGCTCTGTTCGGGAAACCGCCAGTCGTGTTTGATCCGCGAGAAACGCTCCTCCTGACAGGCGGCAACAAGGACACCGTTCCGGAGCAGGCAGGCGGCGGAGTCATGATACAGGCAGGATATCCCGAGGATGTTCATCAGAAGGGCTTCCTCGGGTCATCCTCTGAAGGCAGAGCGAGCCAATGGGTATCAGCCGGCTCTTTTGATGCAAGGGGAGATCTCCCCAATGCCCGCATGATCAAACCGATGGGAGTGATCACGAAGACAAAAAGGATCGTCAGCAGGATTGCGCCATTGATAGCGGCGAGCACCACGGCAAACCGCATCCAGAGGTCTTTGAGACGCTTCACCATAGATAGGGTCACTATATCAGATGACACCCAGGTAATGCAATATGTCCTGTGAAAATGCCGGCGATCACGGGGTTGCCGCGGGTGTTCTCTTGTAGCGTGCATACTCCACCAGTCCGATCAGGGACGGTGCTGCGATCGAGAGGAACCAGAGGATCGAGATCGTCGTGCTGGCCTCTGCAGATATGCCGACAAGACCGAAGAGGACCACGAAGGCGCTCTCCCGGAGGCCAAGGCCGGATATGGAGATGGGGAGCATCATTACCGTAACGATGATGGGAACGAAAACAAAGAGCGCGGTGAACTGAGGCCGCTGCCCCACCGCCAGCGTGATAAGGTAGATCGACAGGATCGTAAGGAGCTGGATCAGAAGGGAGAGGCCATATGCCGCGAGTATTGCGCGGCGGTTCCGGAGCGTACCGTGGAAGTAATCATAGAAATCAGCGACCGTGGAGAATCGTCTGCCGATCCGGAGGCCGAAGACCAGCAAGCTTCCTCCCAGAAATGCAGCAAAGAGCAAAGGAGTGATCCACTGCATGCCCACGGCCCTCAGGTCGTTGAAGGCGATCGCTCCGGAGATCAATCCGATGGTCAGCAGCCCCGTGTATCCCATGTATCGGTCCATGAACACCGAGGCAATGCTCCTTCCGCCCTGGCCGATCTCCCGGTAGAGATAGTATGCCTTGACCGCGTCGCCTCCCACCGCGCCCGGAAGGAAATTGTTGAAGAACGACCCTATCAGATTGAGGGAGAACAGTTTGCTGATCGGCTGACTGCCGCTCAGGAGGGCCCGCCAGCGGAGTGATGCCAGAAAAATGGTGCACAGGGACGCGAGAGAGGAGAGGGTGAAGTACCAGCCGTTCATATCGCGGAAGTGTTCGATCATGGTGCGGAGATCGATCTTCCTGAACAGGTAGGTCAGAAGAATGCCGCTCACCAGCGCTTTGAGCGCGACCAAGGCGATCTTCTTCAGGGAATTTCCTTTTCCAGACATCGTACCGTTCCGATCACCCTGCGCGAATCGCTTTCGCCGGGTCTCATAGTTTCAGGCTTTCCTTGTAAACGTCCTTTTTGGGCAGGCCCAGCTCCTCTGCCGCTGCCGCGATAGCATCCTTCTTGGTCAATCCCCGATGGAGCATCAGGTTCTTCAGGTATTCCACGGTATTGACATCCTGCTGATTCGGCTCTGCCGTCGCACCGTGGACAACGATCGTGAACTCGCCTTTAATGCTGCCAGCGTCAAGATGCCGTCTGATGTCCGGCAAGGTCCCCCGGATAGCTTCTTCGTGGATCTTGGTGAGCTCCCGGGTGACGACGGCTTTGCGCTCGCCCAGAATGGCCGCCATGTCCTCGATGGTGTTCGTGATCCGGTGGGGCGCTTCGTAGAACACCAGGGTCCGCTTTTCATGTTTCAGCTCTTCCAGCCGTTTGAGCCGTGCCGTGTGCCTGCTCGGCAGGAATCCCTCGAACACGAAGCTGTCTGTTGGCAGGCCGGAGATCGAGAGCGCTGCAATGGCCGCTGTGGCTCCCGGGACCGGCACAACGGAGATCTTCTGGTCCACGGCAAGGTTGATCAGGAAATACCCCGGGTCCGAGATGCCCGGCGTCCCTGCGTCGGTCACAAGGGCCACGTTCTTTCCGTCCAGCATCTTCGCCGCGAGCACCGGCGCTTTTTCTTCCTTGTTGTGGTCGTGGTAGCTCGTAAGAAGGGGCGCGTGGATGTCGTACTTCGCGAGCAGTTTCTGGGTATGCCGCGTGTCCTCGGCAGCGATCACGTCCGCTTCCTTTAAAATTCGGATCGCCCGGAGGGTTATGTCCTCAAGGTTTCCGATGGGAGTGGAGACGATGTAGAGAGTGCCAGTCATAATACCTGTAGCCTGTGGCCAGTAGCCAGGGGCCGGGAAGGAAAAGAGTACCCGGCTACCGGCTACAGGATCCCGGGCCCCCGTTCAGTAGCTTTTATATCTGTTCGTTATGGGGAATCTGCGGTCCTTGCCCAGTCCCCGCGGCGTGATCTTGACGCCCGGGGGGGCCTGGCGGCGTTTGTATTCGCTCGTATCCACCAGCCGGATCACCCGTTCCACGGTCTTCCGGTCATATCCCATCTTGAGAATATCCTTGAACTCCCGGTCATCCTCCACATAGGCTTTGAGGATCGGATCGAGCACGGGATAGATTGGCAGGGAATCGCTGTCCTTCTGGTTTGGGCGAAGCTCCGCGGTCGGTGCCTTGGTCATGACCCGCTTCGGGATGATCGTCGCGTTGGCCAGGCGGTTCACGCACCTGCAGACATCGTAGACCATGGTCTTGGGAACGTCCTTGATCACCGCGAACCCGCCGGCCATGTCGCCGTAGAGCGTGGCATAGCCCGCGGACATCTCGCTCTTGTTCCCGGTCGTGAGCACGAGCCAGCCGAACTTGTTCGAGAGCGCCATGAGCAGGTTGCCCCGGACGCGCGCCTGCAGGTTCTCTTCGGTCACGTCCTGCTTTGTCTTGGCGAACAGGCATCTGAGCGTGCGTAGATATGCATCAACGGTGTCAATGATCGGTATCTCCAGGAACCGTATGCCGAGGTTCGAGGCGAGCCGGCACGCGTCCTCGCGGCTCTCCCGGGAGCTGTACTGGGAGGGCATGAAAACGCCGATCACGTTCCCGCCGCCCAGGGCCGCGACCGCGACGGCTGCCACGAGAGAGGAGTCGATGCCGCCGGACAGCCCGATCACCGCGGTCCGGAAACCGTTCTTCGCGAAATAATCCTTCGTTCCAAGCACCAGCGCGCGGTACACCTCCTCGCACAGGATCATCGGCTCCTTGATCTTTCTTGCCGTCGGCAGCGGTTTCTTCGCAGCTCCCGGATCTTCCGACAGGATGACGCGATCAACGGAAACGAAGTGGCGCTGCTGCTCCCGGCTCGGCAGCGGCTTCCGCTCGGGCACCCTGATGTCCAGGGTCATGAGCTCTTCTTCGAACTGTTTGCCCATGGCGAGCAGTTTTCCGGACCGGTCGATCGCCATGCTCTGTCCGTCGAAGACCAGCTCGTCCTGGCCGCCGACGGAATTGGTATAGGATATGATGACTTGGTTCTTCCTCGCCCGTTCGGAAAGCATCCGGAGCCGCTCCCTGCCTTTTGCTTTGTGATAGGGAGAGGCATTGATGTTCACGATCACCTCAGCGCCTGCAAGCGCCTGGGATCGGGTGGGGCCTTCGGAGAACCAGATGTCCTCGCAGATGTTCACGCCCACCGTCACGCCGCGGACCGTCAAGAGGGGATAGCGGTTGCCGGGACGGAAATACCGGTATTCGTCGAACACGCCGTAGTTCGGCAGCAGGATCTTGTGATACACATAGGCGCAGGACCTGTTGTGCAGGACCGCGGCGGAATTGTACAGAAAATCCTTATGATCAACGAACCCGACGATCGCGGTTATTCCCGTGGTCTCCTTCTGGACTTCCTTGAGCGCGCGCAGGTTGTCCTTCACGAACTGGGGCTTGAGCAACAAGTCCTCGGGCGGGTAGCCCGTGAGCGCCATCTCGGGGAACGCGACGATGTCCGCGCTGAGCCTGCGGGCCTGTTTTATGTTGTCGATGATCCTGTCGCGGTTTCCCGCGAGGTCGCCGACCGTGGGATTCATCTGGGCCATGGAAATACGAAGAGTGCGCATACAACCTCTGATTTTACCACGGAGTCACGGAGGCACGGAGACGCCCGACCGGATATTGATCCTGTTCCGTTGAAAATAGAATCTGAGAACAAGGTCATAGGTCAGTGCATTTCTTCCGCTTTTCTCTGTGTCTCCGTGTCTCCGTGGTTAAATAAGTTTCTTTGCTTTGTCTATGACTTCTTTCAAGGGTATCTTCTTCTCTTCCGCGATCTTTTTGCAGTCCTCGTACTCCGGCGTTACGGTCAGCACCTCGTCGCCGAGGCGGCTGACCTTCACCCGCACCGTGCCGTGCTCAGTCTTGACCTCGCGGATCTCCCGCAGGAGCTTTTTTCTGCCAACCTGCTGGATGCGCACTCCGATGCTCGTGGTCTCGCGGAAGAGGATATCCAGGACCGCATGCTGATCTTTATTGCCGGTCAGGACGGACAGCAAAATGCCGGGGCGTCCTTTTTTCATGATGACCGGCGTAAGATAGGCGTCGTGGGCTCCCGCGGCAAGCAGCTGTCCGATCACGTGTTCATAGATCTGGGGATTCATGTCATCGATGTTCGTCTCGATCAGGACCGAGGTGTCCTCGCCCGGGGAAGACGTATATTCGGCGATGAACAGCCTGAGCACGTTCGGCTGGCCGGGAAAGTCGCGGTTGCCCGCTCCATGGGCAATGGTCCTGATCACCAGCTGGGGAAGCGGGCCAAAGGAGCTTGCCAGGGTGCTGATGAGCGCCGCTCCCGTGGGCGTGGTGAGCTCGAAAGTAATGGAGGAAGAATAGAGCGGGATGCCCTGCAGCAGCTCCACGGTCGCAGGAGCGGGCACGGGCAGACGGCCGTGTGCCGTGTGCACGCTTCCGGAGCCGACGTTCAGAGGCGAGGCGATGATCTCGGTGATGCCAAGGTGCTCCAGTCCTATCACTGACCCGACGATGTCCACGATCGCGTCCACCGCGCCGACCTCATGAAAATGCACATGATCGATGTCCGTGCCGTGAACCTTTGCCTCGGCCTCGGCCAGCCGGCGGAAGATGTTCAGGCTCTTCTGCTTTATCGTGGCGGACAGGGAAGAACTGTTGATGATCTCCCGAATGTCGGAAAGATGCCTGCTCGGTTGCTCCCGGTCATCGAGGATGACGCTCACTTTGGTGGCGGAAAGTCCCGAGCGTTTCACCTGTTCACAGCTGAGCGCGTAGCCGGGAAGGTCGAGCTTCGCAAGCTCCGAACGCAGCGCCTCGATCGGCACGCCCGCGTCCACCAGGGCGCCCAGGGTCATGTCGCCGGAAATGCCGGAAAAACAGTCGAAGTAGGCGATGGTCATGGTTTTAGTCTGTCATTGCGAGCGAAGCGAAGCAATCTCGTAGTTCATAGTGAATCATAGAGGTCATTCCATGTGGGATTCGTCGCAAAGCTCCTCGCAATGACAGCTTAAGGATTACCGCTCGCCGAGAAGGTTGATCCTATGCGCGAGCACTCCCGCGCCGAAGCCGTTGTCGATGTTCATGACAGCCACGCCGGATGCGCAGGAATTCAGCATGGTGAGGAGCGGGGCAAGGCCCTGGAACCCGGCGCCGTATCCCACGCTGGTCGGCACGGCGATCACCGGTTTGTCCACCAGTCCGCCGACCACCGAAGGAAGCGCGCCGTCCATGCCCGCGACCACGACGATCACCCGCGCGGCATCGAGTACATCCTTCTTGCTCAGGATCCGGTGGATGCCTGCCACACCAACATCATACACCGTCCGGACCGTGCTGCCCAAGGTCTGTGCAGTGACCGCCGCTTCTTCGGCGACCGGGATGTCCGAGGTGCCCGCGGTCAGTATCGCGACAGTTCCTTTGGACGGCGTCTTCTTTTTCTGCTCAATGACGATCGCCCGTGAGTTCTGGTGATACACTGCGCGTCGGTCGAGCTTCTTTATCGCCTTGAATACCTGCTCGTTCGCCCGCGTGGCAAGGATATCGCTTTTCGCGGCGAGCATCCGCTGCACAATGCCGCTTATCTGGTCCACGGTCTTTCCCTCGCAGTAGATCACCTCGGGCATGCCGTGGCGGAGACTCCTGTGATGGTCGATGTGCGCGTAGACCATATCTTCGAAAGGCAGGTGCTTCAGCCGGTCCAGCGCTGTCTCGATGGTCATGCCGCCGGCTTTCACGGCCTTGAGCAATTTTGTGAGCTCGGATTTGTTCATATTAAGGTTATCTGCGTCTCCGCGGCTCCAGCTCGCCGCGGTCGCATTCCTTGATGGCCCTTGCGGCACGCCGTTTCTTGCGCTCGCCGACCGGCTGTTCGGTCTTTTTCGCCTCGGCCAGGAACCGCTGGAGATAGGACGTCGCCTTTCCGCAGTTATCATTCGCAGCGTGGATCATCCCGATGTGGAACAGCATGTTGGGGTCATTTGGCCGCGATCGCTCAACGATCTGGAGCTCCTTGAGCGCTTCGTCGAACCTGCGCCGTTCCTTGAGCACGGCGGCAAGCTTAAGCCGAAGCTGCGGGCTGTCCGGGGCGAGCGAAAGGCCATCCCGCGCCTCCTGCTCCGCCGCTTTCAGGTCTCCCTGGCGATGATAGATCATGGCGAGCAGGAACCTCGCACGGGTGTTCTTCGGGTCCGCCTTGACCCGGGCTGCTACGGTTGCGGCGGCCTCCGCCAGTTCCTGCTTGTTCATCTCAATGTCGATATCGGTCACCCGGTAGGCAAGCTGGTTCCAGAGCTTTGAGACCTCGTCGTTCGATTCTTCGCGAGAAAGCACCACGGCCAGCTGCTTTTTCGTTTCCTCGGTCTTTGCGGTATTCTTTTCGGTCTGCAGGCGCGAGACGAGCTGATCGCGCTCTTTCCTGAGCGCTGCGTTCTCCCGCGCGGTTGCCTCGAGCTGCGCCTTGAGATCGTCGTTTTCGCGGTAGTTCTCGATCTGACGTGTGAGCGTGCTTGTGTCGATCCTGCAGCGGACCTTCGTGAAGATCTCGGGACGCTGCGCGGTGCCTCGCATCTCCTCGGCGATCACTTCGGTCTCGATGATCCCCGCGGTATAGGCAGTAACTTCGTCTTTTGTGAGGCGGTAGTCCTTCACCTCGGTCAGGCTGGCGACATAGGTGCCTGCCAGTTCCAGCGCTTTCCGCTTCGCCTCCTGCATAA
>Ga0224495_10000017_pt1 | contig 182524 bp, 172 predicted proteins | sample SF_Jul11_sed_USG_FD_168128 | JGI IMG/M metagenome (GOLD analysis project Ga0224495, IMG submission 168128) | Sediment microbial communities from San Francisco Bay, California, United States - SF_Jul11_sed_USGS_4_1 | ecosystem: Environmental > Aquatic > Marine > Sediment | place: USA...
GACGACATACCGTCAGAAATAATGAGGATGCCGATGTTCATCAAGAGATTGAAAACGATTCTGCCGGGACTGGGGGTGGCCCTGCTGGGCAGCCCCGCCCTGGCCCTGGCCCAGGATGGGGCCCAGGCCGTAGCACAGACCGTGGCCCCGGCTGTGTCGGAGATGGCCGCCGCAGGCCCCGCGCTGGATTCGGGCAACACCGCCTGGATGCTCACCGCCACCGCGCTGGTGCTGTTCATGACCATCCCCGGCCTGTCGCTGTTTTACGCGGGCATGGTGCGCTCCAAGAACGTGCTGTCCATGCTGATGCAGTGTTTTGCCATCACCAGTCTGATGACGGTGCTGTGGGCGCTGTTCGGCTACAGCATCGCGTTTGGCGGTGAGGGCGCCCTGTGGGGCGGGCTGTCCAAGGCGTTTCTGGCCGGTGTGGGGGTGGACAGTTTGTCCGGCTCCATCCCGGAAACGGTGTTCATGACCTTCCAGATGACTTTCGCCATTATCACCCCGGCGCTGATGGTGGGGGCGTTCGCCGAGCGCATGAAATTTTCCGCTCTGCTGATCTTCATGACCCTGTGGCTGGCCGTGGTTTACGCGCCGCTCTGCCACTGGGTGTGGGGCGACGGCGGCTGGCTGAAGGACCGGGGCATCCTGGACTTCGCCGGGGGCACCGTGGTGCACATCAACGCCGGCATCGCCGGGCTGGTGGCGGCGCTGGTGCTGGGCAAGCGCAAGGGCTACCCCACCACCCCCATGCCGCCCCACAACCTGACCCTCACGGTGGTCGGCGCGGCCATGCTGTGGGTCGGCTGGTTCGGTTTCAACGCCGGTTCCGAACTGGCGGCGGACGGCGTGGCGGGCATGGCCATGGCAGTGACCCAGATCGCCACCGCGACAGCGGCAATGGCGTGGATGTTCGCGGAATGGGTGCTGCACGGCAAACCGAGCGTGCTGGGCATCGCCTCCGGCGCGGTAGCGGGGCTGGTGGCCATCACCCCGGCCTCCGGCGCGGTGGGGCCCATGGGCGCCATGGCCATCGGCGCGGCGGCGGGGGTGATCGCCTATCTGGCGGCCACCCGCCTGAAACGGGCGCTGGGCTATGACGACTCCCTGGATGTGTTCGGCGTCCACGCCGTGGCCGGCATCGTGGGGGCGGTGCTCACCGGCGTGTTCTGCGCCGAATCCCTGGGCGGCGCCGGGTTTGGCGTCGAGGGCGGCATGGGCGACCAGTTGCTGGTGCAGCTATTGGGGGTGGGCACCACACTGGTGTACTCCGGCGGCGTCACCTTCATCCTGCTGAAGCTGGTGAACGCGCTGGTGGGGCTGCGGGTCTCGGAGAAGGACGAGACCGAGGGGCTGGACATCACCCAGCACGACGAGCGCGGCTACATCCTGTAGGGGGGAGCGCAACGGAACCTTCGCCTCCCGGATCGCCCTTGCGGCCCGGGGGGCGAAGTGCGTTCCGGGCGCGGCGTGTTCTGGCCCGGCGTGTTCTGGCCTGGAATCCGGCTACAGCAGGTAGCGGAACACGGCCACGTAGTGGCAAACGCTGCCCGCCAGCACAAACAGGTGCCAAGTGCCGTGAAAATGGCGGATGCGGTGACCCAAAAGAAAGAACACCACCCCCACCGAGTAGCACAACCCTCCCGCCAGCAGCCACAAAAAGCCCGCCGTGGGCAGGGCATGCAGCAAGGGGCGGATGGCCGCCACACACAGCCAGCCCATAAGCAGGTAGACCAGCACCGGCAACAGGCCGCGCCGCTGCTCCCGCGAGGTGTCGAGGATCATGCCGATGAGGGCCAGCCCCCAGATCACGCCAAAAATGCTCCACCCCACGGGGCCGCGCAGGGTGATGACGGTAAACGGGGTATAGGTGCCCGCGATGAGCAGATAGATGGACATGCGGTCCAACCGCCGCAGCAGGCGTTTGTGTTTGCCGCGCACGCCGTGATAGAGGCTGGAAAATCCGTACAGCAACAGCAGGGTGGTGCCGTAAACGCCAAAGCTGACGATCTTCCACGGATCGCCCTGATGCACCGCCATGACCAGCAGCACGGCCATGCCCACCGCCGCCGCACTGGCACCGACAATGGCGGTAACGGTGTTGAAACGCTCCCCGTGGTACATGGGATCATTGTAGGCCAGGTGACCGGCTTCGGGGCGGGTGGTTTTGCCACCGGGCCGGATGGGGAAAACGGCTCCCCCGCTCTGCCTGCCCGGCAGAGGCAGAACCGGCGCGGCCTGTTTCGCGAGGAACCCGGATCGGCCGGGTTTTCCGCGCATACCGCCGGGGGAATCCCCCCCGCCGCCGGGGCTCTCCAGCTGCCCGTCCCCCTAGGCGAATTGGGAGCGAAAGGTGGACAGTTCCTCGCGCAGGGAGGTCACCTCGGCGCGCAGTGTGGCCATTTCCTCTTCCAGACGGATGATGCGCTCGGTTTGCTCCATTCCCACCGCCAGCGCCCGTGGTTCCGGTACGGGCACCACCTCCGGCTGGCCGCAGAACAGGTGGCCGTAGCGACACTCCTTCATGCCGGTCTGGCGCGGCAACTGGGTCACCAGCGGCGTCTCGCGACCGGCCAGACCGGTCAGGGCCTCCTCCACCGCCTGCAGGCTTTCGAGGGGGTGCATGCGCTCGCAACGGGTGCGCAATTCCCCCAGTGTCTGGGGGCCACGCAGCAGCAGTTCACAAAGGATGGCCTGCTCCGCCCCGTTCATGGAGATTTTTTTGTCCAGCAGTTGCCGGTATTTGACCACCCGGCTGCCCGTCATGTGGCTGATGGCCAGAAATCCCTTGCGTTGCAAGGCGTCGATGCCCCGCACCACGACGGCCTCGTCGTAGGCCACCATGGGGTGACGGTTGGATTTCTGGTTACAGGCCGCCACCAGGCTGTTGAGGGTCAGCGGATAGTAATCCGGGGTGGTGAGCTCCTTTTCGATCAGGCTGCCCAGAATGCGTGCCTCGACGGTGTCCAGCACCACGTCCATGTTGTTCGACTCCCCAGGTGAGATCCCCGGCGAATGCCGGAAGAGACAGGCAAAGCTACCGCGCCGGGACGATTTCTGGCAAGCGGCGCCGCGCCGGGGAACCCGCCGGAGGCAATCTTCGAGGCTGGGGAAAAGGGCCCCGGTTGACGCCGCCGCCGGGCCGCAGGCACCATCCGCCGATGCCGACGCCCCCACCAACAAACCGCTCACGTCCCGGCACCGCACGCCGGGCGGTTTTGCTCGGCATGCTGTTGTGGATGGTGACCCCTTCGGCCCCGGTGCAGGCGGCGGCGTTTTTACCCCCCGGCCACCCGGCGGCCACCTGGGTGGAGGGGTGGAGCGCACGCGGCGTGCTGCCGCCGCCCCTGCCAGGGGACGGTCCCCTCACCTGGGATCGGGTGGCGGACCTGCTGGACAGCGCCCGCCCCGCCACCGACGTGGACCGGGAGCGCCTGAATGCCCTGCGGCAGGAGGCGCAGCGCCACCTGTCGCCACGGGGTTACCTGACGGCCACCACGGCAGGCGGCGTTGTCCGGGGCGCCCCCGCCGGTTACCCGCTGCCCCCGCTGCCCGCCGTTGGCAACGGCCCCGGCCCGATCCCGGGCAGTGGTTCCGGCAGCGGACAGATCCAGCGGCGCCCCCGTGGCGGCGATCTGGGCCTTGGCGCCGAACGCTCCGCCGGACGTCTGACCTGGGTGGCGCGGCCCCACCTGCCTCTGGGCCAACGCTCGGCGGGCAACCCCGGCCTTCAGGAGGGGTACGTCGCCCTGCGTGTGAAAGGGTTGCGCCTCAGCGCCGGACGCCAGCCCCTGCTGTGGGGCCACGGCCCCCACGGCGGCCTGCTGCTGTCGGACAACGCGCCGCCCCCCGCCTCACTGCGTATTTCCCCGTGGCGGCCGCACCGCTTTTCCGGCGCCGCGCGTCGGCTGGGCACGGCCGGATTCACCCTGTTCGTGGCGCGTCTGGAGGGGGGGCGGGAGATTCCCCACCCCCTGCTGGCCGGCCTGCGCATCGGCTGGTCGCCCCACCCCCGCGTCGAGGTGGGGCTGGCGCGCACCGTGATGGCCGGGGGGAGGGGGCACTCCCTGAACGGTCACGATTGGCTGAAAATCCTTTCCGGTCGCAATCTGGCTGCGGGGGTGGACACCAGCAACTCCCTGGCCGGAGTTGATCTGGCCCTGACCCTGCCTGCGGGGGCCACCCGCGCCCTGCGCCTGTACGGGGAGTACTCCGGGGAGGATGAAGCCGGGGGCTGGCCGACACGCCCGGCGCTGCGGGGGGGCATTCTGCTGGCCGGACTGGGAGCCGCCGCCGACGTCGCCCTGCGGGCGGAATTCGCCGCCACCGACGTGCTGCGCCCGGCCCCCGCCGGAGGCGTCTGGTACCGCCACGGCATTTATACCTCCGGCCACACCTACCGGGGCCGCATCCTCGGCGCCGCGCTGGGGCCGGACGCCCGGCAGGCGCGGCTGGAATGGGCGCGGCAGCGGGCCCACGCCACACTGGAGGGCGGCCTGACCTGGCTGGTCAGCGGGTTTTCCACCGCCACCCCGGAACGCCACGGTGCCGCCACCGCCGCCTGGCGAGTCCGGGCCGCCGGGCCGACGACCGGGGCCTGGCCGGTGGAGTGGTGCATGGCCACCGCCGTGGGGCGGGCCAGACGGGCCATCGACAACGGCTGGGAAGGAGGCGTCGAGGTGACCGCCACCTGGAATCTGTCGCCGTAGGAGCAACGTCCCCGTCGCCGGGAGTACGCATCCCGGTCGCCGTGGACGTGGATCCCCGAAACGCCGTAACCTTCGGGTTGTCGCTTCGGCGGCGCTGCCGTTAGAATGGGCACTGGCATCCGGTACACGGTTGCGAACCCCCAACAACAGAACATGATCGACCCCCCCCACACCCCTCCCGACACCCTCACCCCGGCCACGCCGCCGCCCTCCCCCGGTCGAGGCCGCTTCCACATCCCGTGGCTGCCCGATGATCCCGGCCTGCTGCGTTCGGCGCTGAACTCCGTGGCGGTGCGTGCACTGGGAGCCGTGGCGCTGTTCGGGTCCCAAATGGTGCTGGCGCGGGTACTGGGGGTCCAGGGGTATGGCGATTACGTGCTGGCGCTCACCTGGGTGTCGGTGCTGGCCGCCCTCGCTCCCCTGGGCATGGATTCGGCTTCGGTGCGCTTCATTGCCGCCTACCGCGAAACCGGCCACGACGCCAATCTGACCGCATTCCTGGCCGCCACCCGCCGCTGGGCAATGGCCGGCACCGTGGTGGCCACGGTGCTGATGGCGGTGGCGGTAGGGATAGTGGCAGGACACCTGCGGCCACAATTGTTGCAGGTGTTCCTGTGGGGCATTGCGGCCCTGCCCTTGATGGGGCTGTGCCAACTGTTGGCGGGGCGTCTGCAGGCCAGCCGCAGGGCCGTCTCCGCCATTGCCTACCAGGAGGTGCTGCGGCCCCTGCTCACCGTCGGCGGGGTGGCGGCGCTGGCCTTGCTGCCCGCAGCCCACGCCGGGGCGGCTGCGGCCATGGTGGTCACTGCCGCCGCCGCGTTTCTGAGTGCCACCGCGATGACCCTCCATGTGCGCCCCCTCCTACCCTCCGGACCAGCTCTTGCGGCCCGGGCGGAGTTGCGCCGCGATTGGCTCGGCACCGGCCTGTCCCAGATGTTTACCGTGCTGGCTGCCATCGCCATGGGCCAAATATCCGTCCTGATGGTCGGCATGATGGCGGGAGCCGATCAGGCAGGCATTTATGGCGCGGCAACCCGGGTCTCGGCCCTGACCGCGTTTGGTCTGGGGGTGATCAACCCCATTGCGGGCCCTCTGTTCGCGGAAGCCTGGGCCGGGAAAAGCCGCGAACGACTGGCCCAGTTGGCGCGCTTTTCCGCAATCGCCGCAGTCCTGCTTGTCATCCCCATCGCCCTGATGCTGGGGTTCGGCGGCTCCCGGATCATGGCAATGTTCGGAAAAGGCTTCACGCCTGGACACATGGCGCTGATCTTTCTGGTGCTCGGGCAGACAGTGAATGCCGCCTGCGGATCGGTGGGGCTGCTGCTGAACATGACCGGACACCACCACAGGGTTGCGATGGTTTTTGGAGTCACGGCGACGGTCAACGTGGTTCTCAATTTCCTGCTGATCCCCCCCTTCGGCATCAACGGCGCCGCCGCCGCCACTGGCCTGTGCATGGCAGCATGGAATATCATCCTCTGGGTGCAGGTTCGCGCCCACCTCGGCATTGAGCCCAGCATTCTCTCCATCTGGCCCCGCAAGAATGCGTAACTACCCTTGAAAATACCCGATTTTTTCATCATCGGCGCCCCCAGATGCGGTACCACAGCGTGGAGCCTCTACCTGGGAAAGCATCCCGACGTGTTCTTCTCCGACTTCAAGGAACCCCACTATTTTTCCGACGATTTCCCGATGCATCAGGGCATGGATTTGGACACCTACCTGAACCTGTTTTCCGCTGCGTCCCACCAGCACCTGCGCGTGGGAGAGGGGTCGGTTTGGTACCTCTACTCCCGGGATGCGGCCCACAGGATTCACGAGTTCAATCCCGCCGCCCGGCTCATCATCTGCTTGCGCAATCCGGTCGACATGGTGCACTCGCTGCACACCAGACTGGTCCTCACAGGGGAAGAGCCGATCGGCGACTTCGAGACCGCCTGGCGATATCGCAAGCAGGCCATTGGAACGCTCCCCCCCGGCCAGCCGTTGCCGGATATGCGGGCCTACCACATCGCAGGTCGCTTCAGCCCCTTCGTAAGCCGGGTGCTGGAGATTTTTCCCCGCGAGCAGGTACACGTCATCCTTATGGAAGAATTCACGGCTTCCCCACAGGCGATTTACCGCGACACCCTGAGTTTTCTGGGCCTGCCCGACGACCACCGCACCACCTTTGAACAGATCAATGCCACCCGTCATCAGGTGCGCCGACCCGGATTGAACTGGCTCCTGGCCCACCCCCCCCGATGGGCACGGCAGATCAACCAGGGGCTGGGTCGGCTCATGGGGGGGACCCGGGTACCGTGGAGTGAGGTGCGCACTGCTCTGGCCGGTAGCAAACCTGTGGCCGTAATGTCGCTCTCGCTGCGAGCCGAGATTCTGGCGGAATTCACCGATGACATCCGGATGCTGGAGAAGGGCCTCAACCGGTCGCTGGATATCTGGCTGCGGGAGTCGCCCGGAAAGCCAGCCCCACCCCGACACGACGACACACCAACCACACTTCCCCGCTAGCGGGATTCCAACGCCACCCTCGGCCCCCCCCTCGCTCCCGCACCCAGTGACACACACCCTGTCCCATACCCCGCAACCAGATCTTCCGGCAGGCGTGCCCGGCCTGACCCTGTTCTGCATGAACAACCTGCACGAACTGGGCATCCAGCGGGCCATCACCTGGATTGTCAATGGCTGGGACCAGGCTGCCCACGCCCCCGTGGCCCTGTCCCTGCACCGCCGCGAAGGGGCTCTGGAAAGCTTTCTCGACCCGCGGGTGCGGGTGTACGAGCTGGACCGCATCACCCCGCCCTTCCCCGGCTTCAGCAGCCTTACCCGGGTGATCGCCTACTACCAGCTCCTCTCCACCCTCAGGCCGTCCACGGTGATCGCCGTCAACCAGTACGAGGCCCTGGCCCTGTGCCTGGTCAAGCGCCTGTTGCCCCATTTCACCCTGGTGGTTTCGGAACACTGCCACGTGTCCAGCAACATCTCTGGCGCCGACGCCCACACCGGGGCCTTCGGCTGGTACTACCGCCATTTTTTCCGCCGCGAATACCTGAAATACGCCGATGTGATCCACACCGTCTCCCACGACGCGGCGGACGACCTGGTGCAATGCCACGGCATCCCGGCGGAGCGCATCCGCGTGATCCACAACCCGGTGGACATGGAACTGGTACACGCCCGCGCGCGGGAAGACGGCGGCCTGACCGCCCGCAAGGGCCAACGGCGTTGGCTGCTGGCGGCTTCGCGCCTGTCGCGGCAAAAACGCCTCGACATCCTGATCAGCGCCTGGGGGCAACTGGCGCGGGACCCGGAATTTGCTCCGGACTGGCGTCTGGTGATCTGCGGTGACGGCCCGGAACGGGCCATGCTGGAACGTCTGGCGCAAGACCTCGGCGTGGCCGACACGGTGGATTTTGTCGGCTTCCAGACCAACCCCTGGCAGTGGATGCACCACTCCGACCTGCTGGTGAGCACCTCGGAGTGGGAGGGCCTGCCCTGTTCCCTGATTGAAGCCCAGGCCGTCGGGGTACCGGTGGCCGCAGCCGATTGCCCCACCGGCCCCCGCGAGATTCTGCTGGACGGCCGGGCCGGATTTCTCTTCCCTCCCGGCGACGTGAACGCTTGCGCCGCCGCCATCCGCCGGGCCGTGGCAGACCCCGAAGCGGCCCGCCAGAAGGTGCGCACCGCCCGGCTGCACCTGGAACGGTTTGCACTGGCGGACATTATCCGGCAGTATGCCGATCTGGGTCAGCAGTCGTCCCCGCGCCCGGCCCGTCCGCCGATCCAGCCCCGATCTATCGGCATGAATCACCCCGCATGAGTCACCCCGCATGAGTCACCCGGACATCGAGCGCATCACCCCCACCCCGGACACACTGGAGCAGTTCCTGGCGGCCTTTCCGGACCACTTTCAGCGCTATGAATTCGCTCAGCGGTTCATCGAGCCGGGGCACGCCGTGGCCGACATCGCCTGCGGCACCGGTTACGGCACCTGGTTGCTGGGGTCCGCCTGCCGGGAGGCGCACGGTTACGACATCGCGCCCGACGCCGTGGCCCACGCCAATGCCCATTTCCGGCGACCGAACATGCAATTCCACTGCTCCGGCACGCTGCCGCCGGACACCTACGACGTGGTGGTGTCGTTCGAAACCGTCGAGCACATGGACGAGGCCGCCGGTGACCTGTTCCTGCAGAATCTCAAGGCCGCACTGCACCCCAAGGGAACCCTGATTGTCTCCACCCCCATCAACAAGACCCGCCACAAACACAACACCACGCCGTTCCATGTGCGCGAATATTCGGACGACGAATTCCCCGCCAAGTTGCAGGCTAACGGTCTGGAGATCGTCGCCATGTACGGCCAGGGCGGCACCTTTCATCAACGGTTGTACGGCGGACAGGGCAGCCCGGTCTCCATCTTCGGTATCATGAAAACCGGCGTTCACAAGCTGTTGCCCAAAGCCGTCCGCACCTGGCTGAAGACGCGGCTGCTGGGCGACCCTGCGGCGGGGTTGTCGATCCACGGTGACGGCTGGCGCAACGCCGCGGTGCAGATTGCGGTCTGCCGCATCTCCCGCCCCACCTCCTGATGCCGCTGGCTTCTGTGCGGCGGCCTGTTTAGCAGCCCCCCATGTGCGGCATCTATGGCATCGCGAAGTCGGGCACGGCACGCCAAGCCTCCCCGGCCACCCGGGCGGAAATCAGCCCGGAGGCAATCGCCCGCGCCACCGGCCTGCTGGCGCACCGCGGGCCGGACGACGCCGGTGTGTGGGTCGTCGCCGACCGCAGCGTGGGCTTCGGCCACCGCCGTCTGGCGGTACTCGACCTGACCCCCGCCGGGCATCAGCCGATGGCTGGACCCCGCGGCCACGTGCTGTGCTTCAACGGCGAAATCTACAACTTCCGCGCCCTGCGCGCCGAACTGGAACGCCTGGGCCACCCCTTTGCCGGCACCGGCGACGCCGAGGTGCTGCTGGCCGCCTACGCCGCCTGGGGCGAGGAGTGTGTGGGGCGCCTCAACGGCATGTTCGCCTTCGCCGTGTACGACCCCGGCGGCAACGGGCAGGGGCCGTCCCTGTTTCTGGCCCGCGACCCCGCCGGGGAAAAACCCCTCTACTACCACCACACCGCCGATACCTTCGAATTCGCCTCCGAGGTACGCGCCCTGGAGCACGGCGGGCGCATCGATCCCCTGGCCCTGGACCACTACCTGGCCCTGGGGTACATCCCCGGCGACCTGTGCCTGTTCGAGGGGGTGCATAAACTCCCCGCCGCCCACACCGCCCGCCTCGACCTGGGCGATTTCAGCCTGCGCACACGCCGCTACCGGGAACTGCCCGGCGCACCGGTCGGCGAAACCGGCTCCGGCACACCGGCTGAAACGGACGTCGAGGCCCTGGAGCGGGAACTCGAACACCTTTTGGAGGACGCGGTGCGCCTGCGTCTGGAAAGCGACGTGCCGCTGGGGGTGCTGCTGAGCGGCGGGCTGGACTCCGGTCTGGTGCTGGCCGCCGCCAGCCGGGTGTCGTCCCGGCCGATCGAGGCCTTTACCGTCAGCCTCCCCGACAGCCCCCTGGACGAATCCCGCCGTGCCACCCAGGTGGCCCGCCACTTCGGGGCGCACCACCACATCCTGCCCCTGGCCCCCACCGGCCTTGGCGTGCTGCACGACCTCGCGCCGCTGGTGGACGAGCCGCTGGGGGATTCGTCGCTGATTCCGTCGTTTCTGGTCTCGGCCCTCACCCGCCGCCACGTCACCGTGGCCCTGGGGGGTGACGGCGGCGACGAACTGTTTGGCGGCTACACCGCCTACGTCACCGGCCTGAACGCCCTGCGCCGCGCCGGCTGGATGCCGCGCCCCCTGCTGGCCCTGGCCGGGGCCGCCCGCTACCTTCCCGCCGGGCTGAAGGGGCGCGCCTACGGCCTCTCGCTGCGCCACGGGGCGTTGCAGCAGGCGTCGTGGTACACCACGTTCTTCGACCCGCGCCTGCGCCACCGCCTGTACCGTAACCCGCCACCGCTGGCGCGTGCCGACGCCCCGGAGCGGTGGCACGCCAGCTTGCTGGGGGCGCCGGGGGCGGCACCGATCCACCGCCTGTGCCGACAGGGCTTTTTGAGTACCCTGACGGACGACTTTCTGGTCAAGGTGGACCGCGCCAGCATGGCCCATGCCCTGGAGATGCGCTCCCCCTGGCTGGACCCGCGCCTGATCGACTTCGCCTTCGGACGCATCCCGGCCAGTTGGAAGGTGCAGGGCAATGCCACCCGGCGCCTGCAACGTCGGCTGGCGGCGCGCCTGCTTCCCCCCGATGCCGAAGTACCCCGCAAGCAGGGTTTTTCCATCCCCATGGATGCCTGGCTGCGCGCCGACCGCTGCCAGTGGGTGCGCGACACCCTGCCGGACCTGCCGGACAGCATCAACCGGGTTTATGTGGAAAAACTCATCCACGGCCACATGCGCGGCCGCGCCAACGGCGCCCGGCTGTTTGCCCTTATAATGCTGGCGTTCGCCAACCGCAACGCACGCCGCCACTAATGATCCGCGCCACCACATGCACCCCGGTCCACAGGCGGCCCCCCCGTCCGGTCATGTCGATGGGAGCCGTGCGGTGAAGATCTTGCTGGCGGGCGATTGGCAAACCCCGGTCTACGAAGAGCCGGCCCGCGCCGCCCTGGCGCGGCTGGGGCACACGGTGGAGCCCTTTGCCTGGCACTCCTACCTGCACATCCCCCGCCGGGGTGCGCGCCCCGGAACACCCGAAACGCCCAAAATCCCCGAAACGCCCGCCGCATCCACCCCCTCACGGCTGTGGGGCAGGATCCAGAACCGGCTGTTGCGGGGGCCGGCTGTGGAACGCCTCAACCGCGACCTGCAGGCCGCCGTGGAACGCCTTCGGCCCGATCTGCTGTTCATCTACCGGGGCACCCACATCCTGCCCCGCACCCTCCGCCGCATCCGCGCCGCCCACCCCGGCATCCTGCTGGCCGGATACAACAACGACGACCCCTTCGCCAGCGGCCATTTTCCCGGCCTGTGGCGGCACTTTCTGCGCGGCCTGCCGGAATACGACGTGATGTTCGCCTACCGCCACCACAACCTCGACGACTTCCGCCGCCACGGGGTGCGGCGCGTGGAACTGCTGCGTTCGTGGTTCGTGCCGGAACTGCACCGGCCCCTGCCTTCCGGGGAAGTGACCCGTTACGACTGTGACGTGGTGTTTGTCGGCCACTACGAGGCAGACGGACGGCTGGAACTGCTCGAAGCGGTGGTCCGGGCCGGTTACCACCTGCGGCTGTTCGGACACGCCAGGCAGTGGAACCCGGTACTGGCACGCTCGCGCACCCTGCGGCACCTGATCCCGGTGGATCTGGTATGGGACGACGACTATGTGCGCGCCCTGAACGGCGCCCGCATCGCCCTGTGCTTCCTGTCCCGCATCAACCGCGACACCTACACCCGCCGCTGCTTCGAAATCCCCGCCTGCGGCACCCTGATGCTGTCGGAATACACGGAGGATCTGGCCGCCCTGTTCGCCCCGGACCGCGAGGCGGCATTCTTCCGCTCCCGCGAGGAACTGCTGGCGCAACTGCACCGTTACCTCGGAGATGACCGGCTGCGCGGCCAGGTGGCCAAAGCCGGGCACCAGCGGGTGGTGCGGGACGGGCATGACGTGACATCGCGCATGCGGAACATGCTCGCCACCATCACCGCCGTCGCGCCCCGGGCAGGGTTTGCTTGAGCCGCCACCGGCCACTGATCCCCCTCGTTCCCGGCGAGGTGTCCCCCTTGCGCTACCGCGTGGGCATCCTGTTGTGTGTGGCCACCATGCTGCCCACCGCAATCACCCTGGCATGGGGACAAAGCGCCGCCCCTTCCACCCAGACCCAGTTGGGCCTGACCCTGGGGCTGGCGGCGATGCTGTCCATGGCCGTCTACGGCTGGCCTTCCCTGTATATCGTGCGCACCGGGCTGCTGGCCCTGCCGGGACTGGTGTCCGGAAGTGTCCTGCTGCTGCCGGATATCAGTTCGATCAGCCCCCACGCCTTGCTGTTCCAGACCCGGCAGATGGGCGCCACCATCACCCTGCTGACCAGTCTGGCGCTGGGGGCATCGGGGGCCGCGTGGGGTCTTGGCTGTCTCACCGCGCGACCGCCCGCGCCAGCCCCCCCCCGGGAATTCCGGGTGCGGTTTGTGGCCTACCTGATACTGGCCGTGACCGCCGCCACCTGGACCGCCCACAGCGCGGGACCGCTGATCTGGACGGCGGCGTACGTCACCCAAAAACAGAGACTGCCGCTGGGCTTGGGATCCATTCCGGCCATGATCGCCCTCGGCATTCTCGGCATGCTGGCATTTGCCTGCTTCGATCCCCGGGGAACCTCCCGGCACCGCTGGCTGGTCCTGCCGGTCGCGATCTATGCCTGCGTCTACTGTCTCTGGCTGCGGGGCGAACGCATCGAGACCCTCGGCACCCTCACCGGCGGCTATTTCATGTGGCTGCTGTACCGGCGCAGACCCGTGCGGCCCCTGTTCCTGGCTGCTGGCGCCGTGCTGATATTCGCCTTCTCCGTCAGTTGGGGCAACTACCGGATCCAGGCCACGGGGGGAACCCCGTTCCTCACATCCATCGTGTCCTCCTGGGAAGACCTGATAATAGAAACCGACGACGGGCTGGTGTCGGTGCAAGCCTCCACTTTCGGCGACATCGCGGCGACCCTGCTGAGCATGATCGGTCTGGTGGACGAAGGCGAGTTGACCCTGGTCCACGGCAAGACTTACCTGGATTTTATTCTGCGCACCCCTCCGCAGTTTCTTTACCCCGACCGGCCCGAGACCGTCGCGTGGATATTCTGGAGACACGACACCTCCACTGGCGGCGGCTTGTACGAACTGGCCGAGGCTTACTACAATTTCGGACCCGCGGGCGCCGCTCTGGTTCCGGCAATCATCAGCTTTCTGTTTGCCCGCGTTTACATGCGCGCCATCCGCCTGCGCACCCCCCTCGCCGTGCTGGCCCTGGGGCTGCTGATCGCCACCAGCTACCGCGGCATCTGGTATCAGACTTTCAATTACTACCGAATGGCGACCATCTGGCTGACGTTCGAGGCGGTTTTGATCGTGTTCACCGAGTTCAAGCGGCATGCCGCTGCTGCAACACCACTGCCGGAGCCCGAACATCCGGAACCGGCGCCGGGGCCCGCTTCCACGGGTGGTGGCTGATGCACGAAGAGCACACCCATCCGGCACCCCCCAAGGAAAAAACCCCTCCGCCCGCGCCCCGGATCGTCCATTTTGTGCTGGACCACCGCCCCGGAGGGCACCATGCCTTTATCCGCGGCCTGCGCTCCGCCCCCGCCACCCCCCCGTCCACAATGGTTACGGTGGGCAGCGGGCCGGACACCGACTTTGGCCTCACCAACCTGCGCCACCGCTGGCGCCTTGCCTTTCCCCTGGAAGTCGCGGTCAACGTGGCGCAAATCTGTCTGCTGCGCTGGCGCGGCCGGCTGGGGGGCGCGGGCACGGTGTTCCACGTCCATGGCGCCGCCAACCTGGCGCCGCTGGTGGCGGCGCGCCTGCTGCGGGTCCCCACCATATGGCAACTGCACGAAACCCTGGGCGTGCCACGCCTGCTGGCCCGGCTGGGGCAATGGGCGTTGCCCGGCGGCCCTGCGCGCATCGCCACCGTCACCCAAAAGGTGTATGCGGCGTTCGGCATCGACACCGCCACCACCGTGATGCCGCCCCTGGACACCGCTGTGTGGGTGCGCACCACCCCGCTGGGGAAAAAAACCCAGCCGCCGGTGATTCTGTCTGTCGGCAACCTGAATCCCCTGAAAGGGCAGGATGTTCTGATTGAAGCCATGGGGCAGGTTCCGGGACAATGGCGGCTGGAGCTCGTCGGCGAACCCCTCGCAACCCAGTCCGCCTACGTTCACCGCACACGCCAGATGACCGCCCGGGTCACCGGGGACAACCCACAGGGGCAGATCCACTGGGCGGGTCGGCAGGAAGGGGAACAGGTTCGGGAACGCCTCGAATGCTGTACCCTGTTCGTGCTGCCGTCCCGCAGCGAAGGGTGCCCCATCGCCCTGCTGGAGGCCATGTCGATGGGGTGTGTCTGCATTGCCACCGACGTGGGGGAGGTGGCAAGCATGATCCGTCACGGCGTCAGCGGGTGGCTCGTCCCCCCCGCCGATCCCCGGGCGCTGGCGGATGCCATCCGCGCCGCGCTCGCGCAACCACAGGAGGACCGCACCGTCATGGCCCGCGCCGCCCGAGAATACGTACTCGAACACCACACCCCGGAGCATATCGCGCGCCAGTTGGGCGCCCTTTACAGCCAGACGCTGGCCGACAGGATGCGGGCATGATCGTTCTCGGCCTCAACGCCTACCACGGTGATGCCTCCGCCTGTCTGCTGCGGGATGGCCGCCTGGTGGCGGCCGTCGAAGAGGAACGGTTCCGGCGCATCAAGCACTGGTCGGGGTTCCCCTCCGAGGCCATCCGCTACTGCCTGGCTCAGGCCGGCGTGCGCCTGCAGGACGTGGACTGCGTGGCGGTCAACGGCGACCCCGGCGCCAACCTGGGGGGCAAGCTGCGCTTCACCTTGCGCTCCCTGCCCAGCCCCGCCCTGCTGCTGGACCGGTTGCAGAACAGCGGCCGCCGCATGAGCATCGAGGCGGCGCTGGAAAAGGCCGTGCCGGAAGGAACCTTTCACGGCATCGTGCAACCGGTGGAGCACCACCTGGCGCACCTGGCCTCGGCATTCTTCACCGCGCCGTACGAGCACGCCGTCGCAGTGTCGGTGGACAGTTTTGGCGACATGTCCAGCGCCGCCTGGGGGCTGGGGGCGGGCACCCGGTTGCAGATGGACGGCCGGGTCGGGTTTCCCCACTCCCTGGGCATTTTTTATCAGGCGCTCACCCAGTTTCTCGGCTTTCCCCACTACGGTGACGAACACAAGGTGATGGGGCTGGCCCCCTACGGCCAACCGTCCTACCTGGACGAGATGCGCCGGGTGGTGAAGGTGCAGGCGGACGGCACTTTCCGGCTGCAGCTCGACTATTTCCGCCACCACCGCGAAAAGCTGACCCGGGCGCAGGACGGCGGCACCCCGGAAAGCGGCCCCCTGTGGTCCCCCAAACTGGAGCAGTTGCTGGGCCCGCCCCGCACGCCACGGGCACCGGTGACCCCACGCCATGCGGACATCGCCAGTTCGGTGCAGGCCATGTACGAAGAGGCGCTGGGTGCCCTGCTGGGACACATCCACGCCATCTACGGCGTGGACAACCTGGTGCTGGCCGGGGGCTGCGCCCTGAACTCGGCGGCCAATGGCAGGATTTGCACCTCCACGCCGTTCCGCCACCTGCACGTACCGGCGGCGGCGGGCAATGCCGGAGGCGCGCTGGGGGCGGCCCTGGCCGTCTGGCACGATTCCGAGGTAGAGGCTCCCCGGCAGCCGGTGGAACACGCCTGCTGGGGCCCGGGTTACACCGACGCCGAGATCGGCGTGGTGATCAAGAATCTCTGGTCCCGCCTGCGCGCCCGCGACTGCGCTGTGCGCAGTGCCGGAAACGACGCCGAGGTGTGTGAATTCACCGCCCGCGCCCTCGCCGACGGCAAGGTGGTGGGCTGGTTCCAGGGGCGTATGGAGTGGGGTCCGCGCCCCCTGGGCAACCGCTCCATTCTGGCCGATCCCCGGCGCGCCGACATGCGTGAGTTCATCAGCCAGAAGATCAAGCGCCGCGATTCGTTCCGGCCGTTTTCCCCCTCCATCCTGCGCGAGGCCGTGGCCGACTGGTTCGAGGTGGATGCCGACGTGCCGTACATGAGCCAGGCTCACCCGATCCGCGAGGAGCGTCAGGATCAGGTTCCGGCGGTCACCCACGTGGACGGCAGCAGCCACCTGCACACCGTGTCCGCCAGCTTCAACCCCCTGTATCATCGGCTGATCAGCGCCTTCCGCGATATCACCGGCGTGCCCATGCTGCTGAACACCTCGTTCACCGACCACGAACTGCTGGTCTGCAACCCGGCGGAGGCCCTCGAGTGCTTCCTGCGCAGCGATATGGAGGTGCTGGTGATGGGGCGTTACCTGCTGGACCGCAGCCGCACCACCGGATGATCCGGAAGCCGACAGAGGATCAAGCCAGATATAGATTATCCCCGGTACACCTTCCCGGAGACGGTCGGCCATGCCTGTGACCATCAGCGTCATCACAGTCGCCCGCAACAGCAGGGACACCATCGCCGATACCCTGAAATCCGTCACCGGACAGCACTATGAAAACATTGAACACATCGTCATTGACGGTGCGTCGAAAGACGGCACGGCCGAACTGGTGGCGGAACTTCGCAGCAACCATCTGAAGCTTGTGTCCGAGCCCGACAACGGCATATACGACGCGATGAACAAGGGTATATGTCTGGCCTCCGGAGACGTCGTCGGTTTTTTGAACTCGGACGATTTGTTCAGTGACGAACACGCGCTGGAAAGGGTCGCGCAGGCTTTTGAAAACCCCGACGTGGACGCCTGCTACGCAAATCTGGTGTACGTCGACAAACAGAACCGCCGCACGGTTCGTTGCTGGAAGTCAAAGCCGTTCAAAAAGGGTTTTTTCGCCAGGGGATGGTGCCCGGCCCACCCCACATTTTACGTTCGAAAATCGGTCATTGACCGGCTTGGTGCGTTTGATACCGGCTACCCGCTCGCGGCCGATGCGGACCTGATGATCCGCTACCTGGAGCGGGAAAACGTCAGGTCGGTCTACATCCCCCACGTTCTGGTGCGAATGCGCACGGGCGGAGTGACCAATCGAACGTGGCGCAACATTGTCCGGCAAAACGTGGAAATTTTTGCCGCCCTGCGCAAAAACGGGATACCGTTTTCCCCGATGCTGTTCTGGGCATTCAAACTGGAGAATCGTTTTCGGCAGTTCCTGGCAGGGCGATCCGCAAATGAGCGCTGACCCGGCTGTGCTTGTCACGGGCGCAAACGGCTTCATCGGGCGCGCCCTGTGTGCCCACCTGCTGGCTCGGGGTAAAACCGTACATGGGGCCGCGCGGAAGACGGCGGCCCTGCCCGGTGGCGTGCGGCCCTTTTCCGTGCCCGGTGTGGATGGCTCCACCCCTTGGAAGGAAGCCCTGGATGGCTGTAGCGCGGTGGTGCATCTCGCGGCACGCGTCCATATGACGCGGGACGTCGCCGCTGATCCCGCAGCAGAATTCCGCCGGGTGAACACCCTGGGCACGTTGAACCTGGCCCGCCAGGCGTCGGCTGCGGGGGTCCGTCGCTTCGTGTTTCTCAGTTCCATCGGCGTGAACGGCTCACAGACGTCCGGCTGTCCCTTCCGCGCCGGGGATGCCGTGGCGCCGCAGACACCCTACGCACGGTCCAAACACGAGGCCGAACAGGAGCTGCGTGGCCTGGCGGAACGCACCGGAATGCAGGTCGTCATCGTTCGGCCCCCGCTGGTGTACGGGGCGAACGCGCCGGGAAATTTCGGCACCCTCCTGCGCTGGCTCCGGCGTGGCGTGCCACTGCCTCTGGGAGCCGTGCATAACCGCCGCAGTCTGGTGTCCCTGGACAACCTGGTGGATCTGCTGAACGTCTGCCTCGACCACCCGGCCGCTGCCAACCACACGTTTCTGGTGAGCGACGGCGAAGATCTGTCCACCACCGATCTGTTGCGCCGTCTGGGCGGGCACCTGGGTATCCCGGTACGGCTGCTGCCCGTACCGGCTTCCTTGATGGGGTGGGGCGCCGGATTGCTGGGGAAAAAATCCCTGGCGCAAAGCCTGCTGGGCGACCTGCGGATCGACATCCAGAAAACTCGCCACCTGCTGGGCTGGACCCCCCCCATCGGGGTGGACGAGGGTTTGCGCCGTGCGGCCCGGAGGGGGCAGCCGTGAAACGCCTGTTCGACCTGTCGCTGGCACTGCTCTCCGGGCTGCTGCTGGCCTTGCCAATGCTGGTGCTGGTGCTCGCGGTACGTCTCACCTCGCAGGGTCCGGCCATCTACTGGAGCGACCGGGTCGGTCGTCACAACCACATTTTCCGGATGCCCAAGTTCCGCAGCATGCGGATGAATACCCCCGCCGTGGCCACGCACCGGCTGACCAGCCCGGCCGACTACCTGACGCCAATCGGCGCGTTTTTACGCAAGACCAGCCTGGATGAATTGCCGCAATTGTGGAGTATCATCAGGGGGGACATGAGCTTTGTCGGGCCCCGCCCGGCCCTGTTCAACCAGAATGATCTGATCGCCCTGCGCACCCGGTCGGGGGTACACGAACTGACACCGGGCCTGACCGGCTGGGCCCAGGTGAACGGTCGCGATGAGTTGCCAATTCCCCAAAAGGCCGCCCTGGACGCGGAATACCTGCGGCGGAAATGCCTGTGGTTCGATATCCGCATATTGTGGCTGACCTTCGTGCGGGTGGTGCGGCGCGACGGCGTGTCACACTAGGGCGTCGGCAGGGACGGGGTGGCGTGGCCGCAGGATGCACACGGACCCCGTGTTGTATTGTAGACTACGAACTTCCGAACCCTGAGCGCCTGCATGGCCCGGGGTTCGACCCGGGTGACCGGTTGGGATGACGCGGCCTCGCGTTTTGAAGGAACGCGGCCCGGAAAACCAGACGAGCACACTGTCACCGTGACGGAAAGACCTCAGACCAGACACACACGGATGAACCAGACCAACACGGACAAATTCTGGGCTGCCCGGCTGCTGGAAATGCCCAGGATGGCCAAGCGCCTGCTGGCCCTGGCTGTGGATGGGGTCATGTGCGTGCTCACCGTGTGGCTCGCCCTCTATCTGCGTCTGGAGCAGTGGGTGACACCCCAGCCCGCGTACGAGGTGGCGGCAGCGGTGTCTATCCTGATCGGGTTGCCGCTGTTCGTGCGCTTCGGTCTGTACCGCGCCATTTTCAGGCATACCGGCTGGAACGCCATGCTGAGCCTGCTGCAGGCCATGGCGATATACACCCTGGGTTACGCCACGGTCTTTTCGGTAATCGGCGTGAACGGCGTGCCGCGCACGGTGGGCATCATTCAGCCCTTGTTGTTGATGGGGGGAATGGGGCTCACCCGCGTGATGGCGCGTTACTGGCTGGGCGGCATGTACCGTTCGGCCCTGCAACGGCAAAGCCTGTCAGGGGTGCTGGTGTACGGCGCCGGGTCCGCCGGGCGGCAGTTGGCCGCAGCCCTGTCCGGAGAGAGAGAGTACCGGCTGCTGGGCTTTCTGGACGACGACACCCGCCTGCATCACCACAGCCTGGACGGGCGGATGGTCTACTCCCCCGGGGAACTGGAACACCTGATCCCGAAGTTGAAGGTGACGGACGTCCTGCTGGCCATTCCGTCGGTCACCCACAAACGCCGCCTCGAAATTCTGGAAATACTGCGGCACTTTCCGGTACATGTCCGCACCATGCCCAGCATGGCCGACCTGGCCTCTGGCCGCTTGCGCCTGAATGACATACGCGAACACATTACCGACCTGCTGGACCGCGAGATGGTCACCCCCAGCCGCCAGTTGCTCCACCGCAACACCTTCGGCAAAACCGTTCTGGTAACCGGTGCGGGTGGTAGCGTCGGCAGCGAACTGTGCCGCCAGATCGTCAAATGCCGACCCAAGGCCCTGCTGCTGGTGGACATGAGCGAGTTCGCGCTGTACCGGATCCACCACGAACTACAGGCCGAGCAGGAGGCACAGGGCTTCGCCTGGGGACCCGAACTGGTGCCGTTGCTTGCCTCCGCGTGCGACCCGACACGCATGCAGGAGATCATGCATACGTGGCACCCGCACACGGTCTATCACTCCGCCGCCTACAAGCATGTGCCACTGGTGGAGCACAACCCGGCGGAGGGGGTGCGCAACAACGTATGGGGAACCTGGATTTGCGCCCGGGCGGCGGCGCTGTGCGGGGTGGAAAGCTTCGTTCTCATCAGCACCGACAAGGCCGTTCGTCCCACCAACATCATGGGCGCCAGCAAACGTCTGGCCGAAATGGTGTTGCAGGGATTGGCCACCGCCGATTGGGAGCACCTGCCGGGTGACCAGCACCTCAACCCGACGCGCACCTGTTTCTCCATGGTGCGTTTCGGCAACGTGCTGGGTTCCAGTGGCTCGGTGGTGCCCCTGTTCCGCGAACAGATCAGGAACGGTGGCCCCATCACCATCACCCATCCCGACATCACCCGCTATTTCATGACCATCCAGGAGGCGGCCCAGTTGGTGATTCAGGCCGGCGCCATGGCCACCGGGGGCGACGTATTCGTGCTGGACATGGGCCAGCCGGTGCGCATTTACGACCTGGCGCGACGCATGGTGCAGTTGTCCGGATTGACGGTGCGTGACGAGGCCCACCCCCACGGGAACATCGAAATCCAGATCACCGGCCTGCGGCCCGGCGAGAAACTCTACGAGGAGTTGCTGATCGGCGACAATCCCGAACCTACCCAGCACCCGCGTATTCTGAAGGCACATGAACACTGCCACAGTTGGGAAGTATTGCAGGATGAACTGCACACCCTGGAACTGGCGCTCAACAGGAACGATGTGCCTGTCATTCGCAACACCCTGCGCCAGTTGGTTCAGGGCTACGAACCCGCGAATACCGTGGTGGACTGGGTACACCTGGCCCACGAACGCGAGGAAATGGCGAAAACGTGGCGCGTCAAGCCCTCGCCCATCACCATGCCGCCCGGCCAGGATCCCTTCCCCAACTCCAGACGACCGCTGGACACCTAGCCCTGAACCCGCCGCCCGGTGAGTGCCACGAAACGCTCCACCCCTCCCGCGTGCCCGCCGCGCCTACGCCTTGCGCCGGGTTCCGCCCGTGCCTGTTCGTCTTGCCCCGTCGGCTCCCCCTGATCTCCCCGATTTCCCCGATTTTCCCGATCCTCCGGCCCTTGGATGGGCGGCCTCGTAGGCGGCGGTGAGCTGGGCCGTGGAGACGTGGGTGTAGCGCTGGGTGGTGGACAGGTTGGCGTGGCCGAGCAGTTCCTGAATCGCCCGCAGGTCGGCGCCGTTGTCCAGCAGATGGGTGGCGAAGGCATGGCGCAGGCCGTGGGGCGAGGTGGGGCGGAGCACCCCCGCCTCCGCCAGACGGCGCGACAGGATCCACGCCAGCCCCCGGGTGGTCAGGCGGTTGCCCTCCCGGTTCAGGAACAGGGGCGCGCGCTTCGGCTCCCGGCGTCCGGTGGCGCGCCATGCGCTCCACAGGTTGAGGTAATCGGCCAGCGCCCGCGCGGCGCCGCCGCCGATGGGCACGATGCGCTCCTTCCGGCCCTTGCCCAGCACCCGGATCAGCCCCTCGCCGAGGCGCAGGTCCTGACGGTCCAGCCCCACCAGTTCGGCGGCGCGGACGCCCGCCCCGTAAAGGGTTTCGAAAATGGCCCGGTCGCGCACCGCCAGCCGATCGGCCGCAACGCCCTGCGGCGGAGTGGCGGACCCGCCGACGTCGGCGGGAGAATCCGCCGCTTCCCCCCCGCCGCCCGCCAGCAGGCGGTTCAGGTCATCCCGGCCCGGCAGGCGCGGCAGGCGTTCCGGCAGTTTGGGGCTGCGCACCCGGGCGCACGGATCGGTACTCACCTCGCCCCGGCCACGCAAGTCGGCAAACAGGCCGCGCACCGCCGCCAGCTTGCGGCCGGTGGAGGCGGCGGCCAGCCCGCGCCCCATGAGCCCGGCCATGAAGCCGCGCACCATGCCGGGGGTAACTTCTGCCGGGGCCGGAGCTTCGCCCTCGGCACGTGCCAGAAAGACGCGGAATTCGGCCAGATCACCGCCGTAGGCGCGCACCGTGTGGGCCGACATGCCGCGCCCGGCCAGCCGCTCCAGATATCCGGCGATGGCCCGCTCCATTTCAGAAGCCGGGGCGGCGTTCGGCGCAAAGTCCACCCCGGACTCCGGCCCCGCCCCCGCTCCTACGCCTGTTGCTGAGTCCCCGACCATTCCATCCCCCCCGCCCGCCAGGCCAGAAAGTCCTCCCGTGCCCGCTGGATGGCCGCCTCCCGTCGCTGGGCGCGGCTGCGCACCCGCGCCGCCGGGGGTGGAAACAGGCCAAAATTGATGTTCATCGGCTGAAAACGCTCCGCCCCCTGCGTCAGATAGCGCGCCAGCGCGCCGATGGCGGTACCTTCCGGCACTTGCAGGGGACTGTCGATACCTTGCACCCAGCGGGCGGCGTTGAGGCCCGCCAGCAGCCCCATGGCGGTGCTCTCCAGATAGCCCTCGACACCGGTGATCTGCCCCGCCAGCCAGATGCCGGGATGCCCCTTGAGCATCAGCCCCGGCTCCAGACAGGTGGGGGAGTGAACGTAGGTGTTGCGGTGGATCGCGCCAAAACGAAAAAATTCGGCGTTTTCCAGCCCCGGAATGGTGCGCAGCACCCGCTCCTGCTCCGGCCACGCCAGCTTGGTCTGGAAGCCCACCAGGTTGTAGTAGCTGCGCGCCAGGTCCTCCTGCCGCAGTTGCACCACCGCGTGGGGCATGCGGCCGGTGCGCGGGTCGGTCAGCCCCACCGGCTTCATCGGCCCGTGGGCCAGGGTTTCCGGGCCGCGCGCGGCCATCACCTCGATAGGCATGCAACCCTCGAAATAGATCGCCGGCTCCTCGAAGGCGGCCGCTTCCACGGTGCGCGCCGCCAGCAGGTCGCGGATGAACCCGGCATACTGCTCCGCATCCAGAGGGCAGTTGAGATAATCCCCCTCCGGGTCGTCCCCGGCGTCGTAGCGCGAGGCGCGGAACGCCACCTCCAGATTCACCGAATCGGCGGCCACGATGGGGCTGATGGCGTCATAAAAATACAGGCCGCGCTCACCGGTGGCCGCCCGGATCGCCTCCGCCAGAGCCGGGGCGGTCAGCGGGCCGGTGGCGATCACCGCCGGGGCCGGGGGCAGGCCGGTGATCTCCTCCCGCACCAGCCGGATGCGGGGGTGGGATTGAATGGCCTCGGTGACGCTGCGGGAAAAAACCTCCCGATCCACCGCCAGGGCCTTGCCCGCGGGCACCCGCGCGGCGTCCGCCGCGCGCAGGATCAGGGAGCCCAGGCCGCGCAACTCGGCCTTCAGTTCCCCCGCCGGGGTGTCGGGGGCGTCGGATTTGAGGGAATTGGAGCACACCAGCTCCGCCAGCCCCTCGCCGCGATGCGCCTCGGTGGGGCGCGCGGGGCGCATCTCGTACAGGGTGACCCTCAACCCCGCCTCGGCGGCCTGCCAGGCGGCCTCGGAACCCGCCAGCCCGCCGCCCACCACGGTCAGGTCAGTGGCGCCCGGTGTCGGCACCTAGGCGGCCTTCTTGGTGTATCCGCAGCCCTTGACCGGGCAGACCAGTCCGCCGCGCTTGACCACCAGGAACGGGTGTTCGCAGGTCGGGCACGGTTCCGCCACCGGCCGGTCCCAACTGGCGAAGTCGCACTTGGGGTAGTTGCCGCAGGAGAAGAACACCTTGCCCTTGCGGCTCTGCTTTTCCACCAGATCGCCGCCACACCCCTCCCGCGGGCATTTGACGCCGGTGGGGATGGGGCGCGTGGTCTTGCACTCCGGATAGCCGGTGCAGGCCAGAAAACGCCCAAAACGGCCATTCTTGATGGCCATCGGCTTGGCGCACTGGGGACAGGGGGTGCTGGTCACCTCGTCGTGGACGATCTCGATGCCGCGCTCGGACTCGCGGAACTCCTGGGTGTTCTTGCACTCGGGATAGGCGGAGCAGGCCAGAAAACGCCCGTGGCGGCCCCAGCGGATGACCATCTTCTGGCCGCACTGGTCGCAGTCGATGTCGGTGGGCACCTGCTCGCGCTTGATGTTGCGCATCTCCTCCTGAGCCGTTTCCATGTCCTTGTTGAACGGCACATAGAAATCCCGCACCGACTCCTGCCAGTTCTTCTTGCCGTGCTCCACCTCGTCCAGTTCCGCCTCCATGCCGGCGGTGAACTCCGGGTCCAGCACCTTGGGGAAGTGGGCCACGAGCAGGTCGTTGACCACCACCCCCAGGTCGGTGGGGTGCAGGCGCGATTCGCGCTTTTCGACGTACTTGCGGTCCTGGATGGTGGTGATGATGGTGGCGTAGGTGGACGGCCGGCCGATGCCGCGTTCCTCCAGCTCCTTGATCAGGCTGGCCTCGCTGTAGCGCGGCGGCGGCTGGGTGAAATGCTGTTTCGGCTCCAGTTCGCGGGCGGTCAGTTTCTGCCCTTCCTCCAGGGCCGGCAACACCCCCTCCTGCTCCTCGGCGGTTTCGTCCGGCTGAACTTTTTCGTCCTCCGGGTCCGCCACCGTCTCGCCGTAGGCGCGGCGCCAGCCGGGGAAGGTCAGCACCGAGCCGGTAGCGCGGAAGGTGGCGCGGCCGCACAGCAGGTCGGCGGCGGTATCGTCGTAGCGTGCCGGGGTCATCTGGCAGGCCACAAAACGCTCCCAGATCAGTTTATACAGGCGGTACTGGTCGCGGCTCAGAGCCCCCGCCACCTGATCGGGGTGCAGCGTCACGTCGGTGGGGCGGATCGCCTCGTGGGCGTCCTGGGCCGAGGACTTGGACTTGTAGACGTTGGGCTTGTCCGGCAGGTAGTCGGCGCCGTAGCTGGAGCGGATGAAATCCCGCGCCGCCTCCACCGCGTCCGGGGAGATGCGGGTGGAGTCGGTACGCATATAGGTGATGAGACCCACCGGCCCCTCGCTGCCCATCTCCACGCCCTCGTAAAGCTGCTGGGCGATGCTCATGGTGCGCTTGGGGGCAAACCCCAGACGGCGCGAGGCGTCCTGCTGCAACTGGCTGGTGATGAACGGCGCCAGCGCCTTCTTCTTGCGCTCCTTGCGGGTGACCGCATCCACCCGATAGGGGTGGTCGGCAAGTTCCGCCACCAGGGCGCGGGCGGGGCCTTCCTCGGTGAGCTTGACGGCCTTGCCGTCCAGCCTGGTAAAGCGTGCCTCGAAGGGCGGCGGCCCGGCAAAGCGGGCGGTGATGGACCACGACTCCTCGGGCACGAAGGCGCGGATCTCGGCCTCGCGCTCGGCCACCAGCCGCACCGCCACGCTCTGCACCCGGCCCGCGGACAGGCCGCGCTTGACCTTGTCCCACAGCAGGGGCGACAGACGGTAGCCGACGATGCGGTCCAGCACCCGGCGCGCCTGCTGGGCGTTGACCATGTCGTCGTCGATGCGGGTCGGCTCTTCCAGACCTTGCAGGATGGCCTTCTTGGTGATTTCGTTGAAACGGACGCGGAATAGCTTGTCCTTGGCGTAGCCCGCGTCCTGAATCTCCTGGGCAATATGCCAGGCAATGGCCTCGCCTTCGCGGTCAGGGTCGGTGGCCAGATAGACGCGGGCGGCGTTGCGGGCGGCGCTGCGGATTTCGTCCAGCACCTTTTTTTTGCCGTGGATGGTGATGTAGTGGGGCTCGAAACTGCCGTCCACGTCGATGCCGATCTCGTCCTTGGGCAGGTCCTTGACGTGCCCGACGCTGGATTTCACGACAAAATCCTTGCCCAGATACTTCTGGATGGTGCGCGCCTTGGAGGGCGATTCGACGATGAGCAGTGACTTGGCCATTACCTACTTCTTAAACCAACCCGCGCCTTTGGGCAAGCGGCATTACGCAACCGAAGGGGGGCGAATATACCGGTTACCGGGCAATTTTTCCACCAGTCCCGCCAGTTCCAGCGCCAAAAGGTCCCCCAAAAGCCCCGGCACCGGGCGACCCACCCGTGCCGCCAGAGTGTCCACCGCCATCGGCACCGTGTCCAGTTCCGCCAGCAACCGCCGCTGTTCCCCGGGCAACCCCGGCCAGCGTTCGGCGGGATCCTCGGCCACATTGTTGCCGGTGGCGGCCAGCGCCAGTTGCGGCAGCAGGTCGGCGATCAGGTCCGTGGGCGAGGTAACCAGCGTGGCCCCTTCGCGGATCAGGGCGTGAACCCCCGCCGAGCCGGGCTGGTCGATGTTGCCCGGCACCGCGTACACCGTCCGCCCCTGTTCCGCCGCCATGCGCGCGGTGATCAGGGAGCCGCTGCCCTTTTTCGCCTCCACCACCAGCACGCCGATGGACAACCCGCTGATGATGCGGTTGCGACGCGGGAAATTATGCCCCACGGGACGGGTTCCGGGGGGAAATTCGCTTACCACCGCCCCTTTCTCGGCGATTTCACGGAACAGGGTAATATTTTCCGGGGGATAGGGGATGTCCAGACCGGTGCCCATCACCGCCACCGTGTTGCCCCCCGACCCCAGTGTGGTGCGGTGCGCCATGCCGTCCACCCCCACGGCCAGCCCGCTGACCACGGTCACTCCGGCATCCACCAGGCTGCGGCAGAAATCCTGGGTCACCTGTCGGCCATAGGGGGTGATCCAGCGCGAACCGACCACGGCCACCGCCCGGCCAATGCGCGCCAGACCGTCCCCTTTCAGGTACAGGAGCGGCGGCGGATCGGCGATCTCCGTCAGCCTTTTCGGGTAGGCCGGGTCTTCCATGGCCAGCAGCCGCACCCCGCTCTGCTGTGCCCACTCCAGCAGCCGTTCCTCGGCAGCCGTGGGGCGTGCCTCGACAATCGCCTGCGCCAGCGCCGGAGACGCCTCCGCCTCGGCCATCAGCCGCTCCTCCCCGGCCGCCAGCACCGCCGCCGCGCTGCCGAACTGGCGCACCAGCCGCGCATAGCCGATGGACCCCACGCCGCGCACCGCCGCCAGTGTCAGGGAGGCCCCCACATCCACCGCCGCACCGCTCACGGGCACCCACCGGCAGGGGCGTGGCCCTGCAGCCAGTCGCGCACCCGCTGCGCCACCTCGTCCGCAGTCTGGCTGCGGGTGTCCACCACCAGCGCCGTGGCCCTTTCAGGCCCCACAAGGGGCTCCCCGTCGCGCCATTGCTGCTCCAACACCTCCAGAGTGGCATCGGAAAGGTCAACGCCAAGGGCGGCGCGTTTTGTGACCCGCTCCGCCAGCACCTCCGGGGAGGCCTCGCAGGACACGGTCAGACACGGCACCCCGGCGCGTTCCGCCACCTCCCGTGCTGCCTGCCGCCGGGCGGCCTTCAGGTAGGTGGCGTCCAGCACCACCGGAAATCCGGCCTCCAGCGCCTGTGCCGCCAACTGGTGCAGACGCTGATAGGTGGCGTCGGTGGTGGCGGCGCCGTACAACCCTTCTCCCACGGCGGCGGCGTGATGCTCCCGGCCCATCCCGGCCAGCCGTTTGCGTTCGGCATCGGAACGGATGCGCACCGCCCCCAGCCCCTCCACCAGCCGGTTGCTGAAATGGGTTTTGCCGCTGCCGGTCACGCCGTGCATCAGCGCCAGCCACGGACGGGGCGGACGGGTGTAGGCATCGGACAGCGCCACCCGCGCGCCCACGGTGGCGGTGCGGGTGGCGGCATCGAAGCCGGTGGCAACGGGGGTCAACGCCGCCACCTTGGCGCGCACCCAGGCGCGGTACGACAGGTACAGGGGCAAGAGGGCCAGCCCCGCGTAGTCGCCGCTGTGTTCCAGGTACAGGTTGAGGAAGCGCGCCCCCAGTTCGGGCCGCCCCCTGGCGTCCAGGTCCATGCGTGTAAACGCCACCTCGGCCATCACGTCGGTAAAGCGGAAGGCCGGATTGAACTCGATGCAGTCGAAAAGTTGCAGTTCGCCGTCCACCCACGCCGCGTTTTGCAGGTGCAGGTCGCCGTGGCACTCGCGCACAAAGCCGTCCGCCAGACGCGCCGCGATGCGTGCCTCCAGCGCCGCAAGGCGCGCCTCGCTCCACTCCCGCACGCGCCGAAAGGTGTCCGCCGGGATCAGTTCCGGCACAAAGCGCGCGGTCAGTTCGAAATTCGCCAGCACTGCGGCGCGCACCTGCTCCACGCCCCCCACGCCGTCCCCGGGCCGGGCCTGCGCCGCCCGGGCGTGGAATTTCGCCACCTGCCGGGCCATGGTGTCCACATGCGTCGGCTCCAGGGTGCCCGCCTCCAGCATGCGGTCCAGTTGTGCCGACTGGGGAAACTCGCGCATGCGCACGGCGTATTCCAGCGTCGGCTCCCCGGCAGGACCCGCATTTTGGCCACCGGCCTCTCCGTCAATCCGCACCCTGGGCGCCCGCTCGCTGCCGGTGATCGCCGCCACCCCCAGATACAGGGGCGCGGCCAGGCGCCGGTTGAGACGCACCTCTTCCGCGCAGAAATGACGCCGTTTTTCCAGCGTCGAGTAATCGACAAAGCCGAGATTCACCGGCTTCTTGAGCTTGTAAACGTACTCGCCGGTAAGAAACACCAGGGAGATGTGGGTTTCGATCACACGCACCGGGACGGTTACCGGGTGGGGGTAGGCCTCGGGGCGGCAGAGCCCCTCACGCAGCGGATGCGCAGTGGATGCGGCCATGGGGGCAGCCGGGCGCGGCCCCCTACAGTACGATAAGTTTCTGGCCGCGCCGCGCCGGGCGCAGGGCGGTCAGGTCGCCGGAGAACGCCACGTGCAACTTTACCGGCATGCGCTCCCCCTCCCAGGCGCTGATGGACAGCGCCCCCTGGGCGTCCACGTCGAAGCGCATGTGCAGGTCCGGTTCCCCCTGGGGCACCGGCGGCAACCCGTCCAGTCGCAGTTCGCCGAGCAGGGTCACACGGCCATCGGCGTCGCGGCGTACGATGCGGAACACCACCTGGGACTGGCGGTCCTCCACGGTGGTGAACACGTGTTCGCCCTTGGCGGGCAGACGCTGGCCGCGCGCCACCACCACCACCAGGTGCCCCACGTCGTCCGCCACCCCCAGGTCGTAGGGAAGGTGTTCGTGCAGGGTTGGAAAGCGTACCGGCTCCGTAGCCTTCTTGCCCGGCATGGTCAGCTTGCCGTACAGGGCGGTGCCCACCGCCACCGCCTCGTCCGGGCCCAACAGCGGGTCGTGATGGGCCACCACCGGCCCCAGCCGCTCCAGCATGCGTTCGCGGAACGCGGGCACGGCGCTGCCGCCGCCAGAAAACACCGCGCGAGTGATGCCGATGCCCTGGGCGGCAGCCGCATCCAGAGCCTGCTCCAGCAGTGTCCCGGCGCGCTCCAGCAATCCTTCCCACAACGTCTCGGCCTGCTCGCGGGTCAAATCCAGAGGGGCACATTCGCGTCCCTCCAGCCAGGTGTCGGGCACCGGGATGGTCACCTCGGTGTTGTAGGTCAGTGATTCCTTGGCCCAGCGCGCCAGGTCCAGCAGGCGAAAGCGGAATTCCGGGATGTCGGCGGGGTCGATGCCGGTTTCGTCCAGGATGTGGTGACACAGGTGATAATAGATCACCCGGTCGAAATCCATTCCCCCCAGGTGGCCGTCGCCATACACCACCGGCACATCGATGATGTCCGTGGTGCAGGTGACCACCGAGATGTCCAGGGTGCCGCCGCCCATGTCGATCACCAGCGTCGGCGCGCCGTCCCCCAGCCCTTGATAGAGGCTGCCGGACTGGGGCAGGGCGAAGGCCAGGGTGGCGGCCACCGGCTCGCTGACGATGGCGTGCAGTTCCACCCCCGCCAGCAGCGCCACCTGATGAATCGCGGCCCGCTGCGCCACGTCGTAATGGGCCGGCACCGCGATGGTCACCGGGCCAATGTCGTCGTTCAGGCGCTCCCTGGCCCGCGCCACCACCTTGCGCAGAATCAGGGAGCTCAGTTCGACTGCGGAATATTCGCGGCCGTGGAACAGAAAGCTGCGCGGACGGCCCACCCAGCGCTTGGACTGCAGGGCCAGGTTCTCGGCGCGCATGCCCGGGTTGAGGAACGGGTCCTGCCCCACCTGCACCACGTTGGGGGTTTCGAAATAGATGGTGGAGGGCAGCAAGGCGTTGCCGTCGTTGCCGTACAGCACGCGCGGCTCGCCGCTCGCGTCCACCCACGCTGCGACGGTGTTGGTGGTACCCAGATCAATGCCGATCGGTGTCATGCGGGCGCTTCCAGGCTGTTTTGTAGGTTGCCCCGCCGCCGTTCGGACGAACGGCGGTATCGGGTTCTAAAATCTGTTTCCCAGTCTACCCGAAAAGTCTCTGTCCGCCGAACCTGGCGCGTCCGCCAAAGCCGTCTCATCCGCAAGTGCCCCCCTCCTGCGCGGCGGGAAAAAAAGCGGCCCCGCCCGGAGCAGGTCTTGCCCTGGGCGGGGCCGCGGGTTCACGGCCAGGGTGGCGGCTAGTCGCGGACCGCGACCACCTCGGCGTCAAACGGATAGCTGCTCAGGAACTTCATCGGGATACTTTCCTTGGTCTCGTCCTTGAAGGAGGACACCAGGGTGGTAAGCTGATCGGCCTCCTCGTCGGTAAGGCGGAAGTTGGGCATGATGGTGCCCGGCGTGATCTTGCCCGGATCCTTGAAGTGCTCCCACTCCCACTGCAGCTTGGTGTGGTCGCCTTCCACATGCTCGAAGATGTGCACCAGATAGAAGGACAACTCGGTCTTGCTGCCGAAGCCCGACAGCTCGGGACCGGCGGTACCCTTGGTACGCATCTGGCGCGCCGTGTGGCAGGCGCCACAGCCCTTGGTGCGGAACAGCTCCTTGCCGGCCATCAGGGTCGGCGCCTCGGGCAGACTGGCATTGCGCGAATACAGGTTCTGGTGGCACTTGGAACACGACGACTGGGCGAACACGCCGGTCAGCAGTTCCCGGTCCAGATGGTGCACGTCGCCGTGGGTGGCCTCCACCGACAGGGCCTGCCCCTCGCCTTCGTGACACACGGTGCAGCCGAATTTTTCGAACGGATGCCTGAGGATGTAGCCAGTGGGCTTGCCTTCTTCGTCGAAGAAATCCGGGTGGGTGGTGTAGGGCTGCGGCGCGTCCTTGAACAGGGGGTTGCCGATGCCCTTGTGGCAGGTCATGCAGCGGTCCGCACGGTTGTTTACCGTCGGCAGCCACACCTGCTCAATCTTGAGCGGCGCGTTGGCCAGCGCCGGATCGTTCATCTTCTGCGCCAGCATTTTGTAGTAGGGCCGCTGGTAGTCGTGCCACTCGGGGTTGGCCCCGTTGTAGCTGAGAATCCCGAACACCACCGCCATGCTCACGCCGGCGAAGGCAAACAAAACATTCTTGATGTCCATGGATGCGAAGGCCTCTCCCTCTTTACTTGGATCTCGCTCGGCCCTGAAACACTGCCTGGGGCGCTAGAGCTTGAACCAGGGGGTCACCAGGAAGTACTTGATATTGAAGCCCAGGCGCAGAAACACCTTCACGGGCGACAGCCACAACAACGCCATTAAAGACCACACGGTCACATAGCGCGCCATGCCGAGTTGGCGCGAAAAACTGCGCCACAGCAGGGCCGGCAGGACCATGAACGCCACGAAATAACCGATCACCAGCAGGTAGGTCAGCCAATCGGCGGCGACCGCATCCAACCCCCAGCCGTGCAGGATCACGTTCATGTCGTTGAGCGAGGCGCCGGAGGCGGACTTGTGCTTGTGCCAGTCGTCCCACGGCCAGTACCACGCCCAGTCCAGACCGCGGAAGAACACGCCGATGATGATGAAAATCCACCACTGGATGAAGCCGAAGATGAACGTCCAGATGGCGAACTTGCGTTCCTTCCAGGCCCAGTAGCCGACCCCCTTGGGGTTGATGTCGACGTAGGGGATCGCCATCAGGCCGACGATGATCAGGCTCGGCAGCACCACGCCCGCCAGCCACGGGTCGAAGAACACCAGCAACTCCTGCAGCCCCAGGAAGTACCAGGGGGCCTTCATGGGGTTGGGGGTGGTGTCGGCGCTGGCCATGTCTTCCAGCGGGGCGTGCTTGAAGGTACACACCCACAGCAGCCCGGCCAGGAACACCAGGGCCGCGATCAGCTCGATATACAGCAGGTGCGGCCACACGAAGACCGTGTCCTCGGGCTGCTTGCGCACCTGGAAGCCCTGCCCCTTGACCAGTTCCATCAGGGCATAGGACTTCTTCTGGTTGCGCGGGTAGATGTTCTCTGTGGTATGGCGTTCAGACACGGGGTGCCTCTCCTCTCGCGTTCAGCTCACAGGACAATTCACAAGGCAATTCACAACACATCGGGGCCGTCCCCTGCAAAAACACCGGAGCCACTACAGCGGCCCCGAAAAGCCGTCCTTGCGGATGCGCCAGAAGTGCACCACCATGCCGGCGGTGATCAGCACCGGCAGCGCCACGCAGTGCAGCACATAGAAACGCAGCAGCGCGTTCTGGCCCACCACGGTGCCGCCGATCAGCAGGAAGCGGATGTCGTTGTCCACCCGCATCCCCAACTGCTGACCCCACGGACCCGCATAACCGATGAACGGCGTGGCCTCGGCCATCTTGGTGCCCACGGTGATCGCCCACAGGGCCAACTGGTCCCACGGCAGCAGGTAGCCGGTCCAGGACAGCAGCAGGGTGAAGGTGAGCAGCAGCACGCCGATCACCCAGTTGAACTCGCGCGGCGCCTTGTAGGAGCCGGTCATGAACACGCGGAACATGTGGGCCCACACCAGGAACACCATGGCCTCGGCGCTCCACTTGTGCAGGTCGCGCATCAGGCCGCCCATGAACACGTTGGAGGTGAGGTCCTTGATGTTGTGGTAGGCCTGACGGGTGTCGGGCACGTAATAGAACATCAGGAAGATGCCGGTGAAGGTGAGCAGCAGGAACATGAACGCGCTCATGCCGCCCAGACACATGGTGTAACGGAAGCGCAGGGCGCTGCGCTTGATCTTCACCGGGTGCAGATGCAGCAGCACGCTGCTGAACATGATCAGCGACTGGTTGCGGTCGTTGTCCGGATAACCGTGGCGAAACAGCGACTGCCAAACCTGGGTGTCGCGCACGAATTTGGCGAAACGTTCAATCACAACAAACTCTCCACATGTTCACAGGCCACATGCCCACAGGCCGCATGCTCACAGAACACCGCATCCACACATCCGCCGCGACCGCAGCGGAAAACCAACCTCCCGGCTCCGGCACAGGCCCGGCGCTACAGGCCCGGCGCTACAGGTCCAGCGCTACAGGTCCGACACTACACGTCCAGATAGAACGGCTTGACCTTGCGCCCATCCGGGTCCACATACACCGCGATCCCCTCGATGGATTTGGGATCCGGATCCTGACGCACCGAGGTGTTTACCACCACCTGCCCGTCGATGGGGTCCAGCGAAATCGCCGCCCGCCACAGGGTGCGCGGCGCCGGACCACCTCGAACGTTGCCGTTGGTGTCATAAATACTGCCGTGACACGGGCAGCGGAACCGCTCCTGATCCGGGAACCAGTTGGGGGTACACCCCAGGTGGCGGCAGATCGAGATCAGCGCATACATTCCCTGCGCCTCGCGCACCACCCAGAACTGCCCCTCGGTTTTCCAGCGGGTGTCCACCCCCAGACCGTAGTCCTTGGGGGGGCCGATCTTGAACGTTGTGGGCGGCTCATAGAGAACCGTCGGCACGTAGAACTTGAACGAGCCGAGGCCCACTCCGCCCATGGCCGCCAGGAACCCGCCCCAGCCTACCAGGGTGAAGAAGTCGCGGCGCGACACAGGCTCGGAGCCTGCCTCGCCGCCAACGGCCTCAAAGCCACGCATATCCTTCAATGGCACACGCACCTCCTTACCGGGACCACGGGGACATCATTCGCCGGACAGGGGAACAACTCACCCTGAATCCGCCCCGGCACTCCCCCGAGCCAGCCAGCCAGCCGCCGGTCGGGTCATGAAACGGAACCTTCCGGTCATCATAACACCCGACGGGAAACAAACTCACCAATCTGCACCAACCCCTGTGACGCGAACCGGAGCGACCTCTCCAGAGCGGCTCCCGGGAAGGGGCCGCAGGCCGACACTCACGCCTTTTCCACACTGACAGGGGGCATATATTTACCGACCTTGGCGCCCGGCGTCAACCCACGAACGTGATTCCTGGCCCGGAATCCTGCTGCCCGGGACCACCCCACCCCCCGGTCGCCCGGCGCGCGACCGCACCACAGGCCAAGGTCAGGAAAAAAACCGGGGAACCCGGCAAAAAATCGACCTGGAAAATCAGACCAGCCGCCGATGCCGCTCCAGCAGCCCGCGCAGGCGTTCCACGGGAGCCTCCGCAAGTTGCCCGGCGGTAACCCGCCAGCACCAGTTGCCATGGGCCAGACCGGGGCGGTTCATGCGCGCCCGGCCATTCAGCCCCAGCACATCCTGCAGCGGCACGATCGCGGTGGCGGCCACCGATGCCATGGCGGCATCCATCAGGTCCCAGTGAATTTCGGCACCGTCGCTGCGCAGGTAGCGGCGGGCAAAATCCCGCACCGGCTCCGGGGCGGCCTGAAACCAACCCACGGTGGTGTCGTTGTCGTGGGTGCCGGTATACACCACCTGATTCACCTGATGGTGTTCCGGCAGGTGGGGGTTTTCCGCGCCGGAATCGAAGGCGAACTGCAGCACCGCCATGCCCGGCAGGCCGGCGTCGCACCGCAACTGTTCCACGTCCGGGGTGATTACCCCCAGATCCTCGGCGATGATGCGCCCCGAGGCGCCCTCCGGCAGGGCCCGGTCCAGGGCCTGAAACAGCGCCAGACCCGGTCCCGGCATCCACTTGCCGCCGATGGCGTCGGTGGCGTCGGCGGGCACCTCCCAGCAGGCGGAAAAACCCCGAAAATGGTCCAGCCGCACCTCGTCGGCCACCTCCAGCGCCGCCCCCACGCGTTCCACCCACCAGGCGAAGCCGCTGCCGGAGTGGGCCTCCCAGCGGTACAGAGGGTTGCCCCACAATTGACCGGTGGCGGAAAAATAGTCCGGCGGCACCCCCGCCACCACCTCCGGGCGGCCCTGGGGGTCGAGCTTGAACAGGTGACGGTGCGCCCACACGTCGGCGCTGTCCAGGGTGACGAAGATCGGCAGGTCGCCGATGGTGCGCACGCCGCGCTCGTGGGCGTAATCGCGCACCCGGCGCCACTGGTGGAAGAACAGAAACTGCCCCAGCCGCACCGCCTCGATCTCCCGCGCCAGACGCGCCCGCCAGCGGCTCATGGTCGCCGGGTGGCGGTCGCGCAGGTCGTCTTCCCACGCGAACCACGGGGCGCCGCCGTGGTGCGCCTTGAGGGCGACGAACAGGGCATAGTCGTCCAGCCACGATTGCGCCGATTTAAGGAAGGTGGCGTAGGCGGAGGCCATGTCCCCCGGCGGGCGGCGCTCGAAGTGGCGCAACGCGTGGTCCACCACCTCGCCCTTGGCGCGGGCCGCCCACGCATAGTCGGTAACCGACTCGTCGCCGGAGGCGGGCCGGGGGCACTCGGAGCGCTCCAGCAGCCCCTCCTCCATCAAATCCCCGGCACTGATCAGCAGCGGGTTGCCCGCGAAGGTGGAGCAGGAAGAATAGGGCGAATCACCCATGCCGGTGGGCACCAGGGGCAGAAGCTGCCAGCGGCGCTGTCCGGCTGCGGACAAAAAATCCACAAACGCCCGCGCCCCCGCCCCCAGTTCGCCGATACCGGCAGGTCCCGGCAACGACGTGGGGTGCAGCAGAATGCCGCTGACCCGTTCCTCTCCCAAGCGCTCCCTCCTCCCGAAACGGCCCGAAAAACCCAATGGTACCACCATCGCGGAACAGTGACCGGAACACTGGCCGGAACACCCCGTAACGGCCACGCCCTCCAATTTGCCGCTTGACCAGCCCGCGACACCCCTCGTAGCATCTTCCGACAGTCACCGCTTTTGTGCCCGTAACCGGTTGTCCTGACGGATATTTTCCGGCTGCGGGAGGGGGGATGGGGAGACACTGCATCCGGTGGGGTCCATTGGGGTGCAGCGGTGGTCTCCGGTTCCCCGGGCACGCCCGGGACCGCCATCTTCCCCGCCAACAACATAAGGAGTCGCCATGAAAAACCCGCTTGAGACCATCTCCGGAACCATCGTTCTGGGATTCATCCTGACCGGCGTGCTGTACGTCATCGTCAACGCCATCGCCTGATCGCACGCTAGCCATCGGACCGGCGGGCGTACGGGCCCCGGTCCCCGACAATTTTCAAAAAAAATTTCCCCGGGAAATTCACAAGCTGACGGGAACAGAACAATGGAAATGGCATTTTTCGCCCGCTGGGCGCACTTCATGGCCGGCATCACCTGGATCGGCCTGTTGTATTACTTCAACTTCGTGCAGGTGCCCGCCATGGGCGCCGCCAAGGCCGACGGCACCGCTGCGGGCATCGTCAAACACGTGGCCCCGCGCGCGCTGCTGTGGTTCCGCTGGGCCGCAGTGGTCACCTGGCTGTCCGGCGCGGCCATGCTCGGCCACATGGGCATCCTCGGCCAGGCCTTCACCCTGCAGGGCGGCAACGCGGTGATCGGCATGGGCGCCTGGCTGGGCACCATCATGCTGTTCAACGTGTGGGTGCTGATCTGGCCCAACCAGCAGAAGGTGCTGGGCCTCAAGCCCGCCGACGACGCCGCCAAGGCCCGCGCCGGACGCGTGGCCCTGCTGGCCAGCCGCACCAACACCATGCTGTCCATCCCCATGCTGTTCTTCATGGCCGCCAGCATGCACGGCCGCATGTTGTTCGGCTAACAGCCGCCAGCAGCAGATGGAAGCAGGCGGAAGCCTGCCGACAACGGTAAAACGGCCTTCCCGGACGCAAGGATTCCGGGAGGGCCGTTTTTTGCCTCAAACGCGCCGCGCCAGCAGCCGTGCCACCAGGCCCGCGTCGAGGCGCACCTGAATCACCTTTTCGCCGGTGACCAGGGCCTGGCCGGGTTTGCCTCCCTTGGGGCGGCGCACGTTCTTGCGCGGCGTGCAGATTACCTCGCCACCCCCCTCCTGCTTGAGGCGGCTGAAATGGGCGGCCAGTTGCGCGGCCTCCTGAATGGTCTGCTGGGACGGCTCGCCCTTGCCGTGAATCACCACGTGCGACCCCGGCACGTCCCTGGCGTGCAGCCACAGATCGTTGCCCCGCGCCATGCGAAAGGTGATGCGGTCATTTTCGGTGCTGCTGCGCCCGACCCGGATCTGCCGCCCGTCGGAGGCCAGAAAGGCCCGCACCCGAAAGCGGGCGTCGGCGGCTTTGCGGCCCGCCGGAGCATCGGCCTCCGCCGCCGGGGAGGGAAAAATGCCCGCCACGGCCAGCGCCGCCTCCGGCGTGCCGCCTTCGTCCAGCACCCGGCGCGCCGCATCGACACGCTCCAGTTCCGCCATTGCCTCGGCAATGCGCTGCTGCAGCACCGGGATGCCGCGCCGCGCCCGGCGCGCCGCCTGAAAAAACACCTCGATGTTCTCCTCCGGAGTGCATTCGGCCCGCAGCGGCACCACCAGTTGGGGGCAGGCGTCGCTGAACCAGTCGGTGACGGCCACTTCGCGCAGTCCCCGGCGCAGCAGGTGGCGGTGGGCCGCCAGCAGTTCCCCGGTGCGCGCCGATTGCTCGCTGGCGGTGTGGCGGGCCAGATCCGCCTGCATGTTCTTCAGGCGTCGGGCCACGCGGCGCCGCAACCCGCCCAGGGTGCGCGCCGCCTGCCGCCGTTGTTCCACGCGGTGGGCGACGGCCATCCATCCGGCGTAGCGGCTCTCCAGGGCGGCGCTGTCGGGGACCGGTCCGGCGAAGACACCCGCACCCGCATCGGCCACGTCCTCCGCATCGGCCAAATCTTCCGCCGGAGCCGTGTACGCCTCCCCGATCTTCAGGCCGCGCATGCCGCCGGGGCCATACCCCATCAGCACCCGGCCCGCCCCGTCCAGCAGCAGCAGGCGGCCACGGGGAAGCAGTTCCGCCACCAGGGTGGACTGCCACTCCTGCCCCGCAGCGTCGCCGTGGCGCGACACCGCAATGCGCACCACCCGGCCACCGCCGGGCCGCTCGATTCCCACCACCCGTGCCGGACGCAGCAGGGCGCGGGCGCGCAGGACGAAGGGAGGCACCACTCCCGGGGGAGTGGGGGGCGCATCCACCACCAGATGCAGGCGCGCCATGTCCGGCGCCACCCCCACCAGCAGTTCGTGGTTGCGGCCCCGGCAGCGCACCGTCAGGGACAGGTGGTGGGGCCAGGGCGAGCGCACCCGCACCACCGCGCCACCCGCCAGCGCCGCCGTTACCTCGACCACGGCGGCGGCAATTTCCGGCAATGTCATGGAGCGGGGCGGCATCACGGAAAGGGAAAATAACCGCTCACGGCACCACGCAAAACAGTGCCCGGGTGGCCACCCGGACATGCCCCGGACATGCAGTGTTCATCGGCATGAAAACGCTCAAGTAACGGACAAATAATTCCGAAGCGTACAACATAATCGGAACCGCGCGTTTGTCGCTGCGCCAGGTGATGCATCTCAACAAGGCCCACCCGACCCTTATTTTCCCCTCTCACTCCTGATCATGACGTACCCATGACCCTGTTTGCACGCCTCACCGCCGCCCTGATCCTGGCCTCCGCCGCCGGGGGCACCGCGCTGGCGGTGCTGTATTCGGGGGTTCTGCCCTACGGCACGGCGGGGCTGGTCATCTCCGCGCTGCTGTTGATGGGCACCGCGGGGCTGGCGCGCTGGGTGATTCGCCCGTTGCAGAACGACCTCCGGCGGGGCGGCAGCGGGCGGAACGATATCGACCAAAGCCACGTTGCGGACGACCCGTGGGCAGAGGCGGCGCTGCACGGCAACCAAGCCTGGGACGAACTGATGGCGCGGCTGCACCACTACGGCTACGGTCCGGGCACGCCCGGCGACACACGGCCGGGGCTGCCCGCCAACCCGCTGCTGGCATGCCTGTTTCAGGCCGCCAGCACCGACGTTGCCAGCCACTCCCACGAGGCCTTCGTATCGCGCCTCTTTTCCGACTGGATCAACGACGGCACCCTGCGGGCGGTGGCGCTGGCCCAGGGGGCACGCCACACGGTGTCGTTCCTGGCCCACTGCCCCCCCGGCCTGCGCCCCCTGCACCAGGAAGACATCCCCCCGGAAATCCGCAAACTGCCCGCCACCGCCCCGCAACCCAAAGTGGTGACCACCGACACGGCGGTGTGGGCGGCCTTCCCCACGGGTCCGGCCCCGGCGCACCCCGGCGACCACACCAACAGCGCACCCCGCAACCTGATGGTGGCCTGGCCGGAGGATCACCGCGTCGAGCTTCAGGAATTGATCGCTCTGGCCACCGTGGCCCGCTACATTGGCGCCCGTGGCCACATTGCCGCGGCAATGAGCCGACCCCAGACCCACAGTGTGCCACCGGCGGCGGATCTGCAGGCCCACCTGTTTGCCTACCTGGGGTTGCGCCTGCACGATCTGGTGCGGGAGGTCGAGGAATTCTGCAACGCCGTCCACCGCGCCGCCCAGGGCGATTCCGCCTCGCTGCCCGCGTCCCTCGACGCCCAGGGGCGCCGCCTGCGGGAACGCCTGACCGACTTGCTCCACGGCGCCGACGGCGGCTGGCTGCCCGCCCCCGGAACGCACTGCCCGGTGTTCCTCCCGTCGCTGATCGAACAGGTGCTGCTGCCCTACCGGAATGAAATGGAACGGGGCCACATCACCCTGCGCTGCGACACCCGCGGCGCCGGGAAGCCGGTCACCACCGATCCGGTGGCGCTGTCGGCGATCATGGACGCCCTGATCTCCAACGCGGTACGCTTTACTCCGGACCACGGGCGCATTGTCCTCAGGGTGACCCGACTGGACGACGGTCGGCAGGGGGAGCTGGTGGTCGCTGTGCGCGACTCCGGCGTCGGCCTCTCCCCCGACAGCGCCGGACACCTCGGGGAGGCGTTTTTTCAGGGGCCGGAGGCGGCCCGGCGCATGGGCTCCGGACACGGGCTGGGGCTGGCCCTCGCCACGCGGCTGGCGGAACGGCTGAACGGCAGCCTGAACGGCGCGGGAAACGACACGGGGAACCGCAAGGGCAGCACCTTCGTGCTGCGGATTCCCCTTCATCCAGTCACCTCCCCCAACCGGGAGACGCTGGTCAAGGCGGCTTGACACATGGACCACCCGGCAGACACCACCTCCCCCCGTCCCCTCGATGCCCCCCGCCCCGGCGGCGCCTCCCCCACGGAGTCCGAGCGGGAACTGCTGCAACTCGCGGTGTCCCTGCTCAACCACGACCTGCGCTCCCCGATCCACGCCATTCTGGGCTTTTCCGAACTGCTCACCATGCGCGACGGCTCCCCGGAGGAGATTCACCGCTACGCCGAGATGATCGGCCACGGCGGTGAACAGCTCATGCACCAGGTGGACCAGATTGTCGGGCTGATGCGTGCGGTGATGGGGCAAACCGCCTGGGGGTTTGCCGAAACGCCCCTGACCGTGATTCTGGGAGCGGTTGCCCCGGAAGGCGTTGTCATCGGCGTCGCCAAAGGCGACACCACCGGAACGGTCCGCTGGGACCCGGAGCGCATGGGCGGTGCCCTGGGCGACCTGCGCGACCACGGCCGCCAGGCCTCGGGCGACGAAACCTTTGCCGCCGACGCCGACGCCAGTCGGGTGCGCATCCGCATCGGCCAACCGCTGGGGGCGTTGCACCCGGTGGACATCAACTTCCGCAATGCCGCCGTGCAGTACGCCGCCCAAGTGGTCACCGCCCACCACGGCACCCTGCTGGCGGACCAAGGCGGTTTCGGCTTTTCCCTGGATATTCCCCGCTACCCGGACCTGGGGGCGTAGGCCCTCGCCGACCGGCAGTGGGGGCCTTCCGAAGATGTCCCCCCCGGCGCCACACCCATGGGGCGGGGTGCCCCCGGCGTCACCGATGGGGCGGGGTGCCCCCGGCGTCACCGATGGGGCGGGTGCCCCCGGCGTCACCGATGGGGCGGGTGCCCCGCCCCTGTGCCCTGCCACCGCAACCGGCACGCCCCCCAGGTCAGCCCGCCGCCGAAGGTGGCCAGCAGCACGTTGTCGCCGTCACCGATGCGCCCCTCGGACAGGGCCGTGGCCAGGGTGATGGGCAACGACGCGGACGAGGTGTTGCCATAGCGCTCCAGCGTGGTGCACACGCGTCCCTCGGGAATTCCCAAACGCCCGGCCACCGCCTCCAGAATGCGCAAGTTGGCCTGATGAAACACGAAGCAGGCGATGTCGTTCACCCCCAGCCCGTCCCGCTCCAGGGTGGCGCGGATGATCTCCGAAAAGCGGCTGACCGCCATTCGGAACAGGGGGATGCCGTCCATCTTCAGGGTGTGCTGGCCGGCGGCGAGGGTATCCGCCGAAAGCGGCAGGCGCGAGCCCCCGGCGGGCATGTGCACATAGTGCCAGCGGCTGCCGTCGGTACGCAGGGTGACCGGTCCCACCCGTCCGCCGCTCAGGGTGCCGTGGGGGTCGGCCTCGATCAGGGCGGCACCGGCGCCGTCCCCGAACAGGATGGCGGTGGCCGGGTCGTCCAGGTCGAGAAAGCGGCTTTTCACGTCTGCCGAGATCACCAGAATGCGCCGCGCCTCGCCGGTAAGGATCGCCGCCCGCGCCATCGACAGGGCGGCCAGAAAGCCGGTGCAGGAGGCGAACACGTCCATGGCGCCGCCTTCGGAAGAGATGCCCAGGGCTTGCTGGATCAGGCAGGCGGTGGCGGGAAACGCCATGTCCGGCGAGGTGGTGGAGACCAGAATCCGGTCCACCCCCGCCGGGTCCACCCCGGTTTCCTTGAACAGGGCCTGCGCGGCCCGCGTTCCCAGGGTAGAGGTGGCGTGTTGCGGCGGTGCCCAGCGGCGCGTGCGGACGCCGGTGCGGCGCACGATTTCCGCCGCGCTCAACCCCAGCCGCTGTCCCAGGTCGGCACTGGTGACCTCGGTCTCCGGGACGTAGAGGGCGGCGGCGCGCAACACCACGCCGGGGGGAGATAAAACCGGGACGGATCCAGGTACAGAGTCGGGGACGGACATGGGGGGATTTTAAGTTTCGCCAGCGGACTGGTCAACCGCACCGGATGAGACCGGTTAACCAGCCTCCCCCCACAGCGATGAAGCTGGCCGCGCCACGGATTTTACGCGCATGCGCCGGCCCCCACCCCGCCCGCCGCGATGAATGCAGAACTGCCGTGTGTGTTAGCGAATATGCCCGGGGGGTTCCCCCGCCGCGAATATGCCTGCGGGCCCCCCCCCCGCCCGCCGCTAGACGGCGAGGGCGGCGGGTTCGGCGCCGTGCACGTATTCCCAGCAATCGGGGCGGCGCAGAATTTCTTCCACCAGCCGGGTGTGCAGGGCGTGGCCGGAGCGATGGGCGATCAGATGGCCCCACAGGGGGAACCCCAGCAAGGCCAGGTCGCCTACCAGATCCAGCACCTTGTGGCGCACCGGCTCGTCGGCAAAGCGCAACCCGCCGGGGTTGAGCACGCCGTCCTCGCCGATCACCACGGCGTTGTCCAGGGAACCGCCCCGGGCCAGTCCCCTGGACTTGAGGTAGTCCACCTCGGCAGCAAAGCCGAAGGTACGGGCGGCGGCCAGTTCATTCTCGAAATTCTGCGGGCTCAGTTCCAGGTGAAAGCGCTGCTGCCCGACGGAGGGGTGTTCAAAATCAATGGCGTAGTCGATGGTCAGGCCGGGCACGGCGGCGGGCAGCAGTTCGATCCACTTGCCCTCGGCCTCCACCCGGAGCGGGCGGGTAATGCGCACGGCCGAGCGTTCCTTGCTCTGCTCCACGCGGCCAACGGCCTTGAGGCCTTCCACGAACGGCATGGCGCTGCCATCCATCACCGGCACCTCGCAGCTGTCCAGCCACATTTCGGCGTTGTCCACCTCCAGCCCGGCGAGGGCCGCAAGCAGGTGTTCCACGGTGTGCAGTTGCACGCCGTCCTGCCCCAGGGAGGTGGCGTAGGAAGTGGCCTGGATGTTGCCGGAGCGGGCATGAATGGTCACCGGCTGCATACCGGGGCGCGCAATCACGAAACGGAAACCGGAATCCACCACCGCCGGGCGGACGCTAAGGGTCACCGGCGCGCCGGTATGCAATCCCACCCCGGTAAAGCGTGCTTCCCTGCTGACCGTGCTTTGAAAAACCATCCTGGGCTCCTTGGGTGTCCGGTCACATCCTGTGCCGGATCTACGGCTGCCCGCAGGCGGCGAAGGTGCCGGTCCGGGGCGCAGCGACCGGACAGACTGCAACCGCTGTGCCAGCGCGTAACGGCCCGGACAATTCGATGCAATGCATTGTATTTAATGAAATGCCGAAACAACGGAAATGCGCCACCGGGGCCTCTCCGGGGGTGGCCGGGAGGGTTCGTTTCACCCGCACGGCGCCGTCACGGGTAGGTTTCACCCGCACGGATGCGGCGCACTGCCTCCCGCCGATAGCGGTTGACGTTGCCGTACGCCGCGCCCGATAATCGGGTACCTATGAACGAATCGGCCCAACAGATCCCCGACAGCGGACAACTCGGCACCCTGCCCCTGATCCACATTCTCGAGCATTTTGTGGACAAGGGGGTGACCGGCACCCTGGCGGTGCATCAGGACGCGGTGGTCAAGGCGATTTTTCTGCGCGACGGCGAGGTGGTGTTTGCCACCTCCACCAAGAAGATGGATCGTCTGGGCGAAGTGCTGGTGCGCACCGGGGTGATTTCGGCCTCGGCCCACGATGCCGCCACCAAGTCCATGCAGCAGAGCGGCAAACGCGAGGGGGAAACCCTGGTGGACATGGGCATCCTCACCCCCAAGGGGCTGTTCGAGGCCCTCAAGGTGCAGGTGGAGGAGATCATCCTCTCCATGTTCTTGTGGGATCAGGGCAAGTATCAGTTCATGCCGGGACGTCTGCCGGCCCACGTGGTGCCCCTGCCGGTGCGCATGGACCAGCTTCTGCCCCGCGCCCTGGACCGATTGGGCGGTCAGTAGGCATCGCCCGATTGGGCGGTCAGCAGGCATCGCCCGATTGGGCGGTCAGCAGGCATCGCCCGATTGGGCGGTCAGCAGGCATCGCCCGATTGGGCGGTCAGCAGGCGCCCCGCCGCCCCCCCCGGGACAACACGAACAGGCCGCACCAATCCCCGGCCCCCCGGTTTTTATCCGGCGGGGGTTTCCCCCTTGCCGCCCCGGACCTGGCGTGAATCCACCCAGATATCGAACACCCCGGTAAGGGCCAGGGACGGCAGCAGAAACAGCGGCGCCGGGGGGATTAAAAACAGCGCGTAGAAGGCCACCTGCAAGGCCGGGTGGGTGGCGGCGCGCCGGAAATAGTGGGCCATTACCGCCCACCCCTGCAGGGCATAGGCCAGCAGCAGAATTCCCAAAAGATTTCCCGCCACCACCGGCAGGGCGCCCGACAGGGGGGCGCCAAGGCCGCCAATGGCCAGGGGCGCGGCGACGGCAATCAGATACCAGATCCAGGTATCGGGCAGGTACCACTCCGTGATCGGCTGCATCTCCCCCACGGCGGGGTGCGGGTAGCGCCGGAAGATGCGGCGCGTCATCAGCAACGAAGCAGTGCCCAGGGCCATGCCGGTAAACATGAAGGCGACCGGGGAAAAGCGGTACATGTTGCGGGAGATTTCCGCAGCGTGCTCGCGGAACGTGGCCAGGGCCGGGTCTTTGGGGGCCGCGACGGCGTATTCGCGGATGGTTTCATCGACGAAGCGGTTGGTCACCTGCCGCATCCCCCCCGGCGTGGTCAGTTCGATGGCCGCCAGCACCGTGACGGTGAGCAGGGCGGCAGACAGGCCCACGGCCAGTTCCGGGCGCCAGCGCAGGGTCAAACAACGGGCCACCAGCAGGGCGGGCGCGGCCACCGCCACCAAAAACGCCACCGCCGCGCCATCGCTGCCCAGGCCGAACTCGAAGGCGGCGCCCACCAGCGCCGCGGCCAGCATCACCCGCTCGCCCCGGCGCACCGCGAGCGCCGCCAGGGGTACCGGCGCGAACAGGGCGAAGGGCATGCCGAACACGCCCAGGGCCCGCACCGCCCAGTAAAGGGAAAGCGCAAGAAAAAGGGACGCGGCAGCCTCGGCCAGCGTCCCTCGGGCGTTACCGCCGTTGGCCGTGGGGGCCATCTTGCCGGTCAGACCGGCACTTCCTTGAAGGCGATCAGCGCGATGTTGCGGGCGCGCTTGATGCCCACGGTCAACTGCCGCTGGTGCGGCGCACAGGTGCCGGACACGCGGCTGGGGATGATCTTGCCCCGCTCGGTGATGAAGCGACGCAGGGTGGTCACGTCCTTGTAGTCGATCTCTTCCACTTTATCCACGCAGAAGCGGCACACGCGCTTGCGGAACATTTTTCCACGCATCATGGCTAGGGTCCTTTTCTTAAACAGCTATATGGCCCGATCCCCGTGGGGACGCGGCCTAAAACGGGATGTCGTCGTCGGTAAAGTCCGGCGGCGCAAAATCAGACTGATTGCCACCCCCCCCGGTGCGCCCGCTTTCGCTGACGCTGCCGGAGTGGGCCGAGGCCCCTGCGGACATAGACTCCTGGCGACGCGGCATGAAGCGGATGTTCTGGGCCACCACTTCGTGCTTGCTGCGCTTGGAGCCGTCCTCCGCCTCCCAGCGACGCTGGGAGAGACGGCCATCCACGATCACGCCTCCGCCGCGGGTGAGGTACTGGCTGCACGATTCCGCCTGCTTGCCAAACACCACAACGTCGACGTAGCAGACGTCTTCGCGGGTTTCCTCGCCCTGGCGGTAGCGGTGGTTGATGGCCAGCGCCAGGGTGGCGACGGCGGTCCCGCTGGGGGTGTAGCGCAGTTCCGGATCCCGGGTCAGGTTGCCGATCAGGATCACCTTGTTGAAGCTGGTCATGCTCAGTCTCCGAGGTCGGGGGAAAGTCCCTCGTCGTCATCGTCGTCGTCGCGGCGCGGCCGGGAACGGCGCGGCTTGTACGGCTCGCGGGGGACGTGGGCGTCGGTACCGACGGTCAACGCGTTCTCGTTGACACGGCTGGTGAGGAACTTCAGGAACGCCTCGTCCAGGCGGAACATGCGCTCCATTTCGGCCAGCATGGCGGCATTGCCGACGAAGCGCAGCAACTGATAGTTGCCCTTGCTCTGCTTGGCGATGTCGTAGGCGAGGCGCTTGTTGCCCCAGTTCTCGCGGTAGTAGATCCGCCCGCCGTGTTCTTCGACCAAAGCCTCAAGGCGCGCCTTGGCGGCTTCGGTGCCTTCGGCACCCAGGTCCGGGTGCATGATGTACAGTGATTCGTAGCAGTGCATGCGTTTTCCTCTCGGTCATTCGGCCCCGGCCACACGCCGACCGGAGCGAGGTTGAGTATCGGACGAGCTGCCGCGGCGGAATTGCCGTGGCATCAGGACACCGGGGGACCCGGCATCAAAAAAATATCCGAGGTGGGCATTATACGCAGGCAGTCAGGCCGCTGGCAACCGCGCCCGCCTCCGCCCCGCGTCTCCCGCCCTCCGCCCCCCCCTCCGGCCTCCTCCCCCCTCAGTCGGGGGGGGCGACGGTCAGGTGAGGTCCATGGCCTCCTGGGCTTCTTGCTCGGTTTTACAGTCGATGCACAGGGTGGTCACCGGGCGGGCCTTGAGGCGCTCGAAAGCGATGTCCTCGCCGCACTCCTCGCACACACCGTAACTGCCGGTACCGATGCGCTCCAGTGCGCCTTCGATCTTGATCAGCAGTTTTTGTTCGCGACTGCGCATGCGGATGTTCAGGTTTTGATCCTGCTCCGCAGTAGCCTGATCGCTCATGTCGGGAAAATTCGTACCCTCGGTGCCCATGGCTCCGTTGGCGATGATCTCCTCGGCCAGCGCCAGGATGTCATCCCGCTGCTGCTCCAGGATCCGGCGAATTTCCTCAAAATCTCTGATACCGCCCTGCGTCATCCGAAACACCCCAAAATCAAGCCAGCCTGCCCGGATGGAAATCCCGGAGCAGACGTGTGACGCCGAGACACACATCACGCATCGGCCAAAATACGAAACGCAGAATTGTATGCAAGGGATTCCGCAAAGTCAACGCAAAATGCCTTCGAGGGGCCGCCCGGCCCTTGACATCCCCCCCCCTCTTCCGCTAAAAATAGCGGCCCTGTCGACGGATTTGGACGGAGCCGGTAGCGGTTGAACCGGCAGAGGATTGAACCGGGGCGTGGCGCAGCCTGGTAGCGCACCTGCTTTGGGAGCAGGGTGTCGGAGGTTCAAATCCTCTCGCCCCGACCACCTTGCCCCGCAAGAGCGGCGGTTTCCACGGGGAGCGAATGGACGCGGGTGGCGCCCGCACGCGGACACGGTTTGCGCCTGTAGCTCAGTTGGATAGAGCAACGGCCTTCTAAGCCGTGGGTCGGAGGTTCGAATCCTCTCAGGCGCGCCATTTTCCGGCGCCCTGCGAGGTGGCAGACGGCAAAACACCGCCCCGGCGGCCCCGTCCGGGGGCACCTGGCGGCAAAAGATTGTGGTGGGCGTAGCTCAGTCGGTAGAGCCCCGGATTGTGGTTCCGGTTGTCGCGGGTTCGAGCCCCGTCGCTCACCCCATCCCCAGTAACCCCCGGAGAGGCGCCCCCCCTCCGGGGGTTTTTTGTCCACCCTTTGCCGTCGCCTCCCCTTGGGCTATCATCTGACCTGAAACCACCGATCTGGAACCACGCCCGCCCGGCCGCGCCATCTCTGGGGTGCCCGGAAACCGAACCGGAGAACCAAACATGCTGATGACCCCCGAAGAGGCCCAAACCAAGTGGTGTCCCTTTTCCAATACCCCCCCCAGCAAAGCCCTGCCCACCCCCAGCACCGTCGGCCGACGCCTGGAAGCCGCCGGCAACAGCACCTGTCTGGCCGATAGTTGCGCGGTGTGGCGCTGGTGGGCCGACCCCAAGGGGGAACAACCGGGCGACTATTCCCCCATGGGTTTCTGCGGCATGGCCGGTCGCCCCTAGGCCGGCGCTTCAGCCCTCCGCAACAGATCCCCGAGCAGCCCAGGCCCGCCCGCATGACAGATTCCACCCCGGACGCCCCGCCCGAGCCATCGCCCGAGCCGTCATCACCCCCGCGCCCCCTGAGCAGCGCCGAGGGCCGCACCTTCGCCGCCGGTCTCGGCGTTGTGGTGGCGGGCCTGATCGCCCTCACCGCCGTGTGGTTCGTGAACCCCGACGACGCCCATTTGGCGGGCGCCATGGTCATGGCCCACCTCATGTTCGGTCGCGCCGCGGGCATCACTTTTGGCTACACGGCGGGCCTCGGCCACGCCGTGGTGATTCCGGTCAACATCGTGGTGGAATGTGCGCTGGTGCTGCTGGCCTATCCCCTGCTGGTGGCGGGCTGGAGCCGCGCCGCCACCCGCCTGAGGCCGTTTCAGGCCATGATGGAAGGCACCACCCGCATGGCGGAGCGCTACCGCGGGCAGATCCGCCGCTACGGCGTGGTGGGGCTGATCGCCTTCGTGCTGATACCGTTCTGGATGACCGGGCCGGTGGTGGCCTGCCTCATCGGCCATCTGCTGGGATTGCGCACCTGGGTGATTCTGGCCGCGGTGCTGCCCGCTGCGGCCCTGGGTGTGGTGGCCTGGGCGCTGCCCCTGAAACTGTTCCACGACAAGTTGCAGGACATGCACGACATGGCCCCCGTCGTGCTGGTGGTTGTGATTGTGTTGATTGCCGTGGCCGGCCCCCTCATCCGCCGGGCTTCCCGAAGCGCTTCCCGCCGCCCGCCGCCCGAATCCTGAGCCAGGGGGGGCGCGGGCGCGAAGGCGCCTGGTTTACCCGTGCAGCAGGCAGGCCACCCGATGCACTGAATCCATCTGGATCAGTTGCGGGTCTTCCTTGCGGCAGCGGTCCATCACCTCCGGGCAGCGCGACTGGAAGCGGCAGCCGGGGGGCAGGTCCACCGGGCTTGGCAAATCCCCGGACAGAAGCTGGCGCTGGCGCCGCACCGTCGGGTCGGCAATCGGCACCGCGTCCAGCAGCGCCCGCGTGTAGGGGTGCAGGGGGTTCTGATACACCGCTTCGGTACGCCCCTCTTCCACGATGCGCCCCAGATACATCACCGCCACCCGGTCGCTGATGTGGCGCACCATGTTCAGGTCGTGGGCGATGAACAGGATGGTCAGTTCCCGCGCCTGCCTGAGGTCCTGCACCAGATTGATGACCTGGGCCTGAATGGACACGTCCAGGGACGACACCGGCTCGTCGGCCACCACCAGACTGGGGCCGAGCATCAGCGCCCGGGCGATGCAGACGCGTTGCCGCTGGCCGCCGGAAAATTCATGCGGATAACGCCCCAGCGCCGACTCCGTCAGCCCCACCTGGCCGAGCACCTCATGCACCCGTTCCCGCCTCTCCCCGGCGTTGCCGATGCCGTGCACCACCAGCGGCTCCTCCAGAATGGTGCCGATGCGCATGCGCGGGTTCAGGGAGGCATACGGGTCCTGAAAGATCACCTGGATGTCGCGGCGCAGTTCCTTCATGCGCCGGGCATCCGCCGCCAAAAGATCCTCGCCGCGAAAGCGCACGCTGCCGGTGGTGGGGGCCAGCAGGCGCAAGATCAGGCGGCCGGTGGTGGACTTGCCGCACCCCGACTCCCCCACCAGTGCCACCAGCTCCCCGGCGGCCAGGGCAAAACTCACCCCGTCCACCGCCTTCAGCAGCTTGCGTTCGCCCCCCAGCCACCCGCCCCCCAGGGGAAAATGCTTGGCCAGCCCCTCGACTTCGAGCAACGGCGCGCCGCTCATGCGCGGGCCTCGGCGCGGGCGTAGAGGTGGCAGCGCACCGAATGCCCCTCGGCGGCCAGGGTCAGCGGCGGCTCCGGCCCGTCACAGGCGGCAAAGCGTTCGGTGCAGCGGTCGCGGAACTTGCAGCCAGGCCCGAGTTCCGTCAGTGCCGGAACTGTGCCGGGGATCGCCGCCAGCCGCCCCTTGCTCCCCTGCCCGACACGCGGCAGGCTGGCCAGCAGCCCTTGGGTGTAGGGGTGCATGGGGGCGCGGAACAGTTCGGTGGTGGTGGTCTCCTCCACCACCCGTCCGGCGTACATGATGGCCACCCGGTCGGCGGTTTCGGCGATCACCCCCAGGTCGTGGGAGATCATCACCAGCGCCATGCCGGTGCGCTCCCGCAGTTCCGACAGCAGGGCCAGAATCTGTGCCTGAATGGTCACGTCCAGGGCGGTGGTCGGCTCGTCGGCGAACAGCAGGTCGGGCTCGCAGGCGATGGCCATGGCGATCATCACCCGCTGGCGCATGCCGCCGGAGAGCTGGTGGGGGTATTCGTCCACGCGCATGCGCGGGGCCGGAATGCCCACCCGTTCCAACATCTCCACCGAGCGTTCCCGGGCCTCGTGGCGCGACAGGCCCCGGTGCAGGCGCAGCCCCTCGCCGATCTGGTTGCCGACCGTGAACACCGGGTTCAGGGCGGTCATCGGCTCCTGAAAGATCATCGAGATGCGGTTACCCCGCACCTTCCGCATCTGCTCCTCCGGCAGGCTGAGTAGTTCCTGGCCGTCAAAGCGCACCGAGCCGCCGGTGATCCGCCCCGGCGGATTCGGCACCAGACGCAGGACAGAGAGGGAGGTGACGCTCTTGCCGCAGCCCGACTCGCCGACGATGCCCAGCACCTCGCCCCGGTCCACGCAAAAATCCACCCCGTCCACGGCGGCGACCGGCCCCTTGGGGGTGTTGAATGTGGTGGTCAGTCCTTGGACTTCCAGTAGCGGCACGTCTCTCGCCCATCCCTGGCGGGGTTGTGGTTCACTGCTGCAGCAGCGCCCTGCGCACGGTGGCCAGCAGGGCCTCCGCGTCGCGCCGCGACGGGTCCAGTTCCAGCGCCTTCTGCCATTCTCCGATGGCCATGGCGTGGAAACCCTTGCGGAAATAGATCTGCCCGGTCTGCACAAACGGCAGCGGGTATTCGGAATTCAACGTCTTGGCGTGGGCGAACACCCGAAGCGCCTCGTCCAGCCGTTCCTGGCGGCGCAGCACGATGCCCACCTTGCACACCACGTCCACATAGCGCGGGCGCAGCATCAGGGCGCGGCGGTATTCGTGCAGGGCGTCGTCCAACCGCTCCAGGCGCGCGTAATCGTCCCCCAGTTGCACGTGGCGGTTGGCGATGCGGTCCAGCACCGGTCCGTCGTCATCGGCGCGCACCTGCCCGGCGGCGTCCCGGAACACCTGTTCGGCGTCCTCGAAGCGGCCGGTGTCGTTGTAGGCCACCACCAGATTGAGGCACGCCTCGGTGTAGGCGGGGTTGGCGGCCACGGCGCGCTCGAAGCAACGCACCGCCTCTTCCATGCGGCCGCAGGCGTGGTGAATTTCCCCCAGCCGGTTGTACACATCGGGGTAGCCGTCCGGACGGTCTTCGACGACCTGCTCGAACAGGCGCCGACTCTCTTCCAGTGCGCCGCGCCGGAACAGGGCGTCGGCCATATCGAGCACATTGGAGGTATCGGAAAACATGCAAGCCCCGCTATCAACTGCCCCGGACCCGGCGGCAGGCACCCGGAATACCCCTGCCGTACACCCCTGCCGCGCGCGTCTGCACCGCACCGCCGCCGCACGCCAGGGTCCGCAAACCCCGCTTGCGGACGCCGCCCCGTCACGGTCACCCGTAACCCATTTTTGCAGACAATTCGGGGCTACTTGAGCAATCGTACCACAACCGGTGATTTTGCCACAGGTCCAGCGGGGGCGGTACCGCAATCGGCAAAGGTGGAGGGCGGATCGGCCTCCGGAACGGAGGACGGCGGAGAATGCCCGCCCCAAGGCAGGGGCGGCAGGAAGGCGAACCTAGGCGTCGCCCTCTTTCTTCTTGAGTTCCATGATGACCTGCTTGGCGATGTCCTTGAGGGTGTCGAACACCCCGTCGCCCTTGGAGGCGCAGCCCTCGAAGGTGGGCACGCCGCGCGGGTTGAGCAGGCCGTTCATCTCCTGCGTCGAGGCCACGTCCGGCAGATCGCGCTTGTTGAACTGGATGTTGAACGGAATCTTGTCCAGGTCAAAACCGTGCTCCGCCAGGTTGGTGCGCAGGTTCTCCAGCGACTCCACGTTGGCCTCCATGCGGTCCACCTGGGAATCGGCCACGAACACCACGCCGTCCGCGCCGCGCAGGATCAACTTGCGGCTGGCGTCGTAGAACACCTGGCCGGGCACGGTATAAAGGTGAAAACGCACCTTGAAACCCTTGATGGAGCCCAGGGCCAGAGGCAAAAAGTCGAAGAACAGGGTGCGCTCGGTCTCGGTGGCCAGCGAGATCATCTTGCCCCGGTTGTCCGGATTGGTCTTCTGGTAGATGTAATTCAGGTTGGTGGTCTTCCCGCACAGACCCGGACCGTAGTACACGATCTTGCAGTTGATCTCGCGGGATGAATAATTAATGAACGACATGGGGCCTACCGGAACAACTGATCGATGTCATCTTCCGTGATTTCCGCAAACGGCGAGAGGTCTTCCTCTTCGCCGATACCGTCTTCCACTCCCTGGATGAGCAGTGCCTCGAGATTCTTGGTGGTGTTCTTGACCCGCAGCCTCACCAGACCAATGGAGGTCTCGGCGTTGAACAATACCACCAGAATAGCCACCCCACCTACCACCGAAAGGTGCAGGTGCTCCTCTTCTCCCTCGTGCAGCACACCGCCGAACTTGTCTTCGCCCACCAGCTCGGCGATGGCCTTGGAGGCCGCCATGTTGCTGGCGGTGAGCGCGGCGATGGCCGTGGTGTCCACCTTGGCGGCGTCGCCCGCCTGACCCAGCAACTGGCCGTTGCCGTCGATCAGGAACGCAACCCGCGCCTTGGCGGCCTGGCGAAACGTGCGCAACTCCTCCTCAACCCTCTCGAGGACCTGCGCTGTCAGAAAACTCCGGGTACCCACGTCTGCTCCCTCGCCAGTTCCCTCGTTCGTTCCCTCGTTTCGTGCCCCCGGCGGTGGCTACCCCTCTTTCGAGGCGAGGGGGTTATAGCACACCTTCGGGACTCCCCCCAAGGAGTCTTTGTCGGCAACCTGCCGCGAACCGGTGGCGGTTCCATCCTCTATCGGCCAGCCCATGCCGCTTCAAAAGTCCATTTTGCAGGCAACGGCAAGACACCTGAAGACACCGGCCCGGACAGCCGACTGTCCACATTTTGATGCCCGCTTGATGCCCGCGCCCGCCACAGACCGCACCGTCACCCCGTTACCGGCGCGGCACGGCGGCGCCCGACCGGGCGTCTGCCGGGTCACCTGCCGGGTCACCCGCCAATTCGTCCACCGGCCCGTTCCCCGGCGCCTCCCCGCCCGGCAAAATTTTTCCGGGATTGAGCACGCCGAGCGGATCGAAGGCCTGTTTGATGCGACGCATCACATCAAGCCCCAGCGGACCGACCTCAATGGGCAGATAGGCCGCCTTGGTGAGGCCGATGCCGTGCTCCCCGGACACACTCCCCTCCAGCCGCACCACGGTTTCGAACAATTCCCGCACTGCCCGTCCGGCACGCTCCATGCGTCCGGCGTCGGCGCTGTCCACCATGATATTGACGTGCAGGTTTCCCTCACCGGCGTGGCCGAAGCAGACGATGGGCAGGTCGTGGCGGGTGGCCAGTTCGTCCACCGCCCGCACCAGTTCCGGCAGACGGCTGCGGGGCACCACCACGTCCTCGTTGATTTTGGTGGGGGCCACCTCGTACATGGCCTGTGACAGGGCCTTGCGCGCCGCCCACACGCGCCGCGCCTCGTCGGCGGTGGCGGCGTGACGCACCTCGATGGCTCCCGCCGCGCGGCACACCTCGGCCACCCGTGCGGCGTCCCGTTCCACCTCGGCGGCGCTGCCGTCCACCTCCAGCACCAGCAGGGCGCGGGCGGCGGCGGGAATTTCCACGCCGCCGTGGGCGCGCACCAGTTCCAGGGAGCGGGCATCCATGAATTCACAGGCCCGCGGCACCACGGCGCGGGCGATGGTATCGCTCACCGCGCGGGCCGCCGCCGTCACGTCGTCGAAGGCCACCAGAAGGGTGCGCACCGCCTCCGGCAGGGGGAGCAGGCGCAGGGTGAGGCCGGTGATCACCCCCAGCGTGCCCTCGGTGCCCACCAGCAACCGCGCCAGATCGTAGCCCGCCACCCGTTTCACGGCGCGGGAGGGGTTGGTCAGAATGTCGCCGTTGGGCAGCACCGCGTCCAGCGCCAGCACATAGTCGCGGGTGCCGCCGTACTTCACCGAGCGCGGCCCGGTGGCGGCGCAGGCGGCGTTGCCCCCCAGGGTGCAACTGGCGGAGCTGGATGGGTCCGGGGGATAAAACAGCCCCACCGCCTCCACTGCCCGGTGCAGGTCGGCGGTGATCACCCCCGGCTGCACCCGCGCCACCAGATTGTCGCGGTCGATTTCCAGAATGCGGTTCATGCGTTCCAGACTCAGCACGATGCCGCCGTTCACCGGCACGCTGCCACCCACAAAGCCGGTGCCCGCACCACGCGGCACCACCGGAATTCGCAGGCGGTTGGCCACCCGCAACACCGCCGCCACCTCGGCGGCGGATTCCGGAAACACCACCACGTCCGGCATGGCGCTGAGCCGGGTGGCGTCATAGCCATAGCAAAGCCGCTCCGCCCGATCGGTGCGGATCCGCTCCCGGGACAGGGCGGCGGACAGGGCATCCACCAGGGCCGGGGCCGGTTCAGTGCGGGAAAGTGCCGTCATGGAAAGCACGGTAACAGACCAAACGTCCCCGGTAAAGACTATTAAATACCCCGAAAAAACGGCATTTTCCGACCCTTCAGGGACCGCTCCCCTTGTCAAATCCCCCCTTGCGGCGGTATAAATGCGGGTTCGATTGATGCAAACAGAAGAGTTTTCGGCCACGGCGGGGGCGTCCCGTCGCAGGTATACGGAGGAGACCGCGGATGCGCAGATTCAAGACGACGGTGGTAGGTGCGGGAAACGTCGGGTCGACCCTGGCGCAGCGCCTGGTGGAAAAGCAGCTCACCGACGTGGTTCTGATCGACCGGGTCACCGACCGTGGCGAGGGCAAGACCCTCGACCTGCTGCAGAGCGCCCCCATCCTCGGCTTCGACACCAAGATCATCGGCGCCGATGACTACGGCCCCACCGAGGGTTCGGACATCGTGGTCATCACCGCCGGTTTTCCGCGCAAGCCCGGCATGAGCCGCGACGACCTGCTGAAGACCAACATGGAAGTGGTGCAGGAGGTGACGGAAAACATCGTCCGCCACTCCCCGGAGGCCATCATCATCGTGGTCACCAACCCCCTGGACGCCATGTGCCACGTGGTCAAGAAGGTCAGCGGCTTCCCCAAGAACCGCGTGTTCGGCATGGCCGGCATCCTCGACACCGCGCGCTTCCGCACCTTCATCGCCATGGAACTGAACGTGTCGGTGGACAACATCCACGCCTTCGTGCTGGGCGGCCACGGCGACACCATGGTGCCGGTGCCGCGCTACTCCACCGTGGCCGGCATCCCCATTCCGGAACTGCTCTCCCAGGACCGCATTGACGCGCTGGTGGAGCGCACCCGCAACGGCGGCGCCGAAATCGTCGCCCTGCTGAAAACCGGCAGCGCCTACTACGCCCCCTCCGCCGCCACCGTGGAGATGATCGAGGCGATCATGGTGGACAAAAAGAAAATTCTCCCCTGCTCGGCCCTGTGCGAGGGGGAGTACAGCATCGACGGCGTGTTCGTGGGCGTGCCGTGCAAGCTCGGCAAGGACGGCATCGAGGAGATTGTGGACGTGCGCCTGGCCAACCCGGAACTGGCCGCCCTGCACCGCTCCGCCGAACTGGTGCGTGAGCAGATCGTGACAGTTGACCGCTTCATGGCCGAAGCCGCCGCCGCCAAGGCGCCCAAGAAAAAGGAACCCTCGCCCGCCAAAGGTTGAGCTTCCACCCCGTTGGCCCCCCTCGCCGCGCCGGATCGCGGGGGGAGGGTTTCGGGCCGCCGGGGCGGGGCCGCCCGATCGGGGGCAAGGCCGTCAGGGAAAAGCCCATCAGGGCAGACGGAGACATCGACACCCGTGGACCCGCATAAAGTGAACGCCCACGAGCTGACGGTGGCCGGAACCACGTTCCGCGCCGCCGCCACCGATCCTGTCACCAACCCCCACACGGGCGAGGTCATCGCCGACATTGCCCTGGCCGGTCCCGACGCCGTGGAGGCGGCCATCGCCGCCGCCCGTGCGGCCTTCGAGGAATACCGTGGCTGGCCCACGCACCGGCGCGTTCGCCTGCTGGCGGACCTGGCCTCCCACGTTGCCCGGCGCCGCACGGAACTGGCCGCCAGTATCGTGGCCGAAGCGGGCAAACCCATCACCCAGGCGCAGGGCGAGGTGGACCGCGCCATCACCACCTTCCAGCTTGCCGCCGAAGAGGCCGGACGCATGGGGGGCGAGGTCATCCCCGCCGACCTCACCGCCGCAGGGGAGGGGTATCTGGCCCTCACCCGGCGTTTTCCGGTGGGGCCGGTGACCGCCATTTCGCCGTTCAATTTTCCCCTCAACCTGGTGGCCCATAAACTGGCCCCGGCCCTGGCCACGGGCTGCTCCATGGTGCTCAAGCCGCCGGTGCAGACCCCCCTCACGCCGCTGCTGCTGGGTGACCTTTTGCAGGAAGCCGGAGCCCCCCCCGGTCTGTTCACCGTGCTGCCGTGCTCGGCGGAAAACGCCCGCCCCCTGATCACCGACGAGCGCATGGCCACCCTCTCCTTCACCGGCAGCGACCGCGTGGGCTGGCATCTCAAGTCGCTGGCAGGCAAAAAGCGCGTGACCCTGGAGCTGGGCGGCAACGCCGCCGCCATCATCTGCCCCGGCGTGGACATCGAGGCCACCGCCCGGCGCGTCGCCTTTGGCGCCTACGCCTACGCCGGGCAGATCTGCATTTCGGTGCAGCGCATTCTGGTGCAGCGGGGGATTCAGGAGGAATTCCTGGCCGCCCTCACCCGCGCCACCGAGGCCATCGTCACCGGCGACCCGCGCGACCCGCGCACCGTGGCCGGCCCCCTCATCGACCGGGCGGCAGCGGAGCGGGTGGCGGCGTGGATCCGGTCCGCCGTGGATGGCGGGGCGCGCCTGCTCACCGGCGGTGAGCGCGAGGGCAACATCATCCGTCCGGCGCTGCTGACCGACGCCGCCCCGGAGCTGGAAATCTGTTGTCAGGAGGTATTCGGCCCGGTGGCGGTGGTGGAACCCTTCGACACCTTCCCGGAGGCGGTGGCGACGGTAAACCGCTCCCGCTACGGCCTGCAGGCGGGGGTTTTCACCCGCGACCTGGGCGAGGCCCTGTACGCCCACCGCCATCTGGAGGTGGGAGGGGTGATCGTGGGCGATATCCCCACCGTGCGCTTCGACCACCTGCCCTACGGCGGCGGCAAGGATTCCGGGCAGGGGCGCGAGGGGGTGCGCTACGCCATGGACGAGTTCACCGAGCCGCGCCTGCTGCTGATCAAAACCGGCTGAAGAAAGAAATATGTCGCCCCGCAAGCAACAATCCTCCGCCCCCCATATCGGCGTGGTTGGCGATTTCAATCCGGGTACTCCGCCCGGCAACATGGAGCGCTTTGGCGGCGACGAGGCCCACCACTTTCTGAACGCCCGCTACACCCGGGCGGTGCGCGACGCCGGGGGCATTCCGTGGCTGCTGCCGACCCCGGTGGACCCCGCCGACGCGGAGCGTTTTGCGGAAATCCACCTGGAGCGTCTGGACGGCCTGCTGATGACCGGCTGCGGCCGCCACCTGGACCCCGCCGCCTACGGCGAGTTGCCGCGCTTCGACCTGAACCTGATGGCCCCCGCCAAGCAGCGCTTCGAGGAGGCACTGGTGCGGGCCACCCGTGCGCGCCAGATGCCGGTGCTGGCCATTTGCGGCGGCATGCAGACCGCCAACGCGGTGCTGGGGGGAACCCTCGTCCAGCGCATCGGCGCCGAGGTGCCGGGGGCCCTGGAGCACATGCAGGAAACCAAGGCCATCCACACCGTGCACGATGTAACGGTGACCCCCGGCAGCCGCCTGGCGCGCATCACCGGCGCCAGCACCTTTGCCACCAACTCTTCCCACACCCAGGCGGTGGGGCGGCCGGGGAACGGACTGACCGTCACCGCCCGCACCACCGACGGCGTGGCGGAGGCCTATGAATCCGCGGACGGCTACCTGATCGGCCTGCAATGGCACCCGGAATACCTGTACCCGGAACACCCCGGCCAGGCCGCACTGTTCCTGGCCCTGATCCGCGCCGCCACGAGCGGCGGCCCGCTGGGGGGCTAGCGCCGCCCTCCGGACTTTGGCCCCGATCTGGATCCCGGCTTCGGCCCCGGCTTCGGACCGGGACCACCGCTGCCGCCGCGACCTCCCCGTGGGGGAGGGCCACCGGCATCCCGGTCACGACGCGGCGGGCCGCTTCGACCGGCACGATCAGGACGGTCGGCCCGGTCGGTGGGGCCAGTCCGATCCGTGCGTTCGGGGCGGGTCACCCGGCGGCCACCACGCCCCTCCTCGGCAAATCGCCCGTGCGGACGCCCCTCCGGTTCCTCCCGCCGGTTGCGGATGCGCCCCCGTGGAGGCGGTCCGGCGTCCCGGTCACGCGGATCCCGGTCACGCGGATCCCGGTCACGCGGATCCCGGTCACGCGGATCCCGGTCGCGCGGGTCCCGGTCGCGCGGGTCCCGGTCGCGCGGGTCCCGGTCGCGCGGGTCCCGGTCGCGCGGGTCCCGGTCGCGCGGGTCCCGGTCGCGCGGGTCCCGGTCACGCGGATCCCGGTCGCGCGGGTCCCGGTCATAAAACTCCCGCCGGGGCGACTCCTGCCTGAACTCTTCCCGCCGCCGGGCCGGGCGACGCGGGGGCCGCTGGGTCGGCTCGGCCTTTGCCGCCCGTTCCGCCAACGCCGCCCGCTCCGCCCGCGCCGAGCGTTTGACCACCGGTGTCGGTTCCGCCACCGGCTTTTCCGCGTCGGGGACCGGAATGGGCCGCCGCCCCTTTTCCTTGTACATGATGAACAGGTAGTTGAAGCCGCGCAGCAGGTAATTGCCCTCCACCGCCGAGGTGTGCCAGTGGTTGCGCATCAGGGTGCGGTTGTGGCGGCACACCGCCACAATGTCCACCGGCGTGAAATGCCGGCACAGCGCCCCGAACAGCTTGAAGCCGATGGCCTCGAACGGCTTGCCCAGTTCAAAGGAATCGCTCACGTACAGGGCCATGAAGCGCTCCGGGCGCAGGACGCGGTCCATGTCGGCGATGGCCGCCTCCATGGCCGGATAGTAGGCGTCGCCCCGGGCGTCCAGTTCGCCGATGCAGTCGGGGCGGCCCGAGTAGCGCACGTGGTTCGAATAGGGCGGGTCCACGAACACAAAGTCGGCCTTGGCGTCCTCCAGGGGCAATTTGCGCGCGTCGGCGCGAAAGATGTCGGGGCGGGAGGGGGCCACGTCGTACCCCAGGGCGCGGCGGTCCATCTGGCGCGCCACATCCAGTGTGGTGCCGCTGCCGCACATGGGGTCCACCACCAGTTGTCCGGGGCGGGTGTAGCGCGCCAGCAGGTTGGCGATCAGGTAACTGGGGGTGGAGCCAACGTAGGCATTGTCCCCCTGCCCCCCCTCGCCGTGGGTGCGCGACGCATAGTCCCACAAGGTGGTGGTCATTACCGGCAGATCGCCGTCCATGATAAAGCGAATTTCCCTGGTCACGGTGCTCCGTTGTCCATCTCCGTTGTCCATCTCCACGCCCTGGCCACCCCCCGTCCACACCCGGACGGAAGCGCGGACATTTGCGGAAATCGCGATTGCGGGTAAAGTATCGCGAGCCGGTCACGCATGCCGACACACGCCGGTAATTGTACGGCAGGTCGGACGCAAGGTGACGCCGGAAGCGGAATCCATCACGGGACGGGGACACGGGATGGGGTTGCGGTGCGCGGCGAACGTGCAAGCGGTTCATGGCAACGGTTCATGGCAACGGTTCATGGCAACGGTTCATGGCAACGGTTCACGGGAGGGGATTCAGGCATGAAAATCGGCATACCCAAAGAGACCGCCCCCGGCGAGCGGCGCGTGGCCGCCACGCCCGACAGCGTCAAGCAGGCGGTGGGCAAGGGGCTCACCCTGCTGGTGGAACAGGGCGCGGGCACCGGCGCCGCCTATCCGGACGCCGCCTACGCCAAAGCCGGTGCGCAGGTGGTGGACGCCGCCACCCTGTACCGCGACGCCGACGTGGTGTTCCGCGTGCAGCCGCCCAACGACGCGGAACTGGGGCAACTGCGCTCCGGCACCGTGCTGATCGGCATGCTGTCTCCCCTCACCACCCCGGAGCGGGTGCCCCTTTACGCCCAAAAGGGCATCGCCGCCCTGGCCCTGGAACTGCTGCCGCGCATCACCCGCGCCCAAAGCATGGACGTGCTCTCGTCCCAGAGCAACATCGCAGGCTACAAGGCGGTGCTGCTGGCGGCGCACCACTACGGGCGCATGTTCCCCATGATGATGACCGCCGCCGGCACGGTCACCCCGGCCAAGGTGCTGGTGCTGGGGGGCGGCGTGGCCGGATTGCAAGCCATCGCCACCGCCCGGCGGCTGGGGGCGGTACCCACCGGCTACGACGTGCGCCCCGAGGTGCGCGAGCAGGTGGAAAGTCTGGGCGGCCGTTTTATCGCCGTGGAACGCGAGGCCGCCACCGGCGCCACCGTGTATGCCAGCGAAATGGGTGACGACTACAAGGAAAAGGAGCGCGCCCTGCTCGCCACCCACGTGCCCCAGAGCGACGTGGTCATCAGCACCGCCCTGATCCCCGGCCGCCCCGCGCCGCGCCTGGTGGACGAAGAGATGGTGCGCGGCATGCGCCCCGGTTCGGTGGTGGTGGACCTGGCCGCCGCTTCCGGCGGCAACTGCGCCCTGAGCGTGGCCGATCAGGTGATCGAGCATCACGGCGTGACCATCCTCGGCCCCACCAATCTGGCGGCCCAGGTGCCCACCGACTCCAGCCACCTGTTCGCCCGCAACCTGATGACGTTCCTGCTGCCGCTCCTGGACAAGGAGGGCAAGCTCACCCTGAATACCGACGACGAGGTCGTGGCCGGGTGCCTGCTCACCCGCGACGGCCAGGTGGTCCACCCGCGTTTCAAGGCCGGTTGAGAAGGCCAAGGAGGGCCGACACATGAGTGCTTTTTCCGAAAATCTTGCCCGGTTGACCCACGACGTGCCCGCCGCCGTCCCCCACGGTGCCCTGCCGTCGGCGTTCGTGATCGGTCTGACCGTGTTCGTGCTGGCGGTGTTCGTCGGCTACCACGTGGTGTGGAAGGTCACCCCGGCCCTGCACACTCCGCTGATGAGCGTCACCAACGCCATCAGCGCGGTGATCATCGTGGGCGCGCTGCTGGCCGCCGGACCTCATGAACTCAGTCTGGCCACGGTGCTGGGGCTGGTGGCGGTGGCCCTGGCCAGCGTCAACATGTTTGGCGGCTTTCTGGTCACCCAGCGCATGCTTGAAATGTTCAAGAAAAAGAAGTAGGCCCGTCCCGCCGTTCTTTCCCCATTTTCATCCACGGCCCGATAACCCCGATCATCGGCAGCGGAGGTTTTTTTTCGTGTCCCAGAACGCCACCAGCCTTGCATACCTGACCGCCTCGGTCCTGTTCATCCTGTCCCTCAAGGGGCTGTCGTCCCCGGAAACCGCCCGGCGCGGCAACCTTGCGGGGATGCTGGGCATGGCCATCGCGGTGATCACCACCCTGCTCACTCCGGGTGTGGTCGGGTACGGCCCAATCCTCGCCATGCTGGTGCTGGGCGGCACCATCGGCGCCGTGGTGGCGCGGCGCATTCCCATGACTTCCATGCCGGAACTGGTGGCGGCCATGCACTCCCTGGTGGGTCTGGCTGCGGTGCTGATCGCCGTGGCGGCCTACCTGAACCCCCATGAATACGGCATCGCCCTGCCTGGCGGCGGCATCGCCACCGGCAGCCTGGTGGAGATGGTGGTCGGCGCCTTTGTCGGCGCCATCACCTTCACCGGTTCGGTGGTGGCCTTCGGCAAGCTAAAGGGGACTTTTGGCAGCAACCCGTTGATGTTCCATGGCCAGCACTTGCTGAACCTGCTGCTGGGGCTGACCATGGTCGGCACCACCATCTGGTTCTGCACCCACCCCTCTCTGGCCCCGTTTCTGGTGGTCATTGCCCTGGCGCTGGCGCTGGGGGTGCTGCTGATCATCCCCATCGGCGGCGCCGACATGCCGGTGATCGTCTCCATGCTCAACTCGTACTCCGGGTGGGCGGCGGCGGGCATCGGTTTTACCCTGGGCAACCACCTGCTGATCATCACCGGGGCGCTGGTGGGCAGTTCCGGCGCCATCCTGTCGTACATCATGTGCAAGGCCATGAACCGCTCCATCTGGAACGTGCTGTTCGGCGGCTTCGGCGCCGAGGTTGCCCCCAGCGCCCAGCAGGCCGCCGCCAGCAAGGGCGCCAAGAGCGGCAGCCCGGAGGACGCGGCGTTTTTGATGAAGAACGCCAGCAGCGTGATCATCATCCCCGGCTACGGCATGGCCGTGGGGCGCGCCCAGCACGCGGTAAAGGAAATGGCCGAACTGCTCGGCGAGGCCGGAGTCAAGGTGCGCTTTGCCATTCACCCGGTGGCGGGCCGCATGCCCGGCCACATGAACGTGCTGCTGGCAGAGGCCGAAGTACCCTATGACCAGGTGTTCGAAATGGAGGAGATCAATCGCGAATTCGTGGACTGCGACGTGGCGCTGGTGATCGGCGCCAACGACGTGGTCAACCCCCTGGCGCGCACCGACCCCTCCAGCCCCATCCACGGCATGCCGATTCTGGACGCGGACCGCGCCAAGACGGTGATGGTGGTCAAACGCAGCCTGGCCCCCGGCTACGCGGGCATCGACAACCCCCTGTTCTACGCCGACAACACCCTGATGCTGTTCGGCGACGCCAAGCACATCGCCGAAGCCATCGTCCACTCCCTCTAGCCGGGGAGCCCCCACGGGCGTATTCGCGGCGGGCACGGCCCGCAGCGGTATTCGCGTAAAACCCAGGGGGGGACGCCCCCCGGCGATATTCGCGCAAAACCCGTGGCGCGGCCAGCTTCATCGCGAAACAATCCGCGCCTTTTTCTTCCGCTTTTTCCGTCCCCCTGCCAGTGTCACCGATCGACGACAAACCATACGTGACGGCTATTCCAGCCGGTCTCACGTGGGACAAATCTAATCCATCACTTTCCGCATCACGTGCCGTGCGCACAGCACCTCCCTTTCCTCCCCATTGGGGGGGCGGGCACGGCCCGCAGCGGTATTCGCGCAAAACCCGTGGCGCGGCCAGCTTCATCGCGGCCGGGGAGCCCCGGCGGGCCTATTCGCGTAAAACCCGTGGCGCGGCCAGCTTCATCGCGAAACAATCCGCGCCTTTTTCTTCCGCTTTTTCCGTTCCCCTGCCAGTGTCACCGATCGACGACAAACTATACGTGACGGCTATTCCAGCCGGTCTCACGCGGGACAAATCTAATCCATCACTTTCCGCATCACGTGCCGTGCGCACAGCACCTCCCTTTCCTCCCCATTGGGGGGGGAAAGGGCTGGGGATAGGGGGGGCCGGAATTGACGTGGGAGGCAACCCGGACACGGGGGTGCTGGATCGCCGCCCCTTCTGCGCCCCCCGTCACGGCCCCGTTCATCGCGGCCGGGGAGCCCCGGCGGGCGGCGGGCACGGCCCGCAGCGGTATTCGCGTAAAACCCGTGGCGCGGCCAGCTTCATCGCGAACCGGGCCGCGTCTTTTCTTCCGCCCCCCGCAAGGGCAACGCAAGGGGCTGAACGCCGCTTCTGCGCCCTTGAAAGGGTCTTTCGCCAATGCGGTGGGGACGGGGGCGAAAACCGCATATTCGCCCCCTGAAAGGGCCGCAATCGGTTTTGCCCCTGCGGCGGGCACGGCTCGTTTCGCGATGAACGCGGACCCACCACGGGTTTTACGCGAATACCGCCGGGAACCCCGCCACCCGCCACTGCTGCTGGACACGTTCGGGTGTGCTCGCATAGGATTGGGCGATGCGGTCCCTGTACCCCACCCCCCCCCTTCGACCGCGCCGGGCACCCGTCTGGCTGAGCGCGGGGCTGGGCCTTCTGCTGGCGGGATGCAGCGGCTGGCAGCCGGTGACGGATCCCTCCCGCACCCTGTCCAGCGACCATTACGGCTCCAGCCAGTTGGCCGGCTCCCTGATGGTCACCGTGCGCCTGGTGGGATGGCGCGAACCGGCTCCCTCCCGCTTGCAGGAGTACGTAACACCCATCTACCTTCAGGTACGTAACGGCGGCGCGGCCACCGCACATTTTTCCCCCGAGGACGTGGTGCTGGTGGACGACGAGGGGACGCTCTTTCGGGCCATTTCTCCGGAGCGGCTGGAGGCGCTGGTGGGCGGTCGGGGCGGCGCCGAGTTTCAGGGCGCCGGGGGGGATGACCTGGGCGCCACCCTGGCGGCGCTGACCGCCGGAGACATTACCCCCAACACCCAGGTGCGGGGTGCGGTCTATTTTGCCCGTGGCGCCGCTTTCACCCGCACCATGACGGTACGGGTGCCGGTGCAGGGCGAAACCCTCGAATTCCGGTTCCGTGCCCGCTGATCTGATCCGCCTTACCCCTCCACGCAGTGGCCGGGTGGCGGCGGTGGACGTGGGCACCAACACCATCCGCCTGCTGGTGGCGGAGGTGGACGAGCGCAACGCCATCCGCGTGGAGGTGTCGGGCCGCGCCATGGCCCGGTTGGGAGAGGGGCTGGCGGCCAGCGGCAAACTGTCGCCCGCAGCCATGGAGCGCGCCCTGCGCACCCTGGGGGAATTTGCCGGACAGATTCGCGACGCCGCCCCGCAAGGAGTGGTGGCCGCCGCCACCAGCGCGGTGCGCGAGGCCGAAAACGGCGCGGAATTCGTCGATCGGGTGCGGCGCGAGACCGGCCTGCAACTGAACATCATCTCCGGCGAGGAGGAAGCCCGCCTTACCGCACTGGGGGCCGCCTCGGTGCTGAACGGCGATGTGCGCAACCTGCTCATCGTGGACATCGGCGGCGGCAGCACCGAATTCATTCTGATCCGCTCCGGGGAGCAACGGGCGCGGGTTTCCACCACCATGGGGGTGGTCACCGGCAGCGAACGTTTTTTGCGCTCCGACCCACCCCACGCGGCAGAGCTGTACGATCTGGACGAGTTCATCCGCGACCACATGCGCCGCGTGCGCGCGGAACTGGGCGAGGTGGGGCAGGTGCGGCTGGTGGCCACTGCCGGAACCCCCACCACCCTGGCCGCCATGGACCAGCAAATGGCCGAGTACGATCCGGCGCGCATCAACAACCATGTGTTGCCCCTGGCGCGGGTGGAAGAGATGTTCGACCACATCGTACGCGCCCCCATCGCCGAACGCTCCCGCATGATCGGCATCGAGCCGGGCCGCGAGGAGCTGATGGTGGTGGGCTGCTGCATCCTGCTTCGGGTGATGCACGATTTCCAGTTCGGCGCCGTGGCCGTGAGCGATTACGGCCTGCGCGAAGGGCTGGCCCTCGACCTCTTCCATCGCCTCTGACCGGCGGAGGGCGCCCCCCGGCGGAATTTGTGGAGGGCAGAGCCGGGGCGCTCCCCGGCCCGGCACCCCCACGCCCGCGTTGCCTCCCACGTCGATTCCGGCCCCCCCTATCCCCAGCCCTTTCCCCCCCCAATGGGGAGGAAAGGGAGGTGCTGTGCGCACGGCACGTGATGCGGAAAGTGATGGATTAGATTTGTCCCGCGTGAGACCGGCTGGAATAGCCGTCACGTATGGTTTGTCGTCGAGCGGTGACACTGGCAGGGGGACGGAAGAAAACGGAAGAAAAGACGCGGCCAGATTCGCGATGGACGGGGCCGCGCCATATGTTTTACGCGAATATGCCCGCCGGGGCTCCCCGGCCCCGTACCCCCGTTTCCGCGTTGCCTCCCACGTCGATTCCGGCCCCCCCTATCCCCAGCCCTTTCCCCCCCAACGGGGGGGAAAGGGAGGTGCTGTGCGCACGGCACGTGATGCGGAAAGTGACTGATCGGATTTGTCCCGCGTGGGACCGGCTGGAATAGCCGTCACGTATAGTTTGTCGTCGATCGGTGACACTGGCAGGGGGACGGAAAAAGCGGAAGAAAAAGGCGCGGCCGGATTCGCGATGGACGGGGCCGTGCCACGGGTTTTACGCGAATACCGCTGCGGGCCGTGCCCGCCGCCTGCCGGGGCTCCCCGGCCGCGATGAAGCTGGCCGCGCCACGGGTTTTGCGCGAATACCGCCGGGGGGCGTCCCCCCCTGGGTTTTACGCGAATACGCCCGCCGGGGCTCCCCGGCCGCGATGGACGGGGCCGTGCCACGGGTTTTACGCGAATACCGCTGCGGGCCGTGCCCGCCGCCCGCCGGGGCTTCCCGGCTATGCCCCCTTAACCGATGGCGCCCCAACTGAGATGATCGCGCCAGCGTTCGGCCACGGTGCGGCGCAGGGGGGCGTGATGGGGGCGGGACAGATCGGGATCGGCGGCCAGCAGGGTGACGGCGGCCTGTCTGGCTTCGGCCAGCAGGGGGGCATCCTTGATGAGATTGGCCACCTTGAGCTCCGGCAAACCCGACTGGCGACGCCCGAACAATTCACCGGGGCCGCGAATTTCCAGATCGCGCTCGGCGATGACAAAGCCGTCTTCGGATTCCACCACGGCCTTGAGGCGTGCGCGCCCGTCGCGAGACACCGCGTGGGACGCCACCAGCAGGCACTCCCCCTGCCAGGCGCCGCGCCCCACCCGGCCGCGCAACTGATGCAACTGGGACAGGCCAAAACGCTCGGCGTGCTCCACCACCATCACGGTGGCTTCGGCCACATCCACGCCCACCTCCACCACTGTGGTGGTGACCAGCACCTGGATCTTTCCGGCGGCAAAATCGGCCATGATGCGGCTCTTGTCGTCGCTGCCCATGCGCCCGTGCAGCAGGGTCAGGGACAGTCCGGCCAACGCGCCGTGCTGCAATTCCTCAATGGCCCCGGTGGCGGCGCGCAGGTCGGATTTTTCCGACTCCTCCACCAGCGGATGCACCACATAGGCGCGCCGCCCCTTTTCCACCGCGCGCCGCAGGCGGGCGTAAACCTGCTCCCGGTGGGTAGCGGAATAGAGGCGGGTGCGCACCGGGGAACGGCCCGGCGGCAACTGGTCGATCACCGACAGGTCCAGGTCGCCGTAGACGGTCATGGCCAGACTGCGGGGGATGGGGGTGGCGGTCATGGTCAGGGTGTGGGGAAACAACCCCTTGGCGCCGATCTGGGCCCGCTGGCGCACACCGAACCGATGTTGCTCGTCCACCACGGCCACCCCCAGCCGATGGAAGGCGACCTTTTCCTGAATCAGCGCCTGGGTACCGACCACCATGGGCACACTGCCGTCGGCCACGGCGGCGAGGGTGGCGGCGCGACCGGCGCGGGCGCCGCCGGTGAGCAGCACGATGGGCACCCCGAGTGGCGCCAGCAGCGCCCCCAGCTTGCGATAATGCTGCTCGGCGAGCACCTCGGTGGGGGCCATCAACGCCCCCTGAAAGCCGTTGTCCACCGCCCGCAGCAGGGCCATCAGCGCCACCACCGTCTTGCCGCACCCCACATCGCCCTGCACCAGCCGGTGCATGGGGGTGTCTCGCGACAGGTCCCTGAAAATCTCCGCCAGTACCCGCTCCTGGGCGGCGGTGAGGGCAAATGGCAGGGTTTCGCGCAGGCGCGTCTCCAGCGCACCGGGGCGGTCGGCCAGGAGCACCCGCGTATGGCGACGGCGCACCGTCTGGCGGCGCAGTCCCAGCCCCACCTGCAGGCAAAAAAACTCTTCGAAGGCAAAGCGCCGGGTGGCCAGGGTGGCGTCCGCCAGCCGCGCCGGGCGGTGCACGTCGCGGAACGCCTGGCTGCGTTCCGGCAGGCCGAGGGTTGCACGCAGATCCGCCGGCAGGGGGTCTTCCAGGCGCACGGCCTCCAGGGCTTTGGCCACCCAGGTGCGCAACTGGCGGGAGGTGAGCCCCTCGGTGACCGGGTAGACCGCCACCACCCGGCCGGTATGGAGTTTTTCCTCGCCGGATTCCCACGGTTCACACTCCGGGTTCTCCAGCACCGGCCCTCCCGTGAAGCGGTCGAACACCACGCGGCCGGAGAACAGGTACTGGTTTCCGGTCTGGATGCGGCGTGCCTGAAACGGCTGGTTGAACCAGCGCGCCACCACCATCCCGCCCAGCGGGGAGCCGTCGCTGATGGCGGCCTCGAAGATGCGCATGCGGCGGCGCGGCGTGGTCTTGAGTTCCGTGTCCACCACCGTGCCGCGCACCGTGGCGGCGCTGCCGTGGGACAGTTCCGACACGTTCTGGATGTGGCTGCGATCCTCGTAGCGGGACGGCAGATGCAGCAACAGGTCCTCGATGCTGCGGATGCCCAGCCGTTCCAGCAGCAGGGCGCGGCGCTCGCCGACCCCCGGCAGGTAACGCACCGGGCTGTCGGTGCCCAGCACCTCGGGCGCCTTGTCGGCGGCGGGCGCCGGATGCGAGAGCACGGTGGCGGACGGGACGGCGGACCCGGCGGCGACCTTGGGGCTGGATTTGGGGCCGGATTTGGGGGCAGACCGGGGGACAGAGGCAGCGGCGGACGCGGCGGCGATCTGCGTTCCGGCGCCAGACGCCTCCGCCACGGCACAGATGCCGTCCAGCACCGCCTTCAGGCAGGTGCGGCGGGCGGCGGCGTCCTGGCTGTCCCATGTGGACAGGGCGTCCAGCCATGCGGCGGCGCGAGCGTGTTCTGCGCTGCCCCCGGGAAAGGTCTCGCGCCACGCGCCGAGCCTGGCGCGCACCAGATCGGCCAGCCCGCGGATACGGTCGAGGGGGGCGCCGGTGCGGGTGGCAAAGGTAAGGGGGCCGATCAGGTCCGCCAGCGGTCCAGGGACCGAGGCGCTACCAGGGGAAGTGGCGGGGCCAGTGCCGGGTTTGGCGGTGGGACGTTTCACGGGCGGTCCGTGCGGACAACGCCCGGAATATTCCCGGAAATGTTCCCGGAAATGTTCCGGTGAAGGGCACCCGCAAGACCCTTGTGGGCAGAAATCCGTTCTGGTATCATACTCGGCCCGTGCGGTTTTTTGCCGTCCCCCCCGCATTCCCACATGCTGGCGCCCCGCGCGGGGACGCCTTGCCTGGCAGGGATTGACGGCGAGGGGGCATGGGGTTCGCGGGTGTGCAGCAGTTGCAGCGACCGCGTACGCAAGGGTTTCCGCGAGTTTTTTTTCCGGGAGAGTTTCCGATGGCTAACGTCTGTGGGTACTGTGGCAAGGGCCGGATGTCCGGCAACAACGTGAGCCACTCCAACCGTCACACCAAGCGCGTGTTCCGCCCCAACGTTCAGGGCATGCGTGCGCTCATCAACGGTGTGGCCAAGCGCGTCAAGGTGTGCACCCGCTGCCTGCGCTCGGGCAAGGTTCAAAAGCCCTGCTGACCACCGCCCGCCGCCGTTTCTGGCGGCCCGGCACCACCACGACCCGCCCGACCGCCTGACAACCCGGCGGCCACGCCGTTCGCTGGCCGCCCCGTGCGCCCCACGCGCCCCGGCGCCGTGCGGGGCCCCTCCAGACACCCGACTCCGACTCCGGCGCATGGACACCCCCTCGTCGTTCCGCACGCCCCGGGGCCGTACCTTCAAGACTTCTTTTTCGGCCGTACCACCAATACCGGGCACGGCGCCCCCTGCACCACCCGCTCGGCGGTGCTGCCAATGGCCTCGTAGGACAGCCCGGTGCGCCCGTGGGTGCCCATCACCACCAGATCGGCGCCGATCTCCTGGGCGGTTTCGACAATCGCCCGCCACGGTTTGCCCTGGGCCACCCGGCTCTCCACCTTCACCCCCTGCTCCTTGCCGCTGTCCACCAGTTCCTTGAGCTTGAGGCGCGAGGCAATGTCGTGCTGCGCTTCCAGTTCGGTGACGCTGGGGATCAGCCCCACCACCCCGTAGTGGGACATTACCGGCTCGGCAACGTAGAGCAACATCAGGCGGGCGCCACACAGCTTGGCAAGGGCGGCGGCGTGTTGCCACACCCGCTCGGAAGGCTCGGAAAAATCGGTGGGGACCAGAATCGTCTGATACATGCGCTGTCCTTCTGGCTGAAGCGTACAAAAACAGGGGGCCACAGCTCCCCACCCCCGGGGAGCGGCATCTGTCACAAGGGTACGGTTTTGGCGCCGTCCGTGGCAACCGGAAACCGTGTCGGCGGGGCCGTGGCGCGGGATCGGTGCGAACGGCGTCAGCCGTTGCGGACGTCCAGCACCACCTTGCCGAAGTGGCCGCGCGACTCCAGCCAGGCGTGGGCTTCTCCCGCCTGGCGCAGGGGAAAGGTGCGGTCGATCACCGGGCAAATTGCGCCTGCGGCCACCCTGGCCAGCAGGGCGTGCAGGTCGGAAATTCCCCCCAGACGCGCCCCCAGCACCGACTGCTGGCGCGAGAACAGGTCGCGCAGGGGGAGTTGAGCGGTGGCCCCGGTGGTGGTGCCGCACACCAGCAGCCGCCCCCCCACCGCCAGCGCGGCGAGGTCGTCGGCAAAGCGTTCCGCTCCGGTGTGGTTGAGCACCACGTCCGCGCCCCAGCCGCCGGTCTGCTCCCGCACCCAGGGGGCAACCGCCCCGCGGCTGTGGTCAAAACAGGCCTCGGCCCCCAGTTTCAGAACCTTTTGGCACTTTTCGGCCCCCCCGGCGGTGGCCAGCACCCGCGCCCCCCACAGGCGCGCGATCTGCACCGCAAAGGTGCCCACCCCGCCGCCCGCGCCGGGCACCAGCACGGTGTCGCCGGGGCGCAGCCGGGCGCGGGTGACGAGCAGGTGCCAGGCCGTCACCCCGGCCACCCCCAGGGTGGCGGCGGCGGCCATGTCCAGCCCTTCGGGCAGGGGCAGCAGGTTGCGCCCCGGCAGCAGCACGAATTCGGCGTAAGTTCCGGCCACCCTCGGGGCCGCCCCCAGGATGGCGAACTGCGGGCACAACTGCCCCTGGCCACCGGCACAGGCGGAGCAGACACCGCAGGACAGGCCGGGGTGGATCAGATAGGCGCCGCCAGGAGTGACGCCGGACACCCCCGGCCCCACCGCCACCGCCACCCCCGCGCCGTCACAGCCGGGGGTGTGAGGCAGGGGCAACGTCAGGGCGCCGCGCCGCAGCCACACGTCCAGAAAATTGACCGAGGCGGCATGCACCCTCAGCAGCACCTCGCCGGGGCCGGGGCGGGGCACCGCCACGGTGCCGGGCGCAAGCACTTCCGGGCCGCCGCCGCGCCCGCAGCGCATTGCCGTCATGGTGGCGGGAATGGCGCCTGGCGCCGGAGGATTCGCGGCGTGGCTCACGGCTGACCCCGGATCGGCGTGGTTCAGTGGCCGCGGGCGAAGTCGCGCAGCCACTGGTTGGGCACAAAGCGCTCGCCGTGCTGCTGGGCCAACCGGTCCAGCACCGCCACCACCTGCCCTGCGCCGCGCTCCTCCACATAGCGCATCAGGCCGCCCCGGAAGGGCGGGAAGCCGGTGCCGAATACCATGCCCGCGTCCAGCATGTCGGCGTTTTCGACAATTCCCTCTTCCAGCACCCGTGCCGCCTCGGCCACCATGGCCAGGATGCAGCGGTCACGCACGTCCTCATCGCCAAAGCTCTGGCTGCCGCGCCCCTCCACCAGACGGTAGGTTTCCGGATCGACCCCCTTGGCCTTGCCGTTTTCGTACTTGTAAAACCCCTTGCCCACCTTGCGGCCATAGCGCCCGGTATCGAACAGGCGGCCCATGCCGGAAGCCGGGGTCATGCGCTCGCCGTAGCCGCTGTGCAGCACGTCCGCCACGTGGTGGCAGATGTCCAGGCCCACCTCGTCCGCCAGGCGGAAGGCCGCCATGGGCATGCCGAAGTCGTACAGCACCTGATCCACATGCTCGATGCGCGCCCCCTCCTGCAACAACAGCATGGCCTCGTTGATGAAGGGCATCAGGATGCGGTTGACCAGAAATCCGGGGCACTCCTGCACGATCAGCGGCAGCTTGCCGATGCGCACCGACAGGGCGGTGACCAGCGCCACGGTTTCGGGGGCGGTTTTGTCCCCCACCACCACCTCCACCAGGGGCATTTTGGGCACCGGGTTGAAGAAGTGCATGCCGCAGGCCCGCTCCGGGCGGGGCACCCCGGCGAACATGTCGGTGATGCCGAGGGACGATGTGTTGGTCAGCAGCAGGGCCTTGTCGCCCAACTGGCGGGCGGCGTCGCCGAACAGGGACTGCTTGATGCCCATATTCTCGGCCACCGCCTCGATGATCAGGTCGGAGTGTCCCAGACGTTTGAGGTCCGTGGTCGGCAGCAGGCGGCTCATGATGCGCTCCGCCTCGCCGCGCCCGGCGTTGCGACCGGCACGTTTGGCCTCCTTGGCGATGCCTTTGAGCCCCTTGCCCACGGCCTTGTCGGACAGGTCCGCCAGACGCACCACCAGACCCTTTTTGGCAAACTCCCCGGCGATTCCCGCGCCCATCACCCCGGCGCCCACCACCACGGCGCGCTGGATGGCGGCGGCGTCGGCCTTGCCCATGCGCGCGGCGTCCTGGTGCTTGAGCTTTTCCGAGGCGAAGAACACGCGGATCAGGTTCTTGGTGACCGCCAGGGGGGCCAGCGCCCCGCAGGAGATGGCCTCCGCCTGATGCGCCTGCACCGAACCCAGCCCGTGGATGCGCTCCAGCACCTCCAGCGCCGCGAACGGCGCCGGGTAATGGTCGGGCCGCACCTTGGCGGACAGCATCTTGCGCGCCTGCTTGAAGAACACCTTGCGCCCCAGCGGGTTGCCGGTCAGCAGCCGGTCCACCAACCCGCCGTGGTGGTGCGCCGCATGGCGCCGGTCCAGTTCACGGCGCGCGGCGTCGAGCAGAATTTCCCTGGGCACCGCCTGCCCCACCAGAGAGGCCTTTTTCGCCTGACGGGCGGTGACGGTCTTGCCCGCCAGAATCCAGTCGGTGGCCTTCTGCAACCCCACCACCCGGGGCAGGCGCACGCAGCCGCCAAAGCCGGGGTGGATGCCGAGTTTGACCTCCGGCAGCCCCATGCGGGTGGAGAGGTCGTCGCTGCACACCCGGTGGGTGCAGGCCAGCGCCAGCTCCAAGCCGCCCCCCAGACAGACGCCGTGAATCGCCGCCACCGTCGGGAACGGCAGGCGCGCCAGTTGCATCAGCACCGCTTGCCCCCGCTCCACCATGGCGGTGGCCTTGGTGGGGTCGAGCAGGCCAGCGATTTCGTTGACGTCCGCCCCGGCGATGAAGCCGGCCTTGGCGGAGCGCACAATCATGCCCTTGGCCTTGGTGTTGGCCAAACCGTCGAGGACGCGGGACAACTCCTCAAGCACCGAACCGGACAGGACGTTGACGGCCTTGTCGGGGGTGTCAATAGTAAGGGTAATGATTCCGTCCTGCTCCGTATGACTCCAATTAGTAAAGCTCATTTCGCCGCCTCCACCAGCACCGTTGCCCCCTGCCCGCCACCAATGCACAGGGTGGCGATGCCGGTTGTTCCTCCCCGCCGCCGCAGCTCCCGCATCAGGGTCAGCACGATGCGGGTGCCGGTGGCGCCCACCGGGTGACCCAGGGCGATGGCGCCGCCATTGACGTTGATCCGATCCCATTCCGGCGCGCCCGGTGGACTGCCGCCGCCCATTTCGCGCTTGTAGAACTCCGCCGAGTCCCACGCCCTGAGGCAGGCGATGGCCTGGGCGGCAAAGGCCTCGTTCAGTTCCACCAGGTCCACTTTGTCCCAGCCCATGCCGTGCTTGCTGAAAATTTTGTGGGTGGCGTACACCGGCCCCAATCCCATGCGCGACGGGTCCAGCCCGCCGAAGGCGAAATCCACCATCGCCCCCAGGGGTTTGAGACCGTTGGCGGCGGCAAACTCTTCGCTGGTGAGCAGCACCGCACAGGCGCCGTCGGTGATCTGCGAGCTGTTGCCCGCCGTCACCGTGCCGTTGGCGCGGTCGAACACCGGCTTCAGGGAAGCCAGTTTTTCCAGGCTGCTGTCGGCGCGGAAGCCGTTGTCACGGGCCACCGGCTCATAGGCGGGAGGCGGGAAGGTGGTCATCACCTCATCGGCCAGACGCCCCTCCTCCCAGGCGGCGGCGACACGCAGGTTGCTGGTCATGGCCACCCGGTCCTGATCGGCACGGGAGATGGCGAATTCCCGCGCCAGCTTTTCCGCCGTCTGGCCCATGTTGAGGGTGCTTACCGGATCGGTGAGACCGAGGATCAGTCCCACGTCGGGAAAAATGTCTTTCACCGGCAGTTTCTTGAGATGGCCGACCTTGGCCGCCACGCTCTTTTTCTTTTGCAGCTCGGTGAGCCACCCCCGCACCGGACGCTTGACCAGAAACGGCGCGTCGGACATGGACTCCACCCCCACGCACACCACGCAATCGGCGCGGCCGCTGGAGATCATCATCCACCCCTCGGCCAGCGCCTGGATGCCGGAGGCGCAGTTGCGGTGCACGGTGTAGGCGGGCACGCCGTTCGGCACATGGGCGCGCAGGGCGATCACCCGCGCCACGTTGACCGCATCCACCGGCTGAATGACGTTGCCCGCCACCAGTTCGTCCACCCTGGCCGGATCGATCCCGGCACGCACCAGCAGTTCGGCCACCACATAGCGGCCCAGATCCACGGTGCGGGCCTCGGCCTGCAACGAACCCGCCTTGGTGAACGGGGTACGGACCCCCTCGGCAATCATGACCTTGCGCATGTCGAAAACGTCCTTGTTTCCAGAAGGTGCGAAAACCGCACTGTGTAGTACACCTTGTCGGCAGGCCGGACAGGGCGCTGTAACTCTATCCGCCAGACGGTGGCTGTCAACCCTTTCCGCCGGACCCCGCCCCCGGTTCCCCGCCCGGCTTGCGACGCCGCCGTCCCACCGCACGGATCAGGGTAGGCCCCTCATCGCCCCCCAACAACCGGTGCGTTCCCATGTACAGCAGGGCGCTGACCGGAATCACCCCGGCCAGGCCCCCTGCCCGTGCCCACACCGAACCTTCCCCCCACAGCGAAAAATCCGCCACCCATGCGCACAAAGCGGCCATCAGCGCTGCCGCCAGCACGGTACGACCAACCCCCGGCAGCATGGCCAGAAGCCGCAGTTGCGGCAATTTCCGGTGCAGGGAGGCCAGCAGCAACCCCAGATTAACCATCGCCGCCAGCGCCGTGGCCAGCGCCAGCCCGGCGTGTCCCAGGGGGCCCATCAGCGCCAGATTGAGGGCAATGTTGCCCACCATGGCAATGGCCGCAATGCGCACCGGCGTGGCGGTGTCACCCAGGGCATAAAAAGTGGAAGCGGCAATACGCACCCCGGCAAAGGCCCACAGCCCGGAGGCATAGGCGAACACCGCCATGGCAGTGCCCCGGGTGGCGGCGGCGTCGAAGGCCCCGCGCTCGAACAGGGTGGACACGATGGGCATCCGGAGGGCGATCAGCGCCAGCATGGCCGGAACCGTCACATAGAGGATCAGCCTCAGGCCGTCCACCACGCCCCGGCACATGCCGTCCATGTCGCCCCGCGCCACCTGGGCCGACAAACTGGGCAGAATCGCCGTGGCCAGCGCCACCCCGAACACCCCCAGGGGGAACTGGATCAGGCGCATGGCGTAATACAGATAACTCACCGATCCCTCTGCCAGAAATGACGCCAGCAGGGTATTGACCAGCAGGTTCACCTGGGTGACCGACAGGGCAAACACCATGGGCAGCATCAGGCGGCCGACGCGGCGCACATCCGGATCGCGGGGGGCCCAGGTGAAGTGCGGCAGCATGCGGTGGCGGATCAGCCCCGGCAACTGGATGCCGAGTTGCAGCATGCCCCCCGCCAGCACCCCCAGCGCCAGCCCCAACGCCGGTTCCTGCATGTGCGGGGCCACCCACAGGGCGGCGCTGATCATGGCCAGGTTCAGAAACAGCGGCGACACCGCAGGCAGGGCGAAGGCCCGCAGGGAATTGAGAATGCCCATGGCCAGTGCCGCCAGCCCCACGAACAGCAGATAGGGGAACATGATGCGGGTCAGCAGCACCGTCAGGCGGTGCTGCTCCGGGGAATCGGAAAAGCCCGGCGCCATCGCCTTCACCAGCAGGGGCGCCGCCAGAATTCCCAGACAGGTGACCCCCACCAGCAGCACCAGCAGCAGGGTGAACACCCGCGAGGCCAGTTCCCACGCGTCGCGGCGCTCGGCGGTGGCCAGTTTTTCGGTGAACACCGGCACGAAGGCGGCGCTCATGGAACCCTCCGCCAGCAGTTCCCGCAGCATGTTGGGGATGCGGAAAGCGACAAAAAAGGCATCCGCCACCTGGGAAGCGCCAAAAGCCCGCGCCACCACCATGTCGCGCACAAAGCCGAGCACGCGGCTGAGCAGGGTGAACAGGCCGATGACCCCGGCGGCGCGGGCCACCCGCGCGGTTTCCACGGAGCCTGCCTCGGAGCCTGCCCCGGAGCCTGCGGCGGCGCCCGTGGGAGGCCCCGTCACGGCGTCTCCGGAAACATCCGCCGGGGGATCGGGGGGCTGGCTACCAGTTGACATGGAGGGGGGAAACCTCATAAAGTAACCGGCTTTGATAACCGGCCCTCGTGCGCCCAACCGTCACGCCGTCCCCGGCGCAGGCAGGGCGCGGTGGGCACACCGATTTTTTGAAGGATACGGAGTTTATGGCCAATCACCCTTCAGCGGCCAAGCGCGCCCGTCAGGCGCTGGTCCGCCGCAACCGCAACCGCAGCACAATGTCCGCCGTCCGCACCGCGATCAAGAAGGTCGAAACGGCCGTGGCCGGCAAGAACACCGATACCGCCAGGAGCGCGCTGAACGAGGCCACCTCGCTGATCTCCCGCGCCGCCGGCAAGGGTGTGCTGCACAAGAACAACGCCGCCCACAAGGTGTCGCGCCTGACCCTGCTGGTCAACGCCCTGGGCTAGTCGTCCCCGGACCCGGCCAGTGCCGGGGCGGATATTGACGGACCCGGCGCAGCGGATCACACGATCGGCCCGGACCCGGACCGGCGCCGGGACCAGCGCCGGATCTTTCCGGGAACCTCGCCGGGAACGGTTCGAGATATACCGCGCCATCAGCGGGCCGCCCCCACTCCGGAACCGGAACCGCACAGGCCCAGCACCTGCCGCTCCAGCGCGATGCGCGGCGAGCGGGCCTCGCCCTTGAGTTCCAGGTCCACCCGGGTAAAACGTGCAAACGCCCGCGCCAGTTCCGCGCTGGTGTAGCGGCCGGCCTGTTCGGGCAGCTTTTGCGCCACGAACGGCGCCACCCCCACCTCCCGCGCCAGATCTCCCCCGCGCCCTCTGGCCATGGCCTCGCGGGTCAGCCACATGAGGCGGAACTGGCGCACGATCATGCCCTGCACCATCACCGGCGACTCCCCCGCCTCCAGCAGCGTATGCAGGGCTGCCAGAGCGCGGTCGGCACGGCGCAGACCCAGGGCGTCGGTGAGTTCAAACACCGTGTTCACCCGCGCCCGGCCCACCGTCTCCTCCACCGCCTCCTGGCCGATCACCCCCCCGGCTCCTGCGTAAGCGGCGGCTTTGTCCAGCTCCCCGGCCAGGGTGGCCAGATCGGTACCGCAGTACGCAGCCAGGAACTGCGCCGCGCGCGGCTCCAGTTTGTAGCCGCTGCGCCGCGCACGCTGCCCAAGCCACGCCACCACGTCGCGCTCGTAGAGCGGATTGCAGGCCACCGCGTGCCCCACCTTGCGCACCGCGTTGAACGGTGAACGGCGCAGGTCGGGTTTTTCCCCCTCCAGCAACAGACAGGTGGTGGGGGTCGGATCGGCCACCGCCTCGACCAGCACCGCCAGGTCGTCGGCCCCGAAACGCTCCACGCCGCGCACCACCACCAGCCGCCGCTCGGCCATCACCGGCAGGGTGCGGGTAGCGGCCACCACGTCGGCGGCGGCGCAGCGCCCGGCGTCAAAGCGATCCTGATTGAAGTCCGCCAGCGCCGGATCCAGCGCCGCAGCGCAGATGGCCGCCACCGCCTCGGCCCGCAGCAGACTTTCCTCGCCGTAAACCAGGTAAACCGGGGCCACCGGGGACAGGGGCACGTCCGGCCCAACGCCACCAGCGCCCCGTCCCGTACTGCGTCCCGCGTTGTAACTCATGGCCTGCCCCCTTCCCCGACTGTCTCGCCAACTGTCTCGCCGACTGTCTCACTGCCCGGCGTTGCCCCAAGCGCCCCGGGGCCCGCGGTGTCCGGGGTCTCTGCGGCGTCTCCGGGCAGTTCCAGCAGCAGCGCCTCGGCCAGGTCGAAGGCCGCCTCGGCCACGGCGCGGTCCTTGCGGTCGCGGTTAAGGGTGGCATCACCGGTGACCGGGTATTCCGCCACCCCCACCAGACGGCGGTCGCTCCACAGACGGCCGTTCTCCCCCTGCAAATTCACCAGCACGGTCAGCACCAGGCGCCGCTCGCGGGCGACACCGGCGGTGTCGTAAGCCAGGATGTCGTCACTGAAACCCACAATGCGCCCGCTCAGGATGGGGGGGCCGTCCGCGACCACCTGCACCCCGGCCACCAGCAGCCGTTCCCGCAACGCGCTGCTCACCGGACCGGCCAGAAACGGCTCGGCGGTCTGGTTCTGGAACGCCTCCACCGCCAGCGTGACCCCTTCCACCCGGTCCACCTCGCCGCGCACCACATGGTAGCCGGAACAGGCGGCCAGCAGCACCCCCAGCGACAGGGAGGCCGCAAGCAATGATGGACGCTTACACCACCACATTGAACAGCTTGCCGGGCACGTGGATCTTCTTGCGGATCGGTTTGTCCCCGATGCTGGAAAGCACCACGGCGTTGGACAGGGCTGTCTGCTCCACCGTCTTTTCGTCGGCATCCGCGGGCAGTTCGATGCGGGCGCGCAGCTTGCCGTTCACCTGCACCACGATGGTGAGGGTGTCCGCCACCAGCCAGCCGGGGTTGGCCACCGGCCACGGCTGGCGGCACGCCAGCCCGCCGTCGCCGAGCATCTCCCACAACTCCTCGGCGATGTGCGGCGCAAAAGGCGTCAGCAGCAGCACCAGGGTGCGCACCGACTCGTGCAGCACAGCGCCATCCCCCGCCTTTTCCCCGTCCTGTTCCAGGGCGGCGCGGAATCCGGCGGCGGCGTTGAGCAGTTCCATCTGGGCGGCAATGGCGGTGTTGAACTGATAGCTGCGCTCGATGTCGTCGGTAACCTTGGCGATGGTGCGGTGGGTGGCGCGGCGCAGGGCGCGGGCGGCCTCCGAAAGGGATTCGGCCTCCGCCGCGCCGCCCGCCCCGGGCAGCGACTGGGCCAGCGCCCACACCCGCTTGAGGAAACGGTGCGCCCCCTCGACCCCGGCGTCGGACCATTCCAGGTCGCGCTCCGGCGGCGCCGCAAACAGGATGAACAGCCGCGCCGTGTCGGCGCCGTAGCGCTGCACCAGCGCCTCCGGATCCACCACGTTGCCCTTGCTCTTGGACATCTTGGCGCCGTCCTTGATCACCATGCCCTGGGTGAGCAGGCGCGCAAACGGCTCGCTGACGCCGGTCAGCCCCAGGTCGCGCAGCAGCTTGGTGAAAAAACGCGCATACAGCAGGTGCAGGATGGCGTGTTCGATGCCACCGATGTACTGGTCCACCGGCAGCCAGCGGTCCGCCAGCCCCCGGTCGACCATGCAGGTGTCGGCCAGCGGCGTGCCCTGCAGGGTGTAGCGGGCAAAATACCAGGACGAATCGATGAAGGTGTCCATGGTATCGGTATCGCGCCGCGCCGCGCCGCCGCAGCGGGGACAGTCGGCCTGAAAAAATTCCGCGCTCTGGGCCAGCCAGGAGCCGGTTTCCGGCAGTTGCACGCCGGTGGGCAACACCACCGGCAGGCTGGCCTGCGGCACCGGCACGATGCCGCAGGCCGGACAATGAATGACCGGGATCGGCGTGCCCCAGTAACGCTGGCGGCTGATGCCCCAATCGCGCAGGCGGAAATTGACGCGGCTGCGCCCCGCGCCCCTGGCCTCCAGACGGTCGGTCACCGCCCGCTTGCCCGCATCGCTCTCCAGGCCGTCGAACTCGTCGCTGTGCACCATGCGGCCGGGGCCGGTCCAGGCCGCCTCCAGCGTATCGGCGTCCAGCGGTTGCCCCTCGGGCTGGATCACCACGCGGATCGGCAGGCGGTATTTGGTGGCGAATTCAAAGTCGCGCTGGTCGTGGGCGGGAACCGCCATCACCGCGCCGGTGCCGTAGGCCATCAGCACGAAGTTGGCGGCATAGACCGGCAATTTGTCGCCCGTCAGGGGGTGAATCACCCTCCGGCCGGTGTCCATGCCGCGCTTTTCCATGGTTTCCATGGCCGCCTCGTTCACCGCGTGGCGCTTGCACTCGTCCAGGAATGCCGCCAGTTGCGGATTGGAAGCCGCCGCCCCCCGCGCCAGGGGATGATCCGGGGCCACCGACAGGAAGGTCACCCCCATCAGGGTGTCGGGGCGCGTGGTGTAGACGCTGAGGGTTTTGTTCTCTTCCCCGGCGCCCGCGTCCAGCAGGGGAAACTCGATTTCCGCCCCCTCGGAGCGGCCAATCCAGTTGCGCTGCATGGCCACCACCCGCTCCGGCCAATCGCCCAGGGTGGACAGGTCGTCCAGCAGCTCCTGGGCGTAATCGGTGATGCGCAGGCACCACTGTTCCAGTTCCCGCGCCTGCACCGGCGTGTCGCAGCGCCAGCACGCCCCTTCCACCACCTGCTCGTTGGCCAGCACCGTGTGGCACGGCTCACACCAGTTGACCTTGCTGGCCTTGCGGTAGGCGAGGCCCTTTTCCAGCAGTTGCAGGAACAGCCACTGGTTCCAGCGGTAGTAGCCCGGCTCGCAGGTGGCCACCTCCCGCGACCAGTCGTAGGAAAGACCCAGACGGCTAAGCTGGGCGCGCATGTCGGCGATGTTGGAACGGGTCCACTGGTCCGGGGGCAGCTTGTGCTTGATGGCGGCGTTTTCGGCCGGCAGGCCGAAGGCGTCCCACCCCATGGGGTGCAGCACGGCGTGGCCGCGCATGCCTTTGTAGCGGGCGATCACGTCTCCCAATGTGTAGTTGCGCACATGCCCCATGTGGATTTTCCCCGAAGGATAGGGGAACATCTCCAGGCAGTAAAAACGCGGGCGCGGGTCGCCTTCGCTTACGGCGAAGGCCCGCTCGGTCTCCCAGCGCTGCTGCCAGCGGGACTCGATGGAATGGGGGTCGTATGCGGTCACGGTGGGTGGTCCGGCGGAAGTGGCGAACGGCGGCCGCAGCGCGGCAAAAACCAGCGCGCAGACTAGCACGCGCGGCCCCTGCGTCGCAAGGCGGCGGGCGTTTGCCGGGGCGAACGGCGGAGACGGGCGCGATTGTGATGCCGGGGGGTTCGTGGTACCCTATGGGGCACTTTTTGCTCCCCGGAACCCCCCTGTCCCATGTCCCACGCCAACCCCCAACTCCCGGTGGTCGCCCTGGTCGGCCGCCCCAACGTGGGCAAATCCACCCTGTTCAACCGCATCGCCGGACGCCGCGTGGCCATCGTGCTCAACACGCCGGGGGTCACCCGCGACCGCCGCTACCTTGAGGTGGCCTGGGGCCGCCTGCACTTCCAGATGGTGGACACCGGCGGCGTGGACATGGAAGACACCGACGAACTGGGCATCAAGGTGGGCCAGCAAAGCCTGCGCACCCTGCGCGAGGCGCAGGTGGTCATCCTGCTCACCGACGCCCGTCAGGGCCTCACCCCGGCGGACCGCGACATGGTGACCCAGGTGCGCCGCGCCGGCCTGCCGGTGATCCACCTGCTGAACAAGTGCGACACCGAGACGGTGGCCCAGCAGGCGGTGGCCGACTCCCACATGGGTTTCGACCACACCATCCCCCTCTCCGCCGAACACGGGCGCGGCCTGGACGAGCTTTACGACACCCTCACCGCACTGCTGCCCGAGGCCGTGGAGACCGAGCCGCCCGCAGAAGAGGATGAATTCGGCCCCGACGCAGCCGATACGGACGCGGCCGAGGCGGACGAATTTGACGCCGACGCGGACACCGGCGCGGACGACCTGGACGACGGCGACGCCCACGCCCGACCGGCCATCACCGGTCCGCCCCGGGTGGCGGTGGTGGGGCGCCCCAACGTGGGCAAGTCCACCCTCATCAACCGCCTGCTGGGGGAAGACCGCCTGGTGGTGAGCGACATCCCCGGCACCACCCGCGACGCCATCGACACCGAACTGACCTGGCAGGGGCGACCCTACCTGTTCATCGACACCGCCGGCATCCGCCGCCGCGGGCGCATCGAAAAGGGTGTGGAGCGGGCCAGCATCCAGCGCGCCATGGAGGCGCTGGAACACGCCGAGGTCGCGGTGCTGCTGATGGACGCCACCGAGGGCGCCACGGTGCAGGATACCCGCATTGCCGGATTGATTCTGGACAGCCGCCGCGCCTGCGTGCTGGGCATCAACAAGTGGGACCTGTGGCGCGACAACGAAGAGGCGCGCCGCCGCATCATCGAGGAGCTGGAGCGGCATTTTCCGTTTCTGGCCCACGCCCCCACCGTGTACCTGTCGGGCCAGACCGGGTTTCACCTCAACCAGTTGTTCGCGGCCATCGACACCTCGGTGGCCTCCTACCGCCGCCGCATCGGCACCGGGGAACTGAACCGCGAGGTGGAGCGCCTGTTCGCCCGCCGCCAGCCGCCGGTGTTTCGCGGCCGGGCCATCCGTATTTACTACGCCACCCAGATCGGCGCCGCGCCACCCCGTTTTGCCCTGTTCACCAGCAGCCCGGAGGGCATCACCGAGGCCTACCGCCGTTATCTGGAAAACGGCCTGCGCGAGGCCTTCGGCTTCGCCGGCGTGCCCCTGTCCCTGGCCTTCCGCCACCGCAACAAGGAAAAGCGCGCCGGACAGGGCCGCAAAAAGCCCGCCACCGCCGCCAAACGCCCGGCCCGAAAGGACCGGCGCACTTCGAAAAAGAAATAGTTTGCGCCGGCCGTCAGGAGGCGACGAGCTTGTAAAGGACCTCGGAGCGGGAACTGGCGCCCATCTTGTGCATGATGGTCTTCAGGTGATCCTTGACGGTGTGCTCCGAGATGAACAGCAGTTCGGCGATCTCCCGGTTGCCCTTGCCGTAATACAGCAGGCGCAGCACGTCCTGTTCCCGGCGCGACACGCCGTAGCGGCGGCGCAGGTTGTCGAGGTCGATCTCCCGCTCCAGTGCCACGGTTTCGATCAACACCAGCACCAGTATCTGGGCGTCCGCCGCCACCGGGGTCATGAGCTGGGCACGCAAGCCGTAGTGGGTGCCGTGGTCCTCGTGGATGGCGTAGGCGCAGCCGTGGTCCGCGTCGCCGGTCAGCAGCTGCTGCACGGTCACGCGCAACTGGCGAGCCAGGGGGCCGTCCCCCGCGCCAGGGACCGAGGCGCCCGCGTCCAGCAGGGCGGCGGCCTCCGGATTCACCACCAGCGGCGCGCAGTGCTGGTCCAGCACCACCATGCCGGGCTGGCGGCGCTTGCGCAGGATGGCGAGCGGATCGGGGGCGTATTTGGTGTCGGGAGTGACCGGTGTGGAGGCGGGGGTTTTCATCCCCCCTTTTCGCCGGATCCGGGCCCGGACTTGAGCCCCCCCTCGACAAGCGCGCCGCTTCGCGGCACCATGACCGCTTTCCCGGAGCGTGTCCGGGCCGGGGGCGTTTAACGGCCCCGGCGACGGTGCTCCGGCCAGTCCAACCCACCCCATCCGGATCAGATTTTCACCATGCTCGATACCATTCAGCGCTATTTCAACCGCCACATGCGCCCCGCCCCGGACGGCATCACCAGCCGACCGGCGGACGCCCACGCCCTGCGCGTGGCCACCGCCGCCCTGCTGGTGGAGGTCACCCGCGCCGACCACACCGTCACCGACGTGGAACGCGCCGCACTACGCCGCATTCTGGGAGACAAGTTCGAACTCACCGGGGCGGAGGTGGACGACCTGATCGGCATGGCCGAGGCGGAAGCCACCGAGGCCACCTCGCTGTTTCAGTTCACCCACCTGATCGACAAGGAGTTCACCCACGCCCAGAAGGCGCGGGTGGTGGAGTTGCTGTGGCAGGTGGCGTTCGCCGACGGCCATCTGGAAGCCCACGAAGAAGCCGTGGTACGCAAGGTGGCGGACCTGATCCACGTGCCCCATCGCACGTTCATCGAGGCCAAATTGAAGGTGAAGGCGGAACTACCCGTGGACTAGCCCGGATTTCTGGCCGGATTTCTGACCAAATTTCCGGCTGAAAAATACGCGCAACGCCCGCCACCATCGGCGGTGGGGGCTAGTCCAGGGATTTGAGCGCGATGTCTTCCATGGAGTTCGCCATGTGCAGCCAGGGTGGCGGCGCCACCGACACCGCCGTGAGCATCAGCATGGTGACCATCAGCGCCAGCAGGAACGCCGTCGCGTTGACAGCATTGCGGTACGGATAGGCGGAGCTGCTGCGCTGGCTTCCCACGGGGTATGCCGCCTTATCCGGCGAATGCCGTGGCGTAGAAATCGGCGGCCACCATCCACACCATGGTGAGGGCGGTGAACACAAAGATCAGGCGGGCCTTGGCCAGCAGGTCCAGGGTGTAGCGGGCGGCAGTGACGGAAAGGGCGCGCATGGGGGGCAAACTCCTTGGGCGTCAGACACGGGTGATCTCCCCGGCAGGTCGGCCGTCTCGCGCAGAGACCCGAACCTTTGCGCCCCACCCTCGCGGATGGTTTGCCCCAAAACGGGTGAGTCGACGTTTCAACACACTCAAACCCACTATGTCAGCAAGGGGTGTGCCACCCGAACATAATTGATTTTCGCCTTTAAATTACAATCAGTTGTGTGATTAATAAAAAACCATCCCGGCACCCCATGATGGAAAACGGGCAGCGACTGGGTAATTATTTTCCGTTTGTCACCCCCGCTCGCCCCACCCGTTCGCCCGACATCCGGCCCGACATCCAGCTCCCTTCCGGAAAAAGCGCTAGAATGGCGGTATGGACTCCGTCAGCGCCCCCACTGCCACGCGCCGCGTGGAGATGCCCGTTACCGGCATGAGTTGCGCCGCCTGCGCCGCCCGCATCGAAAAGGTGCTGGGGCGGCGCGAGGGGGTGGTCAGCGCCCAGGTGAATTTTGGCACCACCAGCGCCATCGTGGAATACGACCCCGCCCGCCTCACCCCCGCCGATCTGGTGGCCACGGTGCAGCAGACCGGCTACGGGGTGGCGGAAGCCGACGCCGACTTTCCCATCGCGGGCATGAGTTGCGCCGCCTGCGCGGCGCGCATCGAAAAGGTGCTGGGACGGGTGGACGGCGTGCTGGAAGCCCAGGTGAACTTCGGGTCCGGCAGCGCCCATGTGCGGCACCTGCCGGGGGTGGGCATGGCCGACCTGCGCGCCGCAGTGGCCCGCGCCGGGTACACCGTGCCCGAGGAGCGGGACCCGCTGGCCGCCCCGGACGCCCCGGATCCGGCAGAGCGGGAGGCCGCCCGCGAGCGCCAGGCTCTCACCCGCAGGCTGCTGATTTCGTCCTTGTTGACCCTGCCCCTGCTGGTGCTGGGCATGCCCGGCCTGTTTCCGTTTGCGGCGCACGTTCCCGGCCACCTGCTGCTGATGCTGGTGCTGGCGACGCCGGTGCAGTTCTGGGCCGGCTGGCCGTTCCTGCGCGGGGCGTGGGCGGCAGCGCGCCACGGCGCCAGTGACATGAACACCCTGGTGGCCATCGGCACCGGCGCGGCCTATCTTTACTCCGCCGTGGCGGTGCTGTTCCCCTCCCTGCTGGAAGGCGCCCGCGGCGGGGCGGAGGGGCATGTTTATTTTGAAACCGCCGCCGTCATCATCACCCTGATCCTGCTCGGCCGCACCCTGGAAGCCCGCGCCAAAGGCCACACCTCCGACGCCATTCGCCGCCTGATGGGGCTGGCGCCCCGCACCGCCCGCGTCATCCGGGGTGGTACCGAGCAGGAAATTCCCCTCGACCAGGTGCTCACCGGCGACGTGGTGGCGGTGCGGCCGGGGCAAAAGATTCCGGTGGACGGCACCGTCGCCGAAGGCCACTCCACGGTGGACGAGAGCATGCTCACCGGCGAGCCGATCCCGGTAGAAAAACTCCCCGGCGCGGCGGTCATCGGCGGCACCCTCAACAAAACCGGGGCGTTTCGCTTTACCGCCACCCGCGTGGGGCGCGACACCGCCCTGGCCCACATCATCGAGATGGTGCGCCGGGCGCAGGGCTCCAAGGCCCCCATTCAGCGCCTGGCGGACAAGGTGGCGGGCATTTTCGTGCCGGTGGTGCTGGGCATCGCCGCCGCCGCCTTTCTGATCTGGTATCTGGTCGGCCCCGAGCCGCGTTTCGTCAACGCCATGATGGTGTGCGTGACGGTGCTGATCATCGCCTGCCCCTGCTCCCTGGGGCTGGCCACCCCCACCGCCATCATGGTGGGCACCGGCCGGGGCGCCGAATTCGGCGTGCTGATCAAGGGCGGCGAGAGCCTGGAGCACGCCCACCGCGTGACCACTGTGGTGTTCGACAAGACCGGCACCCTCACCCACGGCCGCCCCGAGGTCACCGACCTGCATGTGGTGGAGGGCAGCGAGGCGGAATTGCTGGCGCTGGCCGCCGGGGTGGAGCAGGCCTCCGAGCACCCCCTGGCCCAGGCGGTGCTGGCCGCCGCCGACGCCCGTGGCGTGACTCCCGCCGAGGTACAGCGCTTCGAGGCGCTGGCCGGACGCGGCGTCAGCGCCAGCGTGAACGGCCACCAAGTGCTGCTCGGCAACCCGCGCCTGCTGACGGAACGGCAGATTGCCATCGACCCCGTGGCCGGGCATCTGGAGCGCATCACCGGCGAGGGCAAAACCCCGGTGCTGGTGGTGCGGGACGGCCGTCTTCTGGGGCTGCTGGCGGTGGCCGACCGGGAAAAACCCGAGGCCGTGGCCGCCATCGCCGCCCTGCACCGCATGGGGCTGGCGGTGGCCATGATCAGCGGCGACAACCGCCGCACCGCCGAGGCCGTGGCGGGCCGCCTTGGCATCGACCGGGTGCTGGCCGAGGTGCTGCCCCGGGACAAGGCCAACGAGGTGCAGCGCCTGCAACAGGCGGGGGAGGTGGTGGCCATGGTGGGCGACGGCATCAACGACGCCCCGGCCCTGGCCCAGGCCGACCTGGGCATTGCCCTGGGCACCGGCACCGACGTGGCCATGGAGGCCGCCGACATCACCCTGATGCGCGGCAACGTGATGGGCGTGGTCACCGCCATCGAGCTGTCCCGCCGCACCCTGCGCACCATCCGCCAGAACCTGTTCTGGGCCTTCGGCTACAACACGGCGGGCATCCCCCTGGCGGCGGGCATTTTGTACCCCTTCACCGGCACCCTGCTGTCGCCCATGATCGCCGCCCTGGCGATGGCGTTCTCGTCCGTTTCGGTGGTCACCAATTCCCTGCGCCTGAAGGGTTTTGTGCCTGCCAGCCAGACACCTGACACCGCCGATTCACGTTGATTTGCCCCCCTCGCGGGCGTACCATCATGGCCTATGAACTGGTCACCGGCTTCCGACACCGGCGAGGGGGTGGACGCCGCCCGCATCGCCGCCCTGATTCACCTGCTGGGGGACGACGATGACGCCGTGGCGGACACCATTGCCGACCACCTGCGCACCATCGGCGCCCCCGCCCTGCCCGCCCTGCGCAACGTGGCGGAGGGAGTTGGCTCCCCCCTGCGCGAGCGCGCCGGAGTGCTGGTTCGGGAACTGCTTGAGGAAACCCTCATCGACGACTTCCGGGCCTACGGGCAGGAGGGGTGTCCCAATCTGGAGGAGGGGCTGTACCTGCTCTCCCGGCTGCACACCCCGGACCTGGACCTAGGCCCCAGCACCCGCCGCCTGACCCGCATGACCGAGGATTTGATGGTGCGGCTGGATCCGGGAGACGGCGCCGATGTGCTGCTGTCGGGTTTCGGCCGCTACCTGTACGGCGAGATGGGATATCACGGCAACGCCGCCGACTACTACAACCCCGAGAACAGCTACCTGCACACCCTGCTCATCAGCCGCGCCGGTATCCCCATCAGCCTCTGCACCCTGTATCTGATCCTGGCCCGCCGGCTGGGGCTGCCGATGACCGGGGTGGGCATGCCGGGGCATTTTCTGCTCAAGTACGACGACGGCCGGGAACGGCGCGTCATCGACCCGTTCCACCGCGGCCGCATCATTGACGAGGAGGGGTGCGGCCAGTTGCTGCGCGGTCTCGGCCTGACCTTCGAGGAGCGCTATCTGGACGCCGTGGACAACCGCTACATCCTGGAGCGGTCCCTCAAAAACCTGATCTCCATCTATTCGGATCGCCGTCAGCAGCGGGAACTGGCCCTCCACCAGCGCGCCTTCGAGGCCCTGTCGGGGCGCGCCCCGGCGGCAAGGGACGACACCCCGACATAGTCGCCCGCAAATTTTCCGCCCGAAACGCTGGCCCTGCGGCCCCCCCTCAGCCCGGAGGCGCGCCAAAAGGCAGGTCGGCAGTTTGCGCCGGGGCGTCATGGATGGTCACGGCGGAGCCCGGCTCCCAGTGGCTGCGTTTCAGGTAGGCCAGCGCCAGCACCGCGTCCCGCCCCGGGGAGTAGCACACGCTTTTGACCACACCGACCACGGCGTCACCGTCCCGCACCTCGTCCCCTGACTCGGGCACCGCCCCGCCCACCAGCAGGCCGCACAGGCGGCGGTTCAATTGGCCGCGAAACACCACCCTCGACAGGGTTTCCTGCCCCACAAAACAGCCTTTTTCGAAGCTCACGGCATCCGTCAGGCCCGCCTCCAGCAGGATCACCGAGTCGTCCACCTCCATGCCGTAGCGCGGGCGTCCGGCCTCGATGCGCAGTGTCTCCAGGGTGGTGAAACCGAACGGTCCCACGCGGCGCGGCTCCCCGGCGGCCAGCAGGTCGCCCCAGCGGCGGGCGAAGTCTGCGGCGGGCACGAACAGTTCGAAGCCCGGCAGGCCGTATTCCCCGGTGACCACCACCAGCGCCCCGCCCGGCCCGTGCAGCACCCCGCCTGCGGCGGCGGTCAGGGCCTCGGCCAGACCCGCGGCGGGCATCTGTAACGCAGCGGCCACGGTTTCCGCCGCCAGCGGGCCGTAAACCCCGGCGCGTCCCCATTCGCCACTCACGTCGCAGGTGGCCGCGTCGCGGATGAGGGTGTATTTTTCCAGAAATTTGTGGGTGAAATCCCCCACCACGGGGTCCATGTCCAGCAGCAGATGGTCCGCCAGCTTGACGCTCAGAAACAGGCTCTGCACCTTGCCATGACCGGTACAGATGGCGTTGACGATGGCGCTGTCCGGGGCCTGTTTGACCACGTCGTTGGTGGTCATGGCCTGCATGAGGGCCTCCCGGTCCGGGCCGCTGACCTGGAGCATGCGCCGGTAATTGCGGTCGATCACCCCGCCCCGCTCCCGCACCATGCGGTATTCGGTCACCGGATCGCCGTAATCGGCCACCGCCCGGCTCCCCGCCAGTTCGACAAACCGCCCCCCCAGGGCGCGATGCGTTTCAGACATGAGTTCCATATGCGATCCCGTCCCCACCCTTTGGGCATACTGGTTTGCGGCGTACCGGCTCGCGCCGTACGGGTTCGTGACGTACAGCCTGCGAACGGCCCCGCAACCGATTATAGGCCCCGTCGGCACACTGGGCCACCCGCAGTTTGTCGGCAGATGGCGAGGCAGTCCGCCAACCATTCCGGCAGACCGGACTTGACGCCGCCCCGCAAATTGGCAAACATATGTTTGCCATGCAGATTCCCATGTTTTCCAATCTTCCCGCCCGCCCCCCCGGCGGCACCCTGCCAGTGGGGGAGGAACTTGCCAGCCGCAGCACCGGGGTCACCTACGAGGAAATCGGCTGTCAGAAGGTGCTGTGCCCTTCCCCGGCGGCGCAAAAGGGCGGCTATCCGTTTTCCTGGACCATCAACCCCTACCGGGGTTGCGAGATCGGCTGCGTGTACTGCTACGCGCGCTACACCCACGGCTACCTGGGGGCCGATCCGCAGGATTTCGCCCACCGCATCTTCATCAAGCTGGGGGCGGAGCGCGGCGTAGCGGGGAGCCTCAGGCCTCCCCACTTTGCCGGTGCCGAGATCGCCATCGGCACCGCCACCGACCCCTATCAGCCCGCCGAACGGAGCTACCGGCTGACGCGTCGCATTCTGCAGCGGCTGGCGGCATTTTCCGGCCTGACCCTGTCCATCACCACCAAAAGCCCCCTGGTGACGGACGACACCGACCTGCTGGCGGCCATCGGACGCCGCTCGCGTTTGACCGTTCACATGAGCCTGATCTCCCTGGACGCCTCCCTCATTCGCCATCTGGAGCCGAAGGCGGCCACCCCGGAGGCGCGCCTGGAGGCGGTGCGCAGGCTGGCCGATGCCGGGGTGCGGGTGGGGCTGTTCCGCATGCCGGTAATCCCCGGCCTGACCGACTCCCCGGATCAGGCCCAGGCCCTGGACGCGGCCGCCCGCGCCGCCGGGGCCGCCTATGTGATCAGCCAGGAGTTGTCCCTGCGGGACGACGCCTGGCCGGTGCTGGCAGTGGCGCTGCAAACCCATTATCCACGCATCTACCCGGAAATTTCCCGGCGCATGGCCGCCCGCATGGCCGCCCGTGGCCGACAACACAAGGCCCCCTCCGCAACCACCCCACCTTGCCCGGACACCCCCTCCGGCGCCACCCTTTTTGGTTAACCACAAGGTGAGCATCGGTTGATCATGCGCCCCGCCATTGCTACACTGGTCGGCCTGTCGTCGGGCTGCCGACGATCCGGGTCGGGAGACATTTTTCCCCCGCCAACACGGAGACACACCATGCGGGACACCATTCGCCGCTTCGAGGAGCGGGTCATCGCCGGCGACCTGCTCGGCTACCAGGAGGGGTGCCAACTGGCCACTATCGGCGAGGACTCCCCGGACCTGCTCGACCTGATCTCCTCCGCCAACCGGGTGCGCCTGCACTTCAAGGGCAACCGCGTGGACACCTGTTCCATCGTCAACGCCAAGAGCGGCTCGTGTTCCGAGGACTGCTCCTTTTGCGCCCAATCCGCTCACCACGCCGCAGGCGCCCAGAGCTACCCCCTGCTGGACGGCGACGCCATCGCCCGCGCGGCGGACGAGGCGTTTGACGCCGGGGCCGAGGCCTTCGGACTGGTGGCCGCGTGGAAGGGGCTGCGCGAGGGGCCGGAACTGGAAACCCTTCTCGACCGCATCCGCGAACTGGTGGCCAAAAACAAAGGCCACGTGGACGGCTCCCTGGGCCATGTGCCATCCGAGTCCATCGCCCACCGCCTCAAGGAGGCCGGGGTCCACACCTACAACCACAATCTGGAAACCGCCCCCAGCCACTTTGGCAACATCTGCACCACCCACACCTTCCAGGACCGGGTGGAAACCATCCGCCGCCTGCAGGCAGCGGGGATCCGCATTTGCAGCGGCGGCATCTTCGGCATGGGTGAAAACTGGGAGCAACGGGTGGAGTTGGCGGTGCACCTGCGCGAGTTGAAGGTGGACGTACTGCCCATGAACTTCCTCAACCCCATCGCCGGCACGCCGCTGGAGCACGTAGCCCCCCTCACCCCCCGTGAGTGTCTGAAAACCATCGCCCTCTACCGGATGTTGCTGCCCACCGCCAACCTGATGGTGGCCGGGGGCCGCGAGGTGAACCTGCGCGACCTGCAGAGCTGGGCGTTCCACGCCGGGGCCAACGCTTGCATGGTGGGCAACTATCTCACCACGCCGGGGCGCAGCGCCGGGGAAGACCGGCGCATGTTGACCGACCTGGGGCTGACCAGTTCTATGGGCGAACCGGCCCCCCTGGTGGCCACCGCCCCCAGCCCGCTGCGGATGATCGCCGCCGGAGCCTGAAGCCTCCCCCCACCCGGCAGCCGGGGCCGGAGAGCTTCCGGACCCCTGGCAACCCGGAGGCCCCTGCGCCGATTGACCCGTACCACCGGTTTTGGTATGCTGCTCCGCTACAAATTTGGCGGCGTAGCTCAGTTGGTTAGAGCAGCGGAATCATAATCCGCGTGTCCGGGGTTCGAATCCCTGCGCCGCTACCATTAACACTTCCGGGGACGTCCCGGAAAGCCCACAAGGCCCGCAGTTCCCTAGGGATTGCGGGCCTTTTGTTGTCTGGCGTTGTCCAGTCGGACCCACCCACATCCGGGGACCGGTGGGGGTAACAAGCCGACGCAAACCGTTTTCAGAGTGGAGGTCCTCCGCTTCCGGTGGAATGTACCGGGTACATCAGGGGGGAAGTCATGTCACACACAGCCTCTTTCGGAAACCGTCGGTCCATGCCCGCGCTCTGGCATTGGGCAGGACGTACCCCGGCGCGTGGCCGCTGGACAACCAGTGGCGCCCCTACACCATGCGCGGGCGGGAGATTTTTGACCCCAACGGCGGCAACGGCGGCGGCGACCCCTCCACCGGCTGCACCATCACCACCCCGGCGGCGGGTGGTACCGGTTCCATCCACTGGCAGATGACTGGCACCCTGCAATCCGGCGCACAGGGGGCGGTCAGCTATGACGCGGTGCTGGAGTAGGCGCGAACAAACCGGAGTCGGTCGGTCCGCCGCCCGGATACCGGGCGTGGCAGCCTGAAATCCCTATGTGACTGTGGATTTCAGGTAAGGAATGTTCGCAAGCAGCCCTGCAGACGCCGCAGAAAGCACAAACACCACCCCGGTCGTCAGGGGAATGCCCACGGCCGGATGAATGGACAGGCCGCTCAGCCCCACCTCTCCGACCACGACCATCCAGAAGGGATGAATGGCGTAGATGCCGAGGGTGACAGGGGCCAAACGGCACACCCATCGGCTGGCCGTGCCCGGCACGCCTGCAAGTTGCGGGGTCGGTCCCGTGTCCATCTGCAAGGGCATTTGCAAGGCTATTTGATAGATAGCCAGCGACATCAGAATGACGAGCGGATTCAGGTACCCGTACATCACCCTCACCCCACTCACCCCCAGACTCCCCAGCAGCACACCGGCACCCAGGGCGATCAGCGCCCCGCACGACACCGCCACGATCACCAGCGTCACACGCGGAATCCGCACCGACAGGGCGCGCAGGTAGTGCCCGGCCACAAAATAGGCGATAAAGGATGGAAATATTGCCAAAAAGGTCGCGGCCGGCCTGCCTCCCACCAGGGAGGCGACGGTAGAGTGGGCCGAGGCCATCAGGAACAGCACCACAACGGCAACACCCGTCAACTGGCGCGAACCGGTCGCGATCAGCGGGCGGATGAAGGGCGTCACCAGATACAGTCCCATCAGCATGTAGAAATACCAGAGGTGGAAATATGGCTTCCCCTGGACGATGGACTGGGCCGCAGGCAGGACGTTGAAATGCCCATCCTGGAAGGCGCGAAAGGCGATGTAAAAGACCGTCCAGAACACCAGTGGCACGATCAGACGCCCCACCCTCCGCCGGTAAAAATGCAACGGCGCCGCTTCGCAAGGCTGGGCCAGCAGCAGTGCGCCGCTGATCATGACAAACGCCGGCACGCACCAGCGGCTGAACGCATCGGCCACATTGCCGACCCACCAGGCCAGACGGTGCGCATCCGGGTGCGTGCTGACGACCCCGGCAGAGATATGCAGCCACACCACGGTGAACGCGGCCGCAACGCGCAGGGCGTCCAGACGGAAGTCACGCTGGATCACGGCCACAACACCGCCGCAGGAACTCGGGTGGGTTGCCTCCCCTCAGGGCGGGAACTACGGGACGCTTCCGGCAACATGGGTGTTCGTGTCTCTCCCTGGCTGATCTTCCATGCCACGTCGGCAGACATCCCGCAGCCCCCCTTACCGGCCTCCCGCCGGGGAATGATACCATCCCCCCAACGCGGACATCCGGCCGCCGCCCACCACCCCGATCATCACGGGAGGCCACATGCAGTACCGACGCCTCGGAAAATCCGGCTTGCAGGTCAGTGCCATGGGTCTGGGCTCCTGGACCACCTACGGCAAGCAGGTGGACGAGGCCCAGGCCGGACAGTGCCTGAAGGCCGCGCTGGACGGCGGAATCAACCTGTTCGACACCGCCGAGGGCTACGCCGACGGCCGCGCCGAGGAAATTCTGGGGCGGTTTTTCCACAAACAGGGGGTGGCCCGGCGCGATCTGGTGATCTGCACCAAGGTGTTTTTCGGCGGCGACGGCCCCAACCACGAAGGCTTGTCCCGCAAACACATTCTGGAGGGGCTGGACGCCTCCCTCAAGCGGCTGCGCATGGAATATGTGGATATTTTCCTGTGCCACCGCCCCGACCCCCACACCCCCATCGAGGAAACTGTGCGTGCCATGGATCATCTGGTGCGGCAGGGCAAGGTGCTGTATTGGGGCACTTCCCTGTGGTCCCGCGAGCAGATCGGCCGCGCTATCGACATTGCCGGGCGCCAGATGCTCACTCCACCCACACTGGAACAGCCCCCCTACAGCCTCATCGAGCGCCGCCAGGTGGAAGACGAACTCGCCCCCCTGTCCCATGCCCACGGCCTAGGCCTCACCACCTACTCCCCGCTGTACGGCGGCGTGCTCACCGGCAAATATCGGAACGACGCCATCCCCCCCGGCTCGCGGGGGGAATATCGCGGTGCGGATTGGGTGACGCGCAAGGTTGGCGCAGGCAGTGGTGAGCACCGCTCCGCCCGCATCGCCAAACTGGTGGCCATGGCCGACCGCCTCGGCACCACCCCTGCCGCCCTGGCCATCGCCTGGTGCCTGCATAATCCCCGGGTCTCCAGCGTCATCACCGGCGCCAGTCTGGCGGAACAGGTGCGCGACAACCTGGCGGCCATCCAGGTGGTCACCCACCTCAGCGGAGAACATGTGCAGCGGCTGAACCACATGTTCCCCCCAGCAGAGGATTAAAACCACCCACCGACACGGCCGACCGGGATGTCGGCCCGCAGGCGTGCATTGAAACCGCAGCGGGTTGGCCCGGTTGGCCCGGTTGGCCCGGTTGGCCCGGTTGGCCCGGTTGGCCCGGTTTGTTACAATGCGCGGCGTATCACCCGACGTCCACGCGGCTCTCCGACATCAATCCGCCCGAATCAGGCGGCCCACGTCGGGAGTCCCCAGCCAATTTCAGCACCCGATGAGCCCTTCCCAGCGCCCCACCTCCCCCAACCCCGATGCCGCGCCGACCGCCAGTCCGGACGGAAAGATTCGTGTGTTGCGCCACATGGCCCGCGCCGGTGGCACCGTGGTCAGCAAGTGTCTGGCGGTGATGCCCGGCGTGGCGTTGCTCAGCGAGATCCACCCCTACGCGATCCGCATGTTCAACCCCCTCATCCAGGCCAGGGAGTGGTTCAACCTCTACACGCAGGAGGAAATCGACGCCCTGTCGGCAGGAAACCCGACCTTCAACACCGCCATCGCCGACATTGACCGACGGGCACGGGCCGCAGGCCGCACCCTGGTCATCCGCGAATGGTCCCACCTGGACTATCTGGGGGTGCCGTTCTTGCCGGTCCCCCCCTATCGCCCGGTAATGCTCGACTCGCTGGCCGGGGAGTTCACCGTCATCCAGGCCACCACCGTGCGCCACCCCATCGACCAGTGGATCAGCACCGCCCGCCTGGCGATCATGCAGTCCGGTGGATTGAATCTGGGGTCCTTTCTGGAAGGCTACCGCCGCTTTGCCGAAGACGCCCTGCCCCACGGCATCGTGCGCTATGAAGACTTCGCCACCGACCCGGATACCCACCTGAAAATCCTCTGCGAGCGCCTGCACCTGACCTTCGACCCCGGTTACCGGGAGCGCTGGTTTTCCTACACCCACGTCACCGGTGACGTCCACCGGCCCGACGCCAGGCCGGAAATCAAAATCCCCCGGCGCCAGGAGGTGGACGCCGACTTCCTGCGCACCTTCGAGCGCAATCCCGACTACCGCGCCGTCCTCAAGTTGCTGGGCTACGGCCACCCGTCCTGAGGTTTGTTCCCCGATCCGCCCGATCTGCCGCCATGCGGCGGGTCCCGGCCGTACCCCCCGGAAAAAATCTGTTACCATGGGGCTGCATGGAATTTTCCGAGGGGGCATCCAACCACCCGCTTTCGCCGCCCGCCGCCGAGGTGGTCCTGATTGGCGAAGTGCTGTTCGACCGGTTTCCCGACGGTGACCGCTTGGGGGGCGCGCCGTTCAACGTCGCCTGGCACCTGGCGGGCCTCGGTGCCACGACCCTGTTCATCAGCCGCATCGGCAAGGACCCTCCCGGCGAACGCATTCTCGCCGCCATGCGCTCCCGGCACATGGATACCCGCGGGATTCAGACCGATCCCGCCCATCCCACCGGCAGTGTGCGCATCACCCTCGACCGGCACGGCGGCCACGATTTCACCATCCTCCCCGACCAGGCCTACGACCACATCGACGGCGCCACCACCGGCGCCCTGCTCGCCTCCCATCCCTCCCGCCTGTTCGGCTTTGGCACCCTTGCCCTGCGCTCCCCCGCCAGCCGCGCCGCCATCTTGAATGCCGCCCGCGCCTGTAACGGCCCGCGCTTTCTCGACGTGAACCTGCGCCGCGACTGCTGGAACCGCGACAGCGTGACCGCCGCACTGGAACACGCTTCGGTGGTGAAGCTCAACGATGGCGAACTGGAGGTGCTGGGCGCCGAACTGGACCTGCCAGGCTCTGCCACAGCCTGGGGACCGGCCCTGCGGGAACGCTTCGGCCTTGATGCCGTGTGCGTCACTGCGGCGGAACACGGCGCCTGGTGGCACGATGCGGCGGGCGGCCTGCACGTCCCCGCCGCCCCGGTCACCGTGGTAGACACGGTGGGCGCCGGGGACGCCTTCTCGGCGGTGCTGATCCTCGGACTGCTGCGCCGCTGGCCGCCCCGCGTCACCATTGAGCGCGCCGCCACCCTGGCGGCGGCCATGTGCGGTCAGCGCGGCGCCTGCCCCGATTCGGCAGATTTCTATCTGCCGTTTCTGGCGCGCTGGAGCGAAGACGGTCCGCAAACCCCAGGGGGCACTCCGGGATGAGTCAGGGGCTGCACATCGCCATGCTCTCGGTGCACGGCCTGATCCGCGCCGAACACCCGGAACTGGGGTGTGACGCCGACACCGGTGGCCAGATCACCTATGTGCTGGATCTGGCCCGCCACCTCGCCCGCCACCCCAGGGTGACGCGGGTGGACCTGTTCACCCGTCAGGTTTTCGACCCCGCAGTGTCTCCCGATTACGCCCGCCCCGTCGAACCGCTGGGGGAGGACGGCGCCCGCATCGTGCGCATTCCATGCGGACCGCGCAAATACCTGCGCAAGGAGAGCCTGTGGCCCTACCTCGACGAGTTCGTGGACCGCACCGTGAATTTCCTGCGGCGCGAGGGACACCCCCCCCACCTGTTTCACAGCCATTACGCCGATGCCGGATATGTGGGGCACGAACTGTCGCGCTTTCTGGGCATCCCCCTGTTCCACACCGGCCACTCTCTGGGGCGCACCAAGCGTGACCGCCTGCTGGCGTCGGGCGAGGCCGCCGACACCATCGAGCTGCGTTACCGCCTGCGCCAGCGCATCCGGGTGGAGGAGCGGGTGTTCCAGCACGCCGCGTGCGTCATCTGCTCTACCCGTCAGGAGGCGGACACCCAGTGGGGCATGTACCAGAACGCCTACGATACCGAATTGCTGGTGCTGCCCCCCGGCACCGACGCCAGCCTGTTTTCGCCCCCTGCTCGCCACTGGCATCCGCCCCCCATCCGCTACGAGGTGGACCAGTTCCTGCGCCACCCGCGCCGCCCCATGATCCTCGCCCTGGCGCGCGCCGACCCGCGCAAGAACCTGCGGCGGCTGATGCAGGCTTATGCCCGTTCGCCGCGCTTGCAGGACATGGCCAACCTGGTAATCGTGGCCGGCAACCGCGACGACGCCCGCGACTTGCCCGGCTCCTCCCGCGACGAGATGACCCAGTTGCTGCTCGACGTGGACAAATTCGAACTGTACGGCAAGGTGGCCCTGCCCAAACACCACGACGTAACGGAAGTGCCGGAACTCTACCGTCTGGCGGTACGGCGGCGCGGCGTGTTCGTGAATGCGGCGCTCACGGAACCGTTCGGCCTGACCCTGATCGAGGCCGCCGCCTCCGGCCTGCCGGTGGTGGCCACCCACGACGGCGGCCCGCGCGACATCATTCACAACTGCCGCAACGGCCTTCTGGTAGACCCTCTGGACGTCGGCGCCATCGCCCGCGCCATCGAGGAGGTGCTGTCGGATCGTGCCCGCTGGCGGCGTTTTTCAGAGGCCGGGCGCGCCGGGGTGCGGCGCCACTACACCTGGACCGCACATGTGAACCGCTATGTGCGGCAGGTGGAATCTGCCATCCAGCGCCTGCGCCCCAAGGGCGTGCCCCGGCGCAAAACCGACGCACAACGGAGGCGCATGCTGACCTTTGACCGATTGCTGGTCTGCGACATCGACAACACCCTGGTGGGCGACCCCGTCGCCCTGGAAAAACTGCTCGCGCTGTTGCGCCGGGAGCACCAGCACCTGGGCTTCGGAGTGGCCACCGGGCGCTCCCTGGAACTGACCCTGGAGGTACTGGAGCAGCACCGCATCCATCGCCCCGACATGCTCATCACCAGTGTCGGCACCGAGATCCACGAAGGGCCCTACCACGATCCGGCGGACGGCTGGACCCAGCACATCAGCCACCGCTGGAACCGGGACGCCGTGGTGGCCGAACTGGCCGACGTGGAGGGGCTGGAGTTGCAGGGCGAGGACGGACAACGCCCGTTCAAGGTCAGCTACTTTGTGGACGGCCTGCGGGCTGCCCGCGACGATGACGCCGATGCGGTGCAGGACGGCGGACGGCGCATTGAGCGGGAGGTGGCCGAACGCCTGCGCAAGGCCCGTGTCCGCTTTACCACCGTGTTTTCCCACGGTCAGTTCCTCGACATCCTGCCGCTGCGGGCCAGCAAGGGCAAGGCCATCCGCTACCTGGCCGACAAGTGGGGAATCCCCTACGACCGCATCCTGGTGGCGGGGGACTCCGGCAACGACGAAGAGATGCTGCGTGGCGACACCCTGGGGGTGGTGGTGGGCAACTACAGCGCCGAGCTGGAACCCCTGCGGCGCTACTCGCGCGTCCATTTCGCCACCGGACATTACGCCGCTGGTATCCTCGAAGGGATCGCCCATTACCGCTTTCTGGAACCCCGCCAGGCACCGGCAAATATCCAGCAATCACAGGAGCACTCATGATCTCCCGCGTCGAAGCCAGTTTTACCCAGCAGCGCGAAGCCCTCTACCCCCTGTTTCGGCAACTGACCCTGGTGGGCCGTCCGTTCCTGCTGCGCAGCGACATCCTGGACCGGGTGCGGCAGTTCCGCGCCACCGATCCCGCAGTGGACGCCTGCCTGTCCGAAGGCCCCATGGAGCAGTGGTTCCGCCAGGTTCAGGAAGCGGTGGTGGGCAACGGCTGGATATGCCTGGGAGTACGTACCGACATCGCCCGCTGGCGCTACGTGCGGGTGGACCTGGAAGAGATGCACGTCGAATCGGTCACCCCCCAGGCCTACCTTGAGATGAAGGAGCAGGCGGTGCTCGGCACCCTGCCGTTCGACGCCCACCCGCTGGAGGTGGACACCGGCCCGTTCTCCCACGGCTTTCCAAAAATGACCAAGACCGCCAGCATTGGACGCGGCGTGGAGTTCCTCAACCGCCACCTGGCCAGCCAGATGTTCCGTGACCGCGCGGCGGCAAGCGCGCAGATGCTGAATTTTCTCAAGCTGCACCACGTGGACGGCCGTTCTCTGATGCTCAACGAGCGCATCGCCGATGCGGCAGCCCTCGCGGACCGGCTGCGGGAGGCGGTGGACCTCGCCCGTTCCAACCCCCCGGCCACCCCGTGGACGGAACTGGCCGCCCCCCTGCAGGAGATGGGCTTCGAACCCGGCTGGGGCGGCACCGCCGCTCGCGTGCGGGAGACCATGGAACTGCTCTCCGACGTGCTGGAGGCACCGGAGCCCGCCGGGCTGGAGCGCTTCCTGTCACGCATCCCGATGATTTTCCGGATCGCCATCATCTCGCCCCACGGCTGGTTCGGCCAGAAGGGGGTGCTGGGGCGGCCGGACACCGGCGGCCAGGTGGTATACATTCTGGATCAGGTGCGTGCCCTGGAGGCGCACATGTGCCGTTGGTTCGCGGATCAGGGGGTGGACGTCACGCCGCGCATCCTGATCGTCACCCGCCTCATCCCGGAGGCGGAAGAAACCACCTGCAACCAGCGCCTGGAGGCGGTGCACGGCTGCCGCCACGCGGCCATCCTGCGGGTGCCGTTCCGGGAACGCGGCGGCAACGTGGTGCCACACTGGATCAGCCGCTTCTCGGTGTGGCCCTACCTGGAGCGCTTTGCCCTGGAAACCGAACGGGAACTGCTGGCGGAGATGGGCCACCGCCCGGATCTGGTGATCGGCAACTACTCCGACGGCAACCTGGTGGCCTCCATCCTTGCCCACCGGTTGGGCGTCACCCAGTGCAACGTGGCCCACGCCCTGGAAAAATCCAAATACGTACTGTCCGACCTGTACTGGCGCGACAACGAGGAGCCGTACCATTTCTCCACCCAGTTCACCGCCGACCTCATCGCCATGAACACGGCGGATTTCATCATCACCAGCACTTATCAGGAGATCGCCGGCACCACCGACACCGCCGGACAGTACGAAAGCTACACCCAGTTCACCCTGCCCGGCCTGTACCGGGTGGTGAATGGCATCGACCTGTTCGATCCCAAGTTCAACATCGTCTCCCCCGGAGCGGCGGCCGATATCTATTTTCCGTGGTTCGAAGGCGAGCGCCGCCTGCCCGGCCTGCAACCGGAACTGGAAACCCTGCTGTTCGGCAATCCCCCCGACGGGGTGCCGTTCCGGGGCCATTTGGCCCACCCGGAGCGGCCGGTGATCCTGAGCATGGCGCGCCTCGACCGCATCAAAAACCTGACCGGACTGGTGGACGCCTTTGGCTCCAGCCCACGTCTGCGGGAACAGGCCAATCTGGTGATCATCGGCGGCCGCGACGTCAATCCCGATGCCATGAACGACACCGAGGAGGCCGACGAGGCGCGGCGCATGCACGAGTTGATGAGCCAGCACGGACTGGATGACCAGGTGCGCTGGCTGGCGGTGCATCTGGGCAAGCCCCAGGCGGGAGAGTTGTACCGGATGATCGCCGACCGCCGGGGGGTGTTTGTGCAGCCGGCGCGCTTCGAGGCCTTCGGGCTCACGGTGATCGAGGCCATGGTGTCCGGGCTGCCCACTTTCGCCACCTGTTATGGCGGCCCGCTGGAGATCATCGAGGACGGCCACAGCGGCTTCCACATCGACCCCATCCACCCCCGACAGATGGCCGAGCGCGTCGCGGATTTTCTGGAACGCGCCGCCAGTCTGCCGGAGATTTGGCAGGCCGTGTCACGTCAGGGGGTGGAGCGCGTACATCAGCGCTACACGTGGGATCTTTATGCCGAGCGCCTGATGACCCTTTCCAAGGTGTACGGGTTCTGGCGCTTCGTCTCCGATCTGGAGCGGCGCGAGACGGTGCGCTATCTGGAGATGTTCTATCACCTCCAGTACCGCCCCCTGGCAGAGCGCATCGGCGAGAGCTGATCCCTCCGCACTGCCTTTCCGGTCATGCAATCCGCTCATGCAGTCGGATTTTGCCCGTCCGGTTTTCCCGGATGGTTTCAGGCCGGGAAACCCAGCGCGGCGTGAGCTTCCCTTTTGCGGTCCACGGCAAACGCCTCCAGCCCCACCGGAGGGGCGCGGTCGGTAATCAGGCAGGCCATGGCCTCGGCGGTGGCAGGGGCCAGAATCACCCCGTTGCGATAGTGCCCGGCGGCCACGAACAGGTTGTCCAGACCCGGCGCCTGCCCCAGAAACGGCAGTCCGTCCGGGGTGCCGGGACGGAAGCCGGTCCACTGCCGCTCCACCTCTGCCTCCGCCAGACAGGGGGTCATGGACAGCAGCGCCCCGGACAAAAAATGCATGGCCTCCAGTGTGGTGGTGCGGTCGAACCCGGCCATTTCCATGGTGGCCCCCACCAAAATGCGGCCGTCGGCGCGCGGCACCAGATAGGCGCGGTCGTGCTTGACGATGCGGCGAAGGGTGCCGGGGGCGGTCTTGAGCAGCAGGATCTGCCCCTTTACCGGTGCCACCGGCAAGGCCAGCCCGGCGTGCTCCCCCAGTTGTCCGCTCCACGCCCCGGCGGCCAGTAGCACCCGTCCGGCGGAAAAACGCCCGGCGGAGGTCACCACCGCGTTCACCCGCCCTCGGGCGATTTCCCAGCCTGTTACCTCGGCATCGCCGACGACAACCACCCCGGCCGCCCGCGCCGCCGCCTCGGCGGCTTTTGCCAGACGCGGATTGCGAATCTGCCGCACCTCGGGCCAGAACAGCGCCCCGCACACCGACTCCGCCAGACACGGCTCGATCCCTCGCGCCGCCACGCCGTCCAGCCGTTGCACCGGCCACCCAAAACGCCCGCTCCACGGCTGGGCTCCCGCCAGGTCCGCCCACTCGGAGGCATGGAACACCGGGATCAACAGACCGCTGGCGCGCATCTGCGGGTCCACCCCGGAGACCTCTTTCAAGTCCGCCACCAGCCCCGGATACAGGGCCAGGCTGCGGTTGACCAGGTGGCTCAGGGCATCCGGATATTTCCAGGGATAGATGGGCGAAAGGATGCCCGCCCCCGCCCAGGACGACTCCTTGAGCGGGCTGCCCCGCTCCAGCACCATCACCCTGAGGCCGTCCCGCGCCAGCGCCAGGGCGCTCAACATGCCGATGATACCGCCCCCCACGACCAGCACGTCCGGCGTGGTCTGCGGGTGCGGCGGTGAAAATGCCTGACTGCTCGCGGCCACTCGCCCCCCTTCGTCAAATAGTTGACGAATCTGTTTTGATGTCCCATTGTCCGCCCTTTTCACCTGTCGGGGCAAGCCGTTGCGCGGCATCTCTCCCGATTTGACGGAGGACCAAAAAGGCCATTCCGGACCATGGATCGTCAAAACCACGGCGATTTTTCCGTTTCCCGCAGCCGGGATGGGTCCTTTGGATGCCCGCAAAGTGCCCCATATCGGCGTCGGGATTGTTGAAAAAAGAGCGGCATGGGAGGTCTTTTAAAATTTCTTCCGCGATTTGGCGGAACATGGCACTGGCATTGCTCTTATCCCCCGGGAAGGTCGCCACCCCCGCCCCGCCGACACGGCAAAAGGTGTCTGGCGGGGAGCCATCGGGGGCGGGAACGGCGGCCACGAAAACCACCCGGGTGGAAATTCTCCCGCGTCCCGCAAAACGGTGCCGCACTAGGGGGCGGGTGGTGCAGAACAATTTTTTTTCGGGGTACCTGCCACGACCGCGGAGGACGGCGCCCCAACGGGATGGTCATAAGGATGCGACAGCCCGAAGCACACATCAATATCGACGACGACATCGTCACCGGCGTGACGCTGGTCGTCAGCCGCACGGGCATTCGGCCGTGAGCCGTCACCCGGACAAACGCCCCCGCGCACCCCGCGCCGCCGGTGCAGGCGTCGCTGCGGAGCGTCCGGCTTTGGGGCGGGTGCTGGCGGTGACCTCCGGCAAGGGCGGGGTGGGCAAGACCGGCATTGCCCTCAACCTGTCCGCCTGCCTCGCCGCGCGCGGCAACCGGGTGTTGCTGCTGGATGGCGATCTGGGGCTGGGCAATGTGGATGTAATGGTCGGGCTCACGCCGACGCGCTCCCTCGATCAGGTGTTGAACGGCGGCTTTTCCCTGGCGGATGTCATTCTGGAAGGTCCGGCGGGGTTGCGCATCATTCCTGCCGGCACCGGCGTGGCGCGCCTCGCCCGCCTCGGCAAGGACGGTCAGCGGACCTTGCTGGCGCAGGTGGCGGCCCTGACCCCACCGCCGGACTACCTGATTGTGGACACCAGTTCCGGCATCGGCGACAACGTGCGCTTTCTGGCCGCGTGTGCCCAGGAGGTGCTGGTGGTGACCACCCCCGAGCCCACCGCCGTAACCGACGCCTACGCCCTGATGAAGGTGTTGGCGCGCACCCAGGGCACGCGCCGTTTTCGGCTGGTGGTGAATCTGGCCGAGACCGAGGCCGTGGCGCTGGAGGTTTACCACCGCCTGAGCGTGGTGGCCGATCGTTTTCTGGGGGTGGGGCTGGATTTGGCGGGATTTGTGCCGCCGGACCGCGCCGTGCCTGCGGCGGTGCAGCGCCGCAACGGGGTATTGACCACCGGTCACGCCGCCGGCGCCATGCGGCGCCTGGCGGAGACCGTGGCCGGATGGCGCCCCGGAGAGCCGACCCACGGGGGATTGCAGTTGTTCGTAAATCAAATGGCGGAGCCAGGGGATTCCGCTTCCTGACATGCAGGAGGAGCACAACGTGGACAACGCCCAACCTCGCGACTACGGCGTCGGGGTATCCCATATCGCCCTGGAGGTCCAGGAGCGACTGATCGCGGAGTTCGCCCCCAAGATCCGCATCATGGCCAACCGGCTGGCCACGCGCCTGCCGGCCCACCTGGACGTGGATGACATCATCAACGTCGGGGTGATCGGCTTGATGGACGCGATGACCAAGTACGACCCGAACCGGGAAACCCTGTTCAAGACCTACGCGGAGTTTCGCATCCGGGGCGCCATGCTGGACGAGATCCGCGCCATGGACTGGGTGCCGCGCAGCATCCGCGAAAAAGCCGCCCGCCTGCGCGGCGCCTATCAGTCTCTGGAGCAGAAGCTGGGCCGCCCGGCCTCCGAGGAGGAGGTGTCCGCCGCCCTCGGCGTGGACCTGCCGACGCTGCACAAACTGTTGCAGCAGGTCTCCCACACCGCAGTGCTGAGCCTGGACGATCTGGGGGTGGATTCGGACCGCGAGATGAACATCCTCGACTGCATCGCCCAGGAAGGGGTTCCCGATCCCCTCGCCAACCTGATCCAGCAGGACATGTGGGATCTGCTGGGCGAGGCCATCGAGCACCTGCCCAAAAAGGAACGTCTGGTGGTCACCCTCTATTACTACGAGGAGCTCACCATGCGCGAAATCGGCAACGTATTGAACATTACCGAGTCCCGCGTATCCCAGTTGCACAGCCAGGCAATCCTGCGCATCAAGGGCAAAATAGCCTCGGTTCGCAGCAGTCGCGGGCGGCAGTCCGTCCGCAGCAAAGGTTCTCTCAAGGATGCCGGCCACGGAACCGAGAAGAACCGCAGGTATGTTCTCAGCACCCCTTCCGGGCGTGCGTGAGACTTCGGAATCAGCTCCACGACCGGAAGAAGGGAAAGAGGGTGCCATGAAGTTTTTGGTTGTCGATGATTTTTCGACCATGCGCCGCATTGTCCGCAACATTCTCAAGCAGATCGGTTACACCGATGTGGAGGAAGCGGAGAACGGCAAGGACGCGCTGGACAAGCTGAAGGCGAGTCACTACGACTTTATTATCTCCGACTGGAACATGCCCACCATGACCGGCCTGGAGCTGCTCAAGGCGGTGCGCGAGGATTCGGGCCTTAAAGGGACCCCGTTCCTGATGGTGACCGCCGAGTCCAAGCAGGAAAACGTCGTGGAAGCCATTCAGGCGGGGGTCAGCAACTACATCGTGAAGCCGTTCACAGCCGACGTTCTGAAGGGCAAGATCGACAAGATTCTGGCCTCCTGAGTCCCCTCCCCAGTCCAACGTAACCACGGGAGAGGCACACCATGGCGGAACATCGTTCCACGGTCCGCGGCGGTACGACCATGCGACAAATGGTCGGCTTCCGGCTGGGAACCGAAAAATTCGCCATCGATATCGGCAAGATCCACGAAATCATCAAGCCGCGTCCGGTCACCATGCTGCCCGACATACCCGAGGGGTATTCCGGGATGATCCAGTTGCGTGACCGCGTGGTGGTGATGGCCGATCTGCACCTGCGTTTCGGTCTTCCCCCCCACCAGGGAGGCAAGGACGCGCGCATCATCGTGCTGGAGCGCCCCGGGCAACCGGTGGGGATTCTGGTGGATGCGGTGTCCGAAGTGGTGCGCTTTTCCCCCCAGATGATCGAATCGCCACCCGATTTCAGCAACGGCGCCCGGGTGGCCTGCATCGACGGAGTGGGCAAGCTGGGTGGCGAACTGCTCACCATCCTCAATCTGGACGTGCTGTTCACCCAGTCCGACATCGTCCTCGCCGATCTGGGCCGGAAAAAGGCCGCCAAGGCGGCGGCAACACCGGCCAAGGCCGACCGGCCCGATGCCAACGCCACTGCGGAGCAGCCGGAAAAACACCCCGCGGAGACCGAGCCTGCCGGGCCGGAGTCCGCATCCATGACCGAACCCGAAACCGAGACCGCCGCAATGCCGGAGTCTCCATCATCCGATCCCGACTGGGCACCGCTGGCGGCCACCCCGCTGCCGCCGTCCGCGCCGGGGGAACCCACGGACGAAGCAATCACGAGCGAACCGGGAGCCGACATCATGAACGACGACCTTTATCAGGACCTGGGACATCTGGCCCGGTACATCAACAGGGCCCACCAGTCCTTCAACGCCTCCCTTCAGGATGACGAGCCGATTCGCGTCAAGGCCAAAGACCTGCCTACCGCCACCGACATCCTGCAACAGGTAACGCTGGATACCGAAAACGCCACCATGCGCATCATGTCCGGGGTGGAAGAGGCCAGTGGCTCCCTGAACAAACTGCGCGGCATCATCGACGAACTCGACGCGGCCATCCCCGCCTCCAGCGAGGAGCGCGCCAAGGCCGGCGACATCATCGAGCGCATGCGCGACGAGATCACCGGCGTGGAATCCCTCCAGGACCAGACCCTGATCACCCTCTCCTTCCAGGACCTCACCGGCCAGAAGATCAAGCAGGTGATGGCGCTGATGATGGAGATCGAGGAGCGCATCCTCGGCATGGTGGTGAAATTCGGTGTTGGCCGCGCCGACGAGGCCGCGCAGGAAGTCGCCACGCAGGACGTGGCGGAGCGCATCGACGACGTGCGCGCCAAGCCGAACCCCGGCCTGCGCCAGGACCGCGTGGACAGCCTGCTGGCGGATTTCGGGTTCTAAAAACCGCATTCAGCGGACCGGAAGGGGACCCCGGGCAGAGGGAACAGACAAGGGAACAGGGACACAGGGGAAGCGATGAGACCCGACATTCCAGAGGACATGGCGGAGATCTTCGACGAGTTTCTCGTCGAAACGACCGAGTCCCTGGTGGACCTGGATCAGCACTTCCTCGCCCTCGAGTCCAACCCCGGCGACACCGGGCTGCTCAACCAGATTTTTCGCACCGTCCACAGCATCAAGGGCGGCGCCGGCTTTCTGGGTCTCAACGACCTGGTGTCGGTGGCCCACGGCTCCGAAAACATCCTCAACAAATTGCGTAACGGTGAACTCGGCGTCACCCCCGAGATCATCGACATCGTCCTCCAGTCGGTGGATGTCATCAAGGCGATCCTGGCCCAATGCCGGGGCGAGGATGTCGGCCAGATGGACATCCCCAACATCGTCCAGAAACTGGAGTTGATGCTCCAGTTCGCCGAGGAAATGGGCTCCCACGCGGCCACCGCCGCCACCACCGCGCTGCAGGACGCCCCGCAGGGGGAAACTCAGGGGGAAACCCAGGGCGACATTCAGGACAAAAACCGGGACGACGCCCAGTCGGCGCCCCCGGCTCACCCCCGGTCCCCGGCCTCGGCCGCCCCGCCAGACGACGACTTTGCGGCGGCACTGGTGGAGACTCCAGCCGCCCCCGCCCCCGCCCCCGCCGCACCGGCGGCCACGGCAGTCTCCACCGAAGAGATTGCCGCCACCGCAGCCCCGGCCACGGCACCGCGCATGGAGATGGAAACCACCATCCGGGTGGACACCTCGCGCCTGGACAATGTGATGAACCTGGTGGGCGAACTGGTGCTGTGCCGCAACCGTACCCTCAAGCTGGTGTCGGAGCTCGATACCCGCTACGAAAACGATCCCGCCCTGCGTGCCCTGGTCACCACCGCCGGACAGATGAATCTGGTCACCACCGACCTGCAACTGTCGGTGATGAAGACGCGCATGCAGCCGGTGGGCAAGATTTTCCAGAAATTCCCGCGCATGGTGCGCGACATTTCGCGCAAGCTGGGCAAGCAGATCGACCTGGTCATCTCCGGCGAAGAAACCGAACTCGACAAGTCCATGCTCGAAGAACTGGGCGACCCTCTGGTGCACTTGGTGCGCAATTCCGTGGACCACGGCATCGAAACCGCCGAAGAGCGCGAACAGTCCGGCAAACCGGCCCTGGGGATCATCCAGTTGTCCGCCGAACACGATGGCGCTTCCATCCTGATCCGCATCCAGGACGACGGGGCCGGCATCAACCACACCCGCATCCGCGCCAAGGTGATCGAGAAGGGGCTGATGCCCGCCGATCAGGTGACGGCCATGTCCGACCGCGAAGCGCTCAACCTGATCTTCCTGCCGGGACTGTCCACCAAGGACCAGATTTCCGACCTGTCGGGCCGTGGCGTGGGCATGGACGTGGTGCTCAGCAACATCCGCAAGGTGGGTGGCATCATCGACGTGGAATCCGAACCCGGCAAGGGCACCTCCATCACCCTGTCATTGCCCCTCACCATCGCCATCATCCCGACCCTGATGGTGCAGGTGGACACGCGCCTGTTTGCCATCCCCCTGTCGTCCATCGTCGAAACCCTGCGCGTCGGCCGCGACGAAATCCAGATGGTGGATGGCCGACCGGTCATCCGCCTGCGCGACCGCATCCTGCCGGTCACCCCCCTGGGCGACCTGTTTGGAGTCGACAATTCCCGGATCGCCTACGCCGGCATGGAATTCGCCGGGGCGGAACACACCGGCGCCCAGGTGGCCGCCGTCAACCCGGACCCGGATCGCCTCAACATCGTGGTAGTGGCGCTGGCAGAAAAGAAAATCGGCCTTGTGGTAGACGACCTGCAACAACAGGAAGAGGTGGTGATTAAATCGCTGGGGGACTACCTCGGCAGCGTTCCCGGCATCTCCGGAGCCACCATCAACGGCGAGGGTCAGGTAGTGCTGATCCTGGATGTGGGCACCGTAATCGACCTGATGCATTGAAGGCATGGGCATGAATTCCATCCGCGTACTGGTGATCGACGACTCCGCATTCATGCGCACGGTAATCTGCCAGATGCTGGCGGGCGCGCCGGACATCCGCGTGGTCGGCCAGGCCACCAACGGCAAGGAAGGCCTGCGCATGGCCAAGGAGTTGAAGCCGGACGTCATCACCCTGGATGTGGAAATGCCGGTGCTGGGCGGGCTTGAGATGCTCACCATCCTGATGCGCACCAACCCCACCCCGGTCATCATGCTCAGCAGCCTCACCCAGGAGGGGGCGGAGGTCACCGTCAAGGCGCTGCAACTGGGGGCGGTGGATTACCTGCCAAAGAACAACAGTGGCGGCGCCATGGGAATGCGCCGCATTGCGCCGCAACTGATCGACAAGGTGCGCGCCGTGGGTACCGGGGAAACCAGCCGGGCCATCACCGAATCGCGCCAGGCAATGCGCGAATTCGTCGACCCCAGCGGCGCGCCCCGCCGCACTGCGGAACGGCTTTCCCGCCCCGGCGATATTCCGGTGGTGGCCATCGGCTGCTCCACCGGAGGACCGGCGGCACTGTGCGAGGTGATTCCGCACCTGCCGGAAGAGCTGGGGGCGGCAGTGGTGATCTCGCAGCACATGTCGGCCACCTTCACCCGCGCCCTGGCGGAACGGCTGGACCGCCTGAGCCCCACCTTCACGGTCCGTGAGGCCGTCGACGGCGACCGCCTGGAACCCGGCGTGGCCATTGTCGCCAAGGGCGGGCGTCACCTGACCATCGACTGTATGCAGGACGGCTCGCTGATCTGCCGCCTGGCCTCCACCCCCGAAATGCCCACGCAACCGTCGGTGGACCTGTTGTTCGAATCCCTGGCGCGGGCCTGCCCCGAGCGTACCCTGGGCGTGGTGCTGACCGGCATGGGCAGCGACGGAGCAAGTGGCGCACACAAGCTGGTGGAGCGCGGGGGCGGTCTGATCACCCAGGCCCAGACCGGCTGTCTGGTTTACGGCATGCCTCGTGCGGTAGTGGCCACGGGGGTAGCCAGCAACGTCGCCCCGCTGGGGCGCATCGCCAAGGAAATTTACCTGTGGTCGCGCACCCAGCGCGATCTCATCGCCGCATCCAGGACCATACCCGGGGCCACGTCCAGGATCACACCCAGGGTCACACCCAGGGTCACACCCAGGGGATAAACGGATGTCCGACGAGCGCCCCATAGACGCAGGACCCGTCCTCAGCGCCGAGGCCTTCCAGGTGTTGCAGGAACTGGTGCGCGACGCCTGCGGCATTATGATCCCCGACAACCGCAACAGCGCCCTGGAGGCCCGCCTGGCCGAGCAGATGGCCAAACTTGGCCTCGACAGCTACCGCGACTATCTCGACCGCCTGCAACGGACACCTTACTCCAGCCCCCTCTGGCAGGAGTTGTTCCACCATATCAGCACCAACGAGACCTATTTTTTCCGCAACCAGTCCCAGAACCAGGTGTTTGCCGAGCACCTGTTGCCCCGGGTGCTGAAGCGCCAGGAGGGGCGGCTGTTCAAGCGCCTCAAGGTTTGGAGCGCCGCCTGCGCCACGGGTGAGGAGGCCTACACCCTGGCCATCCAGATCCTGGACGCCCTGGGCAGCAAGGCGGCCGACTGGCAGCCGCAGGTAGTCGGCACCGACATCGACGCCGAGGCCATCCGCGTGGCGGAGGGCGGCACCTATTCCGGGCGCTCCCTGCAATACGTCCCGCATCGGGTGCTGAAGCGCCACTTCGACAAGGACGGCAACACCTACAAGGTGGACGAGAAGGTCCGCCAGATGGTGTCTTTCAAGGTGGTGAACTTCGCCAGCGAGGCGGAAATGGCCACACAAATTAATATGGACGTCATCTTCTGCCGAAACGTACTTATCTACTTTGATGGGGAGTTCCGGAAGAGGGTGGTGGATCGTCTGTATCACAGTTTGAAACCGGGTGGCTATCTGGTGATCGGCCATTCGGAGTCCCTGCGTGGAGTCCATACCGGATTCGACGCCGTGCAGTTTCCGGGAACACATGTCTATCAACGTCCGGAGGAGTAGGGTCCGATGAATGGCAAAGCCTCACATCTGAGTATCCATGCGCGCATCCTGTTGGGAATGTGTGCGGTAGTCCTGCTTTTTTCCATTGCCGGGACGTACTCCATCGTCGCCTCCGGCCAGTCATCGCGCATGCTGACCAGCATGGCGAAGACGGAATTTCCCCTGCTGCAGGATGTTTATAACCTGACGCGCACTTTCTCCGAGGTGGACACCCAACTCGTCAGTGCCGCCGCCATGGCCGACCCCGGCAGGCTCAAGGCGGCCAACGAGTCCGCCGTGCAGTTCCGCGCCCTGCTCACCCAGATGGGTGAGCGCCCGGGTGCCGATCCGGAACGTCTGGCCAATATTGGTGAGCGCTTCGACGCCACCTTGCGCACCGGGCTGGAAATGGCCCAAAGCGCCCTGGACGGACGCTCCGAACGGTCGGGGGTGCTGGCCAGCCGCTACGCGGCCAGCAGCCAGGAAATGCAGGGGGTGCTGCGCAACCACCTGCAGGCCACCCAGGCGCACTTCCAGCTTGCCCTCACCAAGACCAGTCTGGACACCGGGCGCGCCCGTTCCGCGATGATCTGGGGGGCTCTGGCCGTAGTGGTCATCGGCCTGTTGCTCGGCACCACCCTGGCGCGCAGCATCGTGGCGCCGATCCGCGCCATCTCCGGGGCGATCCGCGAAATCGCCCAGGGGCGCGGCGACCTGACCAGCCGCGTGCATCACAACACCACCGATGAACTCGGAGATCTGACCCGCAATTTCAACGAGTTGCTGGACAAGCTCGAATCCATTATCTATCAGGTGTCGGTGACTTCCGCAGATATTTCCCACTCCACCGAGACCATCGCGGTCAAGAACACCCAGATGTCCGAGGGGGCGCAGAACCAGTCCTCGCAGGCACTCAAAATCGCCGCCGCCATGGAGCAGATGAACGCCACCGTATCCGAGGTGAGCAAAAACTCTGCCGTCGCGGCCGATTCCGCCCGTGAGGCCATGAACATCGCCACCAAGGGCGGCGAGGTGGTGCAGCAGACCATCATGGGCATGCAGGTGCTGGCGGAGCGCGTGACGCAGGCCGCCAACACCATCCAGACCCTGGGCACCAACACCGACAAGATCGGCGAAATTGTGCTGGTGATCGACGAGATTGCCGACCAGACCAACCTGCTCGCCCTCAACGCCGCCATCGAGGCGGCGCGCGCCGGCGATCAGGGACGCGGCTTCTCGGTGGTGGCAGACGAGGTACGCAAGCTGGCCGAGCGCACCACCCTGGCCACGCGCGAAATCGCCACCATGATCTCTGCCATCCAGAAGGAAACCAACAGCGTGGTCGAGATGATGAACTCCAGCCGTGCCGAGGCGGAAAAGGAGACCACCCTGGTCAACGAATCCGGCGACGCGCTGGCCAACATCATCGACGTTATCGCCAGCGTGACCGACATGGTGGAGCAGATCGCCACGGCGGCGCGGGAGCAGGCCATCGCCACCGACGAGATCACCACCAACATCGAGGGCATCGCCACCGTCACCGACGACACCTCCAAGGGGGTGCAACAGTCGGCGGACGCCGCCACCCAGCTCAACCGGCTGGCCTCCGACCTGAAGACCATGGTGGGACAGTTCAATGTGCGCGGGACCGCCGCGGCCAAGGCGGTTCAGGATTCGGGTCGCCCGGGCAAGTCCCCGGCGCGGGTGGCTGTGGGGTAACCCATGGAAACCGCAACGACCACCCGACACGACGACGCCGCTCCGGCGTCCCGCACCGGTGCCCATCCAGACACCGGCGTGCCGGACCAGGAGGCCCAGGACTCCCTTCAGCTGATCACGTTTTCACTGGGGGAAGAGCTGTTCGCCCTGGATATTCTGAAAGTGCAGGAAATCATCCGCGTGTCGCCCATCACGCCCGTCCCCCACACCCCCGACTTCGTGGACGGCGTCCTGACCCTGCGCGGCAAGATCGTGCCGGTCATCGACCTGCGTACCCGCCTGAGCCTGTCCCGCACCGGACACGGTATCTCCACCCGGGTGGTGGTGACCAACGTGCGCGGCCAGTTACTGGGGTTGGTGGTGGACCGGGTGCACGAAGTGGCGCGGCTGCCCCTGAACAAAATAGAGTCCGCCGCCACCGCTGGCGCAGCAGTGCATGACTATGTGCACGGAGTGGGGCGGCTGGGGGCCCGCCTGGTAACCCTGCTGGACATCGAAGCCATCAGTGTTCCCCTGGCCGCCCACGCGGCATAACCACCGGGGAGGCGGCGCCTGTCCTAGTGGGTGTGGCGCGACCCGGGAAAGTGCAGCACCTTGCCGTCGCTCGGGACGGTCGGAACTTCCGGGCGCGGCCCGGAGAGTTCCTTGAGCACCCGGGTGGAAACTTCCATCAACTCGGTGGCGGCCTTGAGCGTCAGGTTGAACTGCTGCAGGGCCTCCTCGTTGCGACCATCGCGGCGCAGTTCCTTGAAGCGCTCGTAATGCTGCTGCAGGGCTTCCTTCATCTCGCGAATCTGTCTGACCTTGTCGGTTTCCGGCATTGGCTTTGTCACCTTTCGTCCCGTTTTGGCCTGCGCCCGGTTGCCCCCGCACCGTGCAGGGAACTTCCTCGGCCGGAACCGCATCGGGCTGTTGGCACACATCGGGCACACACTCTGGCGGATATCCCGCCGCAAGCGACACCCCTACACTCTACCGCCGTTTCCGGCATGAATTCCCGCCCCCGTGGAGAATTCCCCTCCCGGTGGCAGCTGCAAACCCAATGCCGTCACCGGTCACCCTCGGAAAAACTGGGATTTCCTGTTCCGATTGGCTATGATGGGGATTCGGGCACGATCTGTCGTCGGCTTGCCGTCGGTGGTGGCTTTTCCGAAAAACGGTAGAAAAGTATCTCATGTGGGGACGGGCGCCCGGGCCGGATGGCTTCGGCGGCGGCCCGCCAATACAGGTTCCGGCCAGGCATCTCCGTTGACGAAATTTCGTCGGTGGGGCCCGGTTGCGGAGGGGGAGGCGCACGGATGATCCGGTCAATACCTGCCACCAGGGCCGTCCTGGTCCCCCTGCTGTGTGCAGGTGTGGTCTGGCTGGCTGGCTCCGGCGCGGCGCAGGCTTTCGAGTTCAACGGCTTCGGCGACATGACCTACCGGGCGCGCGGAGCCTCGAACGGCGGAGGCGCGAACAACGGCTTTGCCCTTGGCCAGCTCGACCTGTACGCCACCAAGGAGGTCACCGACCGCACCGACGTGCTGATAGAGATCGTCGCCGAGGACCGCCAGCAGGGCGGCTTCGAGGTAGACCTGGAGCGCCTGCAGTTCACCTACACCCTGAGCAACGTGCACCGGCTGCGCGCCGGCCGTTTTCACACCATCCTCGGCTACTGGGGCCACGCCTATCACCACGGCGCCCACCTGCAAACCACCATTTACCGGCCCTTCTTTCTGGAATTCGAGGACCGCGGCGGCGCGCTGCCGGCCCACGCCGTGGGCCTGTGGTGGTCGGGCCGCTGGGCCTCTGCGGCGGGCCGCCTGGAAACCTCGGCCATGGTCCACAACGGCAGCACCGTGATCTGGAACTCCGCTGCTGGTTCCCCAACCGGGACGCTTGAGACCTCCACCGGGGGCGACTCCGACAACCATAAATCCGTGGTGTTTGCCATCAATTTCCGCCCCTCCGCGCTGGAGGGTCTGGAGGTCGGCGCATCGGGACAGAGCGGCGCAGTGCGGGTGACAGACACCGCAATTCCCCTTTCCCCCACCGACAAGGACGTGCGCGAGGTCATCACCGCGGCCCACGTCGCCTACCCCGGAGAACAGGTGGAATTTATCGCCGAGCGCTACGATTGGCACCATACCCGCGGGGGTACCCAGACCAGTGCCAACGCCTGGTATCTTCAGGCCGGTGGACGCGTCGGCAAGGGCTTTTTGTACATGCGTTACGCCACCATGGACGCGGAGAAGGACGACTACTTCGACGGTATCGGTTTTACCACCTTCTCCTCCTCTCTTGCGGGGCGGCGCCGCACCATCGGCACCGCCGGAGTGCGCCTGGACATTCATTACCTGACCGCCCTCAAGCTGGAACTCAGCCAGGTGGACGACGATCAGGACGGCCAGTACGAAACCGGGACGGTCCAGTGGACCTTCGCGTTTTGAGGGCCCAGGGTATGGCAGGAAACAGCCTTTCGGGTGGGACGGGGTATGTGGCGGGACTTGTGGCAAGGCTCGGGGCGGGGCACATGTTGAGGACTGGCGGCAGGCATTGGCATCAAAAGATCGCCCATCTGGCATGGGTTCTGGCTGTCCTGTGTCTGACCATGGGCACGCTTGCCGCCGAGGCCCGGGCGGTGGAGGTGGTGGTCATCACCAACCGCGAGGCTCCGGTGGACCCCCTTACCAAGGTTCAGTTGCGCAACATCTACCTGGGAGAAATAACCTTCTGGGGCAACACCCGCCTGACCCCGGTCACCTACCAGCACGAAACCCCCCTGCAGATCAGTTTCTTCCAGCAGGTGGTGGGGATCTCGGCGAACGCTTTCAAGACCTACTGGATCAAGCGCATCTTCCGGGAGGGCGGCATCCCCCCGCAGCGGGTGAACTCTGTGGATGAAGCTATCCGGCTGGTGGGAGACACCCCGGGAGCGGTTGGTTACGTTCCGGTGGGGGCCGCCGCCGACCACCCCAAGGTGCGCGAAGTGCTGCGCATTCCGGACAACTGACTAAAACCGATTGACCCCGGCCGGTTGACCCCAGCCGGTCGGTCGAACCCGGCAATCGGGACCCGGCCTGTCCCCCGGAAATCAGTCTTCCGGCCCGGCGGCGCGTTCACACCCAGCCCGTTCAAAGGCCACCAGCAACCCCAGCAGTGTCAGTTCGGGCACATGCTCGTGGGGCACCCGCAACAGGGGAGACAGCAGCGGCGCCCGGCCCCCGGTGAGCAGCACCGCCGGGGCGTTGCCCCTCGCCATCCCGGCCCCCGCCTGTAGTGCGGTGCGGATTTCTTCCGCCAGCCGCTCCACCAGCCCTGCATAGCCATACACAATGCCCGCCTGCATGGCGGCCCCGGTGCTGGCGCCGATCGGTCCCCGGGGCATGGCAATGTCGATCTGCGGCAACCGTTCGGCACGGGCCACCAGACCAGACAGGGCCACATCCATCCCCGGCGCGATGGCTCCCCCCAGGTAACGCCCGACGCCATCCACAGCAGTAAGGGTGACGGCGGTCCCGATATCGGCCACCACCACCGCGCCCCGCACCCGCTGCCACGCGGCGGCGGCATTGGCCAGACGGTCGGCGCCGGTGGTCTCGGGGGCGTCCACGCACAGGGTCAGCCCCAGATCGGCGTGGTGATCCACCACCACCGCCTCCCGCCCGGTGATCCGCCGCACAACCCCCCTCAGGTCGGCGTCACGCGACGGGGTAACACTGGCCACCGCGCCCCCGGCCCACGGCCCCTCGCCGGACAGGTTTTCCTCCAGTTCCACTAACCGGGCATGGCCAATGCGCCACATGCGCTCCAGCTTCCCGCCCCGGAACACCCCCACCGTCACCGTACTGTTGCCCGCGTCCAGCGCCAACACCCCCGGCACCGACGGGCTCGGCGGCGGGTTCATCGGGAATCCCCGCGTTTTCCCCGGTGGCCGTTTCCTGCCGGGGCAGACAGGGAGACATCCCCGGAATACATGCGCACCGGGCGCCCCTCCACCCGCAGCACCAGAGCCCCGTCATCCCCCACCGCCTCGGCCAGACCGGTCACCCGGTCTCCCCCCGCGCCGTGTACCGTCACTTCCCGGCCCAGGGTGGTGCACAGCGGGCGATACCGGCGCAGAACTTCCCCTCCCTGCCCGTCCATAAGGTACCCATAGATCACCTCCAGCCGGTCCAGCACACGGGCCAGCAGGGGGGCCACCGCCACCGGAGCGCCCACTGCCTCTGCCAGGGAGGCCGCCAACGGGCGCACCTCCGGGGGCAGATCGTCGGCACGGGTGTTGACGTTCAGGCCAATGCCCACCACGGCGCGGGTGATGCGGTCGGGGTCGGTGCGCGCCTCGGTGAGGATGCCCGCCACCTTGCGGCCCTGCCACAGCAGGTCGTTCGGCCACTTGATGTCGAGGTTCACTCCGCAGTGGGCGGCAATCCCCTCTGCCAGCCCGACGGCGGTGGCCAGGGTGACCAGGGGCACCCCGGCGGGGGGCATTCCGGCGGGTTCCAGGACCAGGGAAAAGGGCACCGTGCCGGTGGGAGTCTCCCACCGCCGCCCCAGCCGACCACGCCCGCCGGTCTGGCGCAGGGCGGCCAGCACCGTGCCATGGCCCAGGGCCGGGTCATCCAGGGCGCGGCGGTTGGTGGAATCCACCTCCGGCAGCACCAGCAGAGGGTGACCCAGCCAGCGGCTGGTCAACAGCGCCGTCACCTCACGCGGCGACAAACCCTGCGGCGCGGCGGCCAACCGATACCCCCGGCGCGGGTGGGACTCGATGACATACCCCTCGCCCTGCAACACCTGCATCTGCTTCCACACTGCGGTGCGCGAGATGCCCAGTTCCCGCGCCAGCACGCTTCCCGACACAAAGCCGTCCGACCCCGCGCAGCGCAAACGCGCCAGCAGCCGGTCGGCGGTTCGGGTGACGCTGTCGGCAGCACTCATGGGCACTTCACATGAACCCGCCGGGCATCAGCAGCGGCGCAGGCGCGCCACCAGAGCCAGTTCCACGGTGGCGTTGCGCGGCAGGGCAAATGCCCCCAGCGCCATGCGGGTGTGGCGCCCGGTTTCGCCAAACACCTGAAACAACCATTCGGATGCGCCGTTGAGCACCTGGGGCTGATCGCAAAATCCGGGGGCCGACAGCACATGTCCCGACACCTGCACGATCTGCTCCACCCGGTCCAGACCGTCCAGCCCTCCCAGGTGGGCCGCCAGCGCGGCCACGGCGTTCATGGCGCACAGGCGCGCCGCCTCGGCCCCCTCGGTCACATCGTGTCCGGAACCACCCACGATGCCGGTGAACATCACCCTGCCGTCGATCATCGGCAACATGCCGCTGGTAAACACCAGTTCACCACTCTCCAGCACCGGAAGATACGCCCCCAGCGGCAGGGGGGCGGTGGGCAACACGCACCCCAGTTCGGACAGCCGTCCAGCCACTACGCCCATGACACGTTTCCCATCGACACACTCCCCGTCATCACACTCCCCGTGATTGCGGCAGTCCCGCCACGGCCTTCACCACACTCGCCCGTACCTCGGCGGTCACCCGGTCGTCCTGCTCCAGATCCAGCAGATCGTCCTCGGCCACAGTGACAAACACCCGCCCACCGCCCCGGGACAGTGCGATCAGAAAGCGGTCGTCCGTGGCCCGCACAGGGATCACCGCCTGCGCGCCGGGGGCAACCTCCGCCAGCAATCGATTGAATGCCGCCTTGCCTGCTTCGATATCGTCCACGGTCAATCAACACTCCGGAGGAAGGAGAAATAGCGGGGAAAACTGCCCGTACCGATCACAAAAAGAATGCGCTGAGTCTAGCCCCATCGGCGTGCCACACACAAGCGCCACCTACCCCCGGCGTGCCCGCCCGGTCTGCGTATCCCTCGCCCGGTTTCCATGCTAGAGTGAACCGGATTCGAATTGAACCGGCCGCCGTCGTCACCGGTATCACCGGCGGCCCGCAATAGCGCAGGGGGGATAAACCCATGGCGATCGTGCAAATGCAGATCCAGGGTCTGATGGTCGACCCGTACAATCAGGCTTACATCGTGGTGCTGCGCCCGGATGAGGAATCCGGCGGCGAGTTGCTGCCGATCTGGGTCGGCAAGCCGGAGGCCAACGCCATCGGCCTGGCCCTGGAACATGTGGACAGCCCCCGCCCCATGACCCACGACTTGCTCAAGGAAGTGATCGAGGCCCTGGGTGCCCGCGTGCTCAGCGTGGTGGTCACCGATCTGGTGGAAAATACCTTTTACGCCAAGGTGCATCTGCTACACGGCGATGGCGAGATCACCGTGGACGCCCGCCCCTCCGACGCCATCGCCCTGGCCCTGCGCACCGAGTGCCCGGTATTTGTCGACAGCGACGTGTTGAGCAAAAGCCGCACCGGCGAAATTGAACAGTGGCTGGAAAACCTCAAGCCCGAGGATTTTGGCAAGGCGGACTGACACCCGTCCCGGCCACCCTCCCGGAGTCTGCTATCGGCCCAAAATTATCGGCCCACAGAGCTACCTGGACGGCGGCGCGGGCTGTGGAAGACGGGCGGCGTTTTTACGGCGCTGTTCGTCACGCCGGGCACGCACCACCAGGGAGGTGAGAGTGGCCACGAACAGCAGCACCATGCCGATGGAGACGAGGCCGTCATCCATAGGGTAGATCACGTCATCGTAAATGGCGGTGACGATCATTCCCGCAAACCACAACAGTAGCAGCGCCGAATGCAGCGGATACCTGATCACCCCCCGTACTCCCGCTGCACGAACACGACGATGGAGAAGATGAAGAACAGTGTGGCCAGCACGAAAAGAATCGCTGCGAGGCGCTTTTCCCGCTTCTGTTTGTCGCTTCCCTGTTGCCCGGAGGGCTTCTTTTTCGGCATGTTAGACACACCACAGTGAGGGGTTTTCCGCATGGATGACCGGCATTGTACCGGCAGCCCCCCCAGGCGGCAACCCGAGCCGAAGGCCGCCAGACGCCGGGCACCACACCCGATTTTCAACCCGTAGTCGAAGGACAGACACATGCCGATTTCCCACTTCTACCGCACCCTGCCGCCCGCAGCCCTGCTGGCCGCCGTCCTGCTGTCCGGCGCGGCGTGCAACAAGTCCACCTCGCCGCCCCCCGAACTGGCCCACAGCGCCGACGCCCCCGCCACTGCCGTGCCCGCATCATCCAGTACGGACGCCACCGGCGGCGAAAAACTGTTTTTGGACCACTGTGCCCGTTGCCACGGTGAGCGCGGCGTCGGCACCAATCAGGGGCCGCCGCTGGTGCACAAGATTTACGAGCCCAATCACCACCCGGACGCAGCCTTCTACCGGGCCGCCGCCCAGGGGGTACGCGCCCACCACTGGCAGTTTGGCGACATGCCCGCCGTCGGCGCAGATCACGATCAGGTGACCGCCATCATCGGCTATGTGCGCGCCCTGCAACGGGAGGCCGGGATTTTCTAGGGGAGGACGCCCCCGCAGGCGTTTTCCCGGCGGGGGCGCCCCTGCGGGCGTATTCGCGTAAACCTGCGGCACGGCACGGTTCATCGCGAAACAGGCCGCGCCCCTGCCTGGTTTTTCCCGACGTACCGCAAGGATACCGTCCGGTACCCAGGGCCGTGACCCATGGAGGGTCACGGGCCGGTCATCGCCGTGCACCGCCGCCCGCCGCGCGGGCTAGATTTCGTAGAGATCGCCGGTGGCGGTAGTGACAAGTTCTTCCACGCGCGGATCATGGCTGGCGAAGGGATCGGTGCAGAGGATGGTTTCCTCAAAATAGCCCGACAGCTTCAGATAGGTCCAGTCCACGCTGTAGGGGCGGCCCGCCTCCTTGGCAAAGCGGATGAACTGGCCGCGAATGCGCGCCCGGGTGTTGCTGGGGGGGTATTGCATGGCGTGGTCCACCTCCGGATCGGTGGACAGGCGCACCATGCGGCGGTCGCGCTCCAGCAGATAGAACAACCCGCGGGTGCGGTCGATGTCGTGGTATTGCAGATCGATCATCGACACCCGTGGATCTTCCAGTGTGCAGTTCTGGCGCTCCATGAAGCGCTGCATGAGCTGATATTTAGCCACCCAGTCGAGGCGATCTGCCAGTTGGGTAAAATCCTTTTCCAGCCATTTCAACACTTCGCGCCACTGCCCCAGAAGGGCGGAAAAAACGCCGTGGGTAAGGCCGGAAAAATGATGCTCGGCGGCCTCCAGGTAGGCCCACTGCATTTCCAGCGCCGACATGCGGCGGCCATTGGTGAGCTTCAGGGGCGAGCGCAGGGTCAGATCGAGAGAAATCTGGCGCAGGGCGTCCACCGCATCCTCCAGGGACAGGTCGGGCAGCACCGCCCCCTCCTCCAGGGCGGTGAGCAGCAGGCAGGTGATGCCCACCTTCAGGTGGGTGGTGAACTCGCTCATGTTGGAGTCGCCCACGATAATGTGCAGACGGCGGTAGCGTTCGGCGTCGGCGTGGGGCTCGTCACGGGTATTGATGATGCTGCGGCTGCTGGTGGTGGACGAGGATGACGCCTCGTGGATGTGTGTGGCGCGCTGGCTGATGGAATAGCGTGCGTGGCCCGCCTGGCGAAACACCTTGCCTGCACCGCAGAAGATCTGGCGGGTGACAAAGAACGGAATCATGCGCTCCGCCAGTTGCCAAAAATCCACCTGCCGCTCCACCAGATAATTTTCGTGGCAGCCGTAGGTGTTGCCCATGGTGTCGGTATTGTTCTTGTAGGCGTACAGGCGGCCCCTGAATCCCTCCTCGGCGAGCTTGGCCTGGGCGGGCCCCAGACGTGACTCCAGTAGACGCTCGCCGGCGCGGTCGTGGATCACCGCGCTGCGCACCGAAGCGCACTCCGGGGTGGCATATTCCGGGTGACAGCCGGTGTCCTGATAAAAGCGCGCGCCGTTGGGGAGAAAGGCGTTGGAGGGCCAGCCGGTGGGGATGACTTCCTCGAACAGGTAGCCGATGACCTTTTCCATCGGCAGATAGGCCTTGCCGGTGGGGAAAAAGGTCAGCCCGTACTCGGTTTCGATGCCGACGATGCGGCGGCGCACGGCGGGTCAGGCTGGCAGCAAGGCTGCCACCTCGGTGGTGGACAGGCGGCGGAAGGTGCGTCCGCGCAAGGCCCGGTCCAGCAGGGCGACCTCGAAATCGGCGGCGGACAGGCGACCGTTTGCCCCGGCCCCGGCTCCGGAACTACCCAGCACCTCGCGGCACAACGACAGGGAGGCCCGCACGTCGGCCACGCGGGAAAAATCCCGGTCCAGGGCCACGCGCACACGGTCGGCGTCACCGCCCACCACGGCGTAATCGCCCTCGCCGATAATGTTGCCGTCGAAGGAGACGCGGTAGATGGTGTCGTTTTCCGGGCTTGCTCCCACTTCGGCGACCACCAGTTCCACCTCCATCGGCTTGACCTCGTGGGCGAACACCTCGCCCAGCATGTGGGAATAGCCGTTGGCCAGGGATTTGGCGGTGACGTCTTCACGGCTGTAGGAGTAGCCGGTGACATCGGCGTGGCGGATGCCGGCCTTGCGCAGGGATTCAAACTCGCTGAAGCGACCGGCCCCGGCAAAGCCGATGCGATCGTAAATTTCGGAGATCTTGTTGAGGGCGGAACCGGGGTTGTGGGCCACGAACAGCACCCCATCGGTAGTACGCATGACCACGGTGGCACGGCCCCGGCTGATGCCCTTTTTGGCGAACTCCGCCTTGTCCTGCATCAATTGTTCGGGGGAAACGTAATACGGCATGGCCATGGCTTATTTCCCCTTCTTTCTCGAACCGCCCCCGGCATCGGGACCGGCGCCTGGACGGGGAAGTCCCCCGCAAACCTGCCGGATGTGATCCGCGTCCACCTCACGCGCGCCGTCGGCATCGATGACCAGGGCAGAGGGAAAAATGCCGCGCTGAGGGTCGGGGCCGGCGGTGGCCAGGTCCTCGTCGGCGGCATCCAGCAGAGAGGCCAGCGCCAGCCCGAGGGCCCCGGCCTCGTCCATGCCGGGGCGGAAGGCGCGTTTGATGGCGCTGCGGGCCAGGCCGCCACCGGAACCGGCGGTCACATAGTCCGGCTCCTCGGTCTTGCCCCCCGCCACGTCGTACTTGAACACCCGCCCCGCTCCGCGCTCGGGGTCGAAGCCGGCGAACACCGGAATCACCGCCAGCCCCTGCATAGCCAAAGCCAGGTTGCCGCGCACCATTTGCGCCAGCTTGTTGGCCTTGCCGGACAGGGACAGGGCCCGCCCCTCGATCTTTTCGTAGTATTCCAGCTCGGTGGCAAACAGCCGCGCCATGTCGAGGCACGGCCCCACCGCGCCAGAGATGGCCATCGCGGAGTGGCGGTCGGTGCGAATCACCTTGTCCATGTGGCGGCTGGAGACGCTGTGGCCGTCGGAGGCCATGCGGTCCCCGGCGATCACCACCCCTCCGGCGTAGACCAGGGCCACTACGGTAGTGCCGTGAGGCACCGCCACCGGTCCCTCCATGGCGCCGCGAATGGCGGTGGGCAGCAGGTCCGGCCGCACACTGACCAGATAATCGTAAAAACTCGCCCCGGCTTGGGGCGAAAAGGCATCCCCTCTCACGTTGTACTCCCGTCCGTGGTTACTGTCCGCCCTTCTGGACGTAATTTTTGACGAATTCCTCGGCGTTCTTCTCCAGCACGTCGTCGATCTCGTCCATCAGCTTATCCATGTCCTGGGCAAGCTCCTTGCCCTTTTCGGTAATGGCTGGCGCCTTGGTCTCCTCCTCGGAGGGCGCCTTCTCGGCGGGTTTTTCGCGGGTTTCCTTTTTCTGGGCCATGAATGTTCCGTCTGCCTCCGTGCGGTCGGGTACGGGGCGCAACCCTCGCCCTGCCCGTGGCCTGCCTGATACCTATCCGGCGTTTCCTTCGAGACGCGCAACCAGCTCCGCAGGGGTGGCGGAGGCGTCCAGGAGTTCACCGATGACATCCCGTGTGCCCCGGAACGGATCCAGCATGGGGATGCGACGCACCTCCTCGCCGGTGTCCAGCAGCACTGAACTCCAACTTACACCGTAAACTCCTTTTCCGAAACGGGCAAGACATTGCCCGCGGAACCAGGCGCGGGTATCGACGGGTGGCTGCTCCTGCGCGGCGGCGATCTCTGCAGGGGTCACTAGGATATCCACCATGCCGCGTTTCTCCAGAGTGTGGTACAGCCCCTTGGCCAGGTCCACATCGTGGTACTGCAGGTCCATGGCGCGGGCGCGCGGATGGCTCCAGTCCAGCCCCTTGTGGGTCAGGTAGGTGTCGATCATGCGGTATTTGATGACCCAGTCCACCTCCCGGTCCGGCGACATGGGATCGGCCTCAAGGTCGTTCAGCACCTTCTCCCAGCGTTCCACCACCAGGGGAAAGCTGCCCGGCAGGGGGTGACGCGCGGCGTAGGCCTTGACGCGCTCCAGATAGACACGCTGGATGTCGATGGCGCTCATGGAGCCGCCCCCCTCAATGTCCACCACCCGTCCCAAGGCCAGATCGCGGGACACGGCACGGAACGCCTCCACCGGATCGGCGGGCCACGGCACGTCGCCCAGGGCGTCGTCCTCGATCAGGCGCAGGATCAGGGCCGTGGTACCCACCTTGAGGAAGGTGGAAACCTGGCTCATGTTGGAATCGCCGGGGATCACATGCAGGCGCAGCCAGCGCTCCGGATCGGCGTGGGGTTCGTTGCGGGTGTTGAACAGGGGGCGGCGGACCATGGTGTTGAGTTCCGCCAGTGCCTCAAAAAAATCGGCCCGCTGGGACATCTGGTAGCGGCACGCCTCGCGCCCGTGCTCGGAGCCCACCTTGCCCGCGCCGCAGAACACGGTGCGGGTGACAAAATGCGGTACCAGACCACGAATCAGGCGCTCCGCAGGAATGCCTCGAACCACCAGATAATTCTCATGGTAGCCATAGCTGTTGCCCTTGCCGTCGGAGTTGTTCTTGTGCAGGGCAAAGCGCGGCCTGCCGGTGGCGCGCTCGGCGCCCTTGCGGCAGGCGTCGGCGATGCGCTCGCCGGCGGTCTCGAAACGCACCAGATCGAGAGGGTCGCTGACCTCGGGGGTGGAATATTCGGGGTGGGCGCCGTCCACATACAGACGGCCCCCGTTGGCCAGGGGCTTGTTGAGGGCGCGGTTGGCGTACAGGTCGGGATCTTCGCGCTCCCCCTCCATGAGGCTGCCGAACAGGTCCAGAAGGGGGTTTTCCCCGGCGTAATCCCACAGACACTCGGGGGCCGGACGGCCGGGGCAGAATCCCACCAGTTGCAGGGAATTGGTGATGTGATTCTGTTCCCGGGGGTCGGCGCAGGAGATGCCGAACTCGGTCTCGCTGCCGAGGAGAAAGGGGCGGTCTGTCATGGCGTTTCCGATGCGGCGGAGGGCGGCGTGAACCACCCCCCGCCGCTGGCTTCGGTTACAGGTAGTGACCGGCGGAGACCGGCTTGATCTCCTTGGCCTGATGCCCGTCGTGGGTGATGGTGCGGATGTTCACGATCCGCTCCCCCTTGCGACCGGCGATCTTGGCCCAGTCGTCCGGATTAGTGTTATTGGGCAGGTCCTCGTTTTCCTGGTACTCCTTGCGCATGCCGCGCAGCAGGTCGTCCAGGCGGATGCCGCGCCCGCCACCGTCGATGGCACGCTTGATCGCATATTTCTTGGCCCGCGAAACGATGCCCTCGATCATGGCACCGCTGGAGAAGTCCTTGAAGTAGCAGATCTCGCGCTCCCCATTGGCGTAGGTGACCTCGAGGAACTGGTTGCTCTCCCCGGTGGCGTACATCTCGTCCACCACCGCGTCGATCATGCGGCCAAAGGAGGTTTCCGGCACCTCGCCGGCCGCCACTGCCTCCGCGTGCAGGGGCAGGTCCGGGGTGAGGTACTTGCGAAAGATCTCCCGCGCCCCCGCCGCGTCCGGCCGGTCGACGCGAATCTTCACGTCCAGACGACCGGGGCGCAGCACCGCAGGATCAATCAGATCCTGGCGGTTGGTGGCGCCAATGACGATCACGTTGCGCAGCCGCTCCACGCCGTCGATCTCCGCCAGGAACTGGGGCACGATGGTCGATTCCACGTCCGAGCTGACGCCGGTGCCGCGGGTACGGAACAGGGAGTCCATCTCGTCGAAGAAAATGATCACCGGTACCCCCCGGTCGGCCTTTTCCTTGGCCTTCTGGAAGATTTCGCGGATGCGGCGCTCGCTTTCGCCCACGTACTTGTTGAGCAACTCCGGCCCCTTGATGTGCAGGAAGAAGCTGCGCCGCTCCTTGTCGCCCCGGTCGCTGACCCGGGCCGAAATGGCCTGGGCCACGGCCTTGGCGATCAAGGTCTTGCCGCAGCCTGGAGGGCCGTAGAGCAGGATGCCCTTGGGCGGGCTGAGACGGTGCTCCTGATACAGTTCGGGGTGCAGGAACGGCAGTTCCACGGCGTCGCGGATCTCCTCGATCTGGGCCCCCAGCCCGCCGATGCGGCTGTAGTCCACGTCGGGGATCTCTTCGATCACCAGTTCCTCGGCCTCGCACTTGGGAAGCTTTTCCAGCAGGTAGCCGGAACGGGTGTCCAGCAGCACGTTGTCGCCGACCCGCAGCACCTCTTTGCGCAACCGGTCGGTGAGGCGCGCCACGCGTTCCTCGTCGCCGTGCAGGTTGACGATGGCGCGGCCCTCGTCCAGCACCTCCTTGATGGTGACCACCTCGCCCTGCACCTGGAAGCCCTTGGCCTCCACCACGTTGTAGGCCTCGTTGAGCACCAGTTCCTGGCCCACCTGCAAGGTGTGGATGTCGATGTCAGGATGGGCATGAACCTTCATCTTGCGCCCCGCGACATACACGTTGACCGTGCCGTCGTCGTTGACCGAGGAAAAGAATCCGTACGGATTGGGCGGCAGCGTGAGCTTTTCCACCTCTTCCTTGAGGGCTTCGATATGCGCCCGGGATTCCTGAAGGATCTGCACCAGCTTCTGATTCTGCTGGTACGCCTGATCCAGTTGGTTGCGCATGGGAAACAGGTGCAGCAGTTCCGTCTCCATGGACTGCATCTGCACGCGCAGGCGCTGGATCTCCTGTTCGTAATCGGTTTTGGTGAATGTTCCCTTGCGCCCGGGGCCGGCACCCTGGGGTCCCTCGCCCCCGGCAGTGCCCCCGGAAGTATTGTGCGAACGGGAAGTGGCCATGTCGCCTCCTCCTCAGGATTCGGTCGTTGTGGGCGTCCGGCACGGGGCGATCCCGTACCCGGGGCATACCCTCCAAGACCAAGCATAAGGGGGTTACGGGATTCGGTCAAACTTATGAAATTACAGAATTTTGACGCCAACTATCGGTTTTTTGGCGGTTCTCCGGCGGCCAGCAAATCCGCAGCCGCACGGCCTGGGTCGGCATTTGCCATGATTGCCGAAATAACGGCCACGCCGTGGGCCCCGGCAGCCATAATGGAATCTGAATGGGCATTTTTGATGCCACCCAGGGCAAATACCGGCAGGGCCGCCCCGCGCGCCGCCAGGGCCAGGCCTTCGAGACCCTGTGGAGTACCCATACCGCGCTTGGAAGGGGTATCAAATACCGGGCCGAAGGTCACCAGACTGGCCCCTTCGGTGGCGGCTCGCAAAATATCCTGCGGATGATGGGTGGAGACCCCGATCAGCGTTTCGGCGCCGAGCAGGGCGCGCACCTCGCGCACCGGCGGGTCCGAACTGGTCAGGTGTACCCCGGCCCCCACGGCGCGGGCCACGTCGGCGCGGTCGTTCACCAGCAGGCGCGCCCCGTGGCGCAGGCACAGGGCCTGAACCTCCCGCGCCAGGACCAGCAGGGCACGGGCGCTCAGGTCTTTTTCGCGCAGTTGCACCAGCCGCACCCCGGCTTTCAGGGCCGCCTCCAGACAGGCCAGAAGGTCACCGCCGGGCACCTGATGGCGGTCGGTAATCAGGTACAGGCGCGGCAGCAGGGCGGGGGCCTTAAGTGTCACACTGGAACCCCGTGACCGCCGCCGGAATCACCGCTCAATCGGCTGTTGCCGCCGCTGCGGCCGCCGCGATGTGGCCGTGCAGGGGCGAACTGGCCGTGGCGTGGAGTTTTTTCGGGATGCGCCCGGCCAAAAAGGCCTCGCGCCCGGCAATCACCGCGTGGCGCATGGCACGGGCCATGCGGATCGGCTCCCGTGCCCCGGCAATGGCCGTGTTCAGCAGCACCGCGTCCACTCCCAGTTCCATGGCCACCGCCACGTCCGAGGCGGTGCCGACCCCAGCGTCCACGATCACCGGGCAACTCACGCTCTCGCGGATGATCTGGATGGTGTACGGGTTGCACACCCCCAGACCGGAGCCGATGGGAGCGGCCAACGGCATCACCGCCGCGCACCCGGCGTCCTCGAAACGTTTGGCCATGATCGGGTCGTCGGTCATGTAGGGCAGCACGATAAAGCCCTCGCGCACCAGCACCTTGGCCGCTTCCAGGGTCGCCTGGTTGTCGGGAAACAGGGTGCGCTCGTCGGCGATCACCTCCAGCTTCACCAGGTCGCCGACGCCAGCCGCACGCGCCAGCCGCGCGGTGCGGATGGCCTCCTCGGCGGTATAGCAGCCCGCCGTGTTGGGCAGGATCTTGTAGATTTTCGGGTCCAGGTAATCCAGCAGGTTCGGCTGGCCGGGATCGGTGATATTCACCCGCCGCACCGCCACCGTCACCACGTCGGCACCGGATTCCTCGATGGCGCGGCGTGTCTCGTCAAAATCCTTGTATTTGCCAGTGCCCACCCACAGCCGGGACCTGAAGGTGATGCCACCGAGGGTGAATGAATCCTGCGGGGCCTTTTGATCCTGCTGTGCCATGGGTGATGCTCCCGAAAACGCAAAAAAGGCGGTGAACGGGCGGCTTCAGCGTCCGCCGCCGACAAAGTGGATGATCTCGATGCGGTCGCCGTCGGTCAGCACCGTGTCGCCAAAGCGCTCGCGCTCGACGATGTCGAGGTTGCGCTCCACGGCCACGCGCGGTCCGCTGATGCCCAGTTCGGCGATCAGCCCCTGCACCGTGGTGCCGTCGGGGGTTTCCCGTGGACTGCCGTTGACGATGATGTTCACCCGCACACCTGTCTTTCAGAGGGTTTCAGCGTAAAACGTGGGCAGGTCCATGGTCAATGTTGAATTCCCGACCGGCTCCCCGACCGGTTTTGCCCACCACGGCACGTCAGCGCGGCGGTTCCGGGTAGTTGGCGCTGCCGGGCATGGATTTCTGCGCGAACAGAAAGGTGGCGATGCGGTCTTTCTCGGTGGCGGACAGTTCGGTGAAATCCATGGCGTAGCGCCCGTCGTGCAGGGTTTTGCCGTTCATCTGGCGGCGCGGATCCTCCAGATAGGCGCGAATCCACATGTAGGGATGACGGGTGCCCTCGCCGTCCAGTTCCGGGGCCAGCCCCCACTCCCCCACCTTGAGCACGGTGTGGCAGTTGCGGCAGCCGTACTGCTTGACCAGATGGAAGCCGACATCCGCCTCCGGCGACTCCTCGTAGACGTCGCGCACCCGCATCACGTCGCTGACGCCGGTAATGGCCAGCACCCAGAACACCATCCCGAACACCAGCAACACGCCGACGGTGAACAGCAACACCCGCTCGCCGGTCTTCAGCCCGTTCCATGCGCCGCGCAGGCGCTCCCGCAAACCGGGAGCGGCAGGATGCCCCGGATCGCCCATCAGATGATGATCTTGAACACAAAGGCGAACAGGGCGTACACCAGTACCAGCACCACCCCTACCAGGGAGGCCCACACCATTACCTGCTCACCACGCTTGATGCGGTCGCCGCTGTGGTGAAAAAAACGCCACGCGATGTACAGGAACACCAGCACCGACAGCACAAAAAAGCCGAAGATGCTGTAACCAAAGATGTTTTCCGGGTTTGTGTCCATACCTCCAGGGCGCTTGTCGTACATGCCCGCGCCACTCCCCACCCGCAACGAACCGGCAGCGGGGCAGGGCGCGAAGTCCGGGGTCTTTCCTTAACCCCCCGGTTTTTCCTATGCTTGACCGCTCAAGACAGGGTTCCAAGCGGGTCATTGTACGGCAACAGCATCCTCTTGGGGCAACATCCCGCAGGCGTGGATGCAATCGGAGTACAGAATGCAACAGCGTTTTCTGGTGATCGGCGGCACGGGGGTGGCGGGAGGCGCGGCCATTGAGGCGGTCCACCGGCACTACGGCAAGGACGCCCACGTCACTGCCCTGTGGTACGGCCGCAAGCAGGAAGAACTGGCCATCGAGGGGGCGCACACCGTGCTGTTCGGCGACATCAGCAACCCACAGGCATGGGACAGCATCGAGGCGGCCTCTGGCCGCGCCTATACCGCCCTGTTCTACGCCACCGCCCTGGGCGACGTGGGGTTCCCATCCTACCAGGCCAGCGCCGGGCAGATTGCCGAATCCAACCGCCTGTCCTTCGACCCGCTGCCGCAACTGGAAAAGCGCTTCGACTGCGCGGCGGTGTTTTCCTATTCGACCTTTTACAATCTGGCCCACCAGCGCGTGACCTACGGCGCCATGGCCCATTCCAAGGCCGCCCTGGAGGCGTGGACCACGCAGCCTGGCAAAAGCCGCCGCGTGTGCATTCGCGCCGGGGCGTTCGTATCGGCCTCGTCCCAGGCCATCAAGCTGCTGGTGCGCCGCAACGCCGCCAAACTGGCCACCAGCGACGACCCGATCCTGCGTCAGTACTTCACCGACGTCAAACCGTCCGAGGCGGTGGAGAACATGCAGCAGGCGGTGTTCGACGAGGAGCGGGAACAGTTCGGCGACACCGGCACCGACCGCGAGGGGCTGATTCTGGCGCACTTGCGAGCATTCGCCGAGCCGGACGCCCGTTTCGTGTGCGTGGCCGGCAAGCGCGTGTGGGTAGAGGCCGAGCCCCAGCCGGTGCTGTGAACGACAGGCTTTCCCCGCCACCCCGGCGGGGCCTATAATCGGAGCCTTTGCACTCCCCTCTTCCGCCCGGGCACAGGATTTTTATGAGCAAAACCCTCGCGGCGGGCCAGCCCGCCCCTGCTTTTGAACTGGACGCCAGCACCGGCAACAAGGTGTCCCTGGCGTCCCTCAAGGGGCACCCGGTGGTGCTGTTTTTCTATCCCAAGGACAACACCCCCGGCTGCACCCGCGAGGCCTGCGGCTTTCGCGACCTGAAGGCCGACTTCGACGCCGTCGGGGCACGGGTGTTCGGCGTCAGCGCCGACTCTCTCAAGTCCCACGACAAATTCGTGCAGGACCACGGCCTCAACATGCCCCTGCTGTCGGACCCGCAACACGCCATGCTGGAAGCCTACGGTGTGTGGGGCGAAAAGAAAAATTACGGCAAGACCTACATGGGCATCACCCGCACCACGGTGCTGATCGATGCCAGCGGCAGGGTGGCACGGGTGTGGGCCAAGGTGCAGGTGGACGGCCACCCCGAAGAGGTGCTGGCCGCCGTGCGTGAACTGGCCTAGCGGCCCGCCGGAAGCCCCCCGCCCCATGCCCGACTTCACCCCCGATCGCGACGCCTTCCGGCGTCTGGCCCGCCAGGGCAACCTGATCCCGGTCTGCCGCGAGATCATGGCCGATCTGGACACGCCGGTGTCCGCCTTTCTCAAGCTGGGCGGCGCCGACAACGCCTTCCTGCTGGAGAGCGTGGAGGGGGGCGAAAGCTGGGCCCGCTACTCGTTCATCGGCAGCGGACCACGGGTGGTGATCACCGGGCAGGGTGGACGGGTCACGGTCACCGGGAACGGTAGCGAAACTGAACTGCCCCACGACGGCAATCCCCTGCTGGCGGTGCGCGACTACCTTCGCCGCTTCACCCCGGTGCAGGTGGAGGGTCTGCCGCCCTTCATCGGCGGGGCCGTGGGCTATATCGCCTACGACATGGTGCGACACTTCGACAAGGTGCCCATCGACCTGAAGGGCAAGCCGGGCCTCGGTCTGCCGGATTTTCAGTTTCTGGTAACCGACCGGCTGGTGGCCTTCGACCGCCAGCGCCAGGTGATTCAGGTGGTCGCCCATGCGCATGTGGAAGCCGGGAGCGATCCGGATGCAGCCTACGACCGGGCTGTGGAAAGCATCGGCGGGATCGTGGCCACCCTGCGCGGACCGTTGCCGAAGGCCGAGGCGCCCGAAGCCCTGGATCACTCCGAAGGCGAACCGGCCAAGGCGAACCTGACGGACGGGCAGTACCGCCAAATGGTCCTCAAGGCCAAGGAGTACATCGCCGCCGGGGACATCTTTCAGGTGGTGCTGTCGCGCCGGGTATCCACCCGGCTGGGGTGTGCCCCTTTTGACGTCTACCGCGCCCTGCGCCAGATGAACCCGTCCCCCTACATGTATTTCCTCAAGCTCGGCGACACCTGCGTGGCGGGGGCCTCGCCGGAGATTCTGGTGCGCACCCAGCACGGCAAGGTAGAACTGCGGCCCATCGCCGGAACCCGTCCCCGGGGCGTGGACGAAGACGAGGACGAGCAACTGGAAAAAGACATGCTGGCCGACCCCAAGGAGCGCGCCGAGCACCTGATGCTGGTGGACCTGGGCCGCAACGACGTGGGCCGCGTGGCCCGCACCGGCACCGTGACGGTGGACGACTTCATGGTGGTGGAGCGCTATTCCCACGTGATGCACATGGTCTCCCACGTGACCGGCGAATTGGCCGGGGGGAAGGACGCCTTCGACGTGTTGACCGCCTGTTTTCCGGCCGGAACCCTGTCCGGCGCCCCCAAGGTGCGGGCCATGCAGATCATCGAGGAGTTGGAACCCACGGCGCGCGGGCTGTATGGCGGCGCAGTGGGCTACTTCGGCTTCGACGGCTCGTCGGACATGGCCATCAACATCCGCACCGTGCTGGTGAAGGACGGTACCGCCTACATCCAGGCCGGAGCCGGCATCGTGGCCGACTCCGACCCGGAGTCCGAGTACCGGGAAACCGTCAACAAGGCCATGGGCCCGATGCGGGCGATCCAGATGGCGCAGGAAGGACTTGAAGCATGAGCGGCAGTGGCGGAAAAAGCGGCGCGGGGGCGCGCATCGTGGTCACCGTGCAAGGGGTGGACCAGGTGGGAATCGTGGCCCGGGTCACCACACTGCTCGCGGAGTGTCGCGCCAACCTGACGGATATCTCCCAGTCGGTGCTGGGGGGCGACCTGTTCGTGATGGTGGCGGTGGCCGACCTGCTGCCGGACGGTGCCTCCTTCGAAAACCTGTCCGATCACATGGCCGCTCTGGCGGAATCGCTGGGGGTGGAAATCCGCGTGCAGCGCGAGGAAATCTTCCGCGCCATGCACCGGGTATAGGTCTCCCCATGTCCCTGACCCTGCACGAAATTTTCGAAACCCTGGGCATGGTGCGCGAGGCACACCTGGACATCCGCACCGTGACCATGGGCATCAACCTTCAGGACTGTTCCGGGCCCGATGCCCGGGAGGTTGCCCGGCGGGTGGCCGGACGCATCCGCGAGCGCGCGGCACGTCTCAAGGAGGAGACCCGGCGGGTGTCGCGGGAGTACGGGGTGCCCATCGTCAACGCCCGCGTGGCGGTGACCCCGGTGGCCAACCTGCTGCAAAACCCCTCGCCGGATGATTTCCTGTTGCTGGCCAAAGCCATGGATCAGGCTGCAAGGGAGATCGGCGTCGATTTTCTGGGGGGCTTTTCCGCCCTGGTGGAAAAGGGCACCACACGAGCCGAGGATGCCTATCTGGAAGCCCTGCCAACGGTGCTGGCGGAGACCGAGCGGGTGTGCGCCAGCGTCAACGTGGCCTCCACCCACGCGGGCATCCACATGGGGGCGGTGGCGCGCATGGGGCATGTGATCGCCGAGGCCGCCCGCCTCACCGCCCATGCGGACGGCATCGCCTGCGCCAAGCTGGTGGTGTTCGCCAACGCGGTGGGTGACAACCCGTTCATGGCCGGGGCCTTTCACGGCTTTGGCGAGCCGGAGTGCGCCGTCAACGTTGGCATCAGCGGCCCCGGCGTGGTGTCCCGCGCCCTTGACCGGGTGGCAGGCGGCGACCTGGGGGAGGTGGCCGAGACCATCAAGCGGGCCGCCTTCCAGATCACCCGCGCCGGAGAACTGATTGGCCGCGAACTGGCTTCCCGTCTGGGGGTTCCCTTCGGGGTGCTGGACCTGTCCCTGGCCCCCACCAACACGGTGGGCGACTCGGTGGGAGAAATTCTCGAAAAGATCGGTCTGGAGCAGGTCGGCGGCCACGGTTCCACCGCCGCCCTGGCGCTGCTCAACGACGCGGTCAAGAAGGGCGGGGCGTTCGCCTCCAGTTATGTGGGGGGGTTGTCCGGGGCGTTCATTCCGGTCAGCGAGGACACCGTGATGGCCGCAGCGGCGGCGGCGGGCACCCTGACCCTCGCCAAGCTCGAGGCCATGACCAGTGTCTGCTCCGTGGGGCTGGACATGGTGGCGGTCCCCGGTGACACGCCCCCGGAAACCCTGGCGGCGATCATCGCCGACGAGGCCGCCATCGGCGTTATCAACAACAAGACCACCGCCGTGCGGCTGGTGCCGGTACCCGGCAAAAAAGTGGGGGATATGGCCCGCTTTGGTGGGTTGTTGGGGGAGGCGCCGGTGATCGCGGTGCACCCTGCGTCCGCCGCAGTGATGATCCGCCGGGGGGGGCGCATCCCGGCCCCCCTGAACGCCCTGAAAAATTAATCCGAAAAACCCGACCCGGGCTTACTGGTGGCGGGCCGCCTCCGTCACCATGAACAGGTGTGCCCACTTCTTCTCCCCCGCCTTGTTGCGGTAGGCAACGCGGAAATTGCGCGCCGAAGTGGTGGTGTCGATGGAGAGCAATTCTTCGGGGCTCAGGTCGCTGCGACGCAGCGCGGCGGCCAGCATCTCCTCGGTAACCCCCATGCGCTGGCACCCGGCGCGGAACTCGTCCGACATGTTTAATTCGATCGTGGTCACGTTGGCTCCCGTTGCTGCCACAATTCCCGTTTCCGGGCGACCCCGCCCCGCCCGGCACCCGTGTTCGAAAAACGCCCCCGGCATCTCGCCCCCGGCGTCCACCAAAGTGCCCGGGCATGCTAACATGGGCGCTTTCCATGAACAAGGTCCCCCTGCGGCCGGGTACCGGCGGACCCCCCAGGCCGTACGACAGGACTTGTCCGGAAAGCCCCGTTTTGAATGCCTAGTTTTGGACAGAACCGATGAGTCATACCACACCCCACAACCTGCTCCCCGTCTCCAACGCCTTTTGTGGGCGAGACACGGAACTGGACTCCCTGGCAAACCAGGTGGTCGAACACTCCGTCAGCCACCTGTGCGGCCTGGCCGGTATCGGCAAAACCGCCCTGGCCACCGCATTGGGACACCGGCTGCGCGCCGGGAGCGACTTTCCGGGGGGCATCTGGCATGTGTCCCTGGATGCCGCCAGCGGGGAAAGCGCGTGGGCCGGCGACCTCACCCGGATCCTGGGTACGACCGGCCCCGGACCGGGCCGCCTGCTGGTGTTGTGGGATCAGACCGATTCCCTGCTCGAAGTGGATCCGGAAAAAATTGCCGCCACCCTGAGTGAGTTGTTTCCGTCCACGCTCGCCCACCACCTGGTGGTGGCGCGACAGGCACTGCCGGAAACCCCCGGCACTCTGCTGGGCGGATTGGCGCAGGAATTCGCAGCCAGCGTGTTCGACGCCACCCGGAAGGCGGTCGGCATCCACGGCGCGGCAACCCTGCCCGCAGGTGCCACGGGCAATCCCCTGGCCCTGTTGCTGGCGGCACACGCCAGCGCCAATGGAACTGCCCCGCAGGTGGCGGACACGGCAGAGACCGCCATTCAGCGCGCCACCACGCACCTGGATACCACCGGTCGACGGCTGCTGGTCATCCTCAGCGCCCTCCCCGGTGGTGTCACCGGTGAAGCGCTGCACTCCATCATCGGCGACGACTGGAACGACGGCCTCGAGGCGCTGGAAAAATCCGGGCTGGCCATTGCCTCCGGCTCGCGCCACGCCACGCACCCCGCCGTAACCCTGTGGCTGGAGCAGCACGCCGATGAATGGCGGCTGGACACCTACCGCGATCAGGTGGCGTTTTATTTGCAGCACATGCTCAATGCGTGCAAGGAACAGGTTTCCAGCGGCAACATGGGCGCGGTGTTGCGCTACATGGACGGGGAGTGGAGCAACCTGCGAGCTGCCTTTTCCTGGGCCGTGAAGCGCATCGAACAACAGGGCGCGGACATGGAGGAGCAGCAAGCTGTGGTGATGGATTTCGCCCTCGGCCTGTTCCACCTGTTCACCTACCGCCGCATGACCGCCGACGGCATCCGCTGGCTGGACCGGGGATTGGCCGCTGGCCAGACACTGGGACGCCCCCAGGAACTGGCACTGCTGTACGACTACCGGGGGCTGTTGCGGGTGGAAATGAACCAGCAGGAGCTGGCCCGCGAAGATTTTCTCCTCGCCTGGCAGGCCTTCCGCAACTCCGACGATGACCAGCCCGCTGCCATGACGGCTTACCACCTCGGCCAGTTGGCGCTGGACATGCAAAATCTGGCGGAGGCGCGGGAGTATTTCGAATTAGCACTGCCCGTGCTGCGCCGCAACAAAAACCGCATGTTCGCCGCCCAGGTGGGCACCCTGCTGGGACAGGTCTATCTGAAAGACCACGAGTACGAGAACGCCCACGAAGAGTTTACCGACGCCCTGGAACTCTACGCGGAGGGCACTCTTTCACCGGAATTGCGAATCGCCGCCATGTTTGGCCTGGCCCAGGCCAGTGCCCAGGACAGGCAACCCGAGACCGCCGCGACCGAGGCGCGGCAGGCGCTGGAAGCCTTGATGCAAATGCCGCCCCGCGCCGCCACCGCCCTGATCCTGAATGTGGTGAACACGGCGCGGAGTTTTGCCAGTGCCGGGTCCGGCGCCATCCTGCTGGAAGGCCTGGGGGCCGCCCTTGAGGAAGCCCTGGCCCAATACCGGACAAAGGCCCCGCGTCCCGAATTCGTCAACGACTGGCGGCTGACCTGCGAACTCTTTGGCCGACTGGCGTCCGTGGTAAATACCGCGGCCGCGGCGGTGGGGGGAGACAAGGAGGCCCGTGAATTCCTGGTGGAGCTGGCCCGTGACGTGGACCAGTCCACCGGTCGCCTGATGCGCCTCGAGGAGTGGACCCAGTCGCTGGTCGCGGGCTGAAGCGCTGCCCCGTCCGGTACGGAGTGGCCGGGCCGTTGAGGCCGTGGCGGATGCGGGCTATTCGCCTTCCGGCGATTTTTCCAGCAAGTTTTTCGCCAAATCTTCCGGCAAATCTTCCGGCGGATGGGGAGGGCGGTGGCGCCGGTAGCTGCGGACCAGCACCCTCACCCCCCAGTAGCTGAGGACGGAACACACCACACCTACCAGCGTCGAGCCCACCACAAACGGCATGACGTAGGGGCCAAGCTGGCTGATGAACTGGCTGAAGGAAAGGCCCGCGAAATCCAGCGGGGGCAGCGTTTTCCCTGGCGCCCAGATGTGCAACCCAACCCACAGGCAGGCACCGTAAAGGGGCACCATGGTCCAGAAATTATTCATCAGCACCCCTGCGAACAGCGCCACCGGGTTAAGCCGGAACAGGGCTACTGCGGCGACCGCCAGCGGCACATGCAAGCCGAACAACGGGGAAAAGGCGATGAACACCCCCACGGCGAAGGCCTGCGCCAGGTGATGGGGGTCTCCACCCAACACCAGCAGGGCGCGCAGGCGCTCACGCAGCGTGGGCTTGGTCGTCACTGGAGAAAATGCTCGTAGCCGGGCGCCGGAGGCCGACACGCCCGACCGTCGGCGTACCACTGGAGTCCGGGTTCGGTGGTGATGGAGCCGATGCGCACTGCCGCCACGCTGCCTGCCCGCACCAGCGCCTCCACCCGGTCCACTGCATCGGCGGGCACGGTAAACAGCAGTTCGTAGTCCTCCCCGCCCCCGGCGGCGAACGGCACCGCATCCAGCCCCAGGGACCGGCAGGCGGCCTGCAACGCAGCCGAAACCGGCAGCAGTTCCGCATCCACACGCGCCCCCACGCCACTCTGCTCCAGAATGTGCCCCAGATCACGCAACAGGCCGTCAGAGATGTCGATCATGGCGCTCACTCCCGCCTCGCGCAGCAATGGCCCCTCGGCCACCCGGGCGCGCGGGGCCAGGTGTCGTCGCACCAGTTCCTCGCGTGCCGGTTGCGGCACCCCGCCCGGCCCGTCGGTCAGCAGGCGCAACCCCAGGGCGCTGTCACCGGGGGTTCCGGTGACGTACAGGGCGTCCCCCGCGCGGGCGCCGGAGCGCCGTACCGCCCGCCCCTCGGGCACCTCGCCCAACACGGTGACCGCGATCATCAGGGACCCCGGCGAGGCACAGGTATCGCCACCGGCCAAGGTAACACCACAACGACGGGCCACGGTGCAAAAGCCATCCACCAGCGGCAGGAAGCGGGCAGGCTCCCTCCCCGGTAACCCCAGTCCCAAAACGGCATGCCGGGGAGTCCCCCCCATGGCGGCGACATCGCTCAGGTTCACAGCCAGGGCCTTGGCCCCCAAATCTTCGAGGGTGCCGTGGCCGAGGGTGAAATGCACCCCCTCGATCAGCAGGTCCGAGGTGACCAACTGGTCACACCCGGGGGCCGGGCTCCACACCGCGCAATCGTCACCGATGCCCAGCGCAAGGCTGCCAGAGGGGGCCACGGCCCGCACACGCTGAATGAAATCGAATTCGGCTACCACCTGGGAAAAATCCTGACCGCGAGACCGGGCTCGCCCATGTTAGCCGCAGGCACCCCACCGACTCAAACCTGAAGCGGAGACACAACGGGATATTGTCCGGGTCATTCTACACGCGAACCGACCCGAACCAGCCCGCACGACCGAAGTCACACCATCATCTGAGGCGCCGGGCTGCGAGGCGTCTCACCGGGGCGATGTGGGCCGGGGCTGCCCCCCGGCGGAGAAGCGAAGGCTTCGGCAAACACCTGATCCAGGGTTTCCGCAAAGGCAAAACGCAGGGAGCCGCGCACCTCGCGGGGCAGTTCGTCCAGATCCTTGCGGTTCTGCAGCGGCAGGATCACCGTGGCCAATCCGGCGCGACGGGCGGCCAGCACTTTTTCCTTGATGCCGCCTACCGGCAGCACGTGGCCACGCAGCGTCACCTCGCCGGTCATCGCCACCTCCGGGCGCAGCGACTCGCCGGAATAAATGGACGCGATGGCGCTGGCCATGGTGACTCCGGCGCTGGGACCATCCTTGGGAATGGCCCCGGCCGGCACATGGATGTGCAGGTCGTACCCGGAGATCAGGTCGTCATGAATCCCCAGCGCCGCCTGCCGGGAACGCACACAGGTGAAGGCCGCCTGGGCCGACTCCTTCATCACGTCGCCGAGCTGACCGGTAAGGATCAGTTGCCCCTTGCCCTTCACCAGGGTGGCCTCGATGCGGATCAGGTCGCCCCCCACCGGGGTCCAGGCCAGACCGGTGGCGCTGCCGGGCTCGCTGTCGCGGGCACCCTCGACGTCGTCCAGGAAGCGCGGCACCCCCAGGTACCGGTGCAGGTTGGCGGGGGTGATGCGGTACAGCGTGTCACGCCCTTCTGCCACCCGGCGCGCCACCTTGCGGCACACGTTGGCCACTTCGCGCTCCAGGTTGCGCACCCCGGCCTCCCGCGTGTAGCGCGTAACCATGTGCTCCAGGGTACGGTCGGAAAGGTGGATGTGGGCATCGCCGATGCCGTGCTCGCCCATTTGCTTGGGGAGCAGATAACGGCGGGCGATCTGCACCTTTTCCGTCACCATGTAACTGGACAGGGAGATGATCTCCATGCGGTCCCGCAGCGGTCCTGGAATGGTGTCGAGCTGGTTGCAGGTAGTGATGAACATGACCCGCGACAGGTCGAACGGCACACCCAGATAGTGGTCGGTAAAGGACGCGTTCTGCTCCGGGTCCAGCACCTCCAGCAAGGCCGAGGCGGGGTCGCCACGGAAGTCGGAGCCGAGTTTGTCGATCTCGTCCAGCATGAACACCGGGTTGTACGACCCGGCCTGCTTGAGGGACTGCACAATGCGACCGGGCATGGCGCCCACATAGGTGCGCCGGTGGCCTCGAATTTCCGCCTCATCGCGCATGCCCCCCAAGGCCACGCGCACGAAGTTGCGCCCCACGGCGCGGGCAATGGAGCGGCCCAGGGAGGTTTTGCCCACGCCGGGGGGGCCGAAGAAGCACAGGATCGGCCCCTTCATCTCGCCCTTGAGTTTGCACACCGCCAGGTATTCCAGGATGCGCTCCTTGATTTTTTCCAGCCCGTAGTGGTCCTCGTCCAACACCAGGCGGGCCTGTTCCAGGTCCAGCACGTCCTGGGTGGAGACCGCCCACGGCAGTTCCGTGATCCAGTCCAGATAGGTACGGGTGATGGAGGCCTCGGAAGAGTCCGGGTGCATGCGCTCCAGCCGCGCCAGTTGCTTGCGCACCTCCTTCTCCACTTTGTCCGGCATGTGCGCGTTTTCGATGGCGGTGAGCAGTTCCCGCGTCTCGGCGTCGCGGTCTTCCTCGCCCAGTTCCCGCTTGATGGACTTCATCTGCTCGCGCAGGATGTACTCCCGCTGGGATTTGTCGATCTCGCTTTTGGCGTCGGTCTGGATCTGGTGCTGCACCTCGAGCACCGACAATTCGGTGGCCAGAACGCCGTTGACCCGCTTCAGGCGGTCCACCGGATCCAGGTTCTCCAGCACCTCCTGGGCGATTTCCGCCCGCAGCCCGAGGTTGGAGACGATCATGTCCGCCAGTCGGCCCGGTTCGTCGATTTTCTCCAGCAGCACCAGGATGTCCGGTGCCATGCTCTTTCCATAGCCCACCAACCGTTCCATCTGTTCGGTGGCGGTGCGAATCAGCGCCTGCAACTCCACCCCTTCGATGTCCGGCGCCTGGTCGCTGACCGGCTCCACGGCCACGCGAAAATACTCTCCGGAGCCCGTAAACGAGGTTATGCGCGCCTTGCCCACCCCCTGCACCAGAATCTTGATACGTCCGTCCGGCAATTTGAGCATGCGCATCACCTGCGCCACCGTGCCCATGGTGAACACGTCCTCCGGGTCCGGCTCCTCGACCTCGATCAGTTTCTGGGTGGCCAGCAGGATCAGCCGGTTGTCCTCAAGGGCCGCCTCCACCGCCGCCACCGAGCGTGGGCGACCGACAAACAAGGGCAGCACCATGTAGGGGAATACCACGATATCCCGCACCGGCAGCAGCGGCAGTGCTTCCGGGATCGTCACGGACTCCGGGACGGTATCTGGCAGTTCGTTCATTGGTGATCCTCAACGCAAATCGAGATGGAAAAAACGGAAGACACCCGCGCCGCCACCCCCATCCTTGCAAGCCAGGCCAGGCAGATCCAACCCGGCAGCTCGTCCCGGGACAGCCCGGCCAGTCGGGTCACAGCTTCAGGTCGTGGAGAAACGCCCGGAACTCTCCCCCCAGTTCCGGGGAGTCCATGGCCAGGGCCACGGTGGCCTTCAGGAAGCCCAGCTTGCTGCCCGCGTCGTAGCGCTCCCCCTTGAGTTCCAGACCGTGCACCACGCGACCCTGCAGCATCATGCGGATGGCGTCGGTGAGTTGCAGCTCCCCACCCGCTCCGCGACTGATCTGTTCCAGGGAATTGAAAATAGCCGGATCAAGGATGTAGCGGCCAATCACCGACAGGTTCGAGGGAGCGTCGGCGGGTTTCGGTTTTTCCACCAGGTCCATCACCCGGTGCAACCCGTCGCGCACCTTTTCCGGGGTAATCACCCCGTAGTTGACCACCTCCTCCGGCGCAACCGCCTGCAGGCCGATCACCGATGTGCCGAATTCCTCGTACACGCGCAACATCTGCGCCAGGGCCGAGGTCGGATGGTGAATGATGTCGTCGGCCAGCAGCACTGCGAACGGCTCATCCCCCACCAGGGAACGGGCACAGCCCACGGCGTGCCCCAGGCCCAGCGCCTGGGGCTGGCGGATATAGGCGAAATTGGCCATGTCGGAGATGGCGCGCACCGCCTCGAAGGCCTTGTCGTGCCCCTTGTCCTGGAGCAGCATCTCCAATTCGAAGGAGACGTCGAAATGGTCCTCGATGGCGCGCTTGCCGCGACCCGTGACGATGATAATGTCGGTGATGCCACAGGCGACGGCCTCCTCCACCACATACTGGATGAGGGGCTTGTCCACCAGCGGCAGCATCTCTTTGGGGCTGGCCTTGGTGGCGGGCAGAAAACGGGTGCCCATCCCGGCGGCGGGCAACACCGCCTTGCGAATCGGCCTGAATGCCGTGGACTTGAGTGCCATTGGTTCCATCCTGTATGCCCCGGCGAAAAGTTGCCTTCTCCCGACGGCGGGCGGCGGGCGTTGCCGCGCGCGGCCCGGCGGGGCTGCATCCCCAGTGTAACAGACCCCGCCGGACTATCTGCCGATCTGGCCACCAAAGTTGCCACCGGCGGCACGGCGAAATTCGTCCATCAATTCCCCCACCCGCGCCTTCAGGCGCGGGTGGGGGAGGGTACCATTCAGTACGTGGTGCGCATAGGGCAATTTCTCCGCCAGAGGCATCTGGGAGCGGATGCGCGCCAGGGCGTCGGCGGAGGACATACCGTCGCGGGTGGCCAGCCGCGCGACCTGAGTGGCCTCATCGGCGGCCACCACCAGCACCCGATCCACCTCCTTGTGGGCTCCGGCCTCAATCAGAACCGGCGCGTCGTAGACCACCACCGCCCCCGGTTCGGCGCCCAGGATGGTGGTTACGGTGTGCAGGAACAGGGCGCGGATGCGCGGATGGAGGATGGCCTCCAGCCGGTGACGGGCAGCGGCGTCGGAGAACACCAGTCGGCCCATGCGCGGTCGGTCCAGTTCTCCCCCCGGGGCAAGAAATTCGGGGCCGAAGGCGACCGCAATCTCCTCCAGCGCCGGGCTGCCGGGGCTCACCACCTGCCGCGCCAGGGTGTCGGCCGCGATCACCCGCGCCCCCAGTTCCCCCAGCAGTCCGGCCACGGTGCTCTTGCCCGCGCCGATACCACCGGTCAACCCGACCCTCAAACCCACCGGCTCAGGCCTCTTCCTGCAAGCGTTTGAGATCCGTTTCGTGGCCGATCACCAGCAGCACGTCACCGTCGCGCAGCAGGTCGTCGGGGGCGGGCTGGAAGTTGACCTCCTCCTGTCCCCCCGGCTGCTGTCCGGTAATCGGGTCCGGGGCGCGCTTGATGGCCACCACGTTAACGTCGTAGCGAGAGCGGATCATGGTCTCGCGCAGCAGCATGCCGCCGTACCGGGACGGCAGGGGCATTTCCACCAGGGCAAACCCCTTGGCCAGTTCCAGGTGTTCGAGCTGGTTGGGAATGGCCAGTCCGTGGGCCAGGCGCACCGCCGCCTCGCGTTCCGGATACACCACCCGCGCCACGCCGAGCTTTTCCAGCACCTTTCCCTGCTTGACGGTCACCGCCTTGGCGATGACCTCGGGCACGCCCATGTCCATCAGCGTCATCACGATCAGGATGCTGGCCTCGATGCCTTCGCCAATGCTGACCACCGCCACGTCCACGTTCTCGATGCCCACTGCGCGCAGGGCGCGCTCGTCGGTGGCGTCGCACTGCACCGCGTGGGTAACGCGGTCGCTCATCTGGTCCACCTTGTCGCCATCGTTGTCGATGGCCAGCACCTCAAGGCCCTGTTCCACCAGGGTCTCGGCCACTGCGGCCCCGAACCGGCCCAGGCCGATCACCGCAAATGTGCGCGTCTGTCGCATGAAAATCTCCCGGTTACCGGGCCGTCCGCAGCCAGCCCGGCGAAAGCATAGCAGAGCACCGCTCCTGCCGCCGACACCGCCGTCATCAGCCGATCAGCACGCGTTCGGTGGGCAGGCGGTAGCGCTGCTGATACTCGCTGGTCAGCACGGCGATGCCGATGGTAAGCGGTCCCAGTCGGCCCAGAAACATGCACAGGGTGATCAGCAGCTTGCCGCCGGGGCCGAACCCGGCGCACAAACTGCGCCCCGCGCCGTCGCCGAACGACAGGCCCACGGTGCCCACGGCGGAGGCCACCTCGAACATCACCGGCATCAGTTTGCCGTGCTCCATGATCAGCGCCATCCAGGTGGCGATGATGGTCAGGAACAGGGCGGCGGTGCCCAGAAAAAAACTTTTCTGCACGGTGGATGCCGACAGGGTGCGATGAAACACCACCGCCTGCTCGCGCCCGCGCAGGGTGGCCCACAGGCTGGCCAGGATCACGCCGATGGTGGTCACCTTGATGCCCCCGGCGCAGGAGCCGGAGCCGCCCCCGATCAGCATCAGCAGAATCAGCAGAAACACGCTGGGCGGCATCAGTTGCGCCATGTCCATGGTGGCAAGTCCTGCCGTGCGCGAAGACCACGACTGGAACAGGGCCTCGCCAAAAAGATGCGACTTTGTGGTGGCGGCAAATACCGGGCTGTTCATCTCCATGCCGAACAGGGCCAGGGCGCCGAACAAGCCCAGCCCCACGGTGATGATGAGCGTCAACCGGGTGTGTACCGTCAGGCGATGAACCTCGCCACGCAGCCATTGGGAGAGATCGGCCAGCACCAGGTAGCCAAGGCCGCCGACAACCACCGCCACCCCGGTGGGCACCAGCACATATGGATCGTCCCGATACTGCATCAGGCTGTCGGAAAACAGGGCGAAACCGGCGTTGTTGAACGCCGATACGGCGTGGAATACGCCAAACCAGAGCGCCCGCCCGGCGGGCATGTCCACCATGAAGCGCAGCGCCAGCACCACCGCCACCACCCCCTCGGTGACCAGGGTCACCTTGACCGTAAGGGTGGCAAAGCGCAGCAGCCCCTCCATGGTCGGCGAGGCCATGGCCTCCTTGAGCAGCAGGCGGTTCCGGAGTCCCATGCGCCGCCCCAGCACCACCGCCACGAAAGTGGCGGCGGTCATATATCCCAGCCCCCCGGCCTGCATCAGCAGCAGCAATACAACGTGGCCGAAGCTGGTCATCTCCCGGGGGGTGTCCAGCACATTGAGACCGGTCACGCACACCGCGCTGGTAGCGGTGAACAGAGCGTTGACAAAGCCCATGGAGTGACCGCTGGTGGCGGCCTCCGGCAGCATCAAAAGCAGGGTGCCAAACAGGATCACACTGCCCGCGCCACCCACCAGCAAATGCGCGGGCGAAGCCCGCCACTGGCGAATCCGGCGCCACACGGAAGGGGCCGCAGACGCTTGCGGGACGCGACGGAACGGGTTGCGGGGGATGCTCATGGGAGGCGGACTACGGGCGCTCCGGAAAATACCGCTCGGCGGCGGGGACGGCGCTGCCCGCCCCCCATTTGCTCAGCCCCCCCGCCACCACCACGGTGCCACCGGGGATGGCCGTGGCGGTGTGGCCGAAGCGCGCAAAGGCCAGATCGCCGGGGCTGGCGCGAAACTCTCCGGTGAGCGGGTCATACAGTTCGGTCAACACCGTCGCGGTATAGGTCATGGAACCGGGCACCGTCTCCACCAGCCCGCCGGTCACCAGCACCTCCCCGGAACCCAGCAATGTGGCGCTGTGGTACACGCGGGGGGTGGGGGTGTGCCCCAGAAGATCGGTCACCGCGGTGCAGGCGGTCACCGTGCACACCTCGGCCACCGGTGTGTCCGCCAGCAGGCTGCTGGGGCCAATCCCGCCGACGATCAATACTTCGGTACCGCTTTTGAGCGCCGTGGCGGTGTGCATGGTGCGCGCCCACCATAGCGCCCCTCCCGCCTTTACCTTCGGGGAAGCCGGTACGGACACGTCCACAATCTCCACGCTGCTCAGGAAGGCCCCCGTCCCATCCCACCCCCCGGCCACCAGAATTTTGCCACCGGTCAACGCCGTGGCGGTGTGACCGTAACGGGGGGTGTTCAGGGCCACGACGGTGTCCACCACCAGTGCCGCAATGTTTCCCGTGCCTGCGGTCGGACTGTAGCGGCGGATGTCGCCCCGCACCGTGCCCGCGCCCGCGCCGTCGCGGCCTCCGATCAGGAACAGGTCGCCCCCCACCGCCACCAGGGCCGCGCCGTGCAGGTCCACAGGGGTTGGACCGGCGTCCACGATCTCCACCGGGGCCAGGGCGCTGCGCACACCGGCGGGGTACATTTCACCGCCACCGGTGAACAACAACGTGCCCGCCATATCCAGCCACGGCAGGGGGATGGGGGCAGTCGGTGGCGGGCTGTACCCCACGCCGGTGAGTTGCCCCCCGGCGATCACCACCTCGTCCGCCCCGCTGGCGGCCGTGCCGGGCACCACCGCCAGCGTTGGCAGAATGCGGCCGACGTTGACGGCGCCAACGGACGATCCCGCCAGACTGGTCTCCGGTTCGAAGCTGAAAAAATCCCAACGCAAGCGCTCCGCGTACTGCGTGAGGAAGAGGGGGCCACCGACCGCATCCTGTCCGCCCACCAGCAGGACATCGCCGTTGGAGAGCGCCGCAGCGGCGTGGAAGGCACGGCCCAGACCGCCATTGACCTGGCTGCCCAATGTCCGAAAGGTGCCCGGCGTCACTGCGATGTTGCTGGTAGCGCAGGCGGCCACCAACGCCGCCACCAGCGCCGCCGCTGACAGGGCAAGACGGACGGCAAAGGCGCGGCGGCGGACCGCACGCGGCGGATGAACGGACATGCGCAAACCCCTCCTGACACTCCCCCGACAGTTCCCCGCAGCCTATCAGTTATTGCCGGAATACCCCTTCCTGTCAAATGGGGGGGGATGCTCCGGCCCCCCCGCCCGCCCCCCCACCCTCGAAAATAAAAAGGCCCCGGAGGGGTCGCCTCCGGGGCCTTCACGTTCCAGGGCCTCGCGGTAACGAGTCCTTAGAAGCTGTGCACCATCTGCACCGTCACGTCTTCACCGTGGGTGGTGACACCCGAGCCATCCACGACTATGTTGGTGTAGTCCACGCGGATCACGCAACTGTCGGTCGAGCGCAGGTTGAGCGACGCGGAGTGCAGGCTCATGTCCGGCTGGCCGGCACCCTCGTTGGTCCAGGCCTGGTAGCGGTAACCCACGTTCACCTTGTCCATCACGTCATAGCCAAGGGTCAGGCCGTAGCCACTGTCGAAGTTGTTGCTGCCGGTGGCCGGATCACCCACCAGGTACTCTGCCGCAACATTGGCCATACCCAGGTCGGCCGTGACGTTGACGTCGATCTGATTGCCCACCGCATTCTTGATGCCACCCGTGGTGCCGTTGTCGGTCTGGTAACCGGCGGTCACGGCCATGGTCTCGCTGGGCGCGAAGCTGGCCACCACGAAGTAGTCATTGGCGCGGTCAAACGCACCCGTGACATCCGAACGGGCGTTGGTATAACCCGCCTTCACACTCACCTGATCCGTGGGAGCCACGGTCACCATGGCGCCGCCCACGTTGGACGGAACCGTGTGCTGCAACGCACCCTGGTAGGCGAAGTTCACGTCGGTGGCGTCCTGCCCTTCCATCCCGAACGGCGTGTTGAACAGACCTGCGGTGAGGCTGATCATGTCATTCAGCGGCATGCTGACATTGGCCTGCTCCACGGTGACCTGGGAGAACACCGGTTCGCCGTTGAACGCGCCCACAGCAACGTCGGTGTTGCCAGTCTCGGTGGGGCCGTTGGGGTTCAGGGCGTTGAGCAGATCCAGGTCGATGCGCACGGTGGCGTCATCCGCCTTGTGGATCACGTCCACCTCGGCGTTGAGGCTGAACTGTCCCGCCTGCGGGGCCGAAAAACCCTGCAACAGCGAGGCGGTGGCCGCCAGACCTTCGACATCCATCAGCGCGTGATAGCGGATGTCCGCAAACCCGGACACGTCTGCGGCCACGGCGGTACCCACGGTACCCAGACCCATGAACGCTGCAGCGGCAACCGCCGCCATAATTGACTTCTTCATCCCTGTCCTCCTTTTCAAATCGCAAGGACGTTGTTCCGTCCCAAAGGCGAAATGCCCTCTTCCCATTGGCGCGGTCGAAAGCCCGCCGGCGTGTATGGGCACGCATCGGCGATTCACCGCGCCGCCCCCCGGAAACTACCGGAGGGCAACCCTTCAGGCGCGCCGCAAGCCCACGCGGCGCCCCTATGGAAGCCAGACTGTATCGACGCTTACCAAGGCTGTCAATAGCATCCATCACAGGAAATACGCCAAAAAGCGTTTCGGAATCCGAAGGTTAAGCACGTGTGGGCGACCTCACCCCTCGATCCGGGTGTTTTCGATCCGCCGCGAAGTTTTTTCGAGAATCGCGATTTTTTTGTTGAAAATCCGCTAGTTGCACCGTACCCTCCACATCGGTCGCGCCCCCCCCGAAAAATGCCCAAAAAAAGGGGGTGCATTTGGCAGGGTCTTGCTGTATATTTTCGGGCTTTTCCAAAGGTGCCGGGCGTGCTCCGGTGTTTTTTCTCAACCTCTGGCTGGGGTGAGGGTTTCACCATGCTGACATCTACCGTTTCCGTCCCCGAAGTAAAAACTTTTGGGGTCGTTTCGGGAACCCATGTGATCGCAGACCTGTACGGTTGTCCCAGGTCCGCCATCATGACCGACGCGGGTTTGCTGGAACGAACGTGCGTGGAGTACGTTCGGGACGCTGGGTTGCTGGACGTGGGCATCCTGTTCCACGCCTTCCCCGGTGAAGGCGGCGTGACCGGTACCGTGATCCTGGCTGAATCGCACCTGTGCCTGCACACCTGGCCGGAACACGGCTACGTGTCGCTGGACGTCTATGTGTGCAACTACACCTCGGACAACTCCGAAAAAGCCCGCGGCGTCGCCAACCGGCTGATCGAGTTGTTCGCCGCCCAGGAGGCCCGCGTCCGCGAGGTCACCCGGTGACCGGCGGGCCACAGCCCGGCCAGCCGAAGCGCGGCAAGGACGAACAGTTCCTGATCGAGTCGCTGACCCCGAATTTCGGTCACTTCATTCGCGTCTCCGAGCTCCTGTACGAGGGGCAGACCGAATTCCAGAAGATCGAGCTGTTCGATTCGCCCCAGTTCGGCAAGGCGTTGCGCCTCGACAACGTGTTCCAGACCTCGGCGGGAGATGAATATTTCTACCACGAGATGATGGTGCACCCGGCGCTCATCACCCATCCCAACCCGGAGCGCGTGCTGATCATCGGCGCGGGCGACGGCGGCATGGCCGAGGAGGCCCTCAAGCACAACACCGTGCGCGAGGTGGTGATGGTGGAAATCGACGGTCAGGTGGTGGATTTCTCCAAAAAATACCTGGGGGACATCCACCGCGGGGCCTTCGACGATCCGCGCATGCAACTGGTGATCGGCGACGGCTACCAATGGGTGATGGAGGCGGCGGAACGCGGCGAGCATTTTGACGCCGTGATCCTCGACCTCACCGACCCCATCGGCCCCAGCCGCCCGCTGTACACGGTGGAGTATTACGCGGCCATCGCGCGCCTCATCGGGCACACCGGCATTCACGTGCAACACCTGGAAAACCCGGTCACCCGCAAAGAGTTGTTCGCCCAGTTGGTGGCCAACGTGCGCGCCGTGTATCACCACGTGCATCCGTTGCTGCAATATGTGCCGCTGTACGGCACCCTGTGGTCGTTTTGCAACGCCAGCCAGACGCTGGACCCGCGCGGCATGTCGCCGGTGCAGGTGGAATCGCGCATCCGCGCACGCGGACTGACGGATCTACAGGTCTACAACGGCGACACCCACCGTGCCGCCTACGCCCTGCCCAACTTCGTGCGCACCCTGATGGACAGCGACGCACAGCCGATTCATCTGAATCAGATCGAGCGTTTCGACGCCATCACTGCCGTCTCCGAATCCACCGACCACCTGCGCATTATTGTGGGGGGGGACTCCCCCCAGCGGTAGCCAAGGCGGTTGCAGGGTTGTGGCCCTCTGACGGGCCTCCACGCCCGGAGCACGCGGGGGGTCTCTCTGTTCCCCAAGTCACGCCGGGGGCGGACAAGACGGGCAACTGTCCGTCTTCCCCCCTGTTTTCCCGCCGTCCCGCAGGAATATTGTGCTGTCCGCCCTGCGGCTCTGCCTGCGGATGGTCACATGCCGACGACCGCCGTTAATGCCCGGGGGGGCTCCCCCCCAGAACCTCGGCGGCGGCCTGCACGGTGCGGTCAATGTCCTCGTCGGTGTGGGCCAGGGAGATGAATCCGGCCTCGAACTGGGACGGCGCCAGATAGATGCCCCGGTCCAGCATGGCATGGAAATATCTGGCAAACAGCTTGGTGTCGCTCTGCACCGCATCGGCGTAGTTGCGCACCGCGCCTTTGCGGAAGTACATGCAGCTCATGGAACCCTGGCGGTCCAGCCACACCGCTGTGTGGGCATTGGTGGCCGCCCCCTTGAGTCCCGCCGCCAGCCGATTGCCAAGTTTTTCCAGCCGCTCGTACACGCCGGGGCGCTGAAGCTCGGTGAGGGTGGCGATCCCCGCCGTCATCGCCAATGGGTTGCCGGACAAGGTACCCGCCTGATAGACCGGCCCCAAGGGGGCGATTTTTTCCATGATATCGCGGCGCCCGCCGTAGGCGCCCACCGGTAGGCCGCCGCCGATCACCTTGCCCAGGGTGGTCAGGTCCGGGGTGATCCCGCACAGCGATTGGTAGCCGCCGTAGGCGACCCGGAAGCCGGTCATCACCTCGTCGAAAATCAGCACGATGCCGTGCCCGCTGCACAACTCCCGCAGCCCCTCGAGGAAACCGGTGGCGGGTTTGACCAGCCCCATGTTGCCCGCCACTGGCTCGACAATGATGGCGGCGAGGCTGTCGCCGTGCTGGCGCACCAATTCACGCACCGCGTCCAGATCGTTGTAGGCGCAGGTGAGTGTATTGCGGGCAATGTCCGACGGCACCCCGGCGCTGTCCGGCACCCCCAGCGTGGCAGCGCCGGAGCCCGCCTTCACCAGCAGGGAATCGCCGTGGCCGTGGTAACAGCCGTCGAACTTGAGGATCAGGTCGCGCCCGGTAAAGCCGCGGGCCAGGCGCAGAGCGCTCATGGTCGCTTCGGTACCGGAACTGACAAAGCGCACCATCTCCACCGAGGGTACCGCGTCGATGACCATCTCGCCCAAAATGATTTCCAGCTCGGTGGGGGCACCAAAGCTGGTGCCGTTGCCCAGGGCTTCGGCCAGGGCGCGGCGCACCGGTTCGGCGTTGTGGCCGAGGATCATCGGCCCCCAGGAGCCGACGTAATCGATATATTCGTTGCCGTCGGCGTCGAACACCCGGGCGCCGTCGGCGCGGGCGATGAAGGGAGGAGTCCCGCCCACGCCCCGGAAGGCGCGCACCGGGCTGTCGACGCCACCGGGCAGCACACGGGCGGCGCGCTTGAACAGGGATTGGGACTGGGAACGGTTCATGGACGGCTCCGGAAAACTCGGGAAATGCCGGACATAGCCATAAAAAATGGCCCGATAGCGCGGCAGGTCGGGGCGAGGGGCGGAATGTAGCGGCAGGCGACCAGCGCTGTCAAGAATGCCCCGGGGTGTGCCCTTGCGCGCCCCCGACACCCCCCGTATAGTGTGTGCCCGCACCCCGCAAAAAAGGCCGCCCGCGAGTTTATGTCCGATACTCCGCCCCATCCCCCCCCAGCCAACGACCGCCCCGCAGCCGACCGACCGCTGGAGGGCCGTGTGGTGCTGGTCACCGGCGCCACCGGCGCCATTGGCGGGGCGATTGCCCGCACCCTTGCGGAGGCGGGCGCGAACGTGGCGGTGGCGTCGCGCACCCTGCACCTTTCCGAGACGCTGGTGCGCACCCTGGAGCGCGACTTCCCCGGCAGCCGCTGCCTGCCCATCGAACTCGATGTCACCAAGCCCCCTTCGGTCCGCAACATGGCCGAAAAGCTGCTCAAGCGTTACCATCGAATTGACATCGTGGTGAACGCGGCGGGGGTGATGCACATGGACCAGGTACTGGATGCTCCGGTGGAGAATTTCACGGAAACCCTGGCCACCAACGTGGGCGGGCCGTTTCTGGTGGTCTCCGCCCTGGTGGAGGAGATGATCCAGCGCCGCTCCGGCCTGATCCTCAATCTGGCGGGCGTTGCGGGGCTCAAGGGGGCGCCGTTTCTGGCCGCCTACTGCGCCTCCAAGGCGGCGCTGGTGTCCCTCACCCAGTCCTGGGCCGAGGAACTGGACGACTGCGGGGTGAGCGTCTACGCCCTGTGCCCGGACCTGGTGGATTCCCCCATGGTGCGCGGCCTGTTGAACGTGGACGGCGTTCCCCTGCTGGCGCCACAGGCCGTGGCGGAACGGGTGCTGGTCCTGGCCACCGGTGCGGAACGACCCGAAAACGGCGCCATCCTCACCCTGCCCGGCCCCGGCACCCTCCCGGCCCCGGCCTGAAGGATTTTTTTTGCAGCCAAGGAGCCCCGGAATGAAATTTGAACGTATCCTCTTCCCCACCGATTTTTCCGACCACGCCGCCCACGCCCAGGGTTTTGCCCTGGACCTGGCCCGCCAGTACAAGGCGGAGTTGCACATCATCCATGTGGTGCAACTGTTCTCCTATGTGGTGGACTTCGGCATGGACACCACCGTGCAGTACGAAGCGGTGCACCACACGCTGCAAAAAATGATGGACGAACTGGCCGCCTCCCTGTCCGGCGAGCCGATGCCGGTGCGTGCCGAACTGGTGCAGGGCAACGCGGTGGCAGAGATCATTCGCATCGCCCGTGAGGACCGCAGTGACCTGATCGTCCTCGGCACCCACGGCCGCAGTGCCCTGGAACACGCCCTGCTGGGCAGCGTGGCCGAAAAGGTGGTGCGCAAGGCACCGTGCCCGGTGCTCACCGTGCGCATGCCCGGCCACACCTTCAAAATGCCCTAGGACACAGACCCATCATCATGACCATTCCCCCGACCCCACCCGGCGGCGCCGACGCCGTCCCTTCTCCGGGCCGCATCCTGCTGGTAGGCTTCGGCCCCGGCCATCTGGACCACCTCACCGGGCGTGCCCATCAGGCCATCGCCGAGGCCCAGGTGGTGATCGGCTATTCCACCTACATCGACCTGGTCGCCCCCCTGCTGGCGGGCAAGGAAGTGATCGAAAAGGGCATGACCGAGGAACTGGACCGCTGTGAGCTGGCCCTGGAGCGCGCCCGTTCCGGTCAGGTGGTGGCCCTCGTCTCCAGCGGCGACGCCGGGGTCTACGGCATGGCCGGGCCGACCTTCGAAGTGCTGCGCGAGGCGGGCTGGAAGCCGGGCTGCGGGGTGGAGGTGGAGGTGATCCCCGGTGTCACCGCCCTGTCCGCCTGCGCCGCCCGTGTGGGGGCGCCCCTCACCCACGACTTTTGCGCCATCTCCCTGTCCGACCTGCTCACCCCCTGGGAGGTGATCGAACGCCGCCTGGAAGCCGCCGCGTCGGCGGATTTCGTGGTCGCCCTGTACAACCCCAAAAGTGGCCGCCGCACCCGGCAGATCGTGCGCGCCCAGGAGATCCTGCTCGGTCACCGCCAGCCCGACACCCCGGTGGCGCTGGTGAAGAGCGCCTACCGCGAGCGCGAGGACATTGTCCTCACCACCCTGGCGGAGATGCTGGAGCACCCCATCGGCATGCTCACCACGGTGCTGGTGGGTAACTCCGCCACCTTCACCTTCGAGGGGTTGATGGTCACCCCCCGCGGCTACACCAACAAATACGATCTGGGCAGCGGCACGGTGCGCGCGGGCGAGACCCCGGGCCGCTCCCTGTCCTCCGGGCTGGGCGCCTGAGCGCAATGGCCGCAGAGCCAGAGCCGAAGCCGGAGTTGGATGCGGCGATCGGCGACGGGGACGCCGAAAAATCCGCCCCCACCACGCCTCCCCCCAAAGCCACCCGCCGCAAGGACGGGCTGATCGTCCTGCACACCGGCAACGGCAAGGGCAAAACCACCGCCGCACTGGGGTTGGCCCTGCGCGCCCTTGGCCACGGCATGGACGTGTGCATGATCCAGTTCATCAAGGGCAAATGGAGCTGCGGCGAGCACGAGGCTGCCAAAGTGTTCGGCGAGCGCTTCGAGATTCACCCCGTGGGCGACGGCTTTACCTGGGACACCAAAAACCGCGCCCAGGACATCGCCCGCGTGCGTGAAGGGTGGGAACTGGCCATGGACAAAGTGCGCAGCGGCCGCTTCCGCATGCTGATCCTGGACGAGATCAACTATGTGCTCTCCTACGGCTACATGGAGGCGCGCGAGGTGCTGGAGTTCCTGGCCACAAAGCCCGCCAGCCTGCACGTGGTGCTGACCGGCCGCAACCCGCCGCCGGAACTGCTGGAAGCCGCCGATCTGGTGACCGAAATGGTCAAGGTCAAACACCCCTACGAGGCGGGCATCAAGGCTCAGAAGGGCATCGAATTCTGACCGGATTGCAGCCCCCCGGGGCGGATTTTTCGGGCCTCGCGCCGGGGCCGACGGTCAATTTCCTTGGACAATTTTCCCCTCTGCGGGTAATCATATGGAATGGAACCGCCATCTCCGGGGGGCACAGCCGGGGCGGCGGAAGAGTGCTTCGCGGCGATGGGGGCCGTGCGGGCAGGGACTCGAATGCGGGCCCGTGGCGCAGGACCGGTGTAACCAATCACGACGGAGCATGGAACAGGCCGCCCCGGCGGCCCCCCTTGGCAATGAGCACACAGGACCTCGACAAGATCAAGAAGGCCCTGAGCCGGACCGGCCACATCTTCGAACACCAGATCGGCAAGCTGTTCGAGGACAAGGGGTGGATGATCATCCCCAACAAGTTCTATGTGGACAAGGACGAGGAGAAGGGCAAGGAGATCGACCTGGTGGCGTACCGCATCTCCGAGGTACGCGAACAAACCGCCTACATCACGGTGGTGGTGATCGAGGCCAAGAAGAGCGAGCGCAACCGCTGGGTGTTCTTCACCAAGGGCGGGTATCAGGGCGACATCAACATGCACACCGCCCCCCTCTACTACCACAACGAGATCGAGGAAGTGAGCCGTTACCTGAGCCCCGGCAGCCTGCTGGCCGGCATGGGCGAGCGAGAGGAGCTCGACCTGTTCCAGTTCCCGCGCAAGGCCTATACCTTTTCCGAAGTCACCGAGGAACACCGTACCGCCCAGTCCTCGGCCTTTTTCCGGGTGATCGCCAGCAACACGGTGTACAACGCCATCTTCGGGGCCATGAAGGCGCAATCGTCGGAACTGGATTTTTACCGCAACCGCAAGATCGCCCGCGACGAAAAGCGGTTTTACCTGGTATTTCCCCTGGTGGTGTTCGACGGCGGCATCCTGGAAGCGCAGATCGCCGAAAACGGCGATGTGGACCTCACCGAAACCGACGAAATCCAGTACGTCAACCGTTACCGGTCACCTGCCTACGACAGTTTCTACTCGGTCAACATCATCCACCAGAGCGCGCTTGCCCGCTACATCGACATTTACACCAAAATTCACGACGGCACCCTGTCCCAGGTAAAAAAGATGATCGGCCGCTTCTACGACAACCTCGATCTGGACAGCTTCGAGGTGCTGTGGGACCGCGTCATCGCGCGACTGCATCAGGACCCCCAGTTTGCCCCGTTCAACCCCGGCAACCTGATCCCGCACCACTTCAACCGCGACAAGGCGATTCTCGAGATCTACGTGGACGACACCACCCTGTACAAGGCCCTCACCACCCGGCCGATGTACGATTTTACCGAAGCCATGGCCAAGATCCTCACCGAGGTTTGTGGCCGCGACATCCGCCCCCAGTTCAAGAACCACTCAAAAATTCTGAATCCGTAACCCGCCGCCCCGGCCAGCCCCGGCTGGCAATCACCCGCCCCGCCTGATCCACGAACAGCGCCGACACTCCGGGAAGGGACTCCGCCAGGGGGACGCCCGCATCCGGGCCGATCACGAACAGGGCGGTGGCCAGGCCGTCGGCGGTGGCACCATCCGGAGCGCGTACAGTAACGCTGCGCACCCCTTTCGATGGCCACAGGGTGCGCGGATCGAGTATGTGATGGTAGCGCACGCCATCAATCTCGAAAAAGCGCTCATAATCGCCGCTGGTGGAAACCGCGCCATCGGTCATCTCCAGTGTGTCCAGGGGCTGGGCGTCCGGGCCGTCACCCCGTGGCGGTCGCACCCCGATGTGCCACGGGGCGCCGTCCGGGCGATGCCCAAACGCCCGCACGTCTCCGGCCACGGCCACAATGCCCGCCCGGATGCCCCGCGCCCGCAGCAGGGCGGTTACCCGGTCAGCGGTGTAACCCTTGGCAATGGCCCCGAAGCCGATGGACATGCCCGGATGCACCAGTTCCACGCTGTCCGCCGTCACTCGCACGTTGGCGGGATCGGTGAGGTGCCGCAGCACCGCCAACTGGGCTTCGGTCGGTACTCTGGGGGTCTGCGGGATGCCCCACAGTTTCACCGCCGGTTCCACCAGCGGGTTGAAGGCCCCGCCACTGATCCGCACCATGTCCAGGGAGCGCCGGGTCAGGTCCACAAACACCTCCGGCACCGTCGCCGGCCCCTTTCCCGCCTGCCGGTTGACCCGTGCCAGATCGCTGTCCTGCCGGTAGTTGGAAAACACCGCATCCATGTGCGCCACTTCGGCAAACCCGGCCTCCAGCGCCCGGTAACCTTCGGCGTCGGTGGGCGCCACCACGGTGATTGCCACCGTGGTGCCCATATGGGGCTCCTCGCGGTGTACCATGTGGGGGGACGGGCGGCTGCACGCCGCCCCCAGCAGGACGGCAGACAAACAGGCAACACGCGGAAAGGTGGAACACCACATGCGTGAGACATTCGTGACCATGGGTGCCAGTATACCGGTGATCCCCCTCCCGCCGGGGGTCTCCTGGACCTATGTGATCTCCCCCCTCGGCCCCGTCGGTCTGGCCGCCACCCCCAAAGGGGTGTGCCGGGTGGAACTGGGCGCCGCACCACGCTGGGCCGAGACCGAATTGCCCGCAGCAACCCATGTGTTTCCCCACGCCTTCCCCGGCGGCAAGGCCATCGTGGCCTGGCTGAGCGGCCTCCCGGCGGATTTGCTGAAAGTGCCCCTGGACGTGACCGGCACCGATTTCCAGATGGCGGTGTGGGACGCGGCGCGCCGCATCCCCTCCGGCGTCACTCGTACTTACGGCGACATTGCCCACGCCCTTGGCAAGCCGGGCGCGGCGCGCGCCGTGGGTCAGGCCCTGGGCGGCAATCCTGTGCCCCTGCTCATCCCCTGCCACCGGGTGGTGGCCTCCGGCGGCAAGCCGGGCGGCTTCACCGGCGGCATTGAATACAAGCTGCAACTGCTGGAGCTGGAACGTAAATTTCAGGGGACCGCGTGAATCTGGTCTCTCCCCTGCGTGGCCCGGCCGCCCTGTGGCGCGCCGTGGAACTGTTCCGGGCCCGCCGCCGCCTGCTGCTGATGCTGTTTCTGGCGCCATGGACCATTTCGGCAGTGATCTTTCTGGGCAGTTGGTCGTTGCTCACCAAGTGGCTTACCGCCCGTGTGGACCTTTATCTGGAGCGCTTCGTGGGTGCCTGGTGGGACCCGATCCTGACCGGCTTCGGCACCTTTGTGGCGGTATTGGTGGCAGGCGCCCTGGCCTATCTGGTCACGGTAATCGGCGCCACGCTGGTGTCGGCGCCGTTCCACGACCGCCTGTCGGCGGCCACCGAGACCGCTGTCCGGTTGCAGAAAGGCAACGCCGGTGGACCCGAGACCCTGCAGACCGGCTCCATGGGGCTGCTGAAGTCCCTGCGCGAGGGGGCCAAAACCGCCGTGGTGCTGCTGGCGGTGGAAATCGCCCTTTTACCCCTGCAATTCTTCGTGGGTGTGGGGCACCTGATCTTCATCTTTGCCACCGCCTTCGTGCTGACCCTGGGACTGCTGGACGTGCCCCTGGCGCGGCACGAACTGACGCTGGGACAAAAGGCGGCCTTCGTCGCCCGCAACGCCGGAGCCATTTTCGGCCTCTCCCTGGCGGTGCTGGTGATCGCCTTTCTGCCGCTGGTAAACCTGCTGGCCATCCCCCTGATCGTCATGGCCACCACCCTGCTGGTGGTGGACAGCGAAATTTCCCCCCGGCGCTAGCCGACCCGGACGCCGCCACAGCCGCGGTAATCCCCCCGAAAAACAGTGGTCGCCAGAAGTAGAATTTTCTCATTATGGTTTGAGAGGAGATTCTGCATGAAGACATCACGATTCACCGACAGCCAGATCATGGCGATTCTGCGGCAGGCGGAGGCGGGCACGCCAGTGCCAGATCTGTGCCGGGAGCACGGCATGAGCAGCGCGACCTTCTATAAGTGGCGATCCAAGTTTGGCGGCATGGACGCATCGCTGATGGCCCGGATGAAGGAGCTGGAGGCGGAAAACAAACGCCTCAAAAAGATGTACGCGGAAGAGCGGCTCAAGGCTGAGATCGTTTCGGAGGCCATGGCAAAAAAGTGGTAAGGCCGTCTCATCGACGTGAGATGGCCAAAACAGCGGTGGCCAAGGGTCCGGTCAGCATTCGGACCGCTTGTGCGGCATTCGTCATCAGTGAAACCTGCTATCGATACCAGGCCAAACTGTCCGACGAAAACGCCGAGGTGGCCGACTGGCTGGTCCGACTGACCCACAATCAACGCAACTGGGGATTCGGCCTGTGCTTTCTGTATCTGCGCAACGTGAAGGGCTATGGCTGGAACCATAAGCGGGCGTACCGGATCTACCGGGATCTGGAACTGAACCTGCGGATCAAGCCGAAGAAGCGCCTGGTACGGGCAAAGCCGGAGCCGCTACAGGTGCCGGAAGCGATCAACCAGGCTTGGTCCATGGATTTCATGCACGACCAATTGGCCGATGGACGGAGTTACCGACTGTTCAACGTGCTGGACGACTACAACCGGGAGGGTTTAACCATCGAGGCGGATCACTCGCTACCATCGGCACGGGTCATTCGTGCCCTGGAGCAGGTCATTGAGTGGCGGGGAAGGCCAGCATCAATCCGCTGTGACAACGGACCCGAATATATCAGCGGTGCGTTGACCACCTGGGCCAAGCAGATGGGCATCGACATCCAGTACATCCAGCCGGGCAAGCCACAGCAGAATGCCTATGTGGAGCGCTACAACCGCACGGTCCGGTACGACTGGCTGAACCAGTACCTGTTCGACTCGATCGCCGAGGTTCAGGAGTACGCCACCCGCTGGCTATGGACCTACAACCACGAGATGCCTAACATGGCCTTGGGCGGTATCACGCCCAGACAGAAGCTGGCCCTAGTGGACCATTAACCGTTCTACTTCTGGCCCCCGCTAAAAATGGGGGGATTACCCCGCCATGGACAAACCGGAAAGATGACCGAGGCACCGACCACCACCCCCGGCCCATCCAAGATCAAACGCCGCAACCCCTGGCTGGCGGCACTCCTCGCCGCCTCCTGGATCGGCATGGGCCATCTTTACAGCGGCAGACCGCGCGCGGCCATCGCCCTGGTGGTGATCCCCGATTTGATCCTGCCGGGACTGCTGGTGGTGTGGATGCTGCTGAACGGGCCGCCGGTCCCCGCCCTCTCCCTGTATCTCGGCCTGTGGGGCGTGGTGTGGCTAGGGCAGACCGTGTGGGCGGTGCGCATCGCCAGACAGGCGGGAGATGGCTACCCCCTGCAACGCTGCAACCGGCTGGTGGTGTACGCCGGTTTCGTGCTGCTGACCACGCTGGCGAACGTCGGAATCGGGGAGGCGCAACGCCTGGTGTTCCAGACCCACTCCATCCCCGGCGATTCGATGTCGCCCACACTGGAAGCCGGAGAGCGCGTGCTGGTCACCATCCGGGCCACCCGCGACCGGGCCCCGCAGCGCGGCGACATCGTTGTCTTTGCCTATCCGGGAGAGCCGCATCGCCTCCTCGTCAAGCGGGTCATTGGCCTGCCCGGCGACCACATTGAGATCGTCGACAAGAGCGTCTACCTGAATGGCAAGCCGACCACCGTTCCCCTCGCATGGCACTCGGACCCCACCACCTACCCGGCGGGTGCCAACCCCCGGGACAACATGAGCGGGATCACGGTGCCCAGGGGCCACTATTTTGTGCTGGGGGACAACCGGGACCAGTCCCTGGACAGCCGCTTCTTCGGCTTCGTCCCGCAGACGGACATGCAGGGCCGGGCGCGGCTGATCTTCTGGTCGTTCAGTGATTGGGAAGTTCGCTGGGAGCGGATGGGCGTGGCCTTGCGGTAAAGGGTGCGGCCCTACCCACAGCGGCATTCGCCCGGAACACCCGATGACCGCCACCTCTATCGCCGGGGGGCGTCCCCCCCTTGCACAGCGTCGCTGAACATCAGGTCCGCAAGGCGCTGGGTGGCCTCGTCCAGATCTTGCTTGGCGGCCTTCAGGCTGCTCAGGTCGTCCGCGTCGATAGCGGCGCGCACCCGGTTCCAGGCGCTGTCGATGGCCTTGCGCTCGCCGGCTTCCAGACGATCGCCATAGCGTTCCAGGGCCTTCTGTGTGGCGCGCAGCATTTCGTCGGCGGATATCTGGGCCTCTACCAACTGGCGCTTGAGGATGTCCGCCTGGGCGTGGGCCACCGACTCCCGCACCATCTGTTCCACCTCGGCGTCCGACACGTCGGCCACCGCCTTCACCTGCACATTGAGTTCGTGCCCGGTGTTGACGTCTCGCGCCAGCACCTTGAGGATGCCGTCGGTGTCGATGGTGAACTGCACCCCCACCCGGTGGCTGCCCGCCGGGGCCGGGGCCACCGGCAGGGAGAACCGCCCCAGTGTCCAGTTGTCGGAAGCCATTTCGCGCTCCCCCTGCAACACATGGATGTTGACGGCGGTCTGGTTGTCCACGGCGGTGGTGAACAACTCCCCGGCCTTGGTGGGGATGGTAGTGTTGCGGGGGATGATAACGTTCATCAAGCCGCCAAAGGTCTCGATGCCCAGGGACAGGGGGGTGACGTCCAGCAGCAGGGTGTCGGTGATGCCGCCCTGCAGGATGCTGGCCTGAATCGCCGCCCCCAGGGCGACGGCCTCATCCGGGTTGACGGACTGGTCCGGGGTACGGCCGAACACGCTCTCCACCAATCCCCGCACCAGGGGGATGCGGGTGGACCCCCCTACCAGAATCACCGTGTCCACCTGCGCCGCCTTCAAATGGGCGTCGTGCAGGGCCTGCAGGCAGGCGGAGCGGGTTTCGTCCAGACGGGCCGCAATCAGGCTCTCGAAGGTGGCGCGGGTGAGGCGGGCGGAAAGGCTGAAATCACCCTTCAAAAATGGAATATTGATGTCGGTTTCAGTGCGATCAGAAAGCTCGATCTTGGCCTTTTCGGCGGCTTCCTTGAGGCGCGCCGACGCCACCAGATCCCCGGCCAGGTCGGCGGTGCCACACTGGGCCAGAAGCCAGTTCATCACTGCGCGGTCAAAGTCGTCGCCCCCCAGCCGGGTGTTGCCGGTGGTGGACAGCACCTTGAACACCTTGTCGCGGATTTCGACGATGGAGATATCAAAGGTCCCCCCCCCCAGGTCGTAGACCGCCACCGTGGCGTTTTCCACCCGGTCCAGACCATAGGCCAGACAGGCGGCGGTGGGCTCGTTGACGATGCGCTCCACGGTGAGCCCGGCCAGTTCCCCGGCGGCTTTGGTGGCGGCGCGCTGGGCATCGTTGAAATAGGCGGGAACGGTGATGACGGCGCGGGTCACCTCCTGCTCCAGATAGCCTTCGGCGTCGGCCTTGAGCTTGGCCAACACCCGGGCCGAGACCTCCTCGGGCCGCCAGGCATTGCCCCCGGCCACCACCTTGGCGGCCTGATCGCCACGCCCGATCACCGCGTAGGTGCGGGGCATTTCGTCCCCGGCGATCTCCTTGCCCCGTCGGCCCATGAAGCGCTTGACCGAGGTGACCGTGTCCGCCGGATGCAGGGCCGCCTGACGCAGTGCAGCCACCCCCACCAGAGGCTTTTCGGGATCGTTGTACCCCACCACCGACGGCGTCAGACGCAACCCACCGGCGTCCGGGATCACCACCGGCAGGCCCATGTCGATTACCGCCACCACGCTGTTGGTGGTGCCCAGGTCAATGCCAACAATCTTGCTCATTCCGGCCTAAAATCCCGTTCACCCGCACAAAATACCCCGCGCCGGGGGCGGGTGTCTCACATTTCCAGTTTCAGTTCCTTGTCGTCCAGCGAGCCGCGCAGGCGGCCCATGTAGGACAGCACGTCGGCCAGGCGGCTGAGCCGCTCCAGAATGCGGGGCCGCTCGGCGGAGTCATCCCAGGCGGCATCCAGTTGGGTGATTTCCTGCTCCACCCTGGCCACCGTTTCATTCCCCCGCTGGCGCAGGGCGTTGATGCGCTCGCGCAACTCCCGGCGTCCGCTGTCGGACATGGATAGGGCCGCCTCAATACGGCTGGCGGCGGGCTTGCGCTGTTTGAGATAGGCATCCGCCTCGCCCATCAAGTCGTGGACCTCGAAGAACAGTTCCATCATCTCCGGCGGCACTTGCTTGGCCTCGGCGGGTTCCTGATCGGTAACCTTGCCCACCAGGTAGCGCACGCGCTCCTTGGTGTCGGCCAGGATGCGGTAACCGTGGTTCAGTTCCGCCGAGATGGACAGCACCTTGAGGCGCAGGTCGCTCCCCTCGGCGGTGTGGCGGTCCGGGTGCAGCTTGCGGCTCAATTCCAGAAAGCGCTGGTCGAGCAATTCCCGGTCCAGAGCCGGGCGCGGCTCCAGATCGAACAACTGGAAAAAATCCACTTCGTCGTGGTCGATGGGCAGGATGGTGTGACAACCGCCGCAAAAATCCCCTTTTTCCAGGGAGCCGCAGCCCAGACACTTGACCTTGATTTCATTCATGCGGGATTTTTCTCTCCTTCCGGCGCCACGCGCATCAGCCGGAGAACGATTCGCCGCAGGAGCAGGCCTGCCCGGCCTGGGGGTTTTTGACCACAAAGCCTTCCTTCATCATGGAACGCTCGTAGACCAGAGCGGAACCGGCAATAAACACCGCGCTCTTGGGGTCCACCACCACGGTGACGTCGTCCTGTCGCACCACCTGATCGTCCGCAGCGGGCTTTTCCGCCACCGAAAAGATGTATTGCAGGCCGGAGCAGCCGCCCCCCACGATGCCGATGCGGAAGGCATAGCCCTCCTTGCCCTGGCGCTTGAACAGCGCCTTGATGGCCTGGGACGCAGTGGGGTCGATGGTCAAAAACGTGGTCTCGGTGGTCACGCGGGTGATCCTCCCAAAAGTGTGCCGCAAACACGCCCCCGGACCGGCCCGGAGACAGCGCCTCGCCTAATGGCGACCAAAATGGTCGGTATAAGCATAACCCGGCCCCGGGGGTCGGTCAATTCTTTGGGTGCGGGAAGCGGGGCAGGGGATGCAAAGCCAGTCGCCGGCGGCCAAAAGCCCACCCCGGAAAACTTCACCCCGGCGGCCAGTTCATGGCCCGCCCCCCCAGCACGTGCACATGCAGGTGGAACACCGTCTGCCCCGCCTGGGCGCCGGTGTTGATGACGGTGCGGAAGCTGGACAGCCCCTTGTCGGCAGCCACCTGGCTGGCCACCCGGATCAGATGTCCCATGAGCGCCTCGCGCCCGGCGTCGATGCCGCGCTGGTCCGCCAGATGTTCGCGGGGGATGACCAGAAAATGGCTGGGAGCCTGGGGCTGAATGTCCTCGAACGCCAGAACGGTATCGTCCTGGTACAGCGGCTTGGCGGGAATCGCCCCGCTGACGATCTTGCAGAACAGGCAGTCGGACATGTGTGGCCTCCCCGGTTTCCCCTATTTGGATTTGCGCGCGGCTTTTTCGGCAATCCCGGACATGCCGAAGCGGCGCGCCAGTTCCGCGGAAACATCCTGCGGCGTCACCCCACCGTTGGCCAGCGCCACCAGCAGGTGAAACACCAGGTCGGCGGCCTCACCGGTCAACTCCGACGGCGTGCCGCCCTTGGCCGCCAGCAGTACCTCTCCGGCCTCCTCCGCCACCTTCTTGAGGATGGTATCGGTGCCCTTGGCGAACAGTTTGGCCACGTAGGATGACTCCGGGTCGGCCGCCGCCCGGCGCTCCAGAATCACCCGGTAGACCTGCTCCAGCACTGGCCCCAGGCCGGGGCTTTCCGGCGCGTCGCGCAGACCGCCCGCGCCGTCCGCCAGATTGAAAAAACAGGTGGGGCTGTCGGTATGGCAGGCCGGACCGGTCTGCTCCACCTTCACCACCAGGGTGTCACCGTCGCAGTCGAGGCGCAGTTCCCGCACCCGTTGATGGTGGCCGGAAGTCTCGCCCTTCTTCCACAGCGCCTTGCGGGAGCGGGACCAGAAGTGGGTATAGCCGCTGGACAGGGTCAGCCGCAGACTTTCGGCATTCATCCACGCCAGCATCAGCACGCGGCCGTCGGCGGCGTCCTGCACCACGGCGGGCACCAGCCCGTCGGCGTTCCATCGGACCGCCTTCTCCAGGGCGCTCACAGGCGCACCCGCACGCCGCGCTCGGCCAAAAACGCCTTGGCCTGGCCGATGGTATAGGTGCCGAAATGGAAAATGGAGGCCGCCAACACCGCATCGGCGCACCCCTCCACCAACCCGTCATGGAGGTGCGCCAGTTCCCCCACGCCGCCAGAGGCGATCAGCGGGATGGTGAGCACCCCGGAGGCGGCGCGGTTGAGGGCATTGTCATAGCCGGTTTTTTGACCGTCCTGATCCATGCTGGTGAGCAGGATTTCCCCGGCCCCGAGCTCCTCCATGCGCTGTACCCACTGGATAACGTCAATGCCCCGGGCCTTGCGGCCGCCGTGGGTGTACACCTCCCACCCGGCGGCGGCATCGTCGGGGTTTCTGCGCCGGGCATCCACCGCCACCACGATGCACTGGCTGCCGAAGGCGCGGGACGCCTCCGCCACGAATTCCGGCCGCTCCACCGCGGCGGTGTTGATACCCACCTTGTCGGCCCCCGCCTGCAGCAAGCGGCGGATGTCCTCCACGGAGCGCACGCCACCCCCCACGGTCAGGGGAATGAACACCTGTTCGGCGGTCTGCCGCACCACCTCCAGCATGGTGTCGCGCCCCTCGTGGCTGGCGGTGATGTCGAGGAACGTCACCTCGTCGGCCCCGGCCGCGTCGTAGGCGGCGGCGATCTGCACCGGGTCGCCGGCGTCCACCAGATTGACGAACGACACCCCTTTGACCACGCGGCCGTCCTTCACGTCCAGACACGGGATGATGCGGCGCGCCAGCACGACTTCAGCCCTCCCCCGCTGCCAGTTTCAGGGCCGCAGCCAGATCCAGGGTGCCCTCGTAGATGGCGCGCCCGGTGATGACACCGGTCACGCCGTCGGCCTGCACCGCCAGCAGTTCCCGCACGTGCTCCAGGGTGGACACACCGCCCGAGGCAATCACCGGGATGCCGCAGCGCCGCGCCACCTCGCGGGTCGCCGCCACGTTGGTGCCGGTCTGCATGCCGTCGCGACCGATGTCGGTGTAGATAATGGCGGCGGCGCCCCGCGCAGCCATATCGGCGGCCAGTTCGGCGGCGTCCACGCCGGTCACCTCGGCCCACCCCTGCACCGCCACCCTGCCGTCCGCCGCATCGATGCCAACCACGATGCGGCCGGGGAATTCGGTGGCGGCCTCGCTCACCAGCTGCGGATTTTTCACCGCCGCGCTGCCCAGAATCACCCGGCCGATGCCCGCGTTCAGGTAGGCGCGCACCCGCTGCATGTCGCGGATGCCGCCCCCGACCTCCACCTGCATGTCCACGGCGCCCAGGATGGCGATGATCGCCTCAAGGTTTTTCGGCTCCCCGGCGAACGCCCCGTCCAGATCCACCACATGCAGCCAACGGGCGCCGAACCCGGCCCAGCGCCGGGCCTGCGTCACCGGGTCGCTGTCGTAAACGGTGGCGTCCTGCATCCGCCCCTGCTTGAGGCGCACGCACTGGCCATCCTTCAAATCAATGGCCGGAATCACGTCGAACACGGGTTAAACCTCCCACTCGGCGAAGGCGCGCAGCATGGAAAGGCCCGCGGTGTCGCTCTTTTCCGGATGAAACTGGGTGGCCACCACATTGTCCTTCCACACCGAAGCGGCAAACAGCACGCCGTACTGGCTGGTGGCGGCCACCACCGACAGGTCGTCCGGCACCGCATGGTAGGAGTGGACAAAGTAGCACCACTCTCCCTCGCCGATATGGCGGAACAGAGGTGATTGCCGGGTCACATGCAAACGGTTCCATCCCATGTGGGGCACCTTCAGGCGGGTGTTGCCCTCGGTCATCCCGGCGGGAAACGCCACCACGCGGCCAGGGATCACATCCAACCCCTTGTGGATGCCGAACTCCGCCCCCTCGGTGAACAGCAGTTGCATGCCCACGCAGATGCCCAGAAACGGCCTGCCGCTCGCCACCACCTGCTGAATGGGGCCGATCAGGCCGTACCCCTCCAGGTTGGCCATGCAGTCGGCAAACGCCCCCACCCCCGGCAGCACCACATGGGTGGCGTTGCCGATCACCCGGGCATCCCGGGTCACGATGGCGTCGTAACCGACCTTCGAAAAACCCTTCTGGACGGAACGCAGGTTGCCCCGGCCGTAGTCGATGATGGCAATGCGCGGCGCGGACATTGGAACCCTATAGACTCCCTTTGGTGGAGGGCACGTCGTCGCGGCGGGAGTCCTTGCGGGTGGCCTCGTCCAGCGCGCGCCCGAAGGCTTTGAAAATGCCCTCGAGAATGTGGTGGGTGTTCTCGCCGTAGGGCACTACCACGTGCAGGTTCATTTTGGCCGCCGACGCCAGGGTCTCGAAAAAGTGCTTGAAGATAGCGCCGTTCATGTCCCCCACCCGGTAGCCGTGGGGGAATTCCGCCTGCCAGATGAAATGGGCGCGCCCCGACAGGTCCACGGTGACATCCGCCAGCGCCTCGTCCATGGGCACGCGGGCGTGGCCAAAACGCAGCACCCCGCGCTTGTCCCCCAGCGCCTCGGTGAGGGCCTGCCCGAACACAATGGCCACATCCTCTACGGTGTGGTGCTCGTCGATCTGCAGATCACCCTGCGCCGCCACGTCCAGATCGAACAGGCCGTGTTTGCGCACATGGTCCAGCATGTGGTCGAAAAACGGCAGGCCGGTGTGGCTCTTGCCCTTGCCGGAACCGTCCAGCCCCAGGCTCAGGGTGATGTCCGTCTCCTTGGTGGCGCGTTGGACGGTGGCGCTGCGGGTTTGCGGGCGGCTGGCACTCACGGTGGGTCTCCTTGTGGCTCCCGACGGCACGGCTCCGATGGAATGTCTCCGGAAGAGCTTCTCCGGAGGAACCTTCCACCCGAGGGTCACCCCGGGGGCAGTTCCCCGGGCGGGGTTTGCAGACGAACGGTGACCGAATGACTGTGGGCGGTCAACCCCTCCACGTCCGACAGTGTCTTGCAGGTGTCGGCGACATCCAGAAACGCCTGCCTCCCATAGCGGATCACGCTGGTCTTCTTGATAAAGTCGTCCACGTTGAGGGGCGACGAAAAGCGCGCCGTACCGCCAGTGGGCAACACATGGTCCGGGCCCGCCACATAGTCGCCGATGGCCTCCGGGGTGTAATGACCGAGGAAAACCGCGCCCGCGTTGTGGATGGCGGGCAACAACGCCTCCGGGTCGGCCACCGCCAGCTCCAGATGCTCCGGAGCCACGCGGTTGGCCACCTGCACGGCCTCCTCCAGGGAGGCGGTGATGATGATGGTGCCGAAGCGCTTGATCGACTGTTTGGCAATACGCACTCGGGGCAACACCTTGAGCTGTGCCGCCACCTGTTTTTCCACCGCCTTGGCCAAATCCTCCGAGGGGGTCACCAGAATGGCGCTGGCCAGTTCGTCGTGCTCCGCCTGGGACAGCAGGTCGGCCGCGACGAACGCCGGGTGGGCGGAGTCGTCGGCAATCACCAGAATCTCGCTGGGACCGGCGATCATGTCGATGTTCACCTGGCCAAACACCATTTTCTTGGCGGTGGCCACATAGATATTGCCGGGCCCCACGATGGTGTCCACCCGCGGCACGCTGGCGGTACCCCATGCCAGGGCGGCCACCGCCTGGGCGCCGCCGATGCGGAACCCTACATCCACACCGGCCAGATCGGCGGCCACCAGAATGTGCGGATTGACCTCCCCGCCGGGGGTGGGGCTGACCATCACCACCCGTTCCACACCCGCCACTTTGGCCGGAATCGCGTTCATCAGCACCGTGGAGGGATAGGCCGCCTTGCCACCGGGGACGTAAATCCCCGCCGCCGCCAGCGGGCGGATGATCTGCCCCAGACTGATGCCGGACCCGGCCTCATAGCGGTACCCCTGGCGCACCTGCCGCTGGTGAAAGGAGCGGATGCGTTCGGCGGCGTAGCGCAGTGCCTCCACCACCCTGGGGTCGGCGGCGCGGTAAGCTTTTTCGTAGTCGTCACGGCTGAACGCCATGCGCTCCGGGGTGAGGGTCACCCGGTCGAAGCGGGTGGTGTATTCGCACACTGCCGCGTCGCCCCGCTGGCGCACCGCGTCGAGGATCTCCCGCACCGTGCTGGCCACCCCCAGGTCGTCGGCATCACCCCGCGCCGCCAGCAGCGCCAGTTGCGCGTCACATTTTGCCGTTCCCGCGTGCACCACCCGCATGCTCAGCGTCCCTTTCCGCTCTTGAGCGCCGCCTGCGCCGCCTGCTGCAACGCCTCCAGCAGGGGAGCAAGGCGGGCGTGCTTGACCTTCATGCTGGCGCGATTGACCACCAGCCGGGCGGTGGACTCCCAGATGGTTTCCAGTTCCACCAGGCCATTTTCCTTAAGGGTGCGACCGGTGGAAACCAGGTCCACGATGCAGTCCGCCATGCCCACCAGCGGCGCCAGCTCCATGGAGCCGTACAGCTTGATGATCTCCACCGTCACCCCCTTGGACAGGAAGTGGGCCTCGGCCACGGCGGGATACTTGGTGGCCACCCGCAGGCGGGTGCCGGGGCGGTCGTCCAGACTGAAGCCCTGACGCGTGGCCACCGCCATGCGGCAGTACCCCACCCCCAGATCCACCGGTTCATAAAGCGCATCCGGGTATTCGGCCAGCACGTCGCGTCCCGCCACGCCAAGGTCGGCACCGCCGTGCTCCACATAAGCGGGCACGTCCGCAGCGCGCACCACCAGAAAGCGGTCGCCGTCCGGATTTTCGAACAGCAGCCGTCGTCCGGGGTCGTCCAGCCCCTCGTGGTACAGCCCCACCGCCCGGAACAGGGGCAGGGTTTCCTCCAGCAGCTTGCCCTTGGAAAGGGCGATGGTGATCGCAGTCATGATGTGGCCCTTGCGGCTTCCTTTCCGGTCAGCCGCGCATGGTGGCGCGGGATACTTCCGCCCCCAGTACGCCCAGTTTGTGCTCCAGCCGTTCGTAGCCACGGTCCAGGTGGTAGATGCGACGCACCAGGGTCTCGCCGTCCGCCACCAGTCCGGCCAGCACCAGTCCGGCGGAGGCGCGCAGATCGGTGGCCATGACCTCGGCGCTGGACAGCTTTTCTACCCCGGTGACCACGGCGTTTTGACCCTCGAGGCGAATGTTGGCGCCCATGCGGGCGTACTCCGCCACGTGGGTAAAACGGCTCTCGAAAACGGTTTCCGACACGATGCCCATTCCGTCCGCCACACTCATCAATGCCATGAACTGGGCCTGCAGGTCGGTGGGAAAGCCGGGATGCGGCTGGGTACGGATGCTCACCGCGTGCAACCGCCGCTCCACCCGGGTGCGGATGGTGGTGGCGGTCACCTCCACGGATGCCCCTGCCTCGCGCAATTTCTGGATCAGCGCCTCAAGATGCGCCGGCCGCGTCCCGGTGACGGTCACGTCCCCGCCGGTGATGGCCCCGGCCAGCATCAGCGTGCCCACTTCAATACGGTCCGGAATCATAGCATGGCGGGCGCCGGACAGGTCGCGGACCCCCTCCACCACCACCCGGCCGCTGCCGGCACCGTCGATGCGCGCCCCCATTTTCACCAGAAAATCGCAGACATCCTTCACCTCGGGCTCGCAGGCGGCGTTTTCCAGAATGGTCACGCCGTCCGCCAGCGCTGCGGCCATGATCAGGTTCATGGTGCCGGTGACGGTGGGGAAATCCAGGTACAGCCGGGCCCCTTTCAGGCGGCTGGCTTTGGCATGTACATAGCCGTGCTGGATGGAGATCTCCGCCCCCATGCGCGCCAGCCCCTCCAGGTGCAGGTTGATGGGGCGTGCGCCGATGGCGCAGCCGCCGGGCAGGGACACCCGCGCCTCCCCGGTGCGGGCCAGCAACGGCCCCAACACCAGAATCGACGCGCGCATGGTCTTCACCAGGTCGTAGGGTGCCTCGCACGCGGTCAGGGTGCGCGCCTGGGCGGTGACCACGCCGCCCTGCACCTGCACATCCACCCCCAGCGCCTGGAGCAGTTGCACCATGGTGCGCACGTCCGCCAGATTCGGCACCCGCTCAATCGTGCAGGGGTCCGCGGTAAGCAGGGTGGCGGCGAGCAGCGGCAGCGCGGCGTTCTTGGCGCCGTCGGCGGGAATTTCACCGGCCAGTCGGGTGCCCCCCTTGATGCGGAATGCTTCCATGTGTTCAGTCCTCCCTGTCGGGGCCCGTGGCCACGACCATGCGCTCACGGCCGCCCAGGTCGGACTCCACCGCAACCGTGCGGAACCCGGCGCGGCGGGCGATGTCCGCCACCGCCTGCCCCTGGGTCCAGCCAATTTCCACCACCACAATACCGCCAGGCAACAGGTGCCGGGGCGCCCCGGCAAAGATGCGGCGGTAAAACTCCAGACCGTCTTCCCCTCCCAGCAGTGCCCGGCGCGGCTCGAAGTCGCGCACCTCGGGCGCGGCCAATTGCCACTCCTCCGGCGTCAGGTAGGGGGGGTTGGAGACGATCAGATGAAACCGCTCCCCGGTTTGCAACGGTGCGTACAGATCCCCTTCCAGCAACCGCACCCGCCCGGCGACTCCGGCGGTCGCAGCATTTTGCCTTGCTACCGCCAGTGCCTCGCCGCAAACATCCACCCCGGTCACCCGGGCCGTGGGCCATTCGGCCACAATCGACAGGGCCATGCAACCGCTGCCAGCGCCCAGATCAAGCACCTGCGGCCGGGTGATTCCCCGCCCCCGCAGATCGCCCAGCGCCCTCAGGGCCCGTTCCACCACCTCCTCGGTCTCCCCCCGCGGGATCAGGGTGGCGGGAGTGACGCAAAGCTCCAGGGTACGGAACGGCTGATCCCCCAGGATGTATTGCAGCGGCTCACGGGCCGCACGCCGTGCGATCATGGCCTCGAAGGCTGCCTGCCCGGCCGCCGCCAGGGGGCGTTCCGGATCGGTCAGCAGGGCCAGACGCCCCACGCCCAGCACCCGCGCCAGAAGACGCTCGGCATCATGACGCGGCTCTTCGACGCCGACTGCCGCCAGCCGCGCCACGGCCTCGCTCAGCGCCGCGCCCGCACGGACCGGGGTTTCCATGGAGAGGCCGCCCACCGTTTTTATAACTCCCCGAGGAGCGCAGCCTGATCGTGGGCGATCAGGGCATCGACGATTTCGTCGAAGCCGTGTCCGTCCATGATCTGGTCCAGCTTGTGCAAAGTCAGCCCGATGCGGTGATCGGTCACCCGGTTCTGGGGATAATTGTAGGTGCGGATCTTTTCACTGCGCTCGCCGCTGCCCACCATGTCGCGGCGCTGCTCGGAACGCTCGGCGGCCAGCCGCTCCTCCTGCGCCTTGACCATGCGCGAACGCAGCATGGACATGGCCCGATCCTTGTTCTTGTGCTGGGAGCGCTCGTCCTGGCACTGCACCACGATACCGGTGGGGTTATGGGTGATGCGCACGGCGGAACTGGTCTTGTTGACGTGCTGCCCCCCGGACCCGGAGGCGCGGTAATAGTCGATCCTCAAGTCGGCGGGGTTGATGTCCACATCGGCCTCGCGCACCTCGGGCAGTACCGCCACGGTGCAGGTGGAGGTGTGGATGCGCCCCTGCGCCTCGGTGGCGGGAACCCGCTGCACCCGGTGTACCCCGGCCTCGTACTTGAGGCGGGCGTAGACGCCCCGGCCGGTCACCTGCACCACCATCTCGCGAAAGCCGCCTTTTTCGGAATCGGAGGAAGTCACCTCCTCCATGCGCCAGCCACGCGCTTCCGCGTAACGGGTGTAGGCGCGCAACAGGTCACCGGCGAAAATGGCGGCCTCGTCGCCCCCGGCGCCGGCACGAATTTCCAGAAACACGTTGGCGTTGTCGTGCGGATCGCGCGGCACCAGCAGCCGCTTCAGGCCCTCGGCGGCCTCGGCCTCTTTTTCCGCCAGATCGCGGCACTCGGCATCGGCCAGATCACGCATCTCGGGATCGTCCGACTCGCACATCTCGGCGGTGTCGGAGAGCTGGCGCAGGATTTTTTCGTAGGCGGCGAAAGCCTCTGCCACCTCCTCGACCTCGGCCGCCTCCTGGGCGCACTCCCGGTAGCGGGCCGCGTCGGCAGCGATCACCGGATCGGCAAGGCGGTCGGTAAGCTCCCGGTGCTTCTCGGCAATGCCCAGGAGTTTTTCCCTAAGGCTGTCCGAGAGGCTGCCGTTGGCACCGGCGGTCACCGGGTCACCTGCAGCAAGGGGGTGGGGCTATTTCTGCGCGTAACGCTTTTTGAAGCGCTCCACCCGGCCCTCGGTATCCAGCATTTTCTGGGTACCGGTGAAGAACGGATGGCACTCGGAGCAGATTTCCACCGAGATCTTGTCCATGGTGGAGCGAGTGTTGAATTCGTTGCCACAGGCGCAGTGCACCTTGGTGTCGTGATAGTCCGGGTGAATGCCTTCCTTCATGGCGCGCGCGATCTCCAAACAAAAAAAGCCGCCGGGGCGTGCCGAAACCAGCCTCAGCCTACCTCGGGAATCGGACATTCTAACACTGTAACCGCTAAAAAACCAGCTTTCCCGCACACAGCGCCCCCTCGCGCGCGCCCCCAGGTGTCAGGCCCGCTCCAGATGAAAATCGGCGCCATCGAAACGCAGATAGGTGAAGTGCCGAATCCAGTCCCCCAGGTTGACGTAAAAGCGCGGTCGCCTCCCCTCGACAGCTTCCTCCTGCTCGAAGACAGGGTGGTGGCAGTGCCCCAGAACCACGCCATCGAACCCCTCCATCCATTGCCCCCGGGCGTATTCGGAAAACAGGGGCGGCAGGTGGGCCGCATAGCTGGCGGTGTAGCGTTTATTCTCGGCAAAGCGCCGGGCGATGGACAGCACCCCCTCCGGCGGCACCGTGCGGGACAACATTTTCATCGGCAGGGAGCGCAACGCGGCGCGCAGAAACCGGTAACCCCGGTCGCTCGGATCCACCAGGTCGCCATGGGCCAGCAGCAGCCTCCGCCCCCCCAGGGTGACCACCGCCTGATCCGGGTGCACCGTGGCCCCCAGACGGTGGGCAAAGAAACGCCCCAGGTCCAGGTCGTGGTTGCCCTCCACAAAGTGCAGGCGGGTGCCGGTTGCGCTCAGTTGTTGCAGGGATTCCACCACCGGCCGATAGCGCTCGGGGACGGACGCAAACCCCATCCAGAAGGCAAAGAAATCGCCCAGGATGAACAGCTCGGGCAACCCCCCGGGAAGGTCCGCAAGACCCCCCAGAAATGCCAGCATGCGCTGGTAGTTGGCGTCCCCCGGCTGCGACAGGTGGGCGTCGGAAATAAATATCGCTTGGGCGGGGAGCATGGAGGTCAGTTGTGGGTTCCGCGCTGGTGGTTCACAGGTCTGCCTCTGGCCGCCCGCCCGACAGCCCGGCGACCCCGGCCCGCGCATGGCCACATGCCGTGGTTGCGCCGCTTTCGCCCGCCGGGCTTCCCGGCTAGCGGTTCATGGTGTCGAGGAAGTCGCGGTTGCTCTTGGTGCGCATCAGCTTGTCGAGCAGGAACTCCATGTTTTCCACGGTGTCCTTGGGAGACAGCACCTTGCGCAGGATCCACAGCTTGTTGAGGTCCTCCTCGGGGATGAGCAGCTCTTCCTTGCGGGTGCCGGACATGGCGATGTCGATGGCCGGGAACACGCGCTTGTCGGCCAGGCGTCGCTCCAGGTGGACTTCCATGTTGCCGGTACCCTTGAACTCCTCGAAAATCACCTCGTCCATGCGGCTGCCGGTGTCGATGAGCGCGGTGGCCATGATGGTCAGGCTGCCGCCGTTTTCGATGTTGCGGGCCGAGCCGAAAAAGCGCTTGGGGCGCTGCAGGGCGTTGGAGTCCAGACCACCGGAGAGGATTTTTCCGGAAGACGGCATCACCGCGTTGTAGGCGCGCGCCAGACGGGTGATGGAGTCCAGCAAAATAGCCACATCGCGGCCGTGCTCCACCAGACGCTTGGCCTTTTCCAGCACCATTTCCGCCACCTGCACATGGCGCTCGGCGGGTTCGTCGAAGGTGGAGCTCATGACCTCGGCATTCACCTGGCGCTGCATGTCGGTGACTTCCTCGGGCCGCTCGTCGATCAGCAGCACGATCAGGTAGACCTCCGGGTGATTGGTGAGGATGCCCTTGGCGATATTCTGCAAAAACACCGTCTTGCCGGTACGGGGCGGCGCCACGATCAGGCCGCGCTGGCCCTTGCCGATGGGGGTCACCAGATCGAGCACCCGGGTGCAGTATTCCTTGGGGTGATACTCGGTCTTCAGCCGCTCCTCGGGGTAAAGGGGCGTGAGGTTGTCGAACAGAACCTTGCGCTGCGCCTTTTCCGGGGCGTCGAAGTTGATCTCCGACACCTTCAGCAGGGCGAAGTAGCGCTCCCCTTCCTTGGGCTGGCGGATCTGGCCCGAAACCGTATCGCCGGTGCGCAGGTTGAAGCGGCGGATCTGGCTGGGGGAGACATAGATGTCGTCCGGCCCGGCCAGATAGTTGTAGTCCGGGGAACGCAGGAAGCCAAAACCGTCCTGCAGGGTTTCGAGCACCCCGGCGCCGAAGATCTGGCCACCGGAGGCGGTGTGGGCCTGCAGGATGGCGAAGATCAGGTCCTGCTTGCGCATGCCGCCGATGTTGGTGATGCCGAGCTTGTCGGCGAACTCGGTCAGCGCCTCCATGCCGAAGCGCTTGATCTCGGTGAGGTTGAGCGATTCGGCACCGGGCGCAGTCGCGGCGGAGGCGTCGGTCAATGCCTCGGCGTCGGTATCGGTAATCTGGTCAGTGTCTGCCATGGGATGGGCCTTTGTGGGTGTGGAGTCCGCCTGGGCGTTGACGTGCGGCCGAGTTCACCGCAATCGGGTGGGAGGACAAGGGCCTGCGGCACGGCGCGGCGGACCCTGGGGGGGCCGGAACCCCTGTCGGGGGTTCCTGTCCGGTGATGTTGCCTGTCCCCGGTGGACCAACCGGCCGGCCCTTGGCCTGCCAGGGGACCGGCGCTGCGGCCGGTCTGCATGTAACCGGGAAAAAGCGGAACAGGCTGGGGGCTTGCGCTCCGGTCCATCGCCTTTTCGGGCGCCACCGGCGTCTCGCCGCAGCAAACGGCCGCGGGACTGTCTACGCATGCGCCCCTGAGTGTAATGAGGCCACCCGCCGCCTGTCAAGAACCGCCGGGCGGGACAACCCCTGCGGGTTACCCCCCGCTGGCAACTTCCCGCCGGGCGGGTTGCTGGACAACGCCACCCACCCGGGGCCGGACCGCCACCGTTGCAACGGCCGACGGCGCCCGATGCGGAGGAGGCCTAACGGCGGTAGTGGCTTTGCAGCTCGGCCAGCGACTCGTCCACCAGCCGCAACTGGGCGGCTTCGTCCAGGTTGGCGGACACAAACTTGCCGGCGGCCGTCACCGCCAGATCGGCGGCCAGCTTGCGCAGGTCGGCCACCGCCTGGGTGCGTTCCTGGGCCATGGCGCGCTGGGCATCTGCAAGGATGCGCGCGGCCTCGTCCTGCATGCGCTTCTCGTTCTCGCCAAGCAGGGCAGCGGCCTTTTCCTGGGCCCGGGCAATGATCTCGTCGGCGGCTGATTTGGCGGCCTTCAGATTGGCCTCCAGGTCCGCCTTGATGCGGTCCGCCTCCCGGCGCGCCTTCTCGGCGCCGTCCAGATCGTCCTGAATGCGCTGGCGACGGTTCTCCAGTTGCCCCAGGATGCCCGGCAGCGCCATGCGCCACAGCAGCACCAGAAGCACCAGGAACGAGACCGCCGACCAGAACATGGTCGGCTGCATAAATTGGAAATCAAACTGTGGCATGGGTGTCTCCGCTACGGACCGGTTGGTCCCTTAACCGGCCTTGCCCATGAGGATGAACGCGATCACCAGCGCGTACAGCGCCACCGCCTCGGTGAGGGCGAAGCCGATCCACAGGTACTTGCTGACCCGCGCTTCGGCGCCTGGCTGGCGGGCGACCGACTCGATCATCTTGCCAAACACATAGCCGATGCCCACACCGGAACCGGCCACACCTGCGGCGGCCATACCCATACCAATCAGAGCTGCTGCACTGGAATCCACTTTCCTGCCTCCTTCACATCCGCCGTTCCCGGCGTGACTCCAAAAAATTCAACCCAAAAAATCCACTTTGAACACCGGAACGTCAGTGCGCCGGGTGCTCCGCATCCGCCAGATACACGCAACTGAGCATGACGAAGATATACGCCTGAATGAAGGCGATGAACAGTTCCAGGAAACTGATCAGCACCGAGAATGTAAAAGGCAACCACGCGGCCCACACCGGGATGGTCACCACCAGGCCGAACATGACGGCAAGGATGGTGTGGCCCGCAGTGAGGTTGGCGAACAGACGTACCGCCAGGGATACCGGGCGCGCCAGCTGGCTGAGGATTTCGATGGGAATCATCAGCGGGACGAGCCACCCCGGGGTGCCACCGGGCACCAGAATCTTCAGAAATCCGAAGCCGTGCTTGTAGAAACCCACCACCAGGCTCATGCCGTAGACCAGAATGGCCAGCAATGCGGTGACGAACAGTTGGCTGGTGACGGTGAACGAGCCGGGGATCATGCCCAGCAGGTTGCAGAACAGCACGAAACAGAACAGGGCGATCATGAACGGAACGTACTTTTTGCCCTCCTCGCCCATGGCATCCACGGCGATGGACTGCACGAATTCCACCACGATTTCCACCAGGTTCTGCACCATGCCGGGCACCAGTTGGCCACTGCGCGAGGCCACGGTAAACAGGGCCAGCACCACCCCCACCACGATCCACATCCACACCACGCCCTGGCTGATCGATATGTCCAGCCCACCCAGGTTCAGGTTAACGATGTTGTGCAGTTCGAAGTGGTGAAGGGGATTGCCCATGCCACCGGCATGCCCGGCAGCACCTGCGGCGTGTTCCGCCACGGCGTCCGGGACGAGAGCCATTGCATGTCCGGTCATGTCGACTGCCTGATCGGCGGTAGCGGATTCGTTCACTGTTTCTGCCTGCCCTGCCTGCCTTCTGCTGCCCTGCGGCTAACCCCGATCGTCGTCGCCGCCTGAATCCTTCCCCGTCTCGCCGCCCGCTCCGGTCTTCCCTCCGGCCCCGGCCCCGGTTTCGATCCGGGCCGCCAGCCGCATCACGTTGCGGATGCCGGCGGCGGTGCCGAGGACAAATCCCAGTAGCAGCAGCCACGGAGTAGTGCCAAACCTGCGGTCCCCCCAATACCCCAGTCCGGCACCCATGAAAGTGGCCACCACCAGTTCGGTGCCAATACGCACCGCCAGGCTCAGCCCCCCCTGCATCTCTGCCCCCGTTTTCGAGCCCGGCTTCGCGATGATGGTACTCGTAACAAAACGTGGCGCGAACGGAAAGGCGCAAGTTATACCGTCCCCACCCCGCCTGTGTCAACCGGCGACGGCTTTACATCCACCACCGTGGACGGGATAATTCCGCAGCCCCCGGCGGGGCCCCGTGAAAAAAACCCCCGACCCCAAAGGCCAGGCCACCATGTCCGAGGTTCGCGTCCGTTTTGCCCCCAGCCCCACCGGCTTTTTGCACGTGGGTGGGGTCCGCACCGCCCTGTTCAACTGGCTGTTCGCCCGCCACCACAAGGGCGTTTTCATTCTGCGCATCGAGGACACCGACCGGGAGCGCTCCACCCCCGAGGCCATCGAGTTGATCCTCGATGGCATGCGCTGGCTGGGGCTGGACTGGGACGAAGGGCCGTTCTACCAGACCGAACGCCTGGACCTGTACCGCGCCGGGGTAGAAAAGCTGCTGGCCACCGGCCATGCCTACCGCTGCTACTGCACCCAGGAGGAGCTGGAGGCCCGCCGCGAGCAGGCCATGACGGAAAAGCGCCCCCCCATGTACAACCGCGCCTGCCGCCCCCGGGCGGGGCAGGTGCAGCGGGACATGGGGGACCACCCCCACACCATCCGCTTCGCCGCGCCCACCACCGGACAGACCGTGGTGGACGACCTGATCCGCGGCAGGATCGTATTCGAGAACAGCCAGTTGGATGACCTCATCATCGCCCGTTCCGACGGCACCCCCACCTACAATTTCTGCGTGGTGATGGACGATGCGGAGATGGGCATCACCCACGTGATTCGCGGTGACGACCATTTGAACAACACCCCCCGGCAGGCGGTGATGTACGCCGCCCTCGGCCATGAACTGCCGCGCTTCGCCCACCTGCCGATGATTCTGGGGCCGGACAAGAAAAAACTCTCCAAGCGCGACGGCGCCGCTTCGGTCACCGATTACCGGGACGAGGGGTTGTTGCCCTCGGCGATGATCAATTACCTGGCGCGCCTCGGTTGGTCCCACGGCGACCAGGAGGTGTTCACGGTGGACGAACTGATCGAAAAGTTCGGTCTGGACGCAGTGGGCAAGAGCGCGGCGGTGTTCGACCGGGAAAAGCTCTACTGGATCAACGGCCAGCACATGAAAGCCGCCGATGCGCTGCCGGTGATGGCCACTGCGGAGGCGCGGCTGGCCGGCGGCGGCATTGCCATCGACGCCGGGATCACCGACGCCTGGCGCCGTCACCTGTACGGGGCGTGCGTGGAGCGCTGCCGCACGGTGGCGGAACTGGCGGCCATGATCGCGCCGTTCTACACGGAATCGGTCGAGATCGACGCGGAGGGCACCGCCAAGGCGTTCAAGGGAGAACCGGATCTGGTGCTGGAACAGGTGGCCGACAAGCTGGCCACGCTGGAGCCGTTCAACGCCGCCAGCGTGGAGGCGGCCTTCGCCGACCTGCTGGCGTCCACCGGCCTCGGGCTGGGCAAACTGGCCAGCCCGGTACGCGCCGCGGTCACCGGCCGCGCCGTGTCCCCCGGCATCTACGACGTGCTGGCGCTGGTAGGCCGCGAACGGGCCCTCAGGCGCATCGCCGACGCCCGCGAATGGCTCAAGGCGCGGGGCTGACGCCGACGGTCCAACCCACGACCGACAAAACAGTCGGGGCAAAACGCTCAGGGCAAAACCCTCAGGAAGACACCCGAAAGGGCACTCAGGGCGCGCTAATCAGATCCAGCGCCGAAGCCGCCACGGAAAATCCGGACGCCTTGGCATGACCGCCGCCGCCGAATCTCTTGGCGACTTCGGACACGTCGATGCCACCGTCCCGGGAGCGCAGGGAGTAATAGCGCTTGCCGTCCGCCTCGTACCAGGCCGCGCCGAAGGGACGCCCCTCGGCCAGTTGGCCCGCCACCTCGGATTGCAAAATGGGGGTGTTGGCGCACCGCACCTTGTGGCCGTCCAGCACAATCTCGGCGGCGGAGGCGACCAGCAAATCCACCACCCCCTGCTGATAGCGCAGAATGGCGTCCCCCTCTGCGGCCAGGGTTTCGCGCCAGCGCGCCCAGTCGTCCGCCCACTGGGACCAGCGCTCGAACCGGAACGGGTGCCCGCGCAGGGCGCAGGTGATCTCCCGCGAGCGCGCCAGCTCCCAGCGCCACAGATCCTTGTCCTGCACATAGGCCAGCAGTTCCGGCACCGGGGTGCCAGGGTGAAAGTGGTTCCAGGCCAGCACCGCGCCGGAGCGGTCCATGTCGAAGGTACAGAAATCCAGGCCGGCCAGGTTCTCCTGGGCGGTTTTGTGGTGGTCCACCACCTCCAGGGCGGCGGCCTCCCCGGCCATCCGCAGCAGCACGTCGCGGGTGTAGGAAAAATCCAGGATGAACACCGACTTCCCGGTCACGTCCGGGGGCGGGTTGCCGTGGGTTACCGCCCGATATTCGGCCTTCTCGCCAAAGCGGCGCCAGGCCGCCCAGGCGGCACCGAAGCCGTCGATACAGTCGTCGTGATAGAGGATCAGGGTGTCGGGAACGGTGGGCACGGCATACTCGTCCTGCTGGGTTCGGTCTGCTGGGGCCGGAAACCAGGACCAGAGACCGGTGCCGGAGACCGGCGAAGCGGCTATAATACACCCCACAAGAGAAACGGGCCACGCCGGGAACCACGAATAACACCCGGCACGGCTACACGGACAGCCGTTGCGGAGACAGTCCCGCACATCAACGCCCCCGAACCTGCGGATCGCACCCGAATGACACACCCCACGCCGCAACGGATCGCGGCCGAGGTGGCTAAGAGGCGCACGTTTGCCATTATTAGCCATCCGGACGCCGGTAAAACTACGCTAACCGAGAAACTGCTCCTGGCAGGCGGCGCCATTCAACTCGCTGGCGAGGTCAAGGCACGAAAATCCCTGCGCCACGCCCGCTCCGACTGGATGCGCGTGGAACAGGAACGCGGCATCTCCGTCACCAGCTCGGTCATGCGCTTCGAATACGCCGACCGCACCGTCAACCTGCTCGATACCCCCGGCCACGAGGATTTTTCGGAAGACACCTACCGCACCCTCACCGCCGTCGACAGCGTGATGATGGTCATCGACGTGGCCAAGGGCGTCGAGGAACGCACCGACAAGCTGATGCAGGTGTGCCGCATGCGCAACACCCCGGTGCTGACCTTCATCAACAAGCTGGACCGCGAAGGCAAGGAACCCCTGGACCTGCTCGAGGAAATCGAACAGCGCCTGGGCATCCGCTGCGCCCCCCTGCTGTGGCCGGTGGGCACCGGGCAGCGTTTTCAGGGCGCCTACGGCCTGCACTCCGGCATCCTGCACCGCTGGCTGCGCACCCCCGACGGACGCAAACAGGAAGACGTGAAAATCGCCCTGGACGATCCGCGTCTGGCAGGACTGGTGGGGGCCGACGAAGCCAGACTGCTGCGCGACGAGGCCGAACTGGTCACCGGCGCCGCCGATCCGTTTGACGTGGAAGCCTATCTGGCAGGCCGCCAGACCCCGGTGTTCTGGGGCAGCGCGGTGCAGAACTTCGGCGTGCGCGAACTGCTTTCGGCATTCGTGGAATTCGCCCCGCCCCCGGGCCCGCGTCAGGCCGTGGAACGCTCCGTGACCCCCACCGAACCGGCGTTCTCCGGCTTCGTGTTTAAAATTCAGGCCAACATGGACAAGGCCCACCGCGACCGCATCGCCTTTGTGCGCATCTGCTCCGGCCGCTACCAACACGGCATGAAGGTACGCCACCACCGCCTGGGACGCGACATGGCCATCAACAACGCCACCGTGTTCCTGGCCCAGGCGCGAGAGTCGGTGGACGAGGCGTGGCCCGGAGACATCGTCGGCATCTACAACCACGGAACCGTTAAAATCGGCGACACATTTTCGGAAAAAGAACCCCTCAAATTCACCGGCATCCCGCACTTCGCCCCCGACCTGTTCCGCCGCTTCATCCTGCTCAACCCCATGAAAGGCAAAGCCCTGACCAAGGGACTGTCGCAACTGGCCGAAGAAGGCGCGGTGCAACTGTTCGTGCCCCAGGCCGGAGGCGGCTACATCCTGGGGGCCGTGGGACAACTGCAGTTCGACGTGATCCTGTCACGCCTCAAGGACGAATACGGCGTGGAAGGACAGTTCGAAGCCGTCAGCTACAGCACCGCCCGCTGGGTGGAAGCAGCCGACTCCAAAGCCATGGAGGCGTTCAAAACCAAAGCCAGGAACAACCTGGCGGAAGACGGCGAAGGCAAACTGACCTATCTGGCAGACAGCATCTGGTCCCTGCGCCGGGTGGAAGAAGCCAACCCCGAAATCCGCTTCCTCACCACCCAGGAACTCGCCTAGGGGGGGGCCGGGGAGCCCCGGTGGGCAGCGGGCACGGCCCGCAGCGGTATTCGCGTAAAACCCAGGGGGGGACGCCCCCCGGCGGCATTCACGTAAAACCCAGGGGGGGACGCCCCCCGGCGGTATTCGCGTAAAACCCCCGTCACGGCCCCGTCCATCGCGAAACAGACCGCGCCTTTTCCTCGGTTTTTGTCCCCCTGCCAGTGTCACCGTTCGACGACAAACTATACGTGACGGCTATTCCAGCCGGTCTCACGCGGGACAAATCCGATCAGTCACTTTCCGCATCACGTGCCGTGCGCACAGCACCTCCCTTTCCTCCCCGTTGGGGGGGAAAGGGCTGGGGATAGGGGGGGCCGGAATCGACGTGGGAGGCAACC